>Ga0075163_10003463_pt1 | contig 21195 bp, 8 predicted proteins | sample JI1023141ADNA_FD_71478 | JGI IMG/M metagenome (GOLD analysis project Ga0075163, IMG submission 71478) | Wastewater effluent complex algal communities from Wisconsin, to seasonally profile nutrient transformation and Carbon sequestration -... | ecosystem: Engineered > WWTP > Effluent > Algae... | reverse complement strand
CCTGCAGCTGGGCGCCGAGGCCTACGGCGCATCCCCAAACAGCTTCGCGCTGCACCTCGGCCTCACCTTGGCCTGGCGGACCCAGGAGGTGGCGCGCTGGGGGGAGCGGACCTACTTGGCCGGCCTGCCGCTGACCGTGACCATCGAGCCCGGCGTGCGCCTGGTGGACGCCACAGCGCTGGAGTTGGGAGCCTCGGTCATGACCGAGGCCTGGGGCGGCGTCTTTGGCCGGGTGGGCTACGCCCTGGAGTCCGGCGATCCCTACGCCCTGGCCGGCGTTGAGCTGGGCGAGGGCCCAGTGCGCATGGCCGCGGGCCTGGCCCTGCTGGCGGCCCTCATCTATGGCATCGCGCAGGTCGACCTGCCCGAAGTCTGCCATCGCTGCAGCGGGCCCCACGCCAGCGAGTGAGGCAGCCGGGGCACACGTGCCCGAATGGACTGCGGATGACTGCGCTGCATGAGCAGGGAGGCTGGCGGACCGGATGCACGTCGCCTCCGGTCCAACTGAACGCGCCAAGTCCGGGCATGCGCTCAGGAGGTCACCTTTGTCTCACCCGGTCACCCAAGCGCAACACATTGGCCCTTGTCACCGATTGACGATGTTGGGGGGCGCTCAGGGCCCGAAGGACCAGCCGAGGGTGCGCACTCGATCGCCAGCAGCGCAGTCGCGGGTGATCCAGTGGTTCTCGAAGCCGTCTGCGTTGCGATGTCGGCATACATAATATCTCAACACATTCTCTTCCCAAACCCCATTGGGTTGATTGGCCGCCATGTAGCCCATTGCAGCCGGGGTACCGTCGACCCATCCGCCCGCGATGGCAGCACAGGTGGCACCAGTGATGTAGGTATTCTGGCCGGTCGCGTTGTTGTAGCAGTGGCGAAGCAGCAGGGTGAAACCCTGGGCCGGTTGCTGCTGCACATAGGTGCGCAACCGGTTGCCATCGGCGTTCACCCAGCACGTCTGATAGGAGGCGGCATAGGGCGGTACTCCGCAGGCGTGGTTGGCCACCTGGCAAGCCCCGCATCCGGCCTGAGGGCTGGCAGGGTTCGGTGGGCAACTGGCCGCCGCTCGTTCTTCGGCGACTGTTGCCGTCTGCCATGCACCATGCCACGACCGGAACTGGCAATTGGTATGGTGCGTGATCCACCACATGCAGCCCCGGATGGGGGTGTCCGGGTTGTCGACAACGCCGTCTCCATCATCGTCCACACCGTTGCACACCTCTTCAACCAGACATCGCCCGTTTTCACAGTGCCCACCGCCCGGGCAGCCCACGCCGTCGGTATTGCGCTGGCACCCCTGTTGCTCTTGGCGGTTGCTCTCGAAGCCGTTCTGGCAGAAGCGGACGGTACGCTGCTGAGTGCCGGATTCATCGCAAGCATCAGAAAAGCCGCCGCAGGCGCCGAAGTTGCCTACGTTGGTGATGGTGCCGTCGGTGTCGCGCTGGCAGGCCTGCTGTTCCCCGCGGTTGTTTTCGAAGCCGTTCTGGCAAAAGCGCACCGTGCGCTGCTGGGTGCCAGACTCGTCGCAGGCATCGGCAAAACCGCCGCAGGCGCCGAAGTTCCCGGAATCAACGATGAATCCGTCAGTGTCGCGCTGGCAGGCCTGTTGTTCTTGGCGGTTGTTCTCGAAGCCGTTCTGGCAAAAGCGGATCAAGCGCTGCTGGATGCCGGACTCATCGCAGGCGTCGCTGAAGCCGCCACAGGCGCCGAAGTTCCCTGGATCAAGAATCAGGCCGTCCGTGTCGCGCTGGCAGGCCTGCTGCTCGCGGCGCAGGTCGAGGCCGCCGTTTAGGCAATACTGGATGTCGCGGGTCTGCATCCCAGTTTCGTCGCAGACGTCGGAGAAGCCATCGCATACCCCGAATCCGCCCTGGTTGACCACAATGCCGTCGGTGTCGCGTTGGCAGACAGCTTCCACCGCCTCGCCCACGGCACGCCCCGCACGACAGATCGTGGCGTTGCGGCGCTGTAGCCCAATCTCGTCGCACACCCCGTCAAAGCCACCGCAGGGCCCGAGCACCCCGGGGTCGAGTTCCAGCCCGTCGGTCTCCCGTTCACATGCTTCCTCTACCGGCTCGACCGCCAGGCGGCCATCCCTGCAGATCTCGGCGTTGCGACTGCGGGTGCCCGACTCGTCACAGGGATCAGTGAAGTGCCCACAGGCCCCCCAGTCCCCCGGCCGCAGCTCCCGCCCGTCGGTCTCGCGCTGGCACACTGCCTCGACATCTTCCACCACAACAGCGCCGCCGCGACACACGCTCGCCCGACCTCGCTGGATGCCCGTCTCGTCGCAATCATCAATGAATCCGATGCATTCGCCAAGTTCGGCAGGGTCGATGACTTGACCCTCAGTTGCACGTCGACAAGGCTCCTCCAGGTCCTCGAAGACGGGGCGCTCGGCCCGGCAGACCTCCCGTCTGCGACGCCGCGCGCCGTCTTCGGCGCAAGCGTCGGCGAAGCCCTCGCAGGCCCCCCACTCGCCGGGAGTGATGACCAGGCCCTCGGTGTCACGGGCGCAGGGGCGCTCTTCCTGGTCGGCGACGGCTCGGCCGCCGGCACATATCTGGACGGCCCGGTTCTCCCGACCCGAGGTTCCGCAGGCGCCGACAAAGCCGCCGCAGGCACCCCAGGGCTCAGCGCCAACGCGCTGGCCGTCCGTACCTCTTTGGCAGGGCTCAACTTCCGGCTCGATCACCTCCACCTGGCGCCGACACACGCGCACCTCGCGAGTACGCAAACCGGTCTCATCGCAGGCGTCAGCGAAGCCTTCGCAGGCCCCCCACATGGCCGCCTCGATAACCACGCCGTCGCCCTGGCCGTGGCAGCGGCCGCAGGCCCCTTCGTCCACCTGACCATCGCAGTCGTCGTCCACCTGGTCGCAAGCCTCAAGGCGCGGCTGAGGGGCATTGCAGGCCAGCCACTCGCCAACGGCGCAGCGCTCGATGCCTAGTCCGCAGGCCGTCTCGCAGGGACGCTCCAAGCCCTCGTCGGCCCGCCCGTCGCAGTCGTCGTCTTCAGCGTTGCACCGCTCCGCCGCCGGTTGCCGCGCATCACAGGCGCTCCATGCGCCGGCCTCACAGTGCTCCCGACCCCCGCCGCAGACCCCCTGGCAGGGCCGACTCAAAGCCTCGTCCACCCGGCCGTCCTGGTCATCGTCCAGGCCGTTGCAGGCCTCGTCGCGCGGGTTGCAGGGCGGTGGTACCTCCTCATCCAGGCGACCGTCGCAGTCATTGTCGCGGCCATCGCAGATCTCCGCGCGCGGCGGCGCAGGCTGCGCGCTGCACTGCAACCGCCCCTGACGGCATAGGGTCTCGCCAGCCACAGCGCACTCCCCATCGCCGGCCCGGCAGGGGGTGCCGGCCTCAGGCACATCGTCCACGAGGCCGTTGCAGTCGTCGTCGATATCGTTGCACCGCTCGGCCAGCGGTGGGGCCGGTTCAGCGGTGCAGACCATACCGTCCTGGCCCACCACACAAGCAAGGACCCCAGGCCGCGCGCACGCACCCACCCCCGCTTCGCAGGCCTCGCCTCGGCCTGCGATGTCATCCACCCGCCCATTGCAGTCGTTGTCGAGGCCGTCGCACGCCCCCTCCGGAGACTGGTACGTGTCGGGAAGCCCGCATGTCCATTGGCCTTCTCGGCAGGCGCTTACCACGTCGCGACACACTCCAGCCGATGGACATGTATGTTCAGCCGGTGGACCGTCGACAAGGGCTTCGTCGATCTGGCCATCACAGTCGTTATCCAGCCCATCGCAGCGCTCTGCCGCGCCTTCGTGGCGCGCCACGTTGCCATCATCGCAGTCCGCGCCTTCACAGCCTTCACCGAGGCCGTGCCCGTCGCCATCCCGGTCGATACAATCGAGGCACACGCCAGATACGGGCCGGCACTGCCTTTCGTCATCGCAGGCATAACCCCGGCGGCAGAACCCGTCAGGGCAGTGTGCCCCGCAAAACCGCCCATCGTCGATCGCCAGGCACTGATCCCCCGGAGAGGCGCCGGTGGTGCAGTCGAGGTCCTCCACACAGGGCCGGCAAAGGTTGTCGGGGCGGGGAGCACACCGCCAAGTCGCGTCAGCGCCACTGTTGGTGATAAGCCGGCAGGCAAAGCCCGGTGGGCAGCGGGGACTATCGGGGTCACACGCCCCCACACAAACCCACCGCCCATCAGGATCGGGCTCACAGCGGTTGGGTAGCGCGCACGCCGCCTCGCACGCACCCGGCTCGGGTCCTTCGTCGGGAAGCCGGGCCCCATCCACCCCGAAGTCATCAATCTCCTCGGGCGTGCCCCCACTCCCGCCTCGCCCGCCGCTCCCATCGATTTCGGCGACGTCCGTGGCGGTTGCACAGCCAACAAGGCTCGCCGCCAGCAATATCCCGCGCCATCCCCAAAGTCTAGCCACTCTCATGATAGATTCCTCCCGTAAATGACATATCTCTCATACCCCCGGACCCTGCTCGGTCAGGGCCGATACGATTCGGCCACTCGCGGGTTGTGGTAGCCTTTCGGGCGACGATCGATCTGTCAAGGGAATCTCAGTGCTCAGTGCCGAAGGCCGTCCCCCGCGGTCGGGTTCTGAGGTGGACCTGCCTGGCTGTTCGCGCATCCTGCGTGAGCCGAGCGCTTGCACGTGGCAACTCCCAGGTCCAGTGGGGCCTCCGGCGATGCCCTGTCCATCGGACTTGCCCCCGCGGCCCAACCGCGCTCCTCAGGCCCGCCGGCCTCAGCGGGGCCGGCGGCGGCGCAGGAGGACCACCACGCCCAGCAGGATCAGCCAGCCGTAGCGGGCGTCGGGCATGGGGGCGGCGCTGCAGTCCGCGGGTGAGGTGCCGCTCAGCGCCGTGGGGCCGCCGTCGGCGCGCTCGGTGGGCACGAGGGGGTCGTCGTCGACGCCGTCGTTGAGGCCGTCGCGGTCGGTGTCGGGGTCGCGGGGGTCGGTTTCGCCCTGGTCGAAGCGGCCGTTGCGGTTGCGGTCTTCGATGCCGTCGTCGATGCCGTCACCGTCGGTGTCCACGCGGCGGGCATCGGTTTCGGTGTCTTCATCGAACACACCATCGTGGTTGCGATCTTCAATGCCATCGAAGATGCCATCGCCGTCGGTGTCTTCGTCGAGGGCGTTGGTCTCGCCTTCGTTGCGCACGCCATCGTGGTTCTGGTCCTCGGCGCCGTCGAGCAGGCCGTCCTGGTCGCTGTCGGGATCGCGGGGGTCCATCTCGTCGGGGTCGCGCTCGCCGTCGAGGTCGAGGTCTTCGATGCCGTCATCCACGCCGTCGCCGTCGGTGTCGGGGTTGCGGGGATCGGTGCCGGTCTGCAACTCGATGAGGTCGGAGAGGCCGTCGCCGTCCTGGTCGGGGGATTCCTGGTCGTCGGCGGCCAGGGTGGGATCGCGGCCAGCGGCCACTTCTGCGCCGTCAGGCTCGCCACCGCCGTCGGTGTCGGGGTCGCGCGGGTCGGACTCGCCCGCGTCCACCACGCCGTTGCCGTTGGTGTCCTCGCGGCCGTCGAGCAGGCCGTCGCCGTCGGTGTCGGGGTCGGTGGGATCGGTGGGCACGCCACCCAGCTCGATGCCGTCATCCACGCCGTCGCGGTCGGTGTCCACGTCGGCGGGGTTGGTCTCGCCCGGATCCACCATGCCGTTGCGGTTGGCGTCTTCGCTGCCATCGGCCAGGCCGTCGTCGTCGGAGTCGCGGTCGTTGGGATCGGTCTCGCCTGTGTCGACGCGGCCGTTGTGGTTGCGGTCCTCGACGCCATCGGTGAGGCCGTCGCCGTCGCTGTCGGCCCGCCGGGGATCGGTGGGGTTGGTGCCCAGGACCTCCACGCCGTCGCTGAGCTCGTCGCCGTCCGTATCGGCCTGCGCTGGGTCGGTCTCGTCTTCGTCCAGCCGCCCATTGCGGTTGCGGTCTTCCACGGAGTCCGCCAGGCCGTCGCCGTCAACGTCGGTGAACTCGCGCCGATCGTCCAATGGACTCAAGGGGTTACGGCCACCACGCACCTCGGAGCCGTCCCCCTCACCGCCGCCGTCGGTGTCCGCACGCACCGGATCGGTCTCGTTGGGGTCCACCATGCCGTCGCCGTCGCGATCTTCGGTGCCGTCGGAGAGGCCGTCGCCATCGGTGTCGCCCAGGCGGGGATCGGTGCGCTGGGGGTCGGTCAGCATGCCGGTGGCGGGATCGATGCGGCCTTCCTGGCCGTCGGTCAGGCCGTCGCCGTCGGTGTCGCGGCGGTTGGGGTTGGTCTCACCCACGTCCAGCGAGCCGCTGCCGTTGCGGTCCTCCTGGCGGTCGGTGAGGCCGTCGCGATCGGTGTCGGCCGACAACGGATCGGTGGGGTTGGCGCCCAGCCGCTCGATGCCATCGGAGAGGCCGTCGCCGTCGGTGTCGGCCACCAGCGGATCGGTGGGGCGGGCGGCCATGGCCTCGTCGCCGTCAGAGAGGCCGTCGCCGTCGGTGTCGGCGTTGCGGGGGTTGGTCTCGCCCGGATCCACCCCACCGTCGCGGTCGAGGTCTTCCTGCCAGTCGGCCAGGCCATCGCTATCGGAGTCGACGTAGGCCAGCGCGTCGTCGGCGGCCACCAGCGGATCGCGCCCCCCGCGCACTTCGGAGCCGTCCAGCTCGCCGCCATTGTCGGTGTCGCGCTCGCGCGGGTTGGTTTCACCCGCATCCACGCGGCCGTCGTGATCGAGGTCCTCCTCACCGTCCAGCAGGCCGTCGCGATCGGTGTCGGCGCTGAGCGGATCGGTCTCACCGGCCTCGCGAGCGCCGTTGCCGTTTTGGTCCTCCACCCCGTCGGGCAGGCCGTCGTTGTCGGTGTCGGCATCCAGGGGATTGGTCTCGCCGGGATCGATGGTACCGCTGCTGTCGAGGTCCTCGGCGCCGTCGAGCAGGCCGTCGTCGTCGCTGTCGCGGTCGCGGGGATCGGTCTCGCCGGGATCAACGCGGCCGTTGCCGTTGCTGTCTTCGATGCCGTCGGGCAGGCCGTCGGCATCGGTGTCGCCGACGCGGGGGTTGGTCTCCCCCGCATCCACCACACCGTCGTGGTCGCGATCTTCGGCGCCGTCCCGCAGACCGTCGCCGTCGCTGTCGGGATCGCGGGGATCGGTCTCGCCTTCGTCCACCCGCCCGTTGCCGTTGCGATCCTCGACCCCATCGGGCACGCCATCGCCGTCGGTGTCCGCCACCCGGGGGTCGGTCTCGCCGTCGTCGCGGCGGCCGTTGCGGTTGACGTCTTCGACGCCGTCGGGCAGACCGTCGCCATCGGAGTCCTGGCGCACGGGACTGGTCTCGCCATCCACAATCCGGCCATCGCGGTTGCGGTCTTCGAGGCCATCGGCGACGCCATCCAGGTCGGAGTCGGCCAGCCGCGGATCGGTCTCGCCGGGATCGACGCGGCCGTTCACATTGCGGTCTTCGAGGCCATCAGGCAGCCCGTCGGCGTCGCTATCGGCCAGCCGCGGATCGGTCTCGCCTTCGTCCCGGCGGCCGTTGCCGTTGGTGTCTTCCTGGCCGTCACGCAGGCCATCGCGATCGGTGTCGGCGTCGAGGGGGTTGGTCTCGCCGTCGTCCAACCGCCCGTTGTGGTTGGTGTCCTCGGCGCCGTCCACCACGCCGTCATCGTCGCTGTCGGGGTCCGTGGGATCGGTCTCGCGGCGGTCCACGCGGCCGTCGCGGTTGGTATCCTCGACGCCGTCGTTGAGGCCGTCACCGTCGGTGTCGGGATTGCGGATGTCGGTGGGGCTGACTGCCTCCACGCCATCGGGCAAGCCATCCTGGTCGGTGTCCACCTGGCCGGGATCACTCTCGCCGGGATCGAGGCGGCCGTTGCGGTTGATGTCCTCGGCAAAGTCGGCCAGGCCGTCGCCGTCGCGATCGCTGAAGACCACCTGATCATCCAATCGATACCGGGGGTTACGGCCCGCGAGCACTTCGGGGCCATCGCGTTCGCCGCCGCCGTCGGTGTCGACCAGGCGGGGGTTGGTCTCATCGACGCCCACGCGGCCATCGCCGTCGGCGTCCTCGACCCCATCGTTGAGGCCATCGCCGTCGGTATCGGCCGCCCGCGGGTTGGTGCCCGTAGCGCGCTCCACCGCATCGTTGAGGCCGTCGGCGTCGGTATCGGCCAGCTTCGGATCGGTCTCGTTGGGGCCCACCAGGCCGTTGCGATCGACGTCCTCGGCGCTGTCGGAGAGGCTGTCGCCGTCGGTGTCGATGCGACGGGGATCGGTCTCGTCGGCGTCCACGCGACCGTTGCGGTTGACGTCCTCATTGCCGTCGTTGAGGCCGTCGCCGTCGGTGTCTGCGGCGCGGGGATCGGTCTCGCTGATCTGGCGCTGCCCGTCGTGGTTGAGGTCTTCGTTGCCATCGCGCAGGCCGTCGTTGTCGGAGTCCAGGGCGGTGGGGTTGGTCTCACCCTGGTCCTGGATGCCGTTGTGGTTGCGGTCTTCGACCCCATCGAGGATGCCGTCCGCATCGCTGTCGGGGTTGCGGGCGTCGGTGCGCCCACCCACCTCGACCCCGTCGGGCAGGCCATCAGCATCGGTGTCGCGCAGGCGCGGATTCGTCTCGTTGGGGCCCACCTGGCCGTTGCCGTCGGCGTCTTCCACTGAGTCGGCCAGGCCGTCGCCATCCTGATCCAGGAAGCCCGCTGGGTCGTCGCGCGCGTCGAGCGGGTTGGTGCCCAGCCGCACCTCGACCCCATCCGCCACGCCGCCGCCATCGGTGTCGGCGCGGCGGGCATCGGTCTCGCCCTCGTCGCGGCGACCGTTGGCGTTGGTGTCTTCCTGGCCATCCAGGCGCCCGTCGTTGTCGGTGTCGGGGTTGAGCGGATCACTCTCCGCCGCTGAGGTACGCCCATCGTGGTCGCGATCCTCCACCCCGTCGCTGAGCCCGTCGCCGTCGGTGTCGGGCCGCAGCGGGCTGGTCTCGGTGGGCTCGCGCATGCCATTGCGGTTGGTGTCTTCGATGCCGTCGCTCAAGCCGTCGCCGTCGGTGTCCGCGAGGCGCGGATCGGTCTCCAGCGTGCCCCGCAAGCCGTTGCCGTTGGCGTCCTCCAGCCCATCGGCCAGGCCATCGCCATCGGTATCCGCCGCGGTGGGATCGGTCTCGCCGTCGTCCAGGCGCCCGTTGCGGTTGGCATCCTCAATGCCGTCGAGCACGCCGTCCCCATCGGTGTCGTCGTCCAACGGATCGGTGCCGCCGGCCACTTCGGCCCCGTCGAGCACGCCATCCCCGTCGGTGTCATCGTCCAGCGGATCGGTCTCGCCCGGATCCACCACCCCGTCGCCGTCGCTGTCCTCCTCGCCGTCCAGCAGCCCGTCGCCGTCCACATCCACCACGGTGGGATCGAGCTCGCCGCGGTCGCGGATGCCGTCGCGATCCGGATCTTCCATGGCGTCGGACAAGCCATCGCCATCGGTGTCGGCGCGGGTGGGATCGGTCTCGCCCGGCTGGACCTGCCCGTCGCGGTTGCGGTCTTCGAAGCCATCGGGCAGGCCGTCGCCGTCGGTATCGGCGTTGCGGGGATCGGTGCGCCCCGCCCGCTCGAGGCCATCGGGCAAGCCGTCGGCATCGGTATCGGGGGACAGCGGGTTGGTCTCGTTGGGGTCCAACTGCCGGTTTCCATTGCGATCTTCGGCACCATCGCTCAGGCCGTCGCCGTCGGTGTCCGCCTTGCGGGGATCGGTCTCGCCCACATCCAAGACGCCGTCGCGATCGGCATCCTCGACGCCATCGGCCAACCCGTCCCCATCGGTGTCCGCTCGGCCGGGGTGGGTCTCGGTGGGATCGCGGCGCCCGTCGCGGTTGCGGTCCTCCAGGTTGTCGGCCAGCCCGTCCCCGTCGCTGTCGGGGTTGAGGGGATCGCTCTCGTCCGCATCGCGGCGGCCGTTGCGGTTGGCGTCCTCCACGCCGTCGAGCATGGCGTCGTCGTCGCTGTCGGCATCCACCGGATCGGTCTCGCCGGGATCCTGGATACCATTGGCATTTTGGTCCTCCACCCCGTCCAACAGCCCATCGCCGTCGGTGTCGGGGTTGGCCTCGTTGGTGGGCCCGGGCACCTCCAGGCCGTCGCTCAGCCCGTCGTCGTCGGAGTCGGGATCGAGCGGATCGGTGGTGCCGGCCGCCTCGGCACCGTCGGAGAGGCCGTCGCCGTCCGAGTCGCGGTTGAGGGGGTCGGTCTCCAGCGGATCGCGGCGCCCGTTGCGGTCGAAGTCCTCCTCGCCATCGGGCAGGCCGTCGTCGTCCGAGTCGGTGTCCATGGGATCCAGCTCGCCCGGATCCTGCCGGCCGTTGCCGTTGAAGTCCTCCAGGCCGTCGAGCAGATCGTCCCCGTCGGAGTCGCGGTTGAGCGGATCGGTGGGGCTGATGAGGACCTCGACCCCGTCATTGATGCCGTCGTTGTCGGTGTCGGGATCGCGGGGGTTGGTCTCACCCACATCCACAAAGCCGTCGCGGTCGCGGTCTTCCTCCCAGTCGGCGAGGCCGTCGCGATCGGTGTCCACAAAGGGCAGGGCGTCGTCGAGGCGGTCGAGCGGGTTGCGGCCGGCGGCCACTTCCGCCCCGTCGGACTCGCCGCCTCCATCGCTATCGGCATCGAGGGGGCTGGTCTCGTTGGGCCCGCGCTCTCCGTTGGCGTCGGCGTCCTCGCGGCCATCCAGCAGGCCATCGCCATCGGTGTCGGGGTTGCGCGGATCGGTCTCCCCCACGTCCACGATGCCATCGCCATCGCGATCCTCCTCGGCATCGGTGAGGCCATCACCGTCAGTATCGGCGCGCCGCGGATCGGTCTCACCAGCGTCCAGCCGCCCGTTTCGGTTGGCATCCTCCTGGCCATCGGCCAGGCCATCGCCGTCGGTATCGGCCTTGCGCGGATCGGTCTCGTCGGGTGTCCGGCCACCGTCTTGGTTGCGGTCCTCCACGCCGTCGGGCAGCCGATCGTCGTCGGAGTCGGCGTCGCGCGGGTTGGTCTCGTCGGGATCGTAGGCGCGGTTGCGGTTGCGATCCTCCACCCCATCGGGCAGGTCGTCGCCGTCCGTGTCGGGGTTGATGGGGTTGGTGGGCCCGGCGGTCTCCACGCCATCGGGCAAGCCGTCGTCGTCGGTGTCGGCGTCGAAGGCGTCGGTTTCGTCCTCGTCGCGCAGGCCGTTGCCGTTTCGATCTTCCTCGTAGTCCGCCAGCCCATCGCCATCAGAGTCGATGAAGTCCGCCCGATCATCCAAGGGATTCAATGGGTTACGCCCACCACGACGCTCGGCGCCGTCGGGCTCGCCGCCGCCGTCGGTGTCCGCCAGGGATGGATCGGTCTCCCCCGGATCCACCACCCCGTTGCGGTTGGCGTCCTCTTCCTGATCCAGCAGGCCGTCGCCGTCGCCATCCGGGCTGACGGGGCTGGTGCCCCCCACCCGCTCGGCCGCGTCGCTGAACCCATCCCCGTCGGTGTCCTCATCGAGGGGATCGGTCTCGCTCGGATCCACCACGCCGTTGCCGTTGCGATCTTCGGCCACGTCCAGCAGGCCGTCGCCGTCGTCGTCGGTGTCGCAGGCATCACCCAGCCCGTCTTCGTCGGTGTCGAGCTGAGCCGGATCGGGATCCGACGGACAGCGATCGGCGAGATCGGCCACGCCGTCGCCGTCGTCGTCGGGATCACACGCGTCGCCCAGCCCGTCGCCGTCCAGATCGGCGCTGATCGGCCCGGCCATCAACGGGCAGTTGTCATTGATGTCCAGCAGACCGTCGTTGTCGTCGTCGGGATCGCAGCCGTCGCCCAGGCCATCGCCGTCGGCATCGCGCTGGCTCGGATCGGCCAACAGTGGGCAGTTGTCGGCGGCGTCGAGCACCCCGTCCCCGTCTGCGTCGGTATCGCAGGCATTGCCCAGCCCATCGCCGTCGGTGTCGAGCTGGTCGGGGTTGGCCAGGCGCGGGCAGCGGTCACTGCCATCCTCGGCGCCATCGCCATCATCGTCGGGATCACACACGTCGCCCCGACCGTCGCCGTCCAGATCGGCCTGGCTGCCTGGCCGCCCGAAGGCCAGCGGGCAGTTGTCCTGCCCATCGGGCACACCGTCGTTGTCGTCGTCCGGGTCACACCGATCGCCAACACCATCGCGATCGGTGTCGGTCTGATCGGCCGGGGCCAACCGCGGGCAGCGATCCACCGCGTCGGGCACGCCATCGCCGTCGTCGTCGGGATCACACCCATCGCCCAGGCCGTCGCCGTCCAAATCGGCCTGGCTGGCGGGGCCTGCGAGGGGGCAGTTGTCAGTGGCGTCGGGGCGGCCGTCGGCGTCGTCGTCGTCGTCGCACACATCGCCGCGGCCATCCCCATCGGTGTCCACCTGGCGGCGGGGACCGGTCAGCGGGCAGTTGTCCTGGGCGTCCGGCGCGCCGTCGTTGTCGTCGTCGGCATCGCAGGCGTCGCCCTGGCCGTCCCCATCGGTGTCCACCTGGGTGCGGTTGCCCACCAGCGGGCAGTTGTCCACCCCGTCGAGCACGCCGTCGTTGTCATCATCGGGATCACAGGCGTCGCCGCCATCCACGCGGCCGTCGGCGTTTTCCTGGCCCGGATTGGCCACCAGCCGGCAGGTGTCCTCGGCGTCGAGCACGCCGTCGTCGTCGTCGTCGGGATCACACCCGTCGCCCAGGCCATCGCCGTCGGTGTCGGTGGTGCCCCCGGCGGCCACCAGCGGGCAGGGATCCTCAGCGTTGGGCAGGCCGTCGTTGTCGGCGTCAGAGTCGCAGGCATCACCCAGCCCATCGCGATCGGCATCGGTCTGGCTGGGATTGGCCACCAGCCGGCAGTCATCGCGCGCATCGGGCACCCCGTCGCCGTCGTCGTCGGTGTCGCAGGCATCACCCTGGCCGTCGCCGTCGGTGTCGCGCTGATCGGCGTCGGCCACCAGCGGGCAGCGATCGCGCGCGTCGGGCACGCCATCGTCGTCATCATCGTCATCGCAGGCATCGCCGCCATCGGCCTGGCGATCGGTATTGAGCTGGCCGGCGTTGGCCACCAGCGGGCACACGTCGTCGAGATCGACGATGCCATCGCCGTCGTCGTCCGCGTCGCAGGCGTCGCCCAGGCCATCACCATCCTGATCGAGCTGGTTGGGATCGGGCGTCCGCGGGCACACATCGATGGCATCCACGCGGCCATCACCGTCGTCGTCGTCGTCGCAGGCATCGCCCTGCCCATCGCCGTCGGTGTCGCGCTGATCGGGGTTGGCCACCTGGACGCAGTTGTCCGACACGTCACCCACGCGGTCGGCGTCCTGGTCGGCGTCGCAGGGATCACCCAGCCCATCACCGTCGGCATCGGCCTGCCCCGGGTTGGCTACCCGCGGACAATTGTCCATTGAATCCGGGATGTTATCATTATCGTCGTCGGCATCGCAGGCGTCCCCACCGTCCGCTGCCTGGTCGGTGTTGCGCTGGCTGGCGTCCGCCACCAGCGGGCACACATCCTGGAGATCGGGCACCCCGTCGTTGTCATCATCCAGATCGCAGGCATCCCCGCCGTCGAGCTGGCGGTCGGTATTGCGCTGGTCGGGGTTGGGCGTGGTGGGGCAGTTGTCCTGGGCGTCGGGCACCCCGTCGCCGTCGTCGTCCAGATCGCAGGGATCGCCCTGACCATCCCCGTCGGAGTCGACCTGGTCGGCGGGCCGGGTGCGCGGGCAGTTGTCGGCCAGATCAGCCACGCCATCGCTGTCGTCGTCGCCGTCGCAGGCATCCCCCTGCCCGTCATTGTCGGTGTCGGTCTGGGTGGGATCGGCCACCAGCGGGCAGCGATCCACCCCGTCGGGCACACCGTCGTTGTCGTCGTCGCTGTCGCAGACGTCACCCAGGTGGTCGCCGTCGGTGTCGAGCTGGGGGCCTGCGCGGCGGGGGCAGGTGTCCTGCGCATCCGGCACGCCGTCGCCGTCGTCGTCGTTGTCGCAGGCATCGCCGTCGCCATCGCCGTCGGTGTCGCGCTGGTTGGCGTCCGCCACCAGCGGGCACCCGTCGTCCACATCGTCCACGCCGTCGTCGTCGTCGTCCAAATCGCAGGCGTCACCGCCGTCGGGCTGGCCGTCGGTATTGGTCTGCGCCGGATCCACCACCCGGGGGCAATCGTCCCGCACATCCAGGAGGCCATCGGCATCGTCGTCGTCGTCGCACGCATCGCCGAGGCCATCGCGATCGGTATCGGTCTGCGCCGGATCAGCCACCCGCGGGCACAGGTCGCTGACATCGGGGGTGCCATCGCCGTCGTCGTCGTCGTCGCACACATCGCCGAGGCCATCCCCATCCAGATCGGCCTGCGCCGGATCGGCCACCAGCGGGCACACATCCACCGCGTCGGGCACGCGATCGGCGTCGTCGTCGCTGTCGCAGGCATCGCCGCTGCCATCACCATCGGTGTCGAGCTGGTTGGCGTTGGCGGCGAGCGGGCAGTTGTCGTTTGCGTCCGCCCGGCCATCGCCGTCGTCGTCGTCGTCGCAGGCGTTGCCCAGCCCATCGCCGTCGGTGTCGGTTTGGCCGGCGGGCCCGGTGCGGGGGCAGTTGTCCTGGGCGTCGAGCACACCGTCGGCGTCGTCGTCGTCGTCGCACACGTCACCGCGGGTGTCCCCGGTGGCGGCGTCGAGGTTGTCTTGCGTGGGGTTGGCCACCTGGGGGCAGTTGTCCTGCCCATCCACCACGCCGTCGCCGTCATCATCGTCGTCGCAGGCATCACCCCGGCCGTCGCGATCGCCGTCTGATTGCACGGGGTTGACCACCAGCGGGCACAGGTCGCGGTTGTCGGCGAATCCATCGCCGTCGGTATCGGTCGTGCGCGGATCGGTGCCCAACCGGCGCTCTTCGCCGTCGTCGAGGCCGTCGTCATCGGTGTCGCGATCGCGGGGATCGGTCTCACCCGGATCGAGGCGCCCGTTGTTGTTGCGATCCTCATCGCGCCCATCGAGCAGGCCGTCACCGTCGCTGTCGGCCACGTCCACGTCCGTGCGCCAGATGGCCTCGATGTGATCGGACAAGCCGTCGCCATCGGTGTCCTCGGCGGGCAGCTCATTGAGGGCGCCCACCACCACCGCGTGGATGGGGCCGGCGCAGCGCGCGCACGTGGCCTCGGTGGCCTCCGCCGGCTCGCCGTGGGCCCAGGTGTCCCACGCCACCGCGCGATCCTGGTGATCGCGGGCGCTGACCTCCTGCCGGAAGCGCCGTCGCTCGTGCAGGCTCAAGGCGTCCCCGAGCACATCCGACGGCAGAATGGAGCCATGGGCCTGGGCGGACAGCGCCTGGGCGTAGCCGCGCACCAGCCCATCATTGGCGAGGCGCACGCCGCGGTCGTCCCAGTACATGCGCGTGGGTTCGGAAGGCGTCTCAAACGGCTGGCGGTACATCACCAGGCCCGCCGAGGCGTCCTCCACATCGGTCAGCACCACATGCACTTCGTCGGCGAAGAGCTGCACCCGGAACTCATAGGCCCCCGCCGGCACCACCTGGCCGGCCGCATCCCGGCCGTTCCAGACCAGCCGGTTCTCGCCCACGACCACCGCCGCGCGCAGCACGCGGTCGCGATCTTCGTCGAAGACATGGTCGCGATTGGTATCGACCACAACTGCGCAAGTGCCTGTAATGTTGGATGAAATGATGAACGCGCCCTCATCCTGGCGGCCGTCACCGTCCGGGCTCAGCGTCGCCGTACCCAGCTCATCCTCGAAGCGCACCCCCTCCAACACCGGCACCACCTCGGCATCGCGCGGCACATCGGGCGCATTGAGGAAGATGCGGTAGGGCGCCACCAGCACCGGGCCCACCTGGTCGCCGTTGACGCTCTCGTCGGCCTCCAGTGGGCAGCGCCCATCGGGCTGCCGCACACCGATGCAGTCGCTCTGCCAGGTGCGTCCAGGCACGCCCAGCGCGTTGGCCGCGAGGCGCCAGCGCCACCCGGCCATGGCCTCCAGATCCACCACGTAGTCGATGTTGCCCACCAAGACGTGGAAGTCCGCCCAGGTGGCGTAGTGGCGCGCGTAGCTGGTCAACCGCCACTCGAGGGCGCTCACCCGACCCGGAGGCGCCGGCCGCCCGTCCACCTGGGTGACGTCGATCTCGAAGAAGCGTGTGGCAAAAAACTTGTCGCGGTCCGGGTTGGCCTGGGTGCCGATGGTGTACCGCTCACCCACAAAATCCACCGTCCAATACCCGGCCTGGTTGGCCAAAAAGCTCTGGTATTGGAAGGTGTTGGGCGCGATGTAGGCACTGCAGAAGCCCGGCCCGTCGCGCTGCACGCCGAAGGCCACCGCGCAGTAGCCCGGCTCGCCCCCCGCCCAGAGCGCACCATCGGGCCGCGTGCGGCAGCTCAAGCCGGGGGCGCACTGCCCATTGCCCAAGCAGGCCGTGGGCGTGGGTGGGGTGAGCAGGATCTCCGCCCCTCGCCGCTCGCGCAGCACGGACAGCGCCCGGTCCACCGGGTGCTCCAACACCCACGTGGCACCCCCCTCCGCCCCCACCGGATCGCACTGTGCCCCCTCACAAGGGGCGCAGGCGGGACCCAGGCAGTTGCCGTAGAGCGGCTGCGTCTCGTTGTGGCCGTCGTCGCTGGAGCAGACCCGAATGGTCTCGCCGACGCGGGCGAACACATGCACCGGCGTGCGGCGCTCAAGACCCTGGTTGATTTGCAGATCGCGCGTGCCTTCCGGGGCCGCAAGGGCCCCCAAAGGCGAGAGGATCGCCAACCCAAGGGTCGCGATCGCGAGGCGGGCAAAGGGCAGCGTCACGCTGGTCCCCCCGGAAATGCGTGTGCCGGCGAGTATACGCCGGATCGGGGTCTGGACGGCATGCCCTCTGAAAGTGAAGTCGGCGGCGGGCATGCGAGCACGGGGGGCGCGGGCCACAGGCGCACAGGCCCAGCGGGCAACGGGGGCAACGGGGGCAACGGGGGCGCGGGCGCGCCCTGCCGGCTACAGGGCTTCGCGGCGGATGCGCTCGATGACCTCGGTGTAGCTGGTGGTATTGACCAACTCGGCGAGCTGGGCCGAGTAGGTCTGCACCAGATCCGCGCGGTCGCGCTCGCGGGCGTCCACCAGGGCGGCGTGCACCTTGATGAAGGCGCGCTCGGAGTTGACGAAGAACTCCACCGCCTCCACCACCACCTGCAGCGCCACCGCCACGGTGCTGCGGCCCTTCTTCTCGAAGCGGAACACATTGCCTTCGCTGTTGCGCACCGCCAGGTGCACCTCGGCCTCGGCGTCCAGGCCCTGGTGGTTGCCGGTGTCCATGCGGCCCTTCACCTCGAAGCCGGTGAAGCGGATGGTCTCCAGCGAGCGAAACGCCTTGGCGTAGTGGCCCATGAGGCCCTGGAAGGCGGCCTCCAGGAAGCCCACCCCCTGCCCCTCCACCACTTCATCGCGCGGAGGGCCGTTTTGGTGGCGCAGTGTGATGGTCATGCGGCAGCGGCCGTTGGCCCCGATCTCCTCCTCGAGGTGGTAGTGCACCACGCCCAGGGCGAGGTACTCGGTGCGCAGGACACGCTGGATCAACTCTCCGGTTGCTGCTCGACGCATGGGAACCTCCGTGGGCGCGGGCAAGGCCGCGGGGTCAAATGCAATCTTGAGGGGCCGCGCGGGCGGCCGTCAGCCAGCTCAACAGACCCAGGGCCGGGAACATTCTCGCGCACTGCATGCGGCGAGCATCCGGGCCGGACCCCTCGGTTATACCGGTGGGGTTCCGTTGCGGTCAGGCTGGCAGGAAAAGATGAGAGGAATCGGAGGGTTGGCCCGCCCATGGGGCGAGACCCAACGGCGGGTGTCAGGCCTTGCGGCGGCGGCGGCGGTCCGCCACCAGGAGCACGGCACCGAGGCCAAACAGAGCCCCACCGCCAGGTCCGGCGAAGTCGAGGCCCAGCTCGAAGGTCTTCTCCCACGAGCGCTCAACCACCTTGTCGCCGAACTCGTCGGTCTTCTCCACCTCGATCAGCTTCTTGGTGAGGGTGCCCATGTGCATGCCCTGGGCAAACCACACGGCGCCCACCCCCAGGCTGAGGAGGATGGCCACGATGCCAGCGGCCCTCACTGGATCACGCCCTTCAGCGTGACGTCGAGGTCGATGGTGCTGCCCACCTTGCTGCCCACCACGCCCTCGCGGCCCTTGATGGCGTAGTCGGCCAGCTTCACCTGGAACCTGGTGGTGACCTTGAGCTTGTTCTCCTTCCACTTGAGGGTGGCGGGGGCCTTGAGCACCGTGGTGACGCCGTGCAGGGTGAAGTTGCCGGTGATCTCCACCTCCGCTTCCTTCACCTCCTCGCCGGTGATGGGCTTGGTGACGGTGATCGCGGTGCTCTGGAACACGATGTCGGGGAAGGCCTTGGCGTCGAGCCACTGGTCGCCCAGCATGTGCTCGTCACGCTGCTCGTTGCCGGTCTTCATGGTGGTGACCGGCACCTTGATCTCGGCCTGCAGGGTCGAGAGGTCGGCCAGATCCACCGTGACGGTGCCGGCGGGGGTGGCGGTGCCGACGATCTTCTCCACCGGGGCGTCGCTGACAAACTTCAGGTCACCGGTCAGCTCGGCCTTGCCGGGGGCGGCGAGGGCCAGGGTGGGGGCGAGGGCAAGCAGGGCGATGAGGATGCGCATGACAGTCTCCTTGTAAAATCAGCCGGTTACAGATGGACGCACTGGACTCTCAGTAGAACAGGTGCACCTGCAGCGTCGCCTGGCCAAAGCGGTAGTCGTCGGTCTGGACCAGGCGATATTCGGGCCGAAGCTCAATGCCCGGCAAGGGGAAAAACTCCAGGGTGGCCACATACTGCCAGGTGGTGATGTCGCTCGTATCGGTGGAAGTGGATGCCCGCTCGGCCCGGAGGGTGCCGGCGATCCAGGCCCAGGGGGTGTAGCTGAGGGCGACCATCCCGTTGAGGGTGTCGTGTTGGGTGGTGCGCTGGGACATGGACACCTCCGACAGGAGCGCGAGGCCCTCGTGGATGCCCAAACCCAGGAAAGCATTCACCAACCGGAAATCTCCGCTGCCATAGCCGCTGGCTCCCAACCACGTATTGAGCACAAACGGCGTCACCGGCGCGGCATCGGCGGCCCCGAAGTCGTCGCCAAACTCGTCCTCCACCTTGGGCTTCTTCTCCGCCCCACCAAACTCAAACAGCGGCTGGAGCGTCACCCGCCCCTGCCAGGCCACCGGCCACAGATCGGCGGTCTTGGTCCCGTCGTTGAGCGCCAAATCCAGGTTGTGGGTGTTGAAGACGCCCACCTCGGTGCGCACCCACTGGCGCGGCTGCCACGCCACCTCACCACCCGCCTCGGCATAGCCGGGCGCGATGATGGGCACCCGCCGATCGGCCGCGTCGCCGCGGGTCAAGATGGTGTGGTCGTCGTGGCGCACGCCGATGCCGGGCTGGAAGACGCCCACCCGCACGTTGGGCAGCGTGCCGCCCAGCTCGTACATGGCCTGGGCGCCGAAGCAGCTCATGCCCTTGAACACCGGATCGCAGAACTTGCCGTCCCGGAGCGTATCCGGGCCCATCAGCCAGGTGCCGTACAGCGTCAGCCCACCGGTGGGAATCACGTAGAGGTAGGGCTGGGCCTGCATGGGAAACGTTGTGTAATCGGGCACTTGCGTGGTGGACTTGCCCCCCTCATCCACCAGCTCAGGGCGGCCGAGGCGCGCGGTCTGGGTGCGGAAGTCCACCCCCACACCCACCATGCCGTCGAGGAAGGCGTTGCTGTCGATGTCGTGGTAGGCCTGGGCGCCCAGCTTGTCCCAGGTGAGCATGCCCACCCGGTGCATGGCCACAAAGCCCACTTCCGTGCGGCCCTCGGCGCCGTTGGGGTTGACGTGGCAGGCGGTACACGGCGTGCCGGCGGTGAGCGACATGCGCGGGGTGGCCAGCGCCACGCCGGTGCAGAGCAGCAGGCCCACCAGGGCCCGGGCGGCCAGGGTCAGGGTGCTCATGGCTGCAGGCTCCGCAGGTAGCTGACGATGCGCCAGGTGTCGTCATCGCTGATGCTTCGGGTGCCGTAGACGGGCATGGTGGAGCCCGTTGGTCCGGACGCCGAGCCGGTGCGGATGCGCCAGAACAGGTAGCCATCCGACCAGGCCGACTGGTCGGCCGCAAAGGCCGAGGGCTTGGGATCCTGACTCATCCCTGAGGGACCGTCGCCGCCGCCCGTGTCCCCGTGGCAGGAGCCGCACGCATTTCTGGCGTAGAGCGCCTCGCCGGCCGCGATGGCGTCTGCGTCGTCTGCCGCAAACGGGTTGCTCAGGTTGGCATACTCGTCGGGGATGGTGGGTCGCACCTCCTCCACCGGCGGAGCGCCGTCGCCAATCTGCACCGTCCCGGTGCCCGTCGCCGCATCGAAGTTGACCTGGTAGCTCGCCAGATCGCGGGTGGCCGGCCCCTTGAGCACCGCGCCCGTGGGGGCGAAGTGGGAGTCGTGGCACCGGCAGATGAGCTTCTGCCCATCAAAGGTGCCAAACCGATCGGTGGCCATGTCGCAGGCCGTGTGGGTGCAAATGCGAGAAAGTGCAACGATTCCAGTCGCATTGGTGCGAATGAGGATCAAGTTGCGGCCCGCCGCATCCACCGCCGCCGTGCCGCCGACGTTCTTGAGACCCGCAAACTGGGCCTGCGCCAGGTCGAAGGGCACGGTGGCCGAGCCCCCGCCGAAGACCTCGGCGATGGTGCAACCAGACAGCGTGGGCAGCGCCACGGCACAGCCGCCGCAGCCCAGCAGCTTCAGCAGGGAACGTCGGTCGAGGGTGTGGGACATCGCTTCCTCAATCATCCAGGGTTTGCCGGTCGCCGAGGACCAGCCAGCTCGCTTCGGTGCGTCGAGCACAAGACGCCACCATCATGAAACCCGCGGGCCCGGTCGCGCTACCCTTGGAAGTACGTCCAGCGAAGGAATTTTGACCCGCGGCGGGTGGCGCCCGCTGCACGGCGGGGTGACCGGCCGTGCGCCAGCCACCTCCACCGCGATCGGGCGCTCGAGGCTGGGCTTCAGGGCGCCAGCGTGCGCAGGTAGCTGGTCAGCTGGAAGAGCTGCTCCTGGCTGAGGCGCTCGCCGTAGGCGATCATGATGGAGCCCGCGGGGCCGGTGGCACCGCCGGTGCTGATGCGCCAGACCACGTCCCCATCGCAGGGCAGGGCCTCCTCGGTGAAGGCGGTCGGAGGGGGCATGAGCAGCCCGCTCTGGTTGATGACGCCATCCCCGCCGCC
>Ga0075163_10003462_pt1 | contig 21196 bp, 15 predicted proteins | sample JI1023141ADNA_FD_71478 | JGI IMG/M metagenome (GOLD analysis project Ga0075163, IMG submission 71478) | Wastewater effluent complex algal communities from Wisconsin, to seasonally profile nutrient transformation and Carbon sequestration -... | ecosystem: Engineered > WWTP > Effluent > Algae... | reverse complement strand
CTTACGGCGATGTAGTTGTCCACCACGGTGTCGAGTATCAGGTATGCGAGGTAGTATGCATCCTTGTTGCGGACTTTGCCTTTTGATGTGCGTATGCGTTCGCGAATGGGATCAAAAAAATCTCCGGGTCGCTCTTGAAACATCAGTAGGTATTTGCTTCCAAAGACAATGGACAACTGTTCTACATTCAGCTCATTGCTTTTTTTATCGAGCTCAAGCATCTTGAGTGTGATGAAGGTGTATTCATCAAAAAATTCCACCTTCGGACGACTGGTGCTGTTCATGATGTCTTCCAGCACAAGCATGTGAATGTCGAACTTTCTGCCGACTTCCGCTACCACGTTGCTGTCGTGGATGCCGTCAATGTCAAGCCATGACACCGTTTCGCTAGTCACAAACGGATTACATTCCCCCAAATCTTTGATGGTGATTTCTTTGAGCGACGATGCATCATAGTCCATCAGCTTGATGGAGACGGCCGCATTTCGTTTGTCGCCAACGTGTATCAGCATATCAGGACCGAGTCCTGACTTTACGGATCTTGGGGTTTCTTCGGGGTTGGGTGTCATCAGCTTCGGGGGAGAATTACACGCGAATGTAGAGAATACGGCAGCTTGCCACGGGTGAATGATTCAACAGCGGGGTTTTGAAAAAGATCGACCTGTTGTAGGTTATCATGGGGTGCTTTCATGAAACTTGCATACAAACTGATTAAGGAATTCATGCGCGTACATCTAATAGCAATAGGCGGCAGTGCTATGCACAACATGGCAATTGCCCTGCACCAAAAAGGGATCGTTGTTACCGGCAGCGATGACGAAATTTTCGAACCAAGTAAATCAAGGTTAAAGAATCTTGGCCTACTGCCGGAAGCAGAAGGATGGTATGCCGAAAAAATTTCGGCTGAACTTGATGCTGTGATCGTGGGTATGCACGCGCGCAAGGACAATCCAGAGCTGCTGCGAGCACAGGAATTGGGACTGCGCATTTTTTCTTATCCCGAATACGTCTACGAACAGACAAAAAACAAAACGCGCATCGTCATCGGGGGTAGCCATGGCAAAACAACAACCACTGCCATGATACTTCACGTGATGAAACATTGCAACATCGAATGTGATTTTTTGGTAGGCGCGCAACTTGATGGTTTCGACTGTATGGTGCGGTTTTCTGAGACATCGAAGTTCGCTGTCATCGAAGGCGATGAATATCTTTCATCACCAACAGATCTGCGTCCGAAGTTTCATCTTTATCATCCAAACATTGCCTTGCTTACAGGTATTGCGTGGGATCACATCAACGTATTTCCCACCTTTGAAAACTACGTGGATCAGTTCAGAATTTTTCTCGATAAAATTATTCCGGGTGGTGTGCTTGTTTATTGCGAAGCCGATGAAGAGGTTCGCACATTGGCCGAAACACATCCGGGTGAGTTTCGCACACAGGCATACAATACACATGCGCACAGTGTAGAAAATGGTGTGACATCATTGATCACAGACAAAGGAAAAGTGCCATTGAAAATTTTTGGCGATCACAATCTTCAAAATCTTCAGGGTGCGTTCTACGTGTGCATGGAAGCCGGAATCAGTGCTGATGATTTCTACAAAGCAATACAATCTTTTCGTGGTGCAGCGAGAAGGTTGGAGCCTGTTCTCGAAACTTCGCAAACAGTAATCTACAAAGACTTTGCACATTCTCCTTCAAAACTGAAAGCTACGACAGGTGCGTTCAAACGTCAGTTTCCGGATAGACAATTGATCGCCTGCATGGAGCTCCATACTTTTTCGAGTCTCAATTCAAAATTTCTGGGGGAGTACAAAGATTCGATGGCGTTGGCCGACAAGGCGTTCGTCTATTTTAACCCGCATACCATCGAACACAAAAAATTACCGCCGATTTCTCCTGATCAGGTGAAACAAGCATTCGGCTCCGACAATGTGGTTGTCTATACCGATTCGCAAAAGTTAGTAAGCGACCTGAAAGCGATGACATGGCCTCAGAAAAATTTGTTGCTGATGACGTCAGGTAATTTCGATGGTCTTGATTTTAAAAAGCTGGCGGAAGAATTGGTAGGCGCATAATCCGCGTTACACTCGACTATCCGAGTCCGACATCCAACATCATCATCACCAGGAATCCGCCGATAAAACCGAGAGTGGCTACATCGGTGTATTTGTCTTGTTGTGTTTCCGGCACTACTTCTTCGATGACCACATAAATCATGGCGCCGGCTGCAAAGGCAAGTGCATAGGGCAATATCGGCTGCATCTGCATCACGGCAAGCGCGCCAATCACGCCTGCAATCGGTTCTACAATCGCAGACAATTGTCCGTACCAAAAACTTTTTAATCTCGAAAGTCCATGACGACGAAGTGGCATCGATACCGCGATTCCCTCAGGGAAATTTTGAAGACCAATTCCGATAGCGAGCGCCACTGCACCACTGATGGTGGCTTCAGGAATTCCTGCTGCAACACCACCGAACAAAACACCTACTGCAAGTCCTTCAGGAATATTGTGAAGCGTGATGGCAAGCACAAGCAACATGGTGCTATGCCATTTTGTTTGAGGTCCTTCGGCTTTGTCTGATGGAAAATTAATATGCAGGTGGGGCAGAAGTTTATCGAGTCCGAAAAGGAACAAAGCACCCACAGCAAAACCGACAGCAGCGGGTACGGCTTTCATAAAACCATCACCCGGACTCATTTCTATAGCCGGCGCAAGGAGTGACCAGAAGCTTGCAGCGATCATCACACCACCTGTGAAGCCCAGCATGCCATCCAATGCAGCACGACTCATTGTTTTGAAGAAAAAAACAAGTGAAGCGCCACACGCTGTTACAAACCAAGTGAAGGTGGTGGCGATTAGAGCGCCCACTACAGGATCAAGTCCTTCGAAAAATTGTAAGATGCTCTCTTTCATGATTTGATTTTTTGTACTTGAATACTTTCTGCCACTTTTCCGGAAAGCAGCAAGCTGCGTGAGTTAAGTTTCACCTGCATGCTCTCATCGAAGTCGTGTCTTTTTTTGATCGTCAGTTGAGAGCCGGGCATGATTTTCAATTTGGCCAGATGCACCAGCATTTCACTTGAACTATCGTCTACTGAAATTACTTTTACTTTTTCGCCTTCTGTACATTCTGCCAGTTGCGCAGAGCGCGCTATGCGCGGCAACTTGCCATGCATGTCGGGTATGGGATCGCCATGTGGATCGTACTTGGGTTGCTTTAAAAATGTATAGAGTCGCTCTATCAGTTCAGGCGATATTACATGCTCCAGTTGTTCTGCGATGTCGTGAATTTCATCCCAGGCAAATCCCAATTTTTCTGACAGAAAAACTTCCCATATGCGGTGACGACGGATGATGTCAATGGCAATCTTTTCACCTTCCGGTGTGAGCTTCACGCCTTGATATTTTGTGTATTCAACTAATCCACGCTGATCGAGTTTTTTGATCATATCAGTTGCCGATGAAGCCTTGGCCTGAACCTTAGAGGCAAGCATATTGGTGCTCACGTATTCACTTCCTTGTTTTGACAGCGAATAAATAGTCTTGAGATAATTGTCTGTTGATTCCGACATATGCAACAAATGTAGAAATAATTTTGTTTTATGGAAATAAAAATTTAGATGTGTCTAAAAACTGAATGCACTAGTTCTTTACTTATGTTTGTTGTATGAAAATGCTCTATATCGTGCGGCATGCGAAATCAGATTGGAGTCATCCAGAGCAAACTGATTTCGAACGAACATTGAACGACCGTGGTTTGCTCAATGCACCTTTTATGGCAGAGAAGTTTGCAAGCCGCCATGGTCATGTGGATCGTATAGTTAGCAGTCCAGCAAATAGAGCAATTACCACAGCAGGATATTTTGCGGAGGCTTTAAAAATTGGCAAAAAAGCCATCGTTCAAGATAAAAATATTTACGAAGCTGGTTTGAATCAACTGATAAATGTTGTTTGTGGTTTTAATGATCGAGATAACAATGTCATGTTGTTTGGTCACAATCCGGGATTGTCCATCTTAATAGCTTATCTCACAGGTGATGGTATGAGCATGCCTACATGTGCAATTGCAGAAGTGGAGCTGCATGTGGATTCATGGAAACTGATCAATAGTGAAACCTGTTCTCTGAAATTTTTTGATTATCCAAAAAGATATGTCTAATTGCCAGGCTGGTTTTGTTTTGTGAGCCGGTAACTATTCCAATTTGTGAGGTCGATGGTTAAATGGTCTTTTCAAAATTGTTTTGACGCAACTTTAAAACTTGGTTGATCATCGAGCGGGATCATATATTTTTATGCCATGTTCAAGAATCTACCTCAAAATTGGAAAATACTTTTTACCATCTCAGGCATCTTGCTTCTGTTCTGGTTGCTATGGTTTTTTAGTGCCATTATAGCTTACGTGGTTATCGCTGTAGTGATCGCGTTTATTTGTGAGCCTATAGCTGACTTGCTAAAGAAGATTCGCATAAAAAGATTTGTTTTGCCGGCTTGGTTCAGAGCATTGGTAGCGCTCTCCGTTTTTCTAAGTGTTTTTTTTCTTCTTATACTTATCTTCAGTCCGTTGGTACAAGAGGAAATTCGCATCATTTCTGAGATTGATGCAGAGCAGATTGCTGTTCAGATCAGTGATCAACTTTCACGTGAGGACTCTATGATGTCGGCTTACGTTTCTGGTCAGACTTTGACAGAATATCTTGTAAGTGGTATGCAGAAAATTTTGAGTCCCGAGATGATACAAAGCATGTTCAACAACGTCTTTGGATTGGTAGGTAATGCTGTCATCGGACTTTTTGCTACATTATTCATTGCGTTTTTTTTCTTGAAGGATGGATTTCTTTTTGCTCGTATAGTTTTCACGGTAACGCCAGAGCAGCAGCTTAGTAAGATTAAAATCATCATGGAACATACGCACGCTTTGTTGAGAAGGTATTTTTTGGGAGTCGCTCTGCAAAGTTTAATTATGTCGGTGATGGTCGGATTTTCACTTTATCTTTTGGGTGTGAGTAACGCGGTCCTCATTGGACTTTTTGCTGGCTTGGTGAATGTGATACCATACGTAGGCCCTTTGATGGGTGCTGGGTTAGGGATTTTTATTGCGCTCACTACGTCGTTACATCTTGATTTTAATGCAGCTGTGATGCCTCTGTTATTTAAGGTGTGTATGGTTTTCCTCTCAGCCCAGTTGATTGACGCTTTTGTGGTGCAGCCTAATGTGTTGGGAAATAGTGTTAGGGCGCATCCGCTGGAAATTTTTATCGTAATCCTAATGTCCGGCACAATTGGCGGGGTAGTAGGCATGGTGCTCGCAATTCCGGTCTACACTATCCTAAGGGTCGTGGCCCGCGAATTTTTGTCAGAATACAAGGTTGTTGATTCCTTAACACGTGATCTCACCTCCGACGAATAGCTGTTGTATGAAATGTTTAAAACTTCGTAAGGCGCGTCGGTATTGGCTCTTGGAGTAAATCGGAGATGACGTTCGATTATTTATTCTTAACGCTGTATGGAATTGGTTTACTTTTGTTTCCCGTAACGAAGATTGCATTTTCGCAACAATTACGGGCATGTCTGATAACATTAAATACATCTTTGTCACCGGTGGCGTGACTTCTTCCTTAGGTAAAGGAATCATCTCTGCTTCTCTGGCTAAACTACTCCAGTCGAGGGGATACCGCGTGACAATCCAAAAACTTGATCCTTACATCAATGTCGATCCGGGCACTTTAAATCCATACGAACATGGTGAATGCTTCGTGACTGATGATGGCGCTGAAACGGATCTTGACCTTGGTCACTACGAAAGATTCCTCAACGTGCCGACTTCACAGGCGAATAACGTGACAACGGGTAGAATTTATCAAAGTGTCATCGATAAAGAACGCCGCGGTGAATATTTGGGAAAAACAGTTCAGATCATTCCTCACATCACGGATGAAATCAAAAGATGTATTCAGATTCTCGGATCAAAAAGTGAGTTCGACTTTGTGATTACTGAAATTGGTGGTACTGTCGGCGATATTGAATCTCTCCCGTATATAGAAGCTGTGCGTCAGTTGAAATGGGAGAAAGACGATGACTGTATTGTAATTCACCTCACACTGATTCCATACTTAAGTGCTGCCGGTGAACTAAAAACTAAGCCAACTCAGCACTCTGTAAAGACGCTGCTGGAGAATGGCGTGCAACCGGATATTCTCGTTTGCAGAACGGAGCATGAATTGTCAGCGCAAATAAGAAATAAAGTAGCGAAGTTCTGCAACGTCACGCAGAATGCAGTTATCCAAAGCATCGACGCCAAAACGATCTATGACGTTCCGGTGCTGATGATGGAAGAAAAGTTAGACGAAGTTGTTTTGGAAAAATTAGGTGTAAAAGCGAAAAGAAAGCCTGACTTAAAAAAGTGGATGGATTTTCTCGATAGACACAAACATCCGAAAGGTCGCGTGAGTATTGCACTCATTGGGAAGTATGTGGAACTGAAAGATGCATACAAATCGATAGCTGAAGCTTTCATACACGCTGGCGCTGCCAATGAAGTGGCTGTTGATGTGCATTGGATTCATTCGGAAGATCTTACGCCAAAGAATGCAATCGAAAAATTGATAGGTGTTGATGGAGTGCTCGTGGCCCCAGGATTTGGTTCTCGCGGTATGGATGGCAAGTTGGAAGCAATAAAGTATGCACGTGAAAATAAAATTCCGTTTTTTGGTATCTGCCTCGGAATGCAAATGGCGACAGTGGAATTTGCCCGCAACGTGCTTGGTTTCGCCGACGCACATTCAACGGAAATGAAAGAATACACCACGCATCCTGTCATCAGTTTGATGGCTGAGCAGAAAACTGTGGTCAATAAAGGCGGCACTATGCGTCTAGGAACTTACCCTTGTCGACTGGTGAAGAATAGCAGAGCCAGCAAAGCATACGGTGGAGTGGAGATGATCGAAGAACGTCACAGACATCGTTTTGAGTTCAACAATGAATACATGAAGGACTTTGAGAAGGCTGGCTTCAAATGCACTGGTGTCAATCCAGATAGTAATCTTGTTGAAATCATCGAACTGGATGATCACCCATACTTTGTCGCTTCACAGTTTCACCCGGAATACAAAAGCACTGTGATGAATCCTCATCCGCTTTTTGTTGCATTTATCAAAGCAGCAAAAAAATATCAGGCTTTAAAAGTGAAAGCAGGTGTAGAAGAAATGCAACAGAATTCCTGATTGTAGAATTACATCAGTTTATTTTAGGTTGTGGTTTCAGACTTTCATCTGATCTGGCAAATACCATTATCCAGAAGCAGAAGAAGACGATTCCTGCCTGCACTTCGAGGAATGACTCGAAGAAAAAGTTCATCACACACAATGAAAGAAAACACAGAAGCAAGGCGTTTCTGTTTTTCATGTATTGAACAAATAGTGCAACCAACAAAGTAAGGAACACTAACATTCCCGGCCAGCCATGTTCTGCGCCTACCTGCAAAAATTGATTGTGTGCGTTGAGGTGTTTTGAGAACGCATATCGTTCGCCATCATTTGCGTAAATCTCATCTATGGCATATTGTGCATCTCCACTTCCTGTGCCGAGTGGATTTTCCATCAATACCTGCCATGATGTTTTCCATGTGACAAATCGAAGTTGAGTGCTCGATTTGACTTCCATCTCTTCTTCTTCTTCTTGTTGTTGATTAAAATTCTGTTCCACGTCTTCTACCGCAGCACTGATGCGCGCTGAAACACCGGGCATATAGTGTGCGCTGATCATCAGCAACACCACACATGCAATACCGAGCAAGGTTGATTCTAATCTCGAAATTCGTTTTTTGATCAACATGTAAGTTCCCAGCGCCACAGCTATGACACATGCGATAAGCCCGGCTTTTGATGCAAGCATGCTGATGAAAAGGATTGTCGCAATCATCGCGATGGCATGCACCCATCTTCTGTTGAACAGATATTCATTCTTCCATAGTATCCGGATGAGAATAAATAATGACATGGCCTGGTACGTTGCAGCATAAGTAGGGTGATAGTTGATGCCAAGCTGCTCGTAACTAAGGTAAGCGGCATCATCAAATTTTATCGTTCTGTACACTCCATAACCTATGGCAATTGGAATAAAAAGCAAACATCCGTACAGGAATGATCTTTCAATGGAGGAAAAGTTTTTTTTGGTCAACGGGGGAATCAACCATGCTATGAGCGGAAATGCCAGATAGGATAATTTAATCTCCATTTCTTTCAGCCCACGCAACGGATTGTCGGAGTATGTAAAACCAATGGCCAATAATGCGAACATCAGAAAACATAAAATGACGCTCAGATTGGTTTGTTTGAAATAAACCCTGCGCGTTCTCAAAGCATGAACGATGCAATAGATTCCAAGCAGAGCAATAAAGCCTGGAACAAATTTTTTGCCGAGGGGAATGAGAAAAGCAATGGCCATGCATCCCCACGCATGCCATGGCATCGCACCTTCATCGTATGAAAATTTCTCTCTCATGCCATTGCAGCTTGAATTCTCTGCAGCTGTGGTATGTGATGATGAATGTGCAACGTTAAAAATTCAATGGCCTGAACAACATTGAGCATGCCGGCAACAGGTTGTTTGAAAACGAGCTTGTCGTAATGTCGTTCTTCGATGCTATTTAGAAAATCCTGAAACTTATTTCTAAGCTGTTGCCACTGTTCAATGATTTGCTCCTGAGTAAAAGTATTGGTTGGCTGCGGTAGCACAGCCGGCGCAGCGATGCGCATGTCGGAAGACAATCTTTCGTTGAGTGCTTTGCTGTTGTTGTGTTGCTCTTGTCCGGTTACTTCAAGTCCGTCCCATCCACTCGATGATTTTTTCATCATGTATCCGAGTGTGCCTGTTTCAGAGGAAAGTATATGTTCTAACACCTGTGATGCGCTCCAGCCTCCATCTTCAGGTTGCTTATTAAAATTCGATGTGTCAAATCCCGATAGGTGTTCGAGAAATTCGTGTCGCGCTTTTTCAAAAGCATCCCATTTTATCGCTAATTCTCCTGTCATATGTTTTGCAAGGTATAGAGCATTTCAATGTGTGGAATATCGTCCTCAAGATATTCTTCACTGACTTGTTTGAATCCAAAATTTTCATAAAACTCCTTCAAGTAGGATTGAGCAGAGATGCGAACAGGAGGATTGCCCACAGTGTCGAAGAATGCCATTCCGCGCCTCATCAGTTCTTTGCCAACTCCCGATGTGCGAACGCTCAAGTCGGTGGCTACCCGACCGATCGACCATTCCTCATATGAAACACCAGGTTTTACCAATCGAAGGCATGCAACACATTTGCCTGTTTCATCTTCCGCAAACAAATGAAGGCTTTTCAAATCCTTGCCATCTACATCCTGATAGGGGCAATTTTGTTCGATCACAAAAACACGCACACGCAACGCAAGAACCTCATAGAGCTCCTCTTTGCTCAGTTCATTCCAGTCCTTAAGTTTCCACACAAGATTCATCGAGCGAAGATAATAGAACCTGCGCAGCCATTCTGTATGGGCGTATTGCACATCGAATAGCGATATTTGCAGCCTGTATGAATTATCTTTCTGTAGAAAATCTGGCCAAGTCTTACGGGATCAATGTGCTATTCGAAAATCTGACCTTCGGTATTGAGAAGGGGCAGAAGATCGCTCTCGTTGCCCGCAATGGTGAAGGAAAAAGTTCGCTATTTAGAATCCTCGCCGGACTAGACGCCCCGGATGGTGGCACCGTTACTTACAATCGTGAAGTTAAACTCGGCTTTTTATCTCAGGAGCAGGAGTTGAATAATAAATCGACAATTCTCGAAAGCATTTTTTCTGCCGATAGTCCGAAAACAAGGGCGATAGCGGATTACGAAAGTGCAGTGGAAAGCAATGACGAACAGGCCATGCAGCGTGCACATGACGCCATGGATCGCCATAACGCCTGGGACTATGAAGCAAGAGCGCGTGAGGTTCTCGGCAAACTTGATGTTCATGATTTGACGCGCATAGTTGGTTCGCTTAGTGGTGGCCAAAAGCGTCGCATCGCACTTGCGAAAGTGCTTATTGAAGAACCCGATCTGGTTTTGCTCGATGAGCCTACCAACCACCTTGATCTTGAAATGATCGAATGGCTGGAAGAATTTCTTTCACAGTCGAACATGACCATTTTTATGATCACGCACGACAGGTATTTTTTGGAGAATATCACCGATGAAATTCTCGAGATGGAGAACAAAACACTCTATCGTTATAAAGGAAATTTTTCTTATTACCTCGAGAAAAAGGCTGAGAGAGAACAATTGGAAAGTGTTGTCCGTGGAAAAGCTGAGATGCTTTATAAGAAGGAGTTGGAATGGGCGAGAAAAATGCCGCGTGCAAGAACAGTGAAGAGCAAGTCACGCATGGACAATTTTGTCGAGTTGAAACAATCGCTAGTTCGCAATACTGATCCTGATGCGCTTGAGTTGGAGATCAACATGAACCGCATGGGGAGTAAGATTGTGGAATTTCATAAGGTAAAAAAATCTTATGATAAAGTGAAAGTACTCGATGGTTTTGACTACGTTTTTAAAAACAAAGAAAAAATCGGAATTGTCGGTCGCAATGGAACAGGCAAAACAACTTTCCTCAATATGCTGACCAAACGCCTTGAGCCGGATGGAGGAAAAGTGGTTGTAGGTGACACTGTTGTTTTCGGATATTACAATCAGCAGGGTATGCCTCTCAAAGATGGCCAGCGGTTGTTGGAGTGTGTGCGTGAAGTGGCTGACCACATCCCACTCACCAAAGGAAAAACGATCACTGCTTCTCAGATGCTCGAACGTTTTATGTTTCCTCGCCACCAGCATAGCACATTCGTTGAGAAGCTCAGCGGTGGTGAAAGAAAAAGATTGCAGCTTCTTCTGGTGCTCATGAAGAATCCCAATTTTTTGATTCTCGATGAGCCAACCAACGACCTGGATGTGTTCACCCTTGCAGCACTCGAAGAGTATCTTCTCTACTATCCCGGATGTATGGTCATCGTGAGTCACGACAGATATTTCCTCGATAAACTTATTGATCACATTTTTGTGTTGGATGGAGAAGGCCATGTCAAGGATATCTTCGGTAACTACGATACTTATCGACGCATCGAAGAACAAGATTCGCAACGCAGAAGTGCTGCCAAGCGTGAAGATACCGAGCAGAAAGCCAAGCAGGAAGTGAAGACAGATGTGCCAAAGACAAAAATGTCTTTCAAAGAAAAATTCGAATACGATCAGTTGGAAAAGGAAATTCCGCTTCTTGAAGAGGAGAAAAAAATATTAGAGGCCAAACTCGCTTCTTCCTCAACGGATCACAGTGAGCTATTGAGTGTAACTAAAAGACTAGGAGAGGTGATGGAAATGCTCGATCAAAAAGGAATGCGCTGGCTGGAACTCAGTGAGTTCATTTGATTCGCAATCTTTTGTTAAGTGAGTTCACAATTACGCTGCGTGCAAAGGCTCTTCGGCAACAGCTTTTTGACGAATCAACATCAAACCCACGAATGTGAGAATGCCGTTGATGGCAAGCATTTCAATTCCGAATTTATAGCCACCCATCCAGTATTGACTTGTCTTGTCAATGGCAAACGCAATGGCCGGTGAAGCAAGACAAACAAACGGCGCAAGTTTGTCATTGATAGCATGCTTGGTGAAAATTCCGAATGCGAACAATCCGAGGAGCGGGCCATATGTGTAGCCTGCTATATCAAGAAGTATACTTACTACTTCTTTGTTGTCAATCATCTTGAAGAATAACACCATCAGAAGGAATAGTCCTGTGAATGCCAGATGCACTTTTTTCCTGACGGATGATTGTGCGTTCTCATCGAGTTCAGCGTTGCGCTGAGTGCCCAGGATGTCAATGCAGAAAGATGCAGTGAGCGCTGTGATCGCACCGTCTGCTGATGGGAACAGAGCGCTGATCAATCCAATGATGAAGATGAGACCTATCACAGGAGGTAAATACTGCATCGCTATCGTCGGGAAAATATCATCACCTTTTACATCAAGTCCTTTTGATTGAGCGTAGAGATACAACATTCCACCGAGAAGGAGGAAAACGAAGTTGACCGCTACCATGATCAGACTGAATGTGATCATGTTTTTTTGTGAATCTTTCAACGTGCGAACACTGATGTTTTTCTGCATCATCTCTTGGTCAAGTCCTGTCATGCTAATGGTGATGAACGCACCGCCGATGATTTGTTTCAGGAAGAATTTTTTGTCCTGAACATTGAAGTTGAAAATTTCGGTGTATCCGGAGTCTGATAATGCGCTGAATGCATTTATTGCACTGGAGATAGGCGAACGGGTGAGCAATTGAAATTCATTCAAAATGTAGCCGATGCAAATGACAAGAGCAAGAAGCATGAACAATGTTTGAAGTGTATCGGTCCAGACGATTGTTTTGACACCTCCTTTAAAAGTATAAAGCAAAATCATGAGCAGGATCAAACAAGAGGTTGCCCAGAAAGGAACGTTCAACGCATCGAGCACGAATATCTGAAGCACATTGATGACAAGGTAAAGCCTGAGTGTTGCGCCAAGTGTTCGCGAAACGATAAACAACAAAGAGCCGGTTTTATATGAAGCCATACCAAACCGATGCTGCAGATAGGTATAAATCGATGTAAGATTATAACGGTAGTAAAGAGGAAGCAGGATATAGGCTACTGCAAAATATCCGATAAAGTAGCCGATGACTACCTGGAAATACTGGAAGTGTGAACTACCGACAGTTCCGGGTACTGAGATGAATGTTACACCGGAAAGTGATGTGCCGACCATTCCGAATGCTACAAGAAACCAAGGAGCTGATTTATTGGCACGGAAAAAACTCTGGTTGTCAGCCTTGCGCGATGTGAACCAAGATATCACAAGCAGCAAAGCGAAGTAGGCCAGAAGCACCACAACAATCATGATCGGCAGCGAGCCGAAAGAATCCTGAATATTCTCTAACATGCTGCCAATTAAAAGATCAAGTTGGTAAAGTGGTATAGGTTCATTTCTTATTTCTCAACAAAGGATCGTCCAATGTGTGAGGAAGTGAGATTTTGCTTCCTAATATGGGATCTGACTGTTTTTAGGATCTCGAAAAAAAAAATGGGAGCTGATTCTGTCCCGACTTATCGCACTATCAAAGGCAATACGAATTCTGTCCACACCTTGTATCCATCATCACTGAGATGCAAACCATCATAGGTGAGTTCGCTCATTAATGTTCCCTCAGGGGTTACAAATCGCGACCTCATATCAATGAAAGTAATTTGATGTTTTTGACACGCATCCTTCAGAAATGCATTGAGGTCATTGATTTTTTCGAGATAGGCTGAATTACTTGATTCACTACCGCCCATCAAGGTCGTAGGCAAGTTGCTTTGAATGTAGATAGCCGAGTTTGGACAATCACGCACCAGTGTTTCGATGATGATAGCGTATTGTGATTTGATGCGATCCTGAGGTACTGCTTTTAGGATATCATTGATGCCGATCATCACAAAAACTTTTTTCGGCTGAAGTCTTGTTGCATACTCGAGTCGATCTATAACGCCGCGTGTGAAATCACCGCTGATGCCCATATTCACAAGATTATCAGCTTTCAGATGACGATTGAGATCAAATCCTTCGGTCATGCTATCGCCAATAAATATTGTTGCAGTATTGGGTTCGAATTTCAACTTTTTATATGTCTTAACGTGTTGTTTCCAAATTGGAAGCTTGTAATATTCGGCTTCTGTTGACCAGCTATAGTTGCGCTTGGCACAGCCGGTAGTCATCAATCCCAGCCCACCCAAAGCAGCGCAGATGAGGTTTCTAAGGCGTAATAAAGCGGACTTCATATGGTGCAAAAATGGAGAAATAATCCATTGAACCTAATACGATCAGTAGAATACAACCTGGATGAAGTGATTAATTTTTAATCAGTTTATTCGACAAAGTACTTCCATTCTCACCGATCACCTCCAGCACATACACCCCGCACGCCAGTCCCGACACATCCCATTGTTGGTTGGGGTAAAAGACCTTTTCCTCCATCACCACTCTTCCAGTTTGATCGATAAACCGAACCGCAACAGCATCTACTGGTATAATACCTTTAAGCACATTGTGACATGGATTGGGCCAGAGCTGAACTGTGTTGTTCTCTTTAGCATGATCGTCTGTACTCACCACCGCAGGGCAGCCCGAGGGTTGTTCATAGCCACAGTTGTCGAGTTTGAGGAGCCAGTGGAGTTGGTTTGAATTGTCAAAGGCCGTTCCTGTGCACATGTAGCCGCCATCTGGTGTTTGGATGATATCGTTTATCATGTCTTCCACATACAGACTACCGCCACTTGAAGGAGAAAAATATTGGTTTTGCCAAATAATTTCACCATCAGGTGCGAACTTCGTGAAGATATTGTAATGCACATTCGGATCACTTTGCGGACTTGGAGGATCATCTGCATAGGTATAATAGTCTTGCACCAGCAAGAAATTGTTCTGTGCATCTTCAATGATCACGGCAGGATAAATTCCGGTTTGCCATAAATCCATTTCGGGTAGGAAGTACTCGTAGTCATTTACTAATTCGAAAGTCAATGGATCCAGTATTGATAAATGTGGAGTGGAGTGACGAAAAGGCCAGGGGCTTGTGGCTGACTCATGCATTTCAATGCACTCTTCATAGGCAATTACAATTTTGCCGTTATGCATTTCTTCCATGTAGATGTGCGTTTCATAGCACACATCAGGATTGCCCAAACTCATTTCACCAACAATTTCCCCTTCCGCACTTATTTTATAGACCATCATTTGCCTATCAGAAGGATTCGAAGTTGTGCCTTGAAATGGAATGTAATATCCAGACACGAAATAATAGCCCTCAGAGAAAATGATTTGTTTGGGGCTAAAAGCAAAATACGGTGTGACGTATCTGTAACTCTCATATACTTCTCCACTGTAGTGATTGATTCGGGTGACTCTCCAACCCATGCTATCAGGCTCGAAGTTTTGTCCGTTCTTGTGAGCGAAGTATGACAGCATAACAAAGTTACTGTCATTCATTAGATCATAAGCAACATTAGAATTGGTTACTGAATCACATACACTCCATTCAGGAAATTGATGTACCCATATTTGATCGAATTGTTCATTGAGAAGTTGGCAACCAGATATTAGAGTCACAGGAGAACATCCATTTTCTTGAGTGCTAGCGCTTGATATAAATCCGGTTGGCGTTTTAAGGAAGGTACCATTAGGCAATTCAGCACTCACAGAATAGTAAGGGGATGTTGTTATAGTTTGATTGTCCAAACTCACACCCAATTCATCATTCTTTCTGTACTCAAAACCAACCGTCAGCCAACTATTTCCGAATGTCAGATAATAATCCGTCATATCGAAAATTACTGTTTGTGTGCTTGCACCTTCAACACTTGTCAATGCCTCGTTAAAATAAACATATTGCGCTTTTGCATTTAGGCATAGCAAAAACAACAATGCCATTACGGTATGACTTCTTTTCATATTATCAGGGTGAAAAATCAAGGCACGTTTTCACGTGCCTTGATGTGAATATTTATTGAATGATGATTGATATTGTGGACACTGGCTCTGAACCAATTTGCGCTGACAACGAGTAAATGCCTGCATCCAGATCTTCCAGAAAGACTGGGATTTCGATTTGCCCAATTTGAACTTTTTGGGTGATCAAAATTCTTCCTGTTTGATCGAAAATCTGCACTTGCCCTTCGAACTGCGCTGGGTTGGATAGCTTGCAGATCACAAAATCACCATTGGATGGATTGGGATAAACCTGAAATGATTTTTGTTCTAATTTTCCCTTTACAGTAAGTGAACGTTCGCTGGATGAAATGGCGCAAAAATGTTCAAGATCGACAGGTTCTTCGCCGCTGAACCATGTTAGCAGGTCTTGCGCGTAATGGCCAATGTCACATGGGTAGTCGTTGCGTATTGTATTCAAATAAGCAATCTCTTCGGTTGATAGTTGCAAAGGATCGCGTTGAATTACCTGCGCGTGAATGAGTAACACTTCGGCGTATTCCAGCCATACTTCCTTTTCGTATTCCGAATAATAATTCGCCAGACTCATTTCCTTTGCAAGATCATAAGCAGAATCGTAATTACCGGTCATCATATCAAAGGCCGCTTTTTGCCTCTTTCCTTCATAGTCAATCGCATCAAACAATTCAATTAGGGTGTTATTGACTTCGGAAGTTTCATGCTGACTCATATACCTCAATCCTTGAAATGTTTTAATGTCCAGTAGTGTTCGGAGCTCAAAAATATCACGTTCCAATTGCTCCTTCAAGGAGCTTTGATTCAGTCCTAATTTAATCTGCATCTTCTGGTAGGCATCCAAAGGAATTTCTCTGGTGTCGATGGCGTTCCATACCGCAGCACTTTTAGCGGCCGATGGATTGGCTGCAAGCACAGCAGTGAGCAAAGAAGCCGGAAGTTCATATTCCCGTTGAATCGCTGCGATCATTACTTCCTCAGACAACGCTGGTGTGGCTGAAATCAAATCTTGATAAAGCAATAAAGCATCATTAAAATTGCCGTACATCACATTGTTGAGCATTCCTTCGGTGTTGCCGCCATCAACAAGTTGCTGATGGATTTCGCGCAGGTCGCTGAGTGCAACTTTGAGTTCACTGGTTGAGGATTGAATGGCCTCTAGTTCTGGAATCACAAATTGAATAAAACTACAAAATGACGGCTCAAAAATGGTATTATCCTCCCAAGGTATCACCACATTGTATGGCGCGTTGGTAGAAAGATAAGGCTGCACATTGGCGAAAACAGATGCATTGTTGGGTACATCATTAGGCACATCATAATTGCTTGTGGCAAACTCCGGCTGCCTGTACCAATAGTCAAATCCATTCATGACTCCAACACCATTCGCAGGGCCACATTCAATGTCGTCATAAGCCGCAGCAGATGTACTATTTGAAAAAATGTTACCGGCGGAGCGCGTATTAGGTGGTCCATTATATGTATCAGCCTGCAAACTGGCAACGCCAGTTTCAACTGTACCACAACTTCCACCGCTGCATCTTGGCGTCACGTCCCACCAGCATCCATTAAAAGTGTTGCATTCAAAATGCACGCCTTCTCCGTTTGCGCTTCGGTTGCGGTTCTGCAGATCAATGCCTCTCGCGCATCCGGTTAGTGTGTTTCTGATGACGTAGTTGCTAAATCCTTTGCAGTTATCTACTACTATACCTCTGATGCCATTTCCAGTTAAGCCGGTTAGATTTATGTTATTATCTGCAACAAGAAATTGCATTCCACTTGGCGTGGAATTATTTTGAATTTGAATGGCTGTATATGGATTGGTCAATGTTGGATAGATAACGGGTTGAGGAAGCATCGAGTTATCGATAACAACAGTGGGCACAGTATTGTTTAGATATATAGACAACTGACATCTAAATGTGGTAGTGGTAATGTCATTTACCGGTACGTAACCCAAGGCACATTGAGGAGCAATGTAGTTGCCATTTGACCATATGCCTCTTCCGAATCCTGATATGTCAGATTCATTCATTCCAATCCATTGAAACTGCGAAGTTGCTGCTTGAATCGCAGTTGGATATAGGTTTCCAAACCAACCCGGAGCGGTATTGATAACATCACAAGCCCTGAAGCGAACATCGTTTACCCGGGTTAATACAATCCGAGTATTGACCAATGAAGATGCACCTGGTGGGATCGCAGTAGTCAGGAACTGACAATGATCGAAAGAAGCAGCGTACTGATCAGATGTTGCATTTAAGCTGGCACTGTAATCAAAAAGATGTACATCACTTGAGTTGTTGATCCATGTTGAATTCAAACCTGTGATGCGACCTCCTTGCGATAATCCACTAGTTGAGAAATTCGCAACGCCAATATCAGCTCGCGTAATTGTGCAGTCTTCCAATGTCAGATCGCCTCTACTCACGGCCAACTCACAAAGGCCGCTAACACCTTCCACCCGAAATCCTAGCCAGGTATTCCCGCACCCCGCATCAAACACCGAATTAAGTGCGGTCAGGTCACCGCTTTGTTTTACGTTGATAGTTTTCCCCGGCTGCAATTTTATCGTCATATCCTCAATCACCAAACACGCTCCCGGCATGATGATGAGGTTACCTCCAAGTGTTATATCATTTTGACCATTAAAGTGGGTTGGATTCCAAATGGGATTGTTGCATCCGGTGATGATGATGTCTGCGGTGCTCAGCCCAATGTTAAGTGAAGAAATTGTCACGGGCGTGCAGCTTGATGCATCGTCAACGGTTATGTTGTAGGTGCCTTGACAAAGCGCGGTTATTATGTATTCACTCGCGGCAATGCCACTTATTGAGCCACTCGAAGTCCCAGTCCATGAAATACTCACAGGCGCAAGGGCAGAAGATAGGTCCACCAAAATGCCACCATTGCATGGATTAATGCATGTCGCATTAATAACTTCAGCCGTGGCCGTGAGTGATGATGATGCTATTGTTCTTGAATACTGTTTGTAACATGTCGAACTCAAATCGTCCACTAACAATTGATATGTGCCTGCCGGCATTCCTGTTAGACAATTAGTATTGCTTAGTGTTACATTGTAGCTAGGTGGCCCCGTCCAAGTAAATGCGAAATTTCCGGATCCGCCTGATACAGCGGCGCATATCGAACCGTCATTACTCCCGCATGATGCTGATGTTGTCGTGAAGGTTGTTACAATATCTGAATATTCTGAACCTACTACCAAGTTGTAAAATACACCAATACATCCATCACTCGAAGTTGTTGTCACTGTATAATTACCGGGAGGCAGATTCTCAAAACAATTGGTCGTAGAATTATAATTACCAGCTGCGGGACTAATACTGCAAGCATATGGCGGTAGGCCAGTTCCGGGAACAATACCGTACAATGTAATACAACAGATCAATCCATCCGAACTGGCTGGGCACGTTGCATCAACACTTTCCCAGTCGCCGTCTAGAGCGCATTGGGCGATACCTACAGATGAAAATGTGAAATAGAATATTGCAATCATTAAATGTCTAATGACGATTGTGCTGAACGGTTTTTTCCTTGACTTTGAATTATGAACGCTTGATTTGAAAAGAAAGTGGTTGTGGGGGGGGTAATGTTCTGATTGCCAGTGTTTAAACGTGGTTTTCGTTGATTTGTAATTTGTGTTCTCATTTTGATAAAGTAATAGTGTGAAAAGGTTAAATAAGGTTATTTAGTAGTGCTCCACTTTTGGAGTTCATGTTGAAATCAACATGCAGAGAACGGAGTGCAATGTTCTAAGGAATTTTTTGTGCTTCTTTTGGACGTGTGGTTTTGTTATGTCGAAGATGAGAATAATCTTCAAATTCCACAAAGTTTTGGATGATATTTTTTCAACACTGTACCCTATCCAAAGAATGCAAATCAATTGTTTTTCTCCTTGTATTAAATGAACAATTCTAAACCGATTCACTGTATTGCAGGAATTGCCGCGATAGTTGTTTTCATTTTGTTTTGATATCGCTTAAAGGCAATTATGACGGTCTAAATCTTCTGTATCATTGAAAGCCTTCGATGACAGCCATTCTCCCAATCTGTTTAACTTTGTGCGGGTCGCGCTTTTTTAGATGTTCACTGCTCTTGTTAATTTGCTTTTATGGAGCAGTGTACGTTTTAGTTCTGCGCCTTTCATGAGGATTGCTATCGCATTAATTCGATGATTACAAAAATCATTTAGTCGTGATACATTCGTTACGATGTTTACCTCAAAATAACCAGTAGCGATATATCAATAACTTAGAATCTCAATTCTGGAAATACCATGAATTTATTTTTGTGAACAACACCTGTGATGTCTTTAATATCTCGTAATTTTTAATTGTAGCTTCGCTCCGTGAATATTCCTTCAAAGTATATTGAAATGGCCGTCGACCAGGTGAGCAGCCTGCCGGGTATCGGACGCAAAACGGCGTTGCGTCTTGTGCTTGAATTGCTCAAAAGAAAACCTGAAGACATTCAACGTTTTACTCAAGCCATCAATGAAATGAAAGAACACACAAGACTTTGTGTGACCTGCAATAATTTGTCGGACGATGCTCAATGCAGCATATGTTCATCTCCATATCGCGACTCTAGCCTGATTTGTGTCGTGGCGGACATTCGCGATGTTATGGCCATCGAAAGCACGGGCCAGTTTCAGGGCAAATACCACGTACTGGGCGGCATCATTTCTCCTATGGATGGCATCGGACCGGCTGACTTGTTTATCGAAAGTCTTATTTCACGCGTTGCGCAAGGCGAAGTGAAAGAAATTATTCTCGCTCTCAATGCTACCATGGAAGGTGAAACTACATGTTTTTATCTTTTTAGAAAACTCAATGACATGGAGGTGAAAATTTCTTCTATCGCGCGTGGTGTGGCCGTGGGTGGTGAATTGGAATACACGGATGAAGTGACGCTCGGTCGAAGTATCGTCCTTCGCACGCCTTATGAGGTTTCTCTGAAGCGTTAGATTCGTCTCTTCTCCACGGGTCTTTCTTGGCGTCTTTCCTATTCGCAAATGATAGCAAGCCGATTTAGAATTCGTCAATGTGGTGTGAATTTAAGCCTCTGCCATTAAGGGGACATCCAAAAACCCTATATGTGATTCGCGGCGCATAAATTCGTCGAAGGTCAGCCAAATCGAAAGAGCATAGTGGTGCTAAGTGATTGAGATTTGGCGCAGCATTTGGCGAATTTATGCCCGAAGTAAGTATTGACTAGAATTTGAACTTCCCTTTTTGTCGAATCATGTATAGGGTATTTGGATGTCCCCTTAACTTGCGGCCATATACTTTATGAAGCTCACGGTCGTAATCGTCAACTACAATGTTCAGTATTTTCTGGAGCAATGTCTGCTTTCAGTGGAAAAGGCTATGCATGGTGTTGATGGCGAAGTATATGTTGTCGACAACAACTCTGTGGATGGCTCAGTGAAGATGGTCGGTGAAAAATTTCCTCAGGTAAAACTCATCGCCAACAAAGAGAACACAGGATTTTCCAAGGCAAATAATCAAGCCATGCGCATCGCAAAGGGCGAATATGTGCTTCTACTCAATCCGGATACTGTGGTGGAAGAAGATACTTTTCGTAAAGTAATTTCTTTCATGGATGAACATCCGGATGC
>Ga0075163_10003461_pt1 | contig 21197 bp, 25 predicted proteins | sample JI1023141ADNA_FD_71478 | JGI IMG/M metagenome (GOLD analysis project Ga0075163, IMG submission 71478) | Wastewater effluent complex algal communities from Wisconsin, to seasonally profile nutrient transformation and Carbon sequestration -... | ecosystem: Engineered > WWTP > Effluent > Algae... | reverse complement strand
CTCGATGCCGCTGACCGCCATCGAGTGAACGGCGCCGGTCACCTCCCACACGAAGTGCGGGTCGGACGGGTGGAGCTGGACGAACCAGGACAGCGTCTTGAGGTTGGCGACCGCGTCCTCGAGCACGAGCTCGTTGATGAAGAAGGTACCGACGCCTACGACTACATCACCCGCCGCGGGGGTGAACGGGAGCGCCTCATGGAGCGTGACCGTCTTGGTGCCCACGTTGATCGAAGCGATGCGGCCCCAGTAGACCTGGCCCGCCTTGGTCGGCGAGGTCACATCGACCACGGCGACAAGTTGTCCGGCCGCGAAGTTCGTGACCTCGTCGAAAATCGGCGCGAGCGCCGTTCCCCCAGTAAGCTCGGTTTGATTCGAGAACGACGAGCCCCCCATCGCGTAAGCGATCAGGTCCTGGATCGGGTCCGTCACAGCCTGAGCATCCTGCGCCACGGTGACGCCAGAGCCGGTGAGGTGGGTCGACGCCTTGAACTCGACGTTGCGAGCGCCCTCCAGCACCTTGCGCGTGCCGACCGCTTGACCGTAGGTCTCCAGCGTCGGGTCGTCCACGAGCGTCTGCTTGATGCCGGAGATGTCGATCTCGCGGTGCAGGATCGGGATGCCGTCGTCGGCCCACGAAGCGGGGGCCTGGCAGACCGTGGTCTCCTTGAAGTAGGCGAGGTGGTTGCGATGCTTGTGACGAACAGCCATGTGCTTAGAGTTCCTGGTTGAAGACCACGTCGAAAACGTGGGCCAGCGTTACGTTGCCGGCTTCATCGATGTCAGCGCCGTCCACGTCGGCACCGGCGTACTCGCATGAGAACAGGCCGGGGGTGGTCGGGTCGAATAGGCCGTGGAAGGTGTTGCGGAGATCGACACCATCCTGCGTGATCATGTGGTCGAGGTGCGCGGGCTCGACGCCCGAGTAGCTCGTGTAGACGCGCAGCTGGCAGCCGTACGACTGGCCCTGCCCGAAGAAGAGCTCGTTCGGCTGGGCTGGCGACATCGTCAGGTAGAAGTTGCGGAGCGCTGCGCCCTCGAGCTCCGTGTCGCGGGCCTGCGGCATGTGATGCCAGGTCGACGACGACAGGTACTCATACCGAGGCGTGGTCCCGCGGATCGCGGCGACAAACGCCTCGTGGAGTGCCTTGGTGTTGGTCGCCTGCATGGGTCGCTCACAGCCCCGAGAACAGGGACCTGATGTCGGGAGACTTGGCCGCGCCGGTCGCCTTGTCGGTCTCGACCACGCCGGCCTTGTCCTTGCCCACCACGAGCTGCAGCCGCAGCTCTTTGAAGCGCTCGAGGTGTCGGGTGGCCCGCTCGCGTGCCGCGTCTTCCTCGCGCGACTTGAGCGCGTGGTAGGCAGCGAGGTATGTGACGGCACCGCGGCCGAGCTCGCCCGGGTTGTAGGTCCACGGGTTGAGGCCAGCGCCGCGGAGGTCGAGCTGGAAGTCGAAGTGAGCCTGGGCCAGCGCCGATACGAGATCGGCGTTGCGGGTGGTTAGGCCGGGCTCGAGCCTGACGAGGTCGTCCATCGTCGCCCAGCTGGGCTGGGGTCGGACGAGCTCGACACGCTCGACGACGCGGGCGGGCTCGACGCCGGTGAACGTGAAGATCGCTGCGAGGTTCGCATCGAAGTAGTCGTCCGTGTTGGCGATGTCGGCCGCGACGGACCCGGAGACCTCGAGTCCCTGGAACGTGGCACCGCTCGGGTATGCGTGCTGCGGCTCGTTGAGGGCGAGGACCGTCTTCGGGCCGGCGTTGACCGCCGTGACCGTCACGACCTCGCTCTGCCCAGCGGCGTTGGAGATCAGGTAGCGACGACCAGCGCTGACGCCCGCGACGCTGGTCAGGGTGATGGTCGACGGCGCTGCGCTGGACCGGCCGCAGGCCGCCGTGGTCGTCGTCGACACGGCGTCGATGGTCGCGGCGGCTGCGTCGGCAACCGAGTAGGACTCGTTGTCGTCGGCGTAGCGCAGGTCGACCAGCTGCAGCGTGGCCGCGGACGGGCGCACGGCGAAGCCGAGCTCCGACACCGCGACGGTGCGGATGGTCTGCTGACCCTGACCGTATTGGAGCCGTTGCTCGCGCATGGGTTACTCGCCCGCGTTCCAGCGGTTGATCGCTGCCTGCACGCGCTTCTCCGCCTCACGCAGCGCGTAGTCGTCGATCGCACCATCGGAGAAGTTCCGCATGCCGACGCGCGGCTGGTTCCCGGCGACGCGCTCGGCCCGTAGTTGGCCGATGACGCCGGACAGCGTGTCCTGGTAGACCTCGCGCCAGTCGGGGCGGCTCATGCGTCCACCTTGCTGTCGATGGGGCGGGCCGGCGTCCCCTTGGCAGCGCGGCTCGGCCGCTTGTCAGCCTCGGGGTCGGCGACGATCGGTGCGAGGTCCGGCATGGTCCACGCGTGGTTGTTCGGCCGCTGGCCCGCACGACGCCGATGGACCTCGGACGGCAGGTAGCGGTCCGGGAACGCGGCGATGGTCTGGCCCGCCTTGCGGGCAGCCCGAAGCGCGACCTGGTGCGACTTCCACGCGGCCCACAGGTCGAGACGCTGGTCCTCGCCGTAGAGCGACTCGAGGAATCGCCAGCCGTCCGACTCGTGCGAGCGAGAGAGGACGACCTTGTTGCCGTCGACCTCGAGCGCGCCGCGGATGTTGCTGGCGACCGCAACCATCTTGATCAGCCCCTCGGGGTTGACCAGCGGGAACAGGGGAACGTCGGCGGAGATGTCGCGTCGGTTGGATGCCATGGGAATCTCGTGCGGACGCCGGGGTGGTGGTGAGCCGCCCCGGGTCAGTCAGTTAGTCCTGCGAGATGACTTCGCGCAGGTTGCTCTGGTTGGTGATGCAGACGCCGTAGCGGGCGCTCGTGAAGAGCTCGTTGGTCGCGTTCTCCGGGTTCCGGCGAACCTCGTGGCGCCACGGCCACCAGACGGCGAGGCCGAGCGCGCCCTGGTCACCGGCGATCAGGAACGCCGAGGAGATGGTGTCGGCGTCGTTGTCGGGGCACAGGCCGGTCTCATAGATTTCCAGCCCCTCGAAATAGCCCTTGAAGCCCTGGCCCGGGTTGTTGAGGACCTTGCCGTCGACGATGAGCGGGTTGCTCATGAACGCGGCGCCGGTCGCCCGCATGGACGCCTCGAGGTCGCGGATGGACGCGTTGCTGCCGACGAAGGCCATGCGCACGCCGACCGGGTTCTGCGCCTTGAAGGCCGCCTTGGCGATGCCCCACTGCGTCAGGTCGAAGGCCGCGTTGCCGACGTTGGTCGTGTTCGAGGCGCTCGTAAACAGGCCGACGAGGTCCTTGGTGATGCGCTCGGCACCACGCGCCTCGTTGAGCATGATGATGTCGGCGAGGCTCTTGAGCGAGTCCTGCTCCGCCTCGTCGGTGAGCTCGATGCCGATGCCGACCACGCCGGCCGTGGCCGTCGCGCTCGAGGTCGTCTGCTCGGTGATCGTGAAGCCGCCGGTGCCCTCGGTCTTGACGCCGGCCGTCATGTCGACCTTGTCCCACTTGGGGAACTGGTACACGCCTGCGCCGCCCTTGGACGCGTCGCGGAGCCAGCCGATGAGCTGGTGGACCGACGCGGGGCGGTTCGCGGAGAGGATGAGCTGTTCGATCTGCTCCGAGTGGATGAGATCGTCGAGCGAGGAGGTGGTGGTTTCGCCAGCCATGCGGGTCTACTTCTTTTCTTACGAGGGGTCAGATCAAGAACTGTGGCGCCTTGGGAGCCACACGAACAGGAGGATTGGTCGCACCGTTGGCGCCGACCGGTGCACGGAGCAGTGCGGACTGCTCGGCTTTCAGCATATCGATCACCGCGGCCGCAACGCGATCGGGCGTCTCGCTGGTGAGGCTCACCTTGCCATCCGCCGCCATCGCCTTGACCGTGCGCAGCACGTCGGTCCGCGGCGCATGCGGCATCGCGGAGTAGAGCTTGTCGAGCAGGGCGGTCTCGCGGGCAGCGTTGGTCAGGCGGGTCACCTCGCTGAGAGCCTTATCCCGCTCGCCGGTCAGCGACTCGATCAGCTTGGCCTTGTCCGCGAACGCGTCGCGCTCACCGGTCAGCGTCGAGACGAGGGTGTCGCGCTCGGCCAGCTTGGCCTCGAGCTCAGCGAGCTTGGTCTTGAACTCGGCGGTTGGGTCAGCGATGGCGGCGACGGCCGCGGCCGTCTCAAGCGTGGTCGATGGGGTGGTGGTCTGGTCGCTCATGTCGAGGAGGTCTCAGCGTCGGGGTCAGGCTTGGCAGCGTTGGCGTTCGCTGCGCGGGTCAGTCCGCCGGTCCGGCCCTGAGCTGCTGCCAAGGAATCGACGGCGTCGAGCTGACCGGCGGGTGTGTTGCGCTTGGCCTGCTCGTCGAGCCGGGCGAAGTAGGTGGTCAGGTTGCCCTGGACGATCTGCTCGGCTTGCTCGCGGGTGAGCTCCGGGCGCTGTTCGATCACGAGGTCCGTGACCGAACTGAGTCCGTACTTCTCCTCGAGCTGGAACAGTTCGAGGCGCTTCTTGGCGCGGTCCACGTTGGGCAGCGGCTCGAGGAACTTGAGGCGCAGCGCGTCGCGGACCTCGTCGCCGGGTGGCAGGGCGCGAGCGTGCTTGTGGGTCGAGTTGCGCAGCAGGTCGCAGACCGCGACCCACAGCTGCGCTTCGCCGAACCGGAGACCCGGGATTTGCGAGTCGCGTAGGGCGTCGAGCACCTCGGGTGCGCGGGCGAGGCCGACCTGACCCCAGTCCGCGTTGCTGTTGACGCCGCTCAACAGCGAGGGCGGCAGGCCGTAGAGCTCGCAGACACCGGCCGTCTTGGCTGAAATCAGGTCGAGGTACGTCGTCGCGTGACCCTCAAGGTCGATCACCTCCACCTTGGCATCACCGGGGGTGCCGTTGAACCACAGGGGCAGCTCCGGATGCCCGACGATTTGCCCGGAACCGATGGTCTCCTTGGTGGCGTAAACGACGAGCTGCTTGTTGGCCTGCTTGCGCGACCAGTGGAGGAGCGCCTCAAGGTTGGCCACGTCGAGCGCTGCGTCGACCAACGCGCGGTGAGACCAGCTGTTGAACCAGTCTCCGCTGGTCCAGTGCTCGCTGCGGAACACCGCGACGGGCGCGTAGCCGAGACCGTGGGCCACAGGGGCGAGCCCCTTGACCGGCTCACCCTCGCTGTCGTAGTAGCGCCACGCCTCGCCGTCCAGGTGAACGAACAGACCGTCCGATCGCTGGTAGAGAAGTTCGGCGACGGTGGTCGGGTTCTTGAGGATGATCTCGAAGCGGCTGGCCGGGATGATGTCGATCCAAAAAGTTCCATCCGCCTCCACGGCCGGCAGCACGGCCGTGGGACCGAGGAGCCACGAGTACTGGTTGAGCAGGGTGGAGACGATGCTGATCTGCGACTCGACGAGCACGGCGGAGAACGCGGCCGCCGCCTGCTCGCCGACCGTAGGCGCCAGGTCGCGGACGCAGCCGCGGCTGTACGCCTGGCAGCATGTCCGTGTGATCTGGACCAGCAAGTTGCGAGACGTGGTTGCCCACTTGATCACCTGCGCCGCCGCGATCGGGTCGGTCATTCGAGCGCGGATGAGGGCGTCGAGCGTCGCCTTGTGGCGGCCCTCCAGCAGCTCGAGCTTGTCAGCGCACAGCTTGCGCCGGCCCTTGCTCGCGGCCCAGTTGAAGCGCTCACGGATGTCGACACGATCAGCCACTGCGTCAGGCTTGATCGTGTCGGTACTCGGCGGCCCAGCGTCAAATCATGTCGTCGGCCTTCGAGGCGGTCAGCTCAGCGGGGTTCGCCTCGCGGGCCTGATCGGCGACGGCGGCTGACAACCAGGACTGCACAGCTTGGCGGATGACCTCGTCGACCTCACCGCCCAACTTCGTGAACCTCACTCCCTTGGCGGCCTGCTGTGCGACGAACACGTTACGCCGTGGATCGACAGCGATCGAGCAACGCGCCTTGGTCGTCGTGCCTGTGATCGAACTGCGGCGCAGCGTGTCGGCCATGAAGCCCGAGGCCGCTCCGCGATACTTGGTGAGCCGACCACCACCGCCGACCTGGGCCATCGTCGCTTGGCTGAGCGGGACCTGCGGCCCCGAGCCGTCCGGTTTCCAGCCTTCGAGGATGGTTGAGCGCCAAAAGACCAACAAAGCATGCGACACAATGTCGGCGACGGTGTCCGCCGACACGTTGATCTTGAACGCGGTGGCCACGAAGCTGCAGGTCAACTTGTTCTTGCCGCCCTTGGTCTGGCGCCGCTCAGCACCACCAAAGAAAACAACGCCGTCGCCGGCATGGGCGCCGAAGCCCTTGCGCTTGGCCTTCTTGACCAGCCGCGTCGCCGCGACGGACTGACCCGGCGTCTTCTTCTTGCCCGGTGCCGGGCCGTTCGTTGGGTTCGCCATCGCTACCCCAAGAAGCCCGGGTTCGAGAGTAGTACGGTTGGCGTCTTCGCGTTCGCCGCTGCGTAGATCATGTAGCGCATCGCATCGACCGGGCCCATGCGCTCGTCCCACTTGCCGCGGCGAGCGTCGAGCGGACAGTGCCCGTCAGGCTCCGCGAGCTGCGTGGCGAACGCCTCCAGCAGCGGGCCACACCGCGACGCGACATGCAGGCGGCCCTCAGCCATCAACCGGCGAACGACGGCGAAGGTAGCGGCTCGCTCCGGGACGACCTTCTTCCACCCGCCCTCGCCCGCCCTGTAGGTGGGGGCCCTGACCTCGAGACCGTAGCGGGCGAAGGTGTCGACGACCGAACCCGACTGCCCGTGCCGGCGCTGGTGTGCATCGACGGCGGTGATGAAGGTCGGGTCCATCACGACGAGGCAGCCGTCGAGCGTGCGGGTCGAGCCGCCGGGGTCGAGCACCTTGCTGAGCTCGACCGACACGAGCCGGGCAGCGTGCAGGTCTGTGGTGCTGCGAACCGAGGTGACGCAGTCCTGAATCCAGTAATGGAAGCTGTCCGGGTCGGTCTTCTTGTCCGGCGGCGCGGAGACCTGGACGATCACCGACTCCATCCGGTAGTTGACATCCTGCCCGACGAGGTAGCGGCTATTGGTGCTCTTGACCGTCGCGTGGTGTGGGTTGCGCGCGGGCGACGAGCAGATGCGCTGGCGGACGAGGCCGGTGATCGGCACGTGCCCCGGCGCGCCGACGCTGGCGAGGAAGGTCGGCGTCCACGAGGCGATGTCGCGGTTCTCGTGCGAGTAGACGTGGCGCTCCGGGTCAAACTTCCCGTCCCAGTAGAGGCCCTCGTCGGCGACCCAAGAGCCAGCCATGTCGCGGGCGTACTCCGGCTTGCTCATGTCGAGGGTCTTGAGGTCGCGCTCGATGTTCGCCAGCGGCACCCACGGGTTGTCGATCATCGGCAGCGCGGCGAACAGCCACGCGGCGCCCTCGTGCTGGCCGCTGGCCTTGCGCGGGTCCTCGGCTGGTAGGCGTTCAAACTCGAGGGCCTGGTCGACCACGGCGGCCTTGAGGAAGCTCGACGGCCGCGGAGTGGATGCCAACCACAATCTCCCTGCTGCATCCACGCAACGACCGCGGAGAGCAGCCAGAGAGTCTGGACTAGGCAGGTGACTGCATTCGTCGACGACGGCACAAACAATAGCGTCGCTCTTGAGCCGCTCGGCGCCGGGGTCGTTGGCGAAGGTCCGGAGGTCGATCAGGCTGCCGTCGATGAGCCGGGTCTGCAGGTTGCTCGCCCGGTGCGTGTCCGGGGCCCGGTCGATCAGCGCGGCAGGCAAGATGGCCGGGCTCTCGCCGGTCCCGCGGAACAGCTTCTCGAGGAGGCGGAACGCCTTGGCGTCGGTGGAGCCCACCAGCCAGAACCGCCGTTCCCGGCCCCCTCGCCGGAGCCACTGCAGCGCCATCCATGCGAGCCCGGTCGTAGTTTTTGCAGCACGGTTCCCGCCCGAGGCGAAGATGTGCCGGCCGGTCTCGTCGAGCAGGAGGGGCAGAGTCTTCGTCGAGCACCGGACCGTGAGCTCGTGGGTCTCGGCAAGCTCGCACAGCTCGGCCCACTCTGCGGTGCTGACCGCGGCGGCCGAGAGGCGCTGGCCGGTCTGCAGGTCGATCACGAGGTCACCCGCCGGGAGCTGCTGCACGGGCGCTGCGTCGGGCGAGCCGCAGCAAGGACAGCGGGTCCCGTCGACCTCGGGGCGTCGGGCGTGGACCTTGATGGTCGCCCGGATTCGTAGGTAGCGGGGCCGCGAGAGTTGCTCGGCCAGTTCGGCGACCGCGGCAGCGATTCGATTCCGCCTCATCGCTTGCCCTTGCCCTTCTTGGCCAGCGCATCCTCGCGGCCGGCGCGGGCCATGAGGAGGTCGAGCTGGTCGACTGCGGCGAGCTCTCGGAGCGCGGCGAGCCGACCCGCCTGCTTGACGGCGATGTCGGCGTACTTGAGCGCGTGGGTGTGGTTGCCCTGGGCTCGCAGGTAGGCCGCCCAAGCGGAGGCGACCGTCAGCTCCGCAGCAAGCAGGGCGGTCTCTGCAGCGACCGATGCCTTCTTGCGGTACGCAGTCTCGGCCGCGTCGCGGAGGGCCTCAGCGGCGGTGACGGCGTCTGCGAGGCGTTCTTGGTCGGCGGAGCGAGGCGCCTGCGGCTTACGGGGTCGACCCGGGCCTGCTAGTGGCGGTACTGGATTCACGTCTGTAGAGGTCTTAGCGGGGTACTGGCTGATTATCCGCGAGGAATCACGATCTACGCGATCACGCGCGCGTGAAAACCCGAACAGCGGCGGGGCCCCCGTGGTCCCGCCACGGGGGCCGATCCAAGGGGGAGGGTTCTCGCCTGTAGCTCTGCGTATACGGCACCCCTGCACCTCACCCATCCTGCCGGGGCGGCCCCCCATCGACCCACACCTTGCCGCGCCAGTCACGGCGCCGATACGTCAGGCCCAGCGCAGACCAGTCGATGTCGAGGAGCGGCAGGCACGGGCCCGGGTCACCCTTGCCCCCCGTCACATCCTCGTGCCCGCACACGTACTGCAGCGACGGCAGACGCGCCTTGAGGTCGGCGAGCAGGGCGACCAGCGCGGCCCGCTGCTCCGGCGTGTAGCGCTCGTACCTCGTCCAGCCGATGCCGCGCTTGTGATGCGCACCGCGCCACGCCTTGTCCTCGCCGTGCTTGGCGATCCACTCCTCGGTCACCGGCCCACGGTTGGTCAGGCAGATGCCCACGGACCGCTTGTTGATGCTCGGGGTCGGCGACCACGCCTTGCCGTCGCCCGCATGCCAGGCCGCATCGTCGAGGCTGACCAGCTGGCCGAGGTGACCGTCTCGGCCGATCACGACGTGATACGACGCGCGCCGCTTGGCCAAGAAGTTGGCGACCGCCTTGGGCTCGCCGCCACCTGCACTCCAATGCAAGACGACCGTGTCCGGCGGTGCGGGTCGGCCGCGGTAGTGGTTGTCGATCGGGTAGCGCGTCGCGTTGTCGAGCCAGGTCACGGCTCGAGGCTTGGGTCGACGCGGTCACGGGTTCCTGCCCACGAGGTACCCGAGGTACGCGGTGATCAGGGGCAGCGCCTTCGACCACACCCACCGCGCTGCCGCCCTGAGCGTCGCCAGCGATGACGGCGGTACCGTCGCCACCAGCCTGACGCCTTGCTGGGGGTCATGCACGAGGGCAACGGAGGTGCGGGTGTTCGGCTCCGAAGCGGGGTTGGCTGAGGTGTTCTGTGTCATGCCCACAGCCTCCACCACGAAGGCGTGGTGGCCCGAAGGGGGCCTACGAGCCCGTAAACGGGCGTTTCAGCAGCGGGAGCTCTCTTTCCCATGCCCGCCGTTGTAGCCGTAATCCCATGAGAGGAGGTGGCGCTGGCGACAGGAAAGTGTAAGTCGCACCGATCTTTCGACACTGCTCCGCTTCCACCGGCGTTGACGGGTACCCGTCAACTCCTCGCGGGGCGTTGCTGTGCGCTAGCCTGCGGCGCAGACAACAGAATGCCTACTTGCTCGTCTCGACCACCGTCAGCCGCCGATCCAACGCCGTCAGCTCGCGCCCGTGCTCGTCGAGCTTGGTCTCGTGCCGGTCGATCCGGGTCGTCGCGTGCCCGATGGCGTCGGTGACCCGCTGTAGGCCCAGCTGGTTCGCCGTGTCCATCGCCTTGACCGTGTCCTTGAGCTCCGACATGCCCTTGATCTGCGCTGCGATGAGCTCCTTGTTCTGCTGGCGAGACTCGGTCATCCACCCGGTCACGAGTCGCCACAGGACGGTCACGGCCAGCGCCAGCACGACGGTGATGCTGGTCGTCTGGACCCACGGCGGGATGCCCGTGTCGGGAGTTGCGGGGACCTCCATGAGCTCGCCGGTCATGGCAGCCTCCGCGGCTCGTGGGTCGTCAGGTTGACGCTGGGCGGTGTGGTGGAGTCGACGGTCACGGGGTCCATGGTCAGGCTTGCCCGACCGCGTGGTCCATCAAGCCGCTGCGGGCAGCACGTCGACCCTGCGGACGATCGTCCCGTGCCGAGACCAGACGCGGCGGAAAGTGTCGCGGCCAGCGGTTGAGCTGCCAAAGTAGACGAGCGCGCTCGGCTGCAGGTTCGGCGTCGCCTTCGTCGCGCCCGGCTTGAAGAACGCGACTCGCTTGCTCAGCAAGCAGACCTCGCCGTGGGGCAGCACGTAGGACTGCCACGCAGCCGTGTCCGTGCTCGCATTGATCAGCATGACCACCTCGCCACCAGCAGCGGCATGCTGCGCAGCGCGGATGACCCACGGGAGCACAGCCGAGTACGGCGGGTTGCAGAAAACCTTGCCCGACCACGGCAACACGAGGCCATCCTCACCTCGGCGCACGTCGATCGTCGTCGTCGCCCTGACCACGCACGCTTCGTCGGGGTCGTGGCAGGGGTCGAGGTCGATGACGCCGAACTGCTCGGTCACAGCGTCGATGACCCATGACGGGGTCATGTACCGGTCGCTCTCTTTGATGTTCATACGATGCACAGCCTTGTGCTGCATCGGCCTTGCAACCGCAGAGAGCCTGCGGTAATTCGGCGGCACATGAGCACCGGTTACCCGTTTCAGCATGGCGTCGCGGCGTTAGAAAAGCTCTTGCGTCTCGGCCGGTACAACGCCGAGCTGATCGAGTCAGCCGAGCATTACCAACGTTGGACGCGGGAACTATTCGTGACCTTGCGGAGAACCCTGGGTGAGGGGCCGGAGCTGAGCGAGTTGACGGCGGTGCTTGGAGCTCTGGACGGGCGCACACTCAGCCGCGATGAGCGAAAACTGCGCGAGTACCGCAAGGAAAAGGCTGCTGCATGCTGCCACATCATCGAAATGTCTATTGAGTTGTATAAAGCTCAGGCGGGAGCTGCAGAAAATGGCGAACAAGGTTCGCGGACGGTCACTCCGAGGCTCGAGCAGGTAGCGGGAACGATGATCTTCATCGGCCATGGACGAAGCCCGGTCTGGAAAGACCTCCGCGACTTCCTCAAGAACCGGCTCGATCTCCCCGTCGACGAGATCAACCGCGTGGCCATCGCTGGGGCGACAACGGTGGAGCGGCTGCAGGAGATGCTCGACTCGGCCCGCTTCGCCTTCATCGTGATGACGGCCGAGGACGAGGACAACGAGGGCAAGCTGCGCGCTCGCCAGAACGTGGTCCATGAGGTCGGGCTGTTCCAAGGGCGACTCGGGTTCAAGAAGGCGATCGTGCTGTTTGAGGACGGCTGCGACGAGTTCTCCAACATCACCGGCCTGAGCCAGATCAGGTTCCCCAAGGGGGACATCGGCGCCAAGTTCGAGGAGATCAGGCGGGTGCTCGAGCGCGAGGGGCTCATCCCCGGCACCGGCGTGTCGTTCTGACCTGACCTGTCCGGTGGACAGGTCGACGGTCGGCTAGTCCACCTCACGGAGCCGGCGCACGTCGCCTCGTCGAGGCGCAGCCGATTAGCTTCCTCACGAGCCCGATTGACGAGAACTCCGGGACTCGAGCGAGAGTGCCGACATGGCCTTCTCGCCCACCCCCTACCTGACCACTGCCGAAGCGGCCGACCGCTGCGGCTTCCGCTACTCCTCGTGGCTGCGCATGCGCGCCCGCGGTCTGACCCCGCCACCAGACGCCGTCGTGGCCAAGCAGGCTCGGTACCTGCCCGAGACCGTCGACCGTTGGTTCGCGGACCGCGGCGGCAAGCACAGCTACCGGCTGCAGATCGTCGACAAGGCCGCTGCGGTCAGCGTCGACGAGAGCGGCGAGCAGGCGGCCTGACGAAGTAGGAGCGCCGCGCACCGGGGACGAAGCCGGGCGCGGCGCAGTGGAGAGCAACTCAGTGGACCAGATGAATCTACCAGCGACCGCGTCCGCGGTCGACCCAACATCTCGTGAGTTCATCGACCGCGAGCTGAACGACCCCGCCTTCGTCGCCGACCTGCTCGGCCTCGATGACGATGACGACGAGGTCAACAGCTCGACCAGCGAAGACGACAGCGGCGACGACGATCACGACGTGGTAGGTGAGGTCGAGCACCGGCCAGCGACGACCAGCGACGATAACCAAGTTGATGCGGTCGTTACAGAGGAACACGACGATGCTCGTGGCGACACGACGCTTGCCGACGATCGTGCCGCGCTCGAGGCCCGCATCCTCGACACCGCCACGCCGATCGCCGATCTGATCGAGCGAGAAGTAGCCCGCCTCGCCGACCACGTCGAACGCCAGGTCGCCGGCATCGACCCCGACGAGGTCAACATCAACGGCATCAACGTGGTCGAGTCGCTGCGCTGGCAGGTCGACGGGCTGCGGCGCCGGCTCGAGCACGCGGTCACTTGTCCCTGGCCGGTCCGGCCGGCGCATCGCGCTGAGAAGCTCCCGCGCTGGCAGCGGCTCCGCATTCTCCGGGCGCTCGGCGAGGCTGGTGTCCCGGCGGGCGGCCTGCGCACCTGCCCAGCCTGTGCGGGCTACGGCTTCGAGCACGCCTCGCGGTGCCAGGTCACCCAGCTCCGCACGCTGTCGATGCAGCTCGGCGACCTCGACTACTGGCTCGACCTACCTCGTGTCCGAGCCGGCGAGGCGGTCGATGCTCGCTGGCCCGAGGTCCTCAAGCCGGCGCTGTGGAAGCGCTGGCGTTCCCTTCGTGCCGAAGCCCGAGGTGTTGCGGACATGAGTAGGGGGCCTGCGGCCCACGCAGCAGCGCAGCGCAGCGCAGCGGATGCCTCGACCCCCCAGGGCACGACGGCACCCCTACCCGGCGCTGACGCTTGCCCGGGCGGGGCCGTGCCCGTGGCGCGGAGCGCCCCTACTCATGTCCGCAACACCCCGACGCAGCGCGACTCGATCACCGTCGGCCTCCCGGTCGAGCTCATCGACCGCCGCGCCGAGTTGGGCGATCACGCGCTCTATGTTCTTTGTTTGCTCGCCCTGCCTCACCACCCCGACATCGACAACGACGGGTGGCGTCCGCTGGAGTACGTCCGCCTTGAGCAGACCCTCGGCGCCCGCCGAGTCGACGGCAAGATCGTCCACCGCGTCGCTGAGGTTCTCGGCGCACCGGAACGGCCAGGTCGCCCTGGTCGCCCTGGATTGCTCGAGCAACTCGGGCTGATCGAGCGGCGGTCCGGCTACTTCGCCGCGCCGGAGGGCTCGAAGACCAAGGGGTACCCGCAGCACTACCGCCTCGCCGACCAGAGCCTTCGCGCCGCTGCCCGCGACGGCGTCGAGCTCGTCCTGCGGGAGCGCGGCAACCTGCCCGAGCGGGAGCGCCGCGAGGGGTCAGCGGTCCATCCGTGGCTGCTGTCGAGCCACACGGACCTGGCCCTCGGCTACTTCGACGCGTTGGCCGACCTGTGCGTGCGAGCCGGGGTCGAGATCAGCAACGACCCGGCGGTGATCTCGGCGGCGATCGGTGCGTTGGACCCGCCGAAGCCCGTCCGGACCAAAGCCGGCAAACTGGCCGCCAAGCAGCTTGTCGACCCACGCCGTGGCTGGCAGGCCGAGCTCGTGGGGCTCGGGCAATGGGCCCTGCCTGACGCGGCGACCCGGCATGAGCTACACCGCGACGCCAACGTCAACCGGCTGTGGTCGCCGCTGTCCACTGGCAGCCTGCCGCGGGAGGCTCGCCAGTTCCTGACGCTGGCCGGGCGTCCCATCGTGTGGCTCGACATCCGCGCCGCCGGGATGGTCCTGCGCGCCGCTGAGATGCGCCGTGAAGGGGCCGACACCAACCCCGACTGCCGCGGGTGGATGGAGATGGTCGAGCTCGAGGACCCCTACATCGTGCTGCACGCGCTGGTCCACGGGCGCGAGCCCACCGCCGACGAGCGCGACGCGTGGAAGCAGGTCGTGTTCCGCGACCTCTACTACTCGACGGTCGCCGACCAGATGCGGAGCAAGCTCGGCCAGGCGGTCAAGCGGCGGTGGCCCGGCTACTTCGACTACCTGCTCGCCAAGAAGCGGGAGGTCGGCCACGCCGAGTTCGCGTGCGGGGCTCAGCGCCTCGAGGCTGCCATCATCATCGACGCACTACCGCCAGTGTTCGAGGCCGAAGGCATCCAGCTGGTGACCAAGCACGACGCGATCGGCGTCCGCGACCTGGACGCCGACCGGGCGCGCGAGTTGTTCGTGGGCGTGCTCGCGGCAGCGGGGGTGCGGGCGGTGGTCAGGTGATCAAGGACACCGACCTTGAGGTGACGAGGTCGGCGTTCCAGCGCGTGCTCGATGAGGCAGGCGCGCGAGCGGTGCTCAAGGTCAAGCGGTGTGGGGCGTGATTCACAGATAACAGCAATACCTAGAAGCGCGCGGACGGTATCACAGGAATTTTGACGAATCGAGCTTTTTTTAAAAAATATGGTGGGTTGAGAGGGCGTTCATGCGCAAGATGCGCGTAGAGTGCGCTCGCACTAACACTATGTTGTTCCCAGATTTGTACCAACCGGAACGCTAACTCGTCCAGCGAGCAGTTCTCGGGCAGTTCCGCAGCCACGCGTCTTCCTTGGGGTCCTAGCCACGCGACGCGACGTAGCGCTTCAGCTCCGAAAGCAGCGCAGAGCCATCGGTATAGCGCGGTGCGGACGTGACGACCGAGGCCCATGAGGACATCGACAACGTTACCGTCAGTCGATGCCGCCCGCAACGGGTTCGCTCGCTTGGATCGCTGGAGGGCCACCAGACCATCCTGGCGAGCACCTGGTCGGAAGTTGCATAACCGTAACGGCCTCGGCTCGATCTCGCACTCAAACGCGCGATGCACGCCGTTTCAGTGCACACGTCAGCGGTCAGCACGTGAATGTGGACTTATCAGCGGTGATCATCGTGGACGTGCATTCATTAGCGATGATCACATACCACGTGCTCTGAGCACTGATCAGCAATGCGACACTGCATCGATGCAGTGCGCGAACCTCGCGATCGCGACATCTGCGCCGTGAGATCGCAGCGGCGAGGGTGGGCCGATTTTCCTTGAGGTGGTGGGCCGCAGGTCTGTAGAAGGGATGTGTTGGAGTGAGGACGATCGATGAAAACCTACATCTACGAGCGGAATGATGGAGATTGGGCGCACTTTGTCAACAAGAAGGATGCTCTTGAGTACTTTCGAGAGAAGGACCCAAGAGAAGTGCGCCGTCTCGTCGACGGCGACTGGTTCTGGGACAATGGAGGTCATCGGCGCGTCTTTCGTCTTCATGCACCGAACTGTTGGTGGGCCTACTGCAGTAGGGGTTACGAGTTCGACTACGATCGGAGGCGCGTCGTAGGCAGGGGCCTTCTGACCGATGCTCTCGAGGGGATCGAGCCCGAGGGAAATCTTTTCCGGATCGAAGATGCACGGTCGTTGCAACGGCTCGAGAAGCAGCACAAGGGTCTGCCGCTCAAGTGGGCGCGGACCGGGTCCACATGTGGATGTCGAAGTCATAGCTACGTCGCTCCACTCATCCACGACTCCCGCTGCCCGTTCGCCAAAAAGTACAATCCAGTCCTTCCGCCAGCCGCCCCGGTCTTCTTACTCCGCGTCGGTCAGTACGCTGAGCTCAACGTTGATGAATGGATGCCCGTCGAGCGTGCCGACCTTGAGTTCGTTGAAGCGCTTGGATACCCGCTTCTCGATCATACTCACCATGATGGGCATCGCGGTGTGCGATGGAGTCTGAAGATGCGTGAGGCCATGGAGAAGGTCGCGGGCTTGGCGCCTGGAACAAGCCGTGACTGGGCCAATGCGCCCAGGGAGATGATTGAGATCGCTCGGATTGAGGCGTGGAAGGACGAGGCGCTCCGTTACGAACGCGAACTTCTCGAACATATGAGAGCGCACGCCCAGGATGAGACCCGCCTCGCCAGGGCCGAGGCTCGGTTCGCCCGTGCAAAGGAGAAGGCTGAGCAAGAGGCCGAGTTCCTCCACTCGCCGGGCATCTGGCTTGGTGACCCGGACTACCCCGCGATTCGTGAGATTGCCCAAGCCTACCAATGGACCTCTGCGCAGGTCCAGGTAGCGATTAAACAGGTCTTCACGTCGCTACGCGACGGCACGTAACCCGACAGCACAACACACGTGCGAGACCCGCGACCAGGCGAGTCTCGCTGTTCGTTTGATCGCAGATCAGACCGTCTCGGTCAAGGTCGGCGGGTAGCTATTCCCGAGCGGGTGCATCTCACCGCCGTAGCTGTAGTAGATCTTGCTTGCCTCCACACTGGTGGTCGCCTCATCGCCCAGGTACCTCACCAGGTACCGTCGAACAGTGCCGTCACCGCTGCCGTGGCGCCAAACGAGACTCGGCTCGAAGTGATTCTCGATCTCATCGTAGCCAACCTTGCTCTTCACGTAGAAACGGGGCTTGACGCTGGTCATGCACCGACGATGGGGGCCAGCCTATCGGCCGGCAAGCTGCAACTCGTTCGTGATATCCATGTCATATTATACACCTGTTATGTACGATGTTGACTTCCTGCTATAGACTAATTTGCAGAACGGTGTTTGGAGGCAGATACCTGCCGGATGACAGGCACTACTTACTGACAGCGAGTGCCCACGGCATCGCTGATGCTAGTGTTTGCGATCGCTGCGTATGAAGCAGCGGTTTGCTCACATTGCCCAGTCTCGACTCAGCCCCGCCGCCGACCCGCAAGCGCGCCGTGAGCCGCCTCGCCCGGCGACCTCTTGGCCCTGCGAGAACCCGTGAGATGCTGGGGTCCTGTTTGACCTCCCGCGAGATGGCGCGGGACGATGAGATGGTGAGTGGAACCTCGATGAACACCGTTACAGAGACCTGGGCCCGCATCCCCACATGGCCCGCCTACGAAGCCAGCACCCTGGGCGCGATTCGGCGCATCGGCGCCAGCAAACCCCTGACCCCCTGTCCGGCCACGAAGCGGGCCTACCTCGTCGTCCACCTCACCCGTGACGGCGAGGGCAAGAACATCTACGTGCACCGGGCTGTGGCCGCGGCACACCTCGGCGACATCGACGGGATGGTCGTTCACCACGTCAACAACTGCCCGCAGGACAACAGGCTGACCAACCTCGAGGTCGTCAGTCGCACAACGAACATCCGGCGGTCACATGCCGATGGCACTGCGCACGTTCTTGCTGGTGAGCACGCACCCGAGCAGTGGGGTCGTCGCGGTCACCTCAACGCCGTCCAGGTGCAGACGCTCCGCCGGGCTCGGGCCAGCGGTGAGCACGGAGCGGTCGCGGAGCTGGCACGCGAGTACGGCGTTGGCCTCGAAGTGGCCGCTGGCGCCGCTCGTGGTTCAACGTACGCGTGGGTCGGCACGACCAGCTTGGAGACCGAGCTCGGCCGGCAGGAGGCGCTCGCACAGCGTGCGGCTCGCAAGGCGACGGCCCAGGTCCAGCGCGCGAGGGCAGCACGCGCCGCGAACCCGCGGCACACCCCTCCCGCAGAAGCAGCGAGTTCGAGGCCGAGGTTCGCGGCGTCGAAGAGGGAGAGCAAGTGATGAGTACCAAGCTCATGAACGTCGACGAGGTCGCCGCTCGCCTCAACGTCAGCACCGACACGGTCTATCAGTGGAGCTACCTCGGCAAGTTGCCGAAGGTGAAGCTCGGTCGTCGGCTCCGCTTCGACTCCGAGGTGATCGAGAGGATCGCCCGCGAGGGGTTCAAGGTCTGACCGCGCGGTCGTCGCGATCGCGACACTGGCGCATAGCTCGATTCTGCTTGCTTCCTCGCCCAACGCCGATCTACAGGCGAGTAGGCGCTCGAGAGGTTGTCGTGTCTGTCGTTGTCTCCCCATGGACCAAGGGCTCGTCGAAGACGTGGCGCGTGCGCGTCAAGCTGACGACGCCCTCCGGCCATCGCATCGAGGCCAGCAAGAAGTCGCCGTTCGAGAGCAAGACCGCCTCGCGGGCGTGGGGGCTCGAGCTCGAGAAGCAGCTCTGGTCCGAGGCGCTCACCCCGAAGCCCCCGCCAGCGGCGCCGACCATCGCGGAGTTCGCACTGCGGTTTTTAGACTACCTCCGATCACGTCGGCGGGCCCCGGCCACCATCTCGGCTTACGAGGTGGCGCTGCGTCTTCACATCGTCCCGGTGATCGGCACGGTCCGCCTCGACCAGCTCACGCCCGTTGACCACGAGAAGCTGCTCAACGCGCTGACCAAGCTCAAGCCGTCGTCCGCGAGCGAGGTCGTCAAGACGTTCAACCGGCTGCTGACGATCGCCGTGACGCTCAAGGTTGTGCAGGGTCAACCATCCCGCTGCTCCTCAATCTCCCGCGACCCGCCGAGCGTGCGGGCCTATACCTCGGACGAGGTCGCTCGACTGCTCGCGGCGTGCCCGCAGCTCCGCGACAGGGTGATCGTCTACCTCGGCACGCACGGCGGGATGCGGAGATCGGAGATCGCCGCGTTGCGCCGTGAGGATTTCTCGCCAACCTGCGACGCCGTGACGATCGCCCGGCACGTGTGGCGGCGCGAAGTGTTGGAGGGCGCCAAGCACGGCAAGGTTCGGACCGTCCGGCTCGGGTCGACCGCGGCGGCGATGATGCGGACCTACCTCGCCGAACTGGTCGGGCCGTGGCTGTTCCCATCGAAGCCGCCAGCTCGACGGCGGGGTGCGCCGATCCCGAAGTGGGTCAGCGGGTGCACGACCTGCGAAGGCGTCGCCATCCGGCTCGAGCGGGCATGCGGGAGGGCAGGAGTCGAGTACCTGGGCTGCCACCATCTGCGGCGGACCGGGGCGACCGCGGCGGCCAGGTCGGGGGCGAGCCCGGCCGCGCTGGCCGCGTTTCTGGGGCATTCCGACCTGCGGATGGCGCAGCGCTACATCGCGCTTCAAGGAGACGACGGCGAGCGCATCGCAGACGCCCTCGACGGGTTCGGCGCTGGCGGTGTATAAAACACGCAAGACGGCCCGCTGGTCGATTGCACTAGGGCGTGCGCTTGCGATCATCAAAATTTGAGATAACCTCCACTGCATGGAACCACCCATCAGCGCGAAGGCCGCGCTTCTCCAGGCGTTGATCAGCAAGCCGGGCTATGGGCTCGACCTGATCGAGCGCGTCAAGGACCGGACGAAGGGTGCTGTCGTCCTTCATCAAGGGTCTATCTACCCGGCTCTCCGCGACCTCGAGCGCCAAGGGCTGCTCCGCAGCTGGGACGGCGAGACGACCCCTGAGCGAGGCGGTCGACCGCGTCGCTACTACGAGCTGACTGCTGAGGGTCGACGTGCTGCGTTCCAGGATCAGCAGGTGTTCGCCGCGTTCTCGCTGGTGCCCGCGCTCGAAGGGGGGACGTGATGGGAGGACACAGGCGGCTCCCTCGTTCCCTCTGGAATACGAACCTCGTCACTGCAGATGAACTGCTGCGACGCGCAATCGCTGAGCTTGAGGCAGAACAGTCATTGGGGGGCAACTCAGGCGCTCCCGTTATGCACGACGGGGTCGTCATCGGGATTATCAAGGCCATCTCACCCGCTGCGCAGGCGGAGTCGGCAGGCAAAGCTTTTGAGTGGCTCGCCTTCCTGACCTCAAAGCGCATCTGGAACGAGGACGTTGGCGACGCCATCGAGACCATCTGTGCGATGGAACGAGCTGACTGTTCGCGCTTCAAGATCAGGTACGAGATCGTGAAAACCTACTTCTGGGTCATCATCGTCACCATCCGCGAGTTGGTGGCCGCGTTGATCAAGTTACCGCTTCGCTGAGGGAGGGGGCCGGATGCGACTCGAGCTCAAGGATTGGAACTTGAATGCTGCGGAACGGCTGATCTGCGTAGAAGCGCTGGCGACGGCCGGGAGCATCGTCGAGGCGGCCAAACTGCTCGGCATCACACGTCATGCGTTGAAGCGTCGAATCATCAAGCACAACATCGAGTGGCCGATGGCCACTGAAGAGACCGAGACCGCTGAGGTGGTCGCTCTCGCTGTCGAAGCCGAGCGCACTACCCTGCCAGCAGCAAGCGTGCCCAAGAAGGCCGAGTGGCTGTTCACCACACTCGAGAGCTTTCTGCCTGCCCGCATGCGGGGCGAGGACCTCGGCGATGCTCGTGAACACATCGCTAAGATGGTGAACGCGGGCGTGAACCCCGCGAGGGTCTGGGTGCAAGTCTTACTGGTCGCTTGGTGGACGCTCCTCAAGATCGTCAAGGGTCCTGTCAAGCCGCACAAGTAGAGCGGGAGAGATACGGGAGACGGCCTCCCCACGTTCCGCGATGTCCTCGACATCCTTGAGCTTCTCGGCCCCGTGCTGATTGCTTCCAGCAGTAGCGCCGTGGGGGCTTAGTTGAGCCCGACGGGCCTGTGAAACGCCGTTTACGGCGGAGCACAGGCCCGTTCTGCGTTGGTTCGCGTCTCGCGGGGGCTCACGTCGTATCACGCGAGATGCTGCAGGCCCGGGAGGCATCCGGAGGCGGGATTCGCGGCCATCCTCCCCGACCGATGCCTCGCGGGACAGCGCGTCGTTGCGGGAGGAGGAGCTGCTGGTCTCCCGGCGGGGGGCGGCGCTGACGGGCGCAGCGCCCCGATCGCGCCCGATTCGCCCAAGACCGCGGACGAGAACACGCCCCGGCTGTGTGGCACACTCGGCGGGCCTCCGGTGAAAGGACGGGAACAGTGCTGCCCATCGACGATATAGCGATCCAGCAATACCGCGGGCTCCGCGAGCTCGCGCTGAGGGGGTGCCGGCGGATCAATCTCGTCGTCGGAGCCATGAATTCTGGGAAGACGAGCCTGCTGGAGGCGATCGAGCTGCTCTGCGACCCGTTGGATCCGGCGCGATGGATCGCCGTGGCGAGCGCGCGGGACGTACGCGGCGGCGCGGG
>Ga0075163_10003460_pt1 | contig 21203 bp, 15 predicted proteins | sample JI1023141ADNA_FD_71478 | JGI IMG/M metagenome (GOLD analysis project Ga0075163, IMG submission 71478) | Wastewater effluent complex algal communities from Wisconsin, to seasonally profile nutrient transformation and Carbon sequestration -... | ecosystem: Engineered > WWTP > Effluent > Algae... | reverse complement strand
ACCTGCGGCGCGCGGCCGAGCGCGCCGTCGATGGCCAGCTGCGTGGCCCGGACCCGGTCGACCTTGACGTTGACGAACGGCCCGGCGGCGGTGGCGTCGACGATCAGCCCGCCGCGCGGCAGCTCGGCGGCGATGCGCGCGGCCAGCGCCGGCGGCGCGCCGCCACCGGCGAGCTTGAGCAGCGGGAACGCCGGTACCGCGAAGTCGCCGAGCGCGCGGTTGGGCGGCGTGTCGATCTTGACGTCCTCGGGGCGCGCGCCGACGACCGCGGCGACCGCGGCGGCGATCTCGGCGGCGCACGGGTTGGCGTGGGTCGGCGGTGCAGACGGAGCGGAGGGAGCCATGGCGCGCGGAATCTAGCCCAGAATCGACGGCGGGCCCGCATGCGCGGCGAAAACCCTAGCGGATTCGCGGTGCTCCAATTTGACCCCGGCTCCGTCGCCGTGGTACCAAACTGATCGTCAACCCTGGGGTTTCGCGCACCTCGCGCGCCCAGGCCCGGAGGAACGGCATCGATGAGCAAGGTCATTCTCTGCGCCGATGACAGCGTCACCATGCAGACGGTGGCGGAGATCACCTTCCGCGCGACCGACTTCGCGTACGCCGGCGCTCGCTCGGTGGACGAGGCGGTCGACAAGATCAAGGCGCAGCGGCCCGCGCTGGTGCTCGCCGACGCGGTGATGCCGGGCAAGACCGGCTACGATCTGTGCCACGCGCTCAAGAGCGATCCCGCGACCGCCGACATCCCGGTGGTGATCCTGTGCGGCAACTCGGCGCCGTTCGACGGCGCGCGCGGCACCCAGGTCGGCGCCGATGGCAGCCTGACCAAGCCCTGGGACACCCAGGTCATGCTCGACAAGGTCGTCGAGATCCTCGACAAGGTCGCCGCGACCGGCGTGGCCAAGGCCGCCGGCAAGTCGGCCGCCGCCGCGCCCGCGCCCGTGGCCCCGCCGCCCGTCGCCCCGCCGCCCGTCGCGGTCCCGCCGATCGCGGCCGCCCCCGCCGCGGCCGCCGCGCAGCCCAAGGTCGCCCCGCCGCGCTCGGCGACGATCATGGGCATGCCCACGATCAAGATGCCTGGCCCGGCGCCCGTCGCGACGCCGGCCCCTGCCCCGGCGGCTCCCGTCGCGGCGGCCCCGGTCGCTGCGGCCCCCGTCGCAGCGCCGCGCCCGGCGTCGGCGACTGGCCCGATCGCCACGGTGCCGGCGGCCCCGGTCGCTGCGGCGCCCGCCACGGTGCGCGGCGTCGGCCCCGTCGCCGCCCCCGCGGCGCCGGTCGCGCAGTTCTCGACGGCGCGCGCGCCGATGGTGTCGGGGATCCCGACCAAGAAGTCGGCGCTGGTCGAGCGCACGCTGGCGAAGATGGGCGAGCGCCTCGCCGAGCTGTCGGGCCTCGCGCCGGGCTCGGCCGAGCTGACCGCGCTGGTCAAGCTGTCGACCGAGGTCGTCGAGCGCATCGTGTGGGAGGTCGTGCCGGAGCTCGCCGAGGCGATCATCCGCGAGCACGTCGCCGAGCTCGCCGCGAAGCGCGCGAACTGAAGCGCGGCTAGCGCGGCGGGGTGGAGAGGCCGAAGGCGTCGATGCCGATGCCGACGAGCAGGTGGCCGGCATCGCCGTCGTCGAAGCGGCCGCCGTAGCCGAGCAGCTGCACCGACAGCGCGCTGCGGCGCCAGCGCTTGAGCTCGACGCCGACGCTGGCGGCGAACGCGGCGCCACCGGCGACGAACGACTCGGTCTCGTTCTCGGCGGCGGTGACGCCGAGGCCGAACGTGATCGCGAGCCGCGCGACCGGGTAGAGCCGCAGCGCGCCGAGCAGCACGCCGTCGACGTGGGCGCGGCCGCCGTACCAGGTCTGGCTGCCGATCAGCTGGGCCTCGGCCCCGAACCGGCCGTCGGTGGCCGCCGCCAGCCAGCCGAGGTGGCCGGCCAGCGCGAAGCCGGCGCCGGTCCCGGTGAAGCGCTCCGACGTCGCCGGCCCACCCCCGACCATCGCGCCGCCGGTCATGCCGCCGCGGCGCTGATCGGCGTGGGCCGCGGTGGCGGCGCTGGCGACGAGGACGCTGGCGACGAGCGCGCGGCCGAACATGCGCGCAGTGTAGCGCCGCAGCGGAATCGCCGCGCGTGCGCCGCGCCACGGCCGAGCGCGTGGGATGCTGCGCGCGATGGCGGACCGACCTGACGACGCGCGCGCCGCGCGGTGGATCGCGCCGGGCGACCTGGGCGCGTTCTTCGCGCTGGCGCTCGACAACCTGACCAACCTGGTGCTGCTGGCGGCGATCCTCGTCGGCGGCTTCGGCTATCCGGCCGACGTGTTCGCCGCCAAGATGGTGCCGGGCACGGCGCTCGGCGTGCTGGTCGGCGACCTCGCGTACACCTGGATGGCGATCCGGCTGCGCCACGCCACCGGCCGCGGCGACGTGACCGCGATGCCGCTCGGCCTCGACACGCCGTCGACGGTGGGCATGGCGGTGGCGGTGCTCGGGCCGACCTGGCTGGCGACCCACGACGCGACGCTGACCTGGCAGGTCGGCATGGCGGTGATGGTGCTGATGGCGATCGTCAAGACCGCGGCGGCGTTCGTCGGCGACGCGATCGGCCGGCTGGTGCCGCAAGCCGGCCTGCTCGGCTCGATCGGCGGCGTCGGCGTCGCGCTGCTCGGCGTGCTGCCGCTGCTCAACCTGTTCGCGGCGCCGATCGCCGGCATGGCCGCGCTGGGCGTCGTGCTGTACGCGCTGATCGCGCGCCTGCCGTTGCCCGGCCGCGTGCCCGGCGCGCTCGCCGCGGTGATCGTCGGCACGGTGCTGTACGACGCGCTCGGCGCCGCCGGCCTGCAGGCCGGCTTCCACTGGCCGACGCTCGACCTCGCGGTGTCGCCGCCGACGCCGACGCTGGGCTTCCTCGACGGCCTCGATCGCGCGTGGCACTTCTTGCCGCTGGCGCTGCCGTTCGCGCTGCTCACCGTGGTCGGCGGCATCAACGTCACCGCGAGCGCCCGCGCCGCCGGCGACGACTACCGCACCCGCGACATCTTGCTGGTCGAGGCCGCCGCGACGCTGGTCGCCGGCCTCGCCGGCGGCGTGGCGCAGTCGACGCCGTACATCGGCCACCCCGCCTACAAGCGCATGGGCGCGCGCGCCGGCTACACGCTCCTGGCCGGCTTGTTCGTCGGCCTCGGCGGCGCGCTCGGCGTCGTGCAGTTCCTGACCCAGGCCATCCCGGCCGCGGCGATCGCGCCGCTGCTCCTGTTCGTCGGCGTCGAGATCGTCAGCCAGGCCTTCGACGTGCCGCCGCGGCTCCACGCGCCGGCGGTGGTGCTGGCGATCCTGCCGTCGGTGGCCGAGCTCGGCCGCATCCTGGTCGGCATGGTGACCGGCGGCGCGCCGCTGGCCGGCCCGGCCGCGCAGACCGCGCACACCCTCGACGTGATCGCCCACGGCTTCATCGTCACCGGCATGCTGTGGGGCGCGATCGCCGCCGCGCTGATCGATCGCCGGCCGATGCGCGCCGCGGCGTGGTGCGTGGCGGCGGCGGCGCTCACCGCGGTCGGCCTCATCCACTCGACCCTGCCGACCGGCGCGCTGTACTGGCCGTGGCACACCGGCTGCCGCGAGAGCCTCACGCTCGCCGGCGCGTACCTCGCGGTGGCGGCGGTGTTCGCGATCGGCGCGACCGCCGCGCCGCCGTCAGCCGCCGACGCGTAGCTCGGCGAGCGACGTGGCGATCGGGTAGCCGTGGCCGTCGGCCACCGGCGCGTTGCCCGGCCGCACCGCCAGCACCGCGATCAGCCCGGCCGCCGCCGCTGCGTCGAGCTCGGCGATCACGTCGGACACGAACGCGATCCTCGCCGGCGGCAGCGCCAGCGCCGTCGCGATCGTCGCGTAGCTCGCCGGCTCGCGCTTGGGCCCGGTGGTGGTGTCGAAGTAGGCCGCGATCAGCCGATCGAGATCGCCCGCGTCGGTGTGCGCGTAGAGCAGCCGCTGCGCCGCGATCGATCCCGACGAGTAGCTGGCGATCGTCACGCCGGCGGCGCGCCACGCCGCGAACGCCGGCGCCACGTCCGGGTACAGCTCGCCGCGCAGCTCACCGGCCAGGTAGCCCTCGTGCCACATCAGGCCTTGCAGCGCCTTGAGCCCGGTCGACTTGCGATCGCACGCCATCAGCGCCCGCGCGTAGGCGATCAGATCGGGCGCGGCGACCTCGCGATCGGCCGCGCGCTCGGCGGTCAACGCGGCCAGCGCCGCCGCCACCGCCGGCTCGCCGCCGCGGGTCGCGACGAACGCGTCGAGCCGCGCCGCCGCGTACGGGAACAGCACGTCGTGGACGAACGCGATCGGCGCGGTCGTGCCCTCGACGTCGAGCACCACCGCCGCGGCGGTCAGCGCGACGGTCATGGCATCGACGCCACGTCGGCGAGCCCCAGGCACAGCGGCTGGAGGCCGGCGTCGACGCCGCTGTCGGTGTAGTGCGGGGTCCAGCCGGCCGGATCCTGGAACAGCCGGATGGCGCGGATGCGGCGCTCGCCGCACAAGTCGAACCAGTGGTGGGTGCCGCGCGGCACCCGCAGCAGATCGCCGGCCACCACCTCGACCGCGACCACCGGCCCGCCCGCCGGGTGCAGGTGGAACAGCCCGCGCCCGGCGACGATGAACCGCACCTCGTCCTCGTCGTGCCAGTGCTCGCGGCAGAACCGCGCCAGCATCGCGTCGAGGTTGGCGGTGGTCGGGTGCAGGTCGATCACGTCGGCGGTGACGTAGCCGCCCTCGGCCTTCAGCCGATCGATCGCCGGCGCGTAGGCGGCCAGCACCTCGGTCGCGGGCGCGTCCTCGGCGAGCGGCCGGTCGGCGGCCCACCGCTCGTACTGCACGCCGATCGCGGCCAGCGCGGCGGCGATGGCCGCGGGGTCGGTGAGCTCGCGCCCGTCGGCGCGGTAGGTCAGGCGGGCCATGTGATGCCTCCGGTGGTGGCGCGCTCGACCACCTCGAACAAGAACTCGAACACTTCGACGTGCCGCTCGGCCTCGGCCAGGTCGCGGCCCCAGGTGTAGAGGCCGTGGCCGGCGACCAGCACGCCGTGGCTGTGGCGGTGCTCGTCGACCGCGCGCCCGAGCTGCGCCGCGAGCGTCGGCAGATCCTGGGAGTTGGCGAGCACCGGCACCACCTCCCGGTGGTGGTGGGTGGTGACGCCGGCCAGGCCCTTCAGCATCTCGAGGCCGCTGATGATCAGCGCCCCGTCGTCGGCCGCGCGCAAGGACGCCAGCGTGTTCCACACCGAGTGCACGTGCAGCACCGCGCCGGCGCCGCGCGCCACCAGCGCCAGGTGCAGCGCGGTCTCGGCCGACGGCTTGCCGCGGCCGGCGCGCTGCCGGCCCGCGCCGTCGACCCGCACTAGATCGTCGACGGTGAGCCGGCCCTTGTCGACGCCGCTGGCGGTCACCAGCAGCTCGCCGCCGGGCGCGACCGCGCTCATGTTGCCGCCGGTGCCGGGCGCCAGTCCGCGCGCGTGCAGCCGCCGCACGACCGCGACCAGCGCGTCGGCGGGGTCGACCGGGGCGGCGCCGGGTTCGCTCATCGCCGCCGGGAGTATCACAGCGGCCGTGCGCTCGCCGCGTGAACCTGGCTCGGTCGCGCGCCGCCGACGACGATCGCCGCGCCGCGTCGTGGTAGCGTGCCCCCGCCATGACGACCGCGGCCCTGTCCAAGCAGTACGACCCCTCCGACGTGGAGCCCCGCCACCTGCGCGCGTGGCTCGACGCCGGCTACTTCCACGCCGACGCGGCCAGCCCCAAGGTCCCGTTCGCGATCACGCTGCCGCCGCCCAACGTCACTGGCTCGCTGCACATGGGCCACGCGCTCGGCTCGACGCTGCAAGACATCCTGATCCGCTGGCGGCGGATGGGCTCGTGGAACGCGATGTGGATGCCGGGCACCGACCACGCGTCGATCGCGGTCCACGTGTTGCTCGAGAAGGACCTCAAGAACCGCGAGCAGAAGTCGCGCCACGATCTGGGCCGCGACAAGTTCCTCGAGCGCGCCTGGGTGTGGAAGGAGCGCTCGGGCAACCGCATCGTCGAGCAAGAGAAGGTGATGGGGTTCTCGCTCGACTGGGAGCGCGACCGCTTCACGATGGACGAGGTCTCCAACAAGGCCGTGCGCGAGGCGTTCGTGCGCCTGTACGACGAGGGCCTGATCTACCGCGCCAAGCGGATGATCAACTGGGACCCGGCCAGCCAGACCGTGGTCAGCGACCTCGAGGTCGACAAGGCCGAGGAGAAGGGCCACCTGTGGGAGCTGCGCTACCCGGTGGTCGGCTCGGATCAGGTGATCGTCGTCGCGACGACCCGCCCGGAGACGATGCTGGGCGACACCGGCGTCGCGGTCCACCCCGACGACGAGCGCTACCGCGCGCTGGTCGGCCAGGAGGTCGAGCTGCCGCTCACCGGCCGCCGCATCCCGATCGTCGCCGACACCTTCGTCGATCCGGCGTTCGGCTCGGGCGCGGTCAAGGTCACGCCGGCCCACGACTTCAACGACTACGAGTGCAGCCAGCGCTGCGGCCTGCCGGCGATCCAGGTGATCGACGCCGACGGCAAGATGTGCGCGCCGGCGCCGGCCGCCTACGTCGGGCTGACCGTCGACCAGTGCCGCAAGCAGATCGTCGCCGACCTCGAGGCCGCCGGCTTCCTCGGCCTGGTCAAGGACCACGCCGTGCCGCGCGGCCGCTCGCAGCGGTCGGGCGCGGTCGTCGAGCCGATGCTGATGGAGCAGTGGTTCGTCAAGACCGAGCCGCTGGCGGCGCCGGCGATCGCCGCGGTCGAGAGCGGCAAGACCAAGTTCGTCCCCGAGCTGTGGACCAAGACCTACATGCACTGGATGACCAACATCAAGGACTGGTGCATCTCGCGCCAGCTGTGGTGGGGCCATCGCATCCCGGCTTGGTACTGCGGCGCGTGCAGCCACATCACCGTCAGTCGCACCGACGCCACCACCTGCGGCGGCTGCGGCGGCGCCGACCTGCGCCAGGACGACGACATCCTCGACACCTGGTTCTCGTCGGGGCTGTGGCCGTTCTCGACGCTCGGCTGGCCCGACAAGAGCCGCGACCTGACGACCTTCTACCCGAACTCGGTGCTGGTCACCGGCCCCGACATCATCTTCTTCTGGGTGGCCCGGATGATGATGATGGGCCTGCACTTCATGGGCAAGGTGCCGTTCCGCACGGTCTACTTGACGTCGATCGTCACCGACGAGAACGGCGACAAGATGTCCAAGACCAAGGGCAACGTGATCGATCCGCTCGACGTGATCCACGGCGCCACGCTCGAGCAGCTGATCGAGCGCACCGAGAACGACGTCCCCGATCCCAAGAACCGCGACGCCGCGCAGAAGAACATCAAGAAGAACTTCGCCAAGGGCGTGCCGCCGATGGGCGCCGACGCGCTGCGCTTCACGCTGGCAGCGCTCAACACCTCGGGCCGCTACATCCGGCTGTCGGTCGACCGCGTCGAGGGCTACCGCAACTTCATCAACAAGCTGTGGAACGCGTCGCGGTTCGCGCTGATGAACCTCGAGGGCCACGACGCCGACGGCTTCGAGAGCCAGCTGGCCAGCAAGCAGCAGCTCTCGCTGACCCTGGCCGATCGCTGGATCCTGTCGCGGCTGCAGCGGGTCGCGACCGAGGTCGAGGCCGCGCTCGACGGCTTCCGCTTCAGCGACGCCGCCAACGCGCTGTACCAGTTCGTCTGGCACGAGCTGTGCGACTGGTACATCGAGCTGGCCAAGCCGCACCTGCGGCTGCCCAACGACGGCAGCGCGCCGTCGCCGCAGCGCAAGGTCGCGCAGGGCGTGCTGGCGCTGGTGCTCGAGCGCACGCTGCGCATGCTCCACCCGATCATCCCGTTCGTGACCGAGGAGATCTGGCAGAAGCTGCCCAAGCCGGTGCACCTGCCGGCGTCGCTGATGATCACCGTCTACCCGCGCTGCGAGGACGCGCTGATCGACGCCGAGGCCGAGCGCGAGATGGCGCTGGTGCAGGAGCTGGCGGTGGCGGTGCGCATGCTGCGCTCGACCTACAACGTCCCGCCGTCGTGGAGCGTGCCGGTCGAGGTGCGGATCGCCGACGACGGCAGCCGCGCCACCGTCGATCGTCACCGCGCGCTGATCGAGAACGCGGCGCGCGTGACGATGAACCTGCAGCCGAGCGGCGGCCCGGTGCCGGGCAGCGCCAAGGAGCTGGTGCGCGACGTCGCCGAGATCGTCATGCCGCTGGCTGGGCTGATCGACGTCGCCGCCGAGAAGGCGCGCATCGCCAAGGACATCGGCAAGGCCGACAAGGAGATCGCGACGCTCGAGAAGAAGCTCGCCAACCCGCAGTTCATCGAGCGGGCGCCCGAGGAGGTCGTCGCCGAGCAGCGGGCGCGCCTGGCCGAGGAGCAGCACCGCAAGCACCGGCTCGAGGACGCGCTGGTCCAGCTCGGGTGAGCGGCGCGGCGCCGCGGGGCTACTCGATCTCGAAGCAGCCCTGATCGGGGCGCCGCAGCTCGATCGCGACGTCGAAGGTGAGCGGCCGGCAGTCGGCCTCGCCGGAGTACTGGCTGACGGCGATCACGTAGGCCCGCGCCGCGGCGTCGGGGTTGGGCAGGCACACCGCGGCCCGGCCCTGGGTCAGGTCGCCGCCGCGCGCCGACGCGGTGGCCGCGGTGTCGCCGCAGTCGACGAGCGCGCGCACCAGCCCCGGCGCGGTCGGATCGGCGGGCGTCGCCTCGACCCGCGCGACCATCCCGGGCGGCACGACGATCTGGTAGTAGCTGCTGGGTCCGCCCAGGCCGCTGCCCGAGGTGGCGCAGTCGCCGAAGCCGCCGGTCGCCGAGTCCTCGGCCAGGCGCGGCGCGCCGGGCGCGAGCGCGGTCGCCGCCTCGCACAGCGCGCGCTCCGGCGCCGCGACCGGCGCGCACGCCGGGACCTCGACGACGCACGCCGCGGCGGCGTCGACCGCGGCGTCCACCACCGCCGGCGCGTCGACCGCGGGCGCGGCCTCGTCGCCGCAGCCGGCGAGCGCGATCATCGCCGCGAGCGCGGCGCGTCGAAGGTCGGTGGTACGCATGCCGGCAGTATGCGCGCGCCGCGCCGCCGCCGCGCGCGGGCGGCCGCCCCGACCAGCGCGCGGCGTGCGCCGATCACGCTGGCGCCATCACTCGACGCAGACCGCGGGCACGTCGAGCGCGCCGACCCACGCCGGCGCCGGCTCGGTGTCGGCCCCGCGCGCGCCGAGGCTCCCGATCGCCGGGTCGACGACGTACGCCTCCAGCTCGTCGGGGCCCGGGGCAGCGCCGGTCACCCGGGCCCGCAGGTAGCGCGGCGCGCCGTCGGTCGGCATCGGCCAGCCGCCGCCGAACGCGCCGATCCGGATCAACCGTCGGCCCTCGCTGGCGACGAACAGGTTGGTGGCGACCAGGTGGCGGACCGCGCCGGGGACGACCTCGCGGAACGCCCCGCCCGGGCCGTTGCCGCCCCACGCCAGCGCCGCCGCCACCGGCGCGCCGGCGGCGTCGTCGAGCGCGAACGTCGCGTAGCCGAGATCGAGCATGCCGACCCAGTGGATCGCCCGCGGGCCGGCCACCGCCTCGACCTCGAGGTCCACCCGCAGCGCGGCGCGGTCGGCCCGCGCGCCCGAGGTGATCAGCCGCGCGCGCAGCCCGTCGACGGGGGCCGACCACGCGCCGACGGTGTCGCCGCAGCGGCCGGGGCGGTGCGCGCCGCACGCGGCCAGCGAGACGAGGAGATAGATCGTGCACAGCGGTCGTCGCATCGCCGCGTTGGACGCGGCCCAGGGGTCGGCGCTTGGGTCGGCGCTTGGGTCGGCGCTTGGGTCGGCGCGGTCGCCGGCGGCAGTGGCACCGCCGCCGCGGTTGTGGTGAGGTAGCGGCGCCGATGCTCGCCGCGCCGCTCGATCCGTCCTCGCTCGCGCTCCTCATCATCGACGTGCAGGAGCGGCTCGCCGCCGCGATGGCGCCCGACGCCGCCGCCGCGGTCGAGCGCAACCTGATCACGCTGGCCGCCGCCGCCGAGCGGTTCGCGCTGCCGGTGGTGGTGAGCGAGCAGTACCCGAAGGGGTTGGGCCGGACCACGGCCGCGGTGGCCGGCGCGCTCGAGGCGGTGCGCGGCGTGTGCTTCTTCGAGAAGGTCGAGTTCGCGGCGTGCGCGGCGCCGGCCTGGGCCGAAGCGGTCGGGCCGACCCCACGCTCGACGTGGCTGGTCACCGGCATGGAGACCCACGTCTGCGTGTTCCAGACCGTGCGCGCGCTGCGCAGCCGCGGCCACGAGGTGATCGTGCTCGCCGACGCGGTCGCCAGCCGCGCCGAGGGCAACTGGAAGAACGGCCTCGAGCTGTGCGCCCGGACCGGCGCCACCATCGCCAACACCGAGACCGTGGTCTTCGACCTGCTGGGCAAGGCCGGCACCGACGACTTCAAGGCGCTGTCCCGCCTGATTCGATAGTCCGGCCACTGCCGGCGCAGTCCCCGATTTTGCCCGAACGCCCGTGATCGGCGGGGGCGGTTCTGGCACGCTCGCGCGATGCAATCCGTGATGATCGCCACCGGGCGCACCGCGCTGGTGGCGTCGCTGGTGTCGCTCGCGCTCGCGCGGGGCGCCAACGCCGATGACGCGACCACGCCGCTGCCGCTGCGCCTGGGCATGTGGGACCAAGCCGGCTGGCACCACGACGGCCTGTTCATCGGCGATCGACAGGTCGACCTCGACGAGTTCTTGCTCGTCGCGGGCCGGCAGGACGTCGTCGATCGCATCGATCAGCGGCGCCGGCTGCGGCTCGGCCTGGTCGTCGGCGGCGCGCTGGTCGGGCTGGGAGGTCTGGTCTACGCCGTGACCCGCGCCTCGTGCGACAGCGAGGTCAACGAGCCGGGCCCCGGCAACGCGCTCGAGGACTGCAACGACGCGCGCGCGCAGCGCGGGCTGCTCGGGACGCTCACCGCGTTCGCCGGCGGTGGCCTGATCATCGGTGGCGTCACCGCGTCCGACCGTCGCCCGGGGCGCGCCGAGCTGCGCGCCATCGCCCGCGCCAGCAACCGCGCGGGCGCCCCCGCGGCCGACGCCGCGGTCGTGATCGCGCCGGCCGTCGCGCTGCGCAGCGCCGGCGTCGTGCTCACCCTCGCGTTCTAGCTCTGGAGCCCCCATGTCCCGCCGACTCCTCCTCGTGCCGATCTGTGCGGCCGCGGCGCTGAGTTGCCGCCCGGCGCCGCTGCCCGATCCCAACTTCGGGGGCCTCGAGCACGGCCGTCGCACGCTCGATCTCCGCAACGACGTCCAGCTGCTCGAGCTGACCAACGGCATGAAGGTCGCGATGATCGCCGACGATCGCACCAACCTGGTGTCGGTCGACGTGCGCTACCGGGTCGGCGCGGCGCAGGATCCGGCCGGCCACGCCGGGCTGGCGCACCTGCTCGAGCACCTGACGTTCCAGGTCGCGGCCGACAGCCAGGGTGGGTCGATCTTCGACAAGCTGCAGGCGATCGCGATCGAGTTCAACGCGTACACGGTCCACGACGTCACGCACTACACCGCCACCGCGCTGGCCAACCGCGTCGACGCCCTGCTGGAGATGGAGGCGCGCCGGCTCGAGACGCCGTGCGCCAAGGTCCCGGCGGCGGCGTTCGACCGCGAGCGCGACATCGTGCTGGAGGAGGAGGCCGAGCGGACCACCGCGTGGACGCCGGTGCTGGCCGAGATCAACCGCGCCGTGTGGGGACCGGGCCATCCGTACGCGCGCGCGATCGGCAGCCGCGAGGTGGCCACCGCCACCCAGGCCGACGCCTGCGCGTTCTTCGAACAGCACTACACCCCCGCCAACGCGATCCTGGTGGTGGTCGGTAACATCACGCCGGCGACGCTCAAGCCGCGCATCGGCCGGCGCTTCGGGACCATCGCGCGCGCCACGGCCAGCGCGCCGACCGCGGCGCCGCCGCGCCCGGCGCCGGCGGTGTTCACCGGGACGGCCAGCGAGCACGTCGCCGACATCGCCCATCCGACCGCGCTGATCTACCTGCCCGCGCCGCCGTGGGGCGACGCCAAGGCGGCGATGCACGACATGCTGGTGCGCGCCGTGGCCAGCGCGCTCGACGACCTCGACGAACGCGAGCCGTGGATCACCGGCACCGACATCGGGTACACCGGCGGCGGGTACCAGCGCGCGACCATCGTGGAGGTCGCGGTCGACGACGCGGCGCGGCTCGACGACGCCGTCGCCGCCGTGCTCCGCGCCGGCCGGGCGATCTTCGCAGAGGACGACGACGACGCCCGGCAGCGCTGGCTGTCGGTGATGCGCGGCGCCCAGCAGACCGACGCGGTCACCGCCAGCGATCGCTTCGCCGGCAAGGCCGACCTCGTGGCCAGCTACCTCACGTACACCACCGATCTCCGGTTCTGGTTCGCGCACATGCACGCGACCGACGCGGTCACCGTCCCCGAGCTGCGCCGGTACGCGGCCGAGCTGTTCGACCGCCGCGCCGTGCACGTCGCCACGGTCCGGCCGAGCGGCCGCGAAGGCGTCGGCGGTGGCGCGGCCCGCGTGGCGATCAGCGACCACGAGTACGACCTCCCGCCGTGGCGCGCCAGCGTCGATCCCGACGGCGCCGATCGCCCCGAGCCGGTGCCGCCACCGCCACCGCCCCTCCGCCTCTACCAGGATCGCCTGGCCAACGGGCTCCACCTGATCATGTACGTGGCGCCGCGCAGCCCCACGTTCGAGGCCCGGCTGGTGTTCCCGCGGGGGCGGATCGACGAGGCCCCGACCGAGCGCGGGGTGGCGACGCTGGCCGCGACGCTGCTCGACCACAACCACGAACGCCGCTACGCGATGCCGATCTACGAGACGCTGGTGTGGGCGCTGACCACGGTCGGCACCCAGGTGAGGGTCGCGGTCGACGAAGAGACCACGACGTTCGCGACCCGCGGGCTGACGATGTTCGGGGACTGGCACCTGTGGCGGTTGGCGTGGCTGCTCGATCAGGGGGTCTACGCCGACAGCGCGCTCGCGCGCTTCCGCGACATGCTGCGCGCCCACCAGGAGCGCGCGGCGTCGCCGTCGGGGCGGGCGTTCGCCGAGCGGCTGTACGGCGTGGGCCATCCCTACGCGACCCCCGCCGCGAGCAACGCCGAGCTGGCGCGCGTCGGTCGGCGTGAGCTGAACCGCTGGCGCCGGCAGACCTTCGTGCCCGATGGCGCCACGTTGATCATCAGCGGCGGCTTCGATCCCGACGAGATGCTCGACAACGTCCGCGCGCTGTTCGATGGCTTCCCGCGGCGGTCGGTCCCGGCGCGCGCGCCGGTCGCGGCGCCCCGCCCCGCCGCCGGGCCGAGCTGGATCGGCACCCGCATCCCCACCGACACCCAGGTGACGCTGTACGTCAGCGTCACCGCGGCGTCCGATCGCGATCGCGATCGCTGGGCGCGCCAGATCCTCGCGGAGATGGTCCGCGACCGGCTGCGCGTGGTGCGCGAGAGCATGGGCGCGAGCTACGGCGTCCAGTCCAGCTACCACGTCGGCGCCGCGGGCTCGACCTTCGACATCACCGCGGCGCTCGATCCGGATCGCGCGCCGCGGGCGGCGACGGCGGTCCGCGCGGCGTTGACCGCGCTGCGCGACGATCCCGCGACGATGGCCGCCGACTTCGTGCGGGCCCGGCGCCGCCTGGTCAGCCAGGCGCTGGCGACGTCGACCGACCCCGGCGACGTCGCCGACCGGATCGCCTGGGCGGTCGAGCACGGCGGCGACCTGACCCAGCTCAATCGCGTCGCGAGCGACCTCGCCGAAGTGACGCTGGATCAGGTCGCGGCGGTCGCGCGCGCCGACCTCGACCCGGCGCGGATGGTCATCTCGGTCGACGGTCGCGCCGCGCCGGTGCAGGCCACCCTCGACGCGCTCGCGGCGACCGACGTCGCGTGGTTCGACGAATGATCCGGTCCTGGCAAGGAGCGGCGAGGCAGTCCTCTCTGATCGCGGCGGGGCGCCGCGGGATGGTCGTCGCGCTGGTCGCGATCGCTGCATGCTCACGCTGGGCCGAGCCGCCGCGCTACGGCAGCCTCAAGCGCGACGACGGTCGCCGCTTCGACTTCGCGCACGGGATCCAGCTGTTCGAGGTCGGCAACGGCCTGCGCTTCGCGCTCTTGCCCGACGCGCGCACCGACCTCGCGACCGTCGACATCCGCTACGACGTCGGCGCCAAGGACGATCCGCCCGGACGCGCCGGCATGGCCCACCTGGTCGAGCACCTGATGTTCGAGTTCCGGCCCACCGCCGGCGGCCCGACCCTGTGGGACCTGTTCCGGGCGACCGCGCTCGAGACCAACGCGTGGACCACCTGGGACGCGACCCACTACTCGGCGACCGTGCCGATCGAGCGGCTCGACGAGGTGATCGCGCTCGAGGGCCGGATGCTGACCGCGACCTGCGATCAGCTCGACGACGCGACCCTGGCCCGCGAGCGCGACGTGGTGCTGGCCGAGAACCGCGAGCGCGGCCCAGACGACGGGGCGCTGTACCGCGCGATCTACGGCGACGCCCATCCCTACGCGCGCCCGATCTCGAGCGACGAGATCGCGCAGGCGACCCGCGCCGAGGTGTGCGCCTTCATCGGCGCGCACTACGCGCCAGGGCGGGCGTCGCTGGTGGTGACCGGCGACTTCGCGATCGATCACGTCCGCCAGGTCGTGGGCCGAACCTTCGGGCCGATCAAGCGCACCGCCACCGCCCCGGTGCTCGAGACGCCCGCGCCGCGCCTTGCCGGCCAGACGACCCGGCTGGTCGCCGACGTCGAGCACCCGACCGCGGTGGTGGCGTTCGCGGCGCCGCCGTTCGGCACGTCGGGCGTCGCCGCCAGCCACGTCGCCCGGGCCTTGCTCGCGAGCGTGCTCGAGCGCGCCGACGACGAGGCCGGGTGGATCCTGGACACCGACGTGCAGAACGCCGGCGACGATCGCGCGCCGGTGATGCTGGCGGTGGTGACCGTGCGCGACGCCGCGCAGCTCGAGGCCGCGGCGGACGAGATCTACGCCCGCGCCGAGCGACTGTTCGACGCCGGCGCGTTCGACACCAGCTACCTGCGCTCGTTGATGGCGCTGGGCTACATGGAGGCGTGGGACGACACCCGGGCCCGCGGCGAGTGGCTGACCCGGTTCATGCAGCTGTCGCCGTACAACCAGTTCATGCTCGGTGAGCTGCGCGGCCTGGACCAACCCTGGCCGGAGTTGATGAAGGGGCTCGAGGGCGCGTTCACCCCGCCGCGCAGCCACCGCGTGCTCATCACGCCAGGCGGCGCGCACGGCGACGCGCGGAGCGCCGTGCTGGCCTCGGCGCACGACGTCCACGTCTGGCGGCAACCGGTCGATGCCGCCGAGGCCGACCGACCGTTGACCACGCCGCCGGCGCGTCCGGGCCGGGCCGTGACACGCCACACCCTGGCCAACGGGCTGGTCGTCGAGCTGGCACCCGACCCCACGGCCGCCATCATCGACGCGCGGCTGGTGTTCCCGGTCGGGACCGCGGACGGCGATCCTGCGCACCCGCTGGTCGCCAGCGCGGCCGCCCAGCTCCTCGAGTTCGACGCCGAGGGCTACTACACCGGGCCCGAGCTCGAGAAGTTCGAGTGGGCGCTCAGCCGCGGCACCGTGCCCGAGGTCGACGTCGACGAGCTCACCACCACGTTCGCGGTGCGCGGCCTGGCGCACTACGCCGACTGGCACGTGTGGTGGCTGTCGGCGCTGCTGGATCGCGGCCGCTACAACGACGTCACGCTCGACGCGGTCCACCGCTACGCGCAGCGGCTACAGGCCCGCGCCGCGGACGACGACGCGCACGGCACCGGCGCCAACCAGCCGGCGCTGCAGGTCTTCCTCGAGCGGCTGTTCGGCGCCGGCCACCCGTTCACGCGACCGCCGGTCAAGCTCGGCCCGGCGTACCAGGCGCTCACCGCGGGCCAGCTCGCCACGTGGAAGGGCGCGCACTACCGGCCGCGCGGCGCCACGTTGATCGTCAGCGGCAACTTCGACGCCGCCGCGATGCGGCGCGAGGTCGACGAGCTGTTCGGACCGTGGGCCGACGTGGCGCCGGCGCCGCGCGCGGCGATCCCGGCCGCGCGACCGACGCCGGCCGCGAGCTGGTTGGCGATCGAGAACCGCGACGCGTCGCAGCTCACCGCGACGCTGGCGTTCCCGCTGGCCGACGCGCCGGCGCGGCAGGCCGCCCGGACGGTGATCGCGGCGATGCTGAGCGACGAGCTGCGCGACGTCCGCGAGGGGATGGGCGCGAGCTATGGCGTCCGCGCCGAGCTCGCGCTGCCGAGCGTCGCCGGCGGGGCGCTGCTGGTCACGGGCCACCTCGACGAGGGGCTGGCCGACCGCGCCGTCACCCGCATCCTCGCCAGCGTGGCGCGGCTGCGCACCGACGCGGCGGCGCGGCGGACCGCGTTCATCCGGGCACGGCGGGCGGTGTTCACGTCGCTGCGCGCCCGCGCCGCCGGCGTCGCCGCCGTGGCCCAGGCCCGGGTGCGCGCCTTCGCCGCCGGCACCGACGGCGACGCCGACGCGGCCCTGGCCCGCGAGGTCGCGGCGCTGCGCCTCGACGACGTCGCCGCGGTGCTGACCGAGGAGCTGGCCCCCGCGCGGATGGTCGCCGTGCTGGCGGGACGGATGCCCGTGGTGGACGCGGCCTTCGCGGCGATCGGCCAGACCCCGGAGCGGCTCCTCGAGCCCGCCGCGCCCGCTCACGATCCTGCGCGCGATCAGCCACAGCCGCGCCGGCCGGTCGACGCCGACGCGCCGGTCGACGTCGGGCCGCCCGTCGAGGCGCTGGCGGTCGATCGCTGGGACGAGGAGGGCGAGCGCCACGACGGCCTGTACCAGGGCCAGACCCGCCTGTCGCTCGATGGGTTCCTCGCGATCGCCGGGCGCGACGATCTGCGCGACCGGATGCGGCGCCGCTGGTGGCTGCGCGTCGGCCTGGCCGCCGCCGGCGCCGTGACGATCGGCGGAGGCGTCTACCACATGCTCGACGCGCGCTCCTGCGACGGGGTCATCGACCTGCCCGGTGGCGTGCACGAGGATCAGGCGTGCCTGGCCGAGCGCGACAACCAGCGCTCCGCCGGCGGCGTCATCATCCTCGGCGGCGTCGTGTTCGAGGTCGCGGCCTACTACATCTCGAACCTGGCGCCGAGCAAGGCCGAGCTGCGCCAGGCGGCGTCTCGCTACAACTACCGCCACCGCCTGCGCGGCGCCGCGGCCAGCCACGACCTGCGGATCCGGCCAACCACCGACGGCCAGACCACCGGCCTGACGGTCAGCGGCACGTTCTGACGCCCGGCGCAGAGGAACCCGATGTCCAGACGTCTCCGCGCCATCACCGCCGCCGCCGCCGCCGCCGCCGTCGCGCTCGCGGCGTGCGGTCCCACGGCGCTGCCCAACTTCGGCGCGCTCGAGCCCGACGCCCGCACGCTCAACGTCAAGAACAACGTGCGCATGCTCGAGCTGTCCAACGGCATGCAGGTGGCGCTCCTGCCCGACGACCGCACCAACCTGGTGTCGGTCGACGTCCGCTACCGGGTCGGCGCCAACCAGGATCCCGCCGGCCGCGCCGGGCTGGCCCACCTCGTCGAGCACCTGCTGTTCCAGGCGCCGGGCGACGGCCAGGGCACCCCGCTCTACGACAAGTTCGTCGGCCTGGCGCTGGAGTTCAACGCGTACACCAGCCACGACATCACCCACTACACGTCGACCGCGCTGGCCAACCGCGTCGACGCGCTGCTCGAGCTCGAGGCGCGGCGCCTCGAGACGCCGTGCGCCGCCATCCCCGAGGCCGCGTTCGTGCGCGAGCGCGACGTCGTGCTCGAAGAGGACGCGCAGCGAGCCACCACCTGGGGCCGCCTGCTCGGCGAGATCGATCGGGCGGTGTGGGGGAGCAGCCACCCGTACGGGCGCCCGGTCGGCACCCGCGAGGTCGCCCAGGCCACCAAGGCCGAGGCCTGCGCGTTCATCGACCGCTACTACACGCCCAAGCGCGCGATCCTGGTGATCGCCGGCAACATCGACCCCGACGCGATACAGCCCCGCATCGGCCGGCGCTTCGGGCCGATCAGCCGCACCTCCGACGCGCCGAAGTTCCTCGATCCGATCGCCCCGGCGCGGCTGGCCGGGACCCGCAGCAAGCACAGCGGCGACGTCGAGCATCCGACGGCGGTGATCGTCCTGCCGGCGCCGCCGTGGGGCTCGCCGGACGAGGCGGTCCACGACGCCACGCTGGCCGCCGCGCGCGGCGAGCTGGTGGCCCTCGACGATCGCACCGACTGGATCCTCGACGTCGGCGTGGGCTACGGCGGCGACAGCTACCAGCGCACGACGCTGATCGTGGTCGAGGTCAAGGACGCGGCGCGCCTCGACGACGCGGTCGGCGCGGCGCTGCGCGCGGCCCAGGGCGTGCTGGCCGACGAGGACCACGACGGCAACGCCGATGACGACGACGATCCCGACGATCGCGCGGTCGCGCACCAGCTCGCCGCGTTGCGCGGGCGCATGCAGACCCAGACGATCACCGCCAACGATCGCTTCGCGGGCAAGGGCGACGCGATCGCCGACTACCTGACGTTCACCGATCAGTTCGACTTCGCGTTCGCGCGCATGCGCGCCACCGACGCGCTCACCGGCAACCAGATCGTCGCCTACGCCCGCGCGCTGTTCGATCCGGAGCACCTCCACGTCGCCCAGGTGGTGCCGACCGGCGCCGCCGGCTCGGGCGCCAGCGGGGCGCGGACCGTGGCGGCGTCGACGCACGGCTACGACCTGCCGGCGTGGCGCACCGCGGTCGATCCGACGGCCGCCGATCGCCCCGAGCCGCTGCCGCCGGCCGAGCCCGCGCCGGCGATCGACGACTTCCGGCTGGTCAACGGCCTGCGCGTCTTGCTCTACGCCGAGCGGCACAGCGCCGCGTTCGAGGCCCGCCTGGTGTTCCCGCGCGGGACCGTCGACGAGCCCGCCGGTCAGCGCGGCGTCGCGGCGATGGCCGCGGCGCTGCTCGACCACGACTACGAGCGGATGTACCCGGCGCGGATCACCGACACGATCAACTGGGCGCTGCGCCTGGGCACCCAGCTCGCGGCCCGACGCCGACGAAGAGGTCACGGTGTTCACCAGCCGCGGCCTCGCGATGTTCAGCGACTGGCACCTGTGGCGGCTGGCGTGGCTGATCGATCAGGGCGTCTACAGCGGCGACGCCCTCGCGGCGCTGCGGCGCGACCTGCGCGAATCCGACGACCGCAAGGTGTCGCCGTCGGGCCTGGCGTTCCAGCAGCGGCTGTTCGGGGCCGACCACCCGTACGCCCAGGCGCGGCCCGGGCGCGACGCGTTCGCGGCGATCCGGCGCGGGCAGCTCGAGGCGTGGCGCCGCAACCAGCTCAGCCTCGACGGCGCGACGCTGATCGTCAGCGGCGGCTTCATGAAGACCGCGATGCACCAGCACGTGGTCGACCTGTTCGGCGCGATCGGCGCGCGCCCGGTGCCCGCGCGCACCGCGCTGCCGCGGCCGCGGCCGGCGGCCGGGCCGAGCTGGATCGGCACCCGCGAGCCCGACGCGGCGCAGGTCAGCCTGTACGTCAGCTTCACGGCCGGCTCCGATCGCGATCGCGACCACGCCGCCCGCCGCGTGCTCGCCGCGATGATCGACGATCGGCTGCGCGTCGTGCGCGAGGGCATGGGCGCCAGCTACGGTGCGCGCAGCGGCTACGACGAGCGCGCCGCCGGCAGCTCGCTCGACGTCTACGCCGCGCTCGATCCGGTGCGGGCGCCCAAGGCCGCGACCGCGGTGCTGGCCGCGCTGACCGCGCTGCGCACCGATCCGCGCGGCGCCGCGGCCGACTTCGTCCGGGCCCGGCGCCGGCTGGTCTCGAACGCGCTGGCCTCGTCGATCGACATCGAGGCGGTGGCCGAGGGGCTCGACCAGGCGGTCCGCCACGGCGGCGACCTCCACCGGCTCGCCACCGTCGCCAGCGACCTCGCCAACGTCACGCTCGACCAGGTGGCGGCGGTCGCCCAGGCCGACCTCGATCCGGCGCACATGGTGGTGTCGGTCGACGGCGCGCCGACGTCGATCACCGAGACGCTCACCGCGCTGGGCGCCACCGACGTGGCCTGGTTCGACGAGTGACGTGACGGCCAGGCCTCAGCCGCACGGTGCGGCGGCTTGTCGCCCCGCGCGTCACACCGGCGCCGCGGCTGGCTCTACGCAGCAGGCGCCACCCGCGCCGCCTACGAGGAACCCCGATGTCCAGCCCCCTCCGCTCACTCCCCGTCGCCGTCGCCGCCGTCGCGCTCGCCGCGTGCGGCCCCCCGATGATCAACTTCGGCGGCCTGCCGACCGACGCGCGGTCGCTGAAGATCAGCAACAACCTGCAGCTGCTCGAGCTCTCCAACGGCATGCGGGTCGCGCTGGTGCCCGACACGCGCACCAACCTGGTGTCGGTCGACGTCCGCTACCTCGCCGGCGGCAACCAGGATCCGGCCGGTCGCGCCGGCCTCGCGCACCTGCTCGAGCACCTCACCTTCACCATCCCGGGTGACAGCAACGGCGCGACGCTGTTCGACAAGCTGACGGCGCTGACGCTGTGGTTCAACGCGTACACCAGCCACGACGTCACCCACTACACCTCGACGGCGCTGGCGACCCGGCTCGACGCGCTGCTCGAGCTCGAGGCGCGGCGGATGGAGGCGAGCTGTCCGGTGTTCTCCGACGCGGCGTTCACCCGCGAGCGCGACGTCGTCCTCGAGGAGGACGCCCAGCGCGCGTCGCCGTGGGGCACCGCCCGCCAGGCCGCCGACCGGGCGGTCTGGGTCGCCGATCACCCCTACGGCCGCGGCGTGGGTTCGCGCGAGGTGGCCAGCGCCACCAAGGCCGAGACCTGCGCGTTCTTCGACGACCACTACGCGCCCGACCGCGCGATCATGGTGGTGGTCGGCAACTTCGACCCGGCGGCGCTGCAGCCGCGGATCGGTCGGCGGTTCGGACCGATCGCCAAGCAGGCGCGCGCCGAGCTGACCCGGCCGGACGCGATCACGCCGCACGGCACCGCCAGCATCCACGTCGCCGACGTCGAGCGCCCGACCGCCCTGATCTACCTCCCGGCGCCGGCCGAGGACGATCCCGACGAGGCCA
>Ga0075163_10003459_pt1 | contig 21204 bp, 19 predicted proteins | sample JI1023141ADNA_FD_71478 | JGI IMG/M metagenome (GOLD analysis project Ga0075163, IMG submission 71478) | Wastewater effluent complex algal communities from Wisconsin, to seasonally profile nutrient transformation and Carbon sequestration -... | ecosystem: Engineered > WWTP > Effluent > Algae... | reverse complement strand
GCGCCGCGCTTCGAGCCGATCGAGGTGGTCGACGGCAACGCGCTGACCGTCGACGGTGGCGCCGCGGCGGTGATCGACTTCCCCGACGCGCGGGTCGCGATCCCGGCGGTGCCGGGCCAGCTGGTGTGGCCGCGCCCCGGCGGCGGCTGGCGGGTCGCGCTGTCGGCCGGCGCGCGCGGCGAGCTGGCGCCCGGCCCGGCCGGCCGCGATCGCAGCGGCGACATCGATCGCCTGACCGCGGCGGTGGCCGAGGCGGTGGTCGACGACCTCGGCACGACCGCGACCACCGTCGGCGCGGCCCGCGCCGCGACCCGCGGCGACTGCACGACGCACGCGCTCCAGCTGGTGGCGCTGGCCGCCGACGCCGGCATCGCGACCCGGGTCGTCACCGGGCTGCGGCTCGACGGCGATCGCCTGGTGCGGCACCGCTGGGTGGTGGCGTGGACCGGCGGCCGCTGGCGCGCCGTCGATCCGACCTACGGCGAGAGCCCGGCCGCGCCGACGTTGATCGCGCTGGCCGTGCACGGCCCGCGCGCCGCCGACCTGGCGATGGCCGACGCGGTGGTGTTCGACGGCCTCGGCGCGCGCGCCCGCGCCGCCGAGTAGCGCGCGCAGAGGATCTCGCGTTTCGGGTGGGGGCCCCACGGGGGCATGACCCCGCGGGGGAGGGTCTTTGCGAACGACCCTCCAGGATCTCAGCGCCCAGCCGAGCGGCCGGTCCACGCCTCGTACTCGCCGATGCGCTTGGACAGCGCCGCGAGATCCTCGCCGCTGCGGCTGCGCTCCTCGGCGGCGACCACCAAGAGGCCCATCGCGGCTTGCAGGAACCGGCCGCCGGGCAGCGCCAGGTTCGCGCCGCGCAGCGCGTAGTCGCGCACCTCGTCGATGCGGAACCCGACCTGGCCGATCTGCAAGAAGCCGCCGCTGACCGCGACGGTGTCGGCGCCGACCGCGAGCGCGCGATCGATCTCCTTCTTGGCGGCCCGGCCGCCATCGCCGGCCAGCGCCGCCTGCAGCCGCCGCTTGGCGTCCTCGTAGACCTCGGGGCGGCCGATCGGCGCCGAGCGGGTGTACGGCGCGAGCTGATCGGCGATGCGCTTGGCCGCCTCGGGACCGTCGGCCACGTGCAGCGCCACCTCGAGGTCGCCGAGCGCCAGCAAGAGGTCGCGGTTGCGGGCGCGGCGGCGCGCCTCGGCCAACCGCTCGAACGCGAAGTACCCCAGGCCGGCGACCACGAAGATGCCGCCCGGCACCACCGCGAGCGCGCTGAGCGTGGCCCCGACCGCGGCGGCGCCCGAGGTGACGGCGGCGCTGGTGGGCGACCGGCCGATCAGCTCGATGCGATCGAGCAGCCGGGCGTCGAGGCGAATCGCGGGGTTGCCCTGCGGCGCGATGACCAGCTCGTAGCCGGACACCCCGATGCCGCTGCGCGGCAGTAGCGCCAGAGGCGGGCTCGTCGATTCGGCGGCCACGGCCGACGCCGCGGTGGACATCGCGACGAGTGTAGCAGGCGACGCCGTGTCGCGGCGCCTGTCGCGGACGGCGGCGTTGCGCCCGGCCCAGCTCTGCTACAGTCCCGCCATGGCCCAGGCCCCTGCCCCCGCACCGCACATGGTCGACCTCCGCAAGGTGCTGGTCACGGCCGGCGCGATCTCGCTGGTCGCCGGGCTGGCGGGGCTGGTGGCGTGGATGACCCCGCGCGCGGCGGCGCGCGAGGTCAAGGCCGCGTGCACCAGCCTCGAGTCCTCGCCGACCAATCCCGCGCTGGGCAACCTGCCCCGCGAGGCGCCCGACTTCGCGGTCACCACCCACGACGGCAAGACCGTCCACCTGTCGGACTTCCGCGGCAAGGTCGTGCTGCTCAACTTCTGGGCGTCGTGGTGCAACGTGTGCAAGGCCGAGAAGCCGTCGCTGACCACGATGACCGAGGAACTCGCCGGCCCCGACTTCAAGGTCGTGACGCTGGCGTCGGACCGCAGCTGGGACGACGTCAAGAAGGCGCTGCCCAAGGGCGCGCCGTTCCAGGTGCTGCTCGACCCGCCGCCCGACGACGACTCCAACATCGGCGCGATCGCGACCGCGTGGGGCATCAAGGCGGTGCCCGAGTCGTTCGTGATCGACAAGCAGGGCCGGATCCGCATGTACCTCATCAACAAGCGCGACTGGGACGCGTCGGTCACCGAGACCTGCCTGCAGGCGCTGATCGACGAGTGACATGGCGCGCATCCTGGTCGTCGACGACGAGCTCGACGTGGTGCGCATGGTCGCCCGCACGCTCGAGGGCCGCGGCCACGCGGTCGAGGTGGCGCGCGACGGCGAGGCCGCGCTGGCGGTGATCGCGCGCCAGCCGCCCGAGCTGTTGGTGATCGACGCCAACCTGCCGCGCATCGACGGCGCCGAGGTGTGCCGCCGGCTGCGCGCCGATCCGGCGACCCGGGCCTTGCCGATCGTGATGATGTGCTCGGCCTATGTCAGCTTGACCGACGCCCAGGCCGAGCAAGGCGCCGACGAGCTGGTCATGAAGCCGTTCGTGCGCGAGACGCTGATCCGCAACGTCGAGCGCCTGCTCAAGCGCCCATGACCGCGGCCGACGCGGCCCCGGTGCCGTTCACGATCCTCACCGGGTTCCTCGGGGTCGGCAAGACCACGACGCTTAACCGGATGCTGGCCGCGCCCCACGGCCGGCGCATCGCGGTGCTGGTGAACGAGCTGGGCCGGATCGCGATCGACACCCGGCTGATCGTCGCGCGCGGCTCGGACGTGCTCGAGCTGGCCGGCGGCTGCGTGTGCTGCAAGGTCGATCTGAAGAGCGACCTGTGGGACGGCATCGGCGAGGTGGTGGCGCGCTCGCAGCCGACCCAGGTCGTGCTCGAGACCACCGGCATCGCCGAGCCCGACGCGATCCTCGACGGCCTCGATCGCGTGCCGGCGGCGGTGCGCGCGCGGATCCTGCCGGCCGGGGTGATCGCGGTGGTCGACGCCGAGGCCGGCGCGGCGCAGCTCGATCGCCACGACGAGGCCCGGGCCCAGCTGCGCGCCGCCGACCGGGTGCTGCTGCGCAAGCTCGACCGCGCCGACGTCGCGCAGCACGTCGCCGCGCGGGCCCGGCTGAGCGTGCTGGCGCCGACCGCCGAGGTGGCCAGCTTCCCCGACGACGACGACGGCGCGCTGGCGATGACGGCGTGGCTGCTCGAGGTGCGCGACCTGCGCGCGCGCGGCCCGGCGCCGCGGCCGCACCGCCACGGCCAGTTGACCGCGGCGATCTTCGCCGACCCGTCGCCGCTCCACGGCGACGGCGTGCTGGCGGTGCTGCGCGAGCTGGGCGATCGGCTGGTCCGCGCCAAGGGCTTCGTGCGGCTGGCCGGCGACGATCGGGCCGGCTTCGTCGAGCGCGCCGGCGCGGTGCTCGAGCTGCGCCGCGGCCTGGCGTGGCCCGGCCCGCCGCGCACCGAGCTGGTGGTCATCGGCGACGATCTCGACGAGGGCGCGCTGCGCCGCGCGCTGTGGGCGTGCCGGGTCGGGGCGTGATCGCCCCGCGCGTCACATGCTGCCGGTGAGCAAGAACCAGCTGTCGGTCTGACCCTTGTCGGCGAGGCCGCGGGCGACGCCGAGCTCGAACGTGCCGGGGATGTAGTAGCCGACGATGGTGTCGAGCCGCAGCGCCGCGCCGATCGCCGGCTTGACCGCGTCGAGCGTGGGATCGCCGTCGTAGGCGGCGCCGACGTCGACCAGGCCGGCCAGGTGGACCCGCCGCACGTAGACCGGCAACGTCGACGCGCCGCGCTCGATCGTCGCGAGCTGGTGGCGGTACTCGAGGTTCGCCAGGTGAAAGGTGTTGCCGGCGGCGGCGCGCACCGGGTAGCCGCGCAGGTAGCCGGTCGCGCCGGTGCGGGTCGAGTCGATCACCGCCTGGACGACGTCCTGCACCGGCATGCCGCCGACGCCGTAGCTGCCGCCGCGCGACAGATCGCTCACCCGGGTCGCGCCGGCCAGCCGCAGCGCCAAGGCCGGGGTGTCGCCCCACGGCAGCTTCCAGTAGCCGCGCCAGAACCACGACACGGTGAGCGCGCGCTGGCTGGCGCCGAGCGCCGGGTGATCGAGCCGCATCCCGAGCGACAGCTCGTGACCCTCGCTGGGCCCGAGGTTGTACAGGTAGCCGCGGACGTTGCCGTAGCTCATCCGCACGCCCAGCCCGGCGTTGACGAAGTCCGAGCGCGGCACGCCCGGCAAGGTCTGGGTCGGATCGGCGGTGGTCGACGGCGCGTCGGCGCGCCGCACCCAGTCGACCGCGTAGTCGAGCGACATCGCGACGGCGCCGTCGGTGCCGCGCCGCACCGGGATGCCGAGGCCGGCCGACGCCGACAGGATCTCCTCGTCCCACGGCCGCGGCCGCCCGTCGATGCGGATCGAGGTGCGGTGGGCCAGCGTGCGAGCGGCGGCGACGTGGGTGCCGTAGCGCCAGCCGCCGTAGCCGTAGGCGGCGCCGACGTTGACGTCGCCGCGCGCCAGCTCGATCGTCGACACCAGGTTGTAGGCGTGGAGCCCGGCGATGTCGGTGCCGTTGGTCGCGACGACCGCGGCCTGGCCGAAGGTGCCGAGCGCGAGCTGCGCGGTCCACGCCTGCGGCGCCAGCGTCTCGAGCGCGCGGTAGGGGCGCGGCGCGGACACCACCGCCTCGTCATCGGCGATCGTCGTCGGCGCCGACCGATCGTCGACGTACGGCCGGGCCGGCGCCCACTGCCGCGGATCGAGCTCGAGCTCGAAGACGTCGGTGCCGGTGCCGACGAAGTCGATGTACGCCAGCCGGTGGCCGTCGGGGGACACCGCCAGCTCCGAGACGTGGCCGGTGGTGCTGGTGACCTGCCAGTCGGCGCCGGTGGCCAGCTCGCGGGCGTAGACGTTGGCGACGCCGGTGCGATCGCTGGTGAAGTACAGGTAGCGGCCGTCGGGCGACCACCGCGGGTTGTCCTCGAGCGCGCGGTCGTCGGTGATCGGGGTGACCGCGCCGGAGCCGACGTCGACCACCAGCACGTCGCGGGCGCCGCCGGCCCGCCACGCGACGAACGCCAGGCGCTGGCCGTCGGGCGACCACGCCGGCATGAACACCTGGTCGTAGCGGCCGGCGCCGCGCCACACCCGCCGGCGTTGATCGGGCGCGCGGGTCGCCATCACCCACAGCTCGCTCTGGCTGGCGCCGTTCTTCGAGTACGCGACCTGCTCGCCGTCGGGCGACAGCGCGGGATCGCGGGCCCGCTCGCGGCGGGTGAGCAGCGTCGTGCGCCGGCTGGCCGGGTCGTAGCGCACCAGGTCCTGGAACGCGTAGACGTCCTGGTAGAACTGGGTCTGCTCGACCACCAGCTGGCCGTCGCTGTCGATGTCGAAGCCGCCCATGCGATCGATCACCGCGACGTCGCGGGCCGCGCGGCGATCGCCGCCGGCCGGGATCGCCCGCACCGCGTCCCGGTGCAGGCCGTCGTTCTCGGTGAACCACAGCTCGGCGCCGTCGGCGGTGTAGCGCGGGTTGCGCGCGAACTCGCCGACCACGGTCAGGCGCCGCCCGACCCGCGGGCCGCGGCGCTCGATCGCCTCGCGCTGCAGGCTCGCGCGATCGCGCAGGTGGCGGTGCCAGGCCGGGAACAGCTCGTCGAAGCCGTGGCCGATCGCCGCCTGGAGCTGGCGGTTGGTGCCGAACGGCACGACCGCGCTGCCGCTGGCCCACGACATCCGGCGCGCGGCGTCGTCGCCGAACCGATCGAAGACGTACTTCAGGAACGCCGAGCCGTAGAGGTAGGCGGCGTTGCCGCGCGGGAACTTGAGCGGCGAGTTGGTGAACTCGTCGAGGCGTTGCTCGTCGCCGGCCAGCACCGGCACCCGCAGGTAGGCGTCGAACAGGCTGGCCCGGGTGCGCCCCGCCGAGGAGCGCTTCGACTCCTCGTAGGTGGCCAGCCCCTCGATGATCCACCGCGGCATCACCTGATTGGGCGCCCAGGTCTTGCCGAATAGCGCGTTGTACCAGCGCGCCAGCCCGCCGATCGAGTCGAGGTGGAGGATGTGCGTGTACTCGTGCGCGAACAGCAGGTACAGCCAGTCGTCGTGATCGGCGAGCACCGACAGCGAGATCGGCGCCGACGCGTACAGCGTCACCGCGTTGCGCGGCAAGACGTTGGCAAAGCCGTTGGCGCCGTCGTTGTCGTCGATGAGGACGATGTGGGTCTTGCCGGCCGGGCGGTGATCGAGCACCGGCGTCAGCACCCGGTAGGCGCGCTCGGCGATCACCGCGACCCGCTGCCCGACCTCGGCCAGCGGCGCCGCGAAGTGCACCGCGAAGTGCTCGCTCTCGACGGTCTGCCACACCCGATCGGGATCGCCGGCGCGCGCGTCGGCGGCGAGCGCCGCGACCACCGCCAGAGCCGCGAGCGCGGACCGGAGCATCGGCGCGATTGTAGTAGAGTCCCGCGCCATGTGGATCCTCCGCGCCCTGCCCCTCGCCCTCGTCCTGGCCGCCTGCGGCGGCAAGTCCACCCCGCCGGCCGACAAGCCCGGTGACGGCGCCGGCACCGCCGCGCCGCCGATCACGATCGACACCAGCAAGCTCGGCAGCGCGTGCGGCGACGGCGACGCCTGCCCCGACGGCCTGTTGTGCGCCAAGTACTACGGCATCGCCGGCCCGTCGGGCCCGGAGTTCTCGAGCTGCGAGATCGCCTGCGACACCGGCCAGGCCTGCCCCGACGGCACCACCTGCGTCACCATCGCCGACGGCCCCGGCGCGGTGTGCCGCGAGGTCCAGGGCAGCCCGGCGCCGCCGGTCGCCGAGTAGCGTCAGTCTTCGTCGTCGTCGGCGCCGACCGCGCCCATCGCCTCGATCTCGTACTTCTTCATCAGCTTGCGGAAGTACTTGCGATCGATGTCGGCGTCGCGGGCGGCGTGGGAGATGTTGCCGCCGTGGCGCTTGAGCAGCGACACGATGTAGTCGCGCTCGAAGCTCGACACCCACCGCTCCTTGGCGTCCTTGAAGGTGACGCCGTCGAGCAGCTCGTCGGGCGGCCGCGGCGCCGACGCGGTGCGCGGCTCGGCGGTGAGCGCCCGGCCGGCCGGCGGCGTGCGGACCGCGTCGCGCAGGTTGTCGGGCAGATCGTCGACGTCGATCTGCGCACCGTCGGCGAACGACACCGCGCGCTCGATCACGTTGACCAGCTCGCGGACGTTGCCGGGCCACGCGTAGCCGGCCAGCGCCGCCTGGGCCTCGCGGGTCAGGCCGCGCACCCGCGGCCGGCCGTCGGCGCCCTGGTTGTACGGCGCGGTGTCGAGGAAGTGCTGGACCAGCGCGGCGATATCGTCGGGGCGATCGCGCAGCGCCGGCAGCCGCAGCCGCACGACCGAGAGCCGGTAGAACAGGTCCTGGCGGAACCGGCCGGCGCGGACCTCGTCCTCGAGGTTGCGGTTGGTGGCCGCGATGATCCGCACGTCGACCTTGGCGGTCTTGGCGCCGCCGACCCGGCGCACCTCGCGCTGCTCGAGCGCGCGCAGGAGCTTGGGCTGGAGGTCGAGCGGCAGCTCGCCGAGCTCGTCGAGGAACAGCGTGCCGCCGTCGGCCAGCTCGAACAGGCCCTGCCGGGTCATCACCGCGCCGGTGAAGCTGCCCTTCTCGTGGCCGAACAGCTCGCTCTCGATCAAGTTGGGCGGCACCGCGCCGCAGTCGAACACCACGAGCTCCTTGGCGGCGCGCGGCGACAGGTTGTGGATGGTCTGGGCCACGACCTCCTTGCCGGTGCCGGTCTCGCCCTCGATGACCACGGTGGTGTTGGTCGGCGCGATGCGCTCGAGGATCGAGTACATCTCGCGCATCCGCGGGTTGCCGCCGACCAGCCCGCCCAGCCGATCGGCGCGCGACGGCACGATCGACACCTCCTCCTCGCGGGCGTGGAAGCGGAGCTGGCTCTGGCCGACGCCGATCGTGCAGCCGGGCTTGAGGAAGCCCTCGCGGATCCGGACCTTGTTGATGAACGTGCCGTTGGTCGAGCGGAGGTCGACCAGCACGTAGCCGGTGTCCTCCTGGACGATCTTGCAGTGGTAGCGCGACACGGTGTCGTCGCGCACGACCACGTCGTTGTCGTCCATCGAGCCGATCCGGATCTCGTCCTTCTCGAACATCCACTCCTGATCACTCTCGACCGCGCCCAGCACGCACTGCCGCAGGTGCAGGGTCGGGCCGCGCTCGAGGAACGCCACCTTGGTCGGCGGGACGAAGTCCGGGAACTTCTTCATCGGTCGCGGTGATGGTAACCGAAGCCCACCACCGCCGCGCCGGTGGGATACCGTTAGTCGATCCGTGGACGCCCCCGCCGACCTGGCCACCCTGACCGCGCGCCTGGCCGCCGCCGCCGATGACGGCGAGCGCGCCCGGCTCGAGTGGCTGCTGGGCGAGCGCCACCACGCGCGCGGCGAGCCCGAGGCGGCGCTGCGCTACCTCGGGGAGGCCCGCCGGCGGATGGCCGGGCTGGGCCGGGCCGGCGACGCGGCGCGGATCGAGGTGGCGCTGGCCGAGGTGTGCGCGACGCGCGGCGACGGCGAGCGCGCGCTGGTGTTCCTCGACCGCGCGCTCGATCACGCCGAGGCCGAGGGCGACGACGAGCTGCGGGCCCGGGTCCAGCTGGCGCTGGGCGAGGCCGCCGCCGCGCGCGGCGACGACGCCGCCGCCGTGGATCTGATCGGCGCCGCCGAGGCCGCGACCCAGGCGCTGCGCGATCGCGAGGGCCACGCCCGGGCCGCGGCGGCGCTGGCGCGGCTGGCGGCGCGGCGCGGCGACCTCACCGGCGCCCGGGCGCTGCTCGACGCCGCCCGGGCCGACGCGCGGGTGGCGGCGCGGCCGGCGGTGGCGGTGGTGGTGGCGATGGCCGAGGCCGAGGTCGGCGTGGCCGACGGCGATCTGCCCGCGGCGTTGGCGACCTGGCGCGAGGCGATCGCGGTGGCCGCCGGCGCCGAGCTGCGCCGCCTCGAGGCCGAGGCGTCGCTGGCCCTGGGCCTGGCGCTCGGCGCCGCCGCCGAGCGCAGCGCGACCACCGAGCCGGCCGCGCCGGCGCTGGCCCGGGCCCACGAGCTGTTCCGGGTCGGCGGCGGGCTGCGCGATCTCGAGCGGGTGCGCGACGCCTTCCGCCGCTTCGGGCGGCGGGCGACCGATCGGGTGGCGTCGGTCGAGCTGGCGCCGCTGCTCGAGGAGCTGCGCCGGCAGCAGCACGCGGTCGCGACCACCGCCACTGCGCTCGGCCACGCCGCCGGCGCCGAGGCCCGGGTCGCGCTCGACGCCGAGTTGCACGCGCTGGCCGCGGCCGGCGAGCGGCTGGTGAGCGCGGCCAACGCGGTGGTGGTCGATCGCGAGAACATCCGCGGCCTGCTCGAGCTGATCCGCGGGCTGGCCCAGCTCACCGACTACGGCGCGCTGCCCGAGGCGGTGGCGCGGCTGGCCAGCCAGCTGGTCGGCGGCGATCGGGCGGTGGTCGAGCTCGCCGGTGGCCTGGCCGGCGCGATCGGGGCGCTGCCCACCGACGCCGGGCCGTGGCGCGCGGCGCTGGCGCAGGGGCGCGCGGCCAGCGCGCGGCCGGCGATCCTCGGCGCGGCGCCGCCCGGCCGCGGCGATCCGGCCGCCGCGCTCGGCCCGTCGCTGCTGGCGCCGCTGCGCGCCGGCGCCGCGGTGCTCGGCGCGATCTGGGTCGACAAGACGCCGTCGGGCGGCGTCTTCACCGAGCGCGACCTCGAGCTGCTGGCGGCGTTCGCGGCGCAGGCGGCGGCGATCGTCGATCGCGCGCGCGCCGCCGACGAGCTGCGCCTGATCGCGCGCACCACCACCGCGACCTTGGCGGCGATCGGCGACGGCGTGCTCGCGGTCGACCCGAGCGGCCGGCTCACCGCGATCAACCCGGCGGCGGCGCGCCAGCTCGGCCTGCCGCCGGGCGCCGTCGACAACCCCGGCGCGGTCGCGCTGGCGGCCCGGGCCGAGACCCGCGCGCTGGCCGCGGCGCTGCGCGACGCGATCGCCAAGGCCGACGAGGCCGACGGCCGCCCGCTGACGATCGGCGCCACCGAGCACCTGGTGTCGACCCGGCTGGTCAAGGACGATCGCGGCGCGGTGGCCGGGCTGGTGGCGACGCTCACCGAGCTGCGCCGCGCGTCGACGCTGGCCTACCGCATCGTCGGCACCACCGCCCGCTACACGCTCGCCGATCTGATCGGCGACAGCGCCGCCGCGCGCCACGTCCGGGCCCTGGCCGACGCCGCCGCCGGCAGCGAGGCGAGCCTGCTGCTCACCGGCGAGAGCGGCACCGGCAAGGAGGTGCTGGCCCAGGCGGTGCACAACGCGTCGCCGCGCGCCGGCGGCCCGTTCGTCGCGATCAACTGCGCCGCGATCCCGCGCGACCTGCTCGAGAGCGAGCTGTTCGGCTACGAGGACGCGGCGTTCACCGGCGCCCGCAAGGGCGGCCGGCCCGGCAAGTTCGAGCTGGCCGACGGCGGCACGCTGCTCCTCGACGAGATCGGCGACATGCCGCTCGACATGCAGGTGAAGCTCTTGCGCGTGCTGCAGGAGAAGACGGTGTCGCGGCTGGGCGGCGCCCGCGAGCTGCCGGTCAACTGCCGGATCATCGCCACCACCAACCGCGAGCTCGACGACGACGTCGCGCGCGGGTTGTTCCGCCGCGACCTGTACTACCGGCTGCGGGTGATCCACATCGTCGTGCCGCCGCTGCGCGAGCGCGCCGGCGACGTCCGCGCGCTCACCGAGCACTTCCTGCGCCGCCACGCCGCCGCCACCGGCAAGCGGCTGACGGTGATCGCCGCCGACGTGATGGCGGCGCTCGCCGCTCATAGCTGGCCCGGCAACATCCGCGAGCTCGAGCACGTGATCGAGAGCGCGGTGGCGCTGGCGCCGGCGGACGCCACGGTGATCGGCGCGCTGCCGGTGCGGCTCGGCCAGCGCGCGACGCCGCCGTCGTCGCCGCCGCCGCTCGGGCCGACGGCGGCGCCGACGTCGGGCCCGACCGCGGGCGCGCCCGCGCCGGGTGCGCCGCTGCCGACCGCGGCCAGCGCCGAGCGCGAGCTGCTGATCGCCGCGCTCGACCGCTACCACGGCCGGATCCCGGCGGTGGCGAAGGCGCTCGGGCTGTCGCGCGCCACGATCTACAACCGGATGCGCCGGCTCGGGCTCACGCTCGAGAGCTTCCGCGGGCCGGCGTGACCGACGACGATCCCGACGCGCTCGACGCCGACACCGGCGGCGACGACCTCGGCGACGACCTCGACCTGCCGGCGACGCCGCTCGACGCGTTCGCCGACCTCGGCCCGTGGTGGGCGCCGCCGCCCGGCGTCGACCTCGGCCTGACCGCGCACCTCGACGCCACCGGCGCGCCGCAGATCATCGAGCGGCGGCTGGTGGTGACCGACGACCACGCCGGGCTGCGCCTCGATCACTACCTGGTGCGGGTCATCCCGCGGTTGTCGCGCACGCGCATCCAGGCGGTGATCGCGACGCAGCTGACCCGCGCCGACGGCCGCCGGCCGCGCCCGGGCATGACGGTGGCGGCAGGCGACGAGCTGATCCTGCGGCGGGCGGCCAAGGCCGAGCCGCCGTGCCCGCGCACGTTCGGCGTGCTGTACCAGGACGCCGACGTGATGATCGTCGACAAGCCCGCGGGCCTGCCGGTCCACGCGTCGGCGAAGTTCTACTGGAACACGCTGACCCGGGTGGTCGCCGAGCGGTTCCCCGACACGCCGTGGCAGATCGGCCACCGCCTCGATCGCGAGACCTCGGGCGCGCTGGCGATGGCGGCGCACAAGGAGGCCGCCGCCGCGGTCAAGGGCGCGTTCGAGCACAAGCGCGCCGCCAAGACCTACCTGGCGATCTGCCACGGCCAGCCGCCGTGGCCCGAGGCCGGCGCGCCGCCGCTGGTGCTCGACGCGCCGCTCGCGCTGTCGGGCCCCGACGACGCCACCCTGCTGCCCGGCGTGCGGATGGTGGTGCGCGCCGACGGCCTGCCGGCGATCACCAAGGTCAGCGTGCTCGATCGCGCCGGCGCCTACGCGCTGGTCCGCTGCGATCTGGTCACCGGCCGCCAGCACCAGATCCGCGCCCACCTCGCGCACGCCGGCTTCCCGATCGTCGGCGACAAGCTCTACGCCCACGGCGACCGCGCGTTCATGCAGTTCTGCGACGGCGGCATGACGCGCGCGCTGGCCGAGCGCTTCGGCTTGCCGCGCCACGCGCTGCACGCCCACCGCCTGCGGCTGCCGCACCCGCGCACCGGCGCGCCGCTCGAGGTCGAGAGCCCGCTGGCGTGGGACCTGGCGGCGTTCCTCGCCGCGCAGCGCTGAATCGTCGCAGCGGCGCGGCTCGCCGGCCCGCCGACGGCGTGGTACCGCTTGCCTGCCCGTGAAGGACCGCGCCTCGCCGTTCAGCCGCAAGCACCGCCGCTACTGGCTCACCACGGCGGGCGGGATGGTGCTGATCATGTCGCTCAACCTCGGGCTGGGGTTCGGGCTGATGCGGTGCAAGACCGATCCGCCGCCCAAGCCCGACTACCGCCCGATCCCGCCGGTCGTGCTGCCGCCCGACGCGGGCGTCGACGCCGCGGGCGAGCCCGGCGCCGACGCGGCCGTGATCGAGGCGCGCGACGCCGCCGCCGCGCTCGACGCGCTACTCCCAGATCACATCGAACGGTAGCCGCGCCTGGGCGCCGCCCGGCGTCACCAGCAGGGCCGGCGGCACCGCGCCCAGCGCCGCCCGCACAACCGGCAGCGCGAGCACCGACGCCGCGGCGTCGCCGTCGGCATCGGTCGACGCGCCGACCAGCCGGGCCAGGCTGCCGAGCAACCCGCTGGTCTCGCGCGGCAGCTCGATCAGCCGCACCTTGGCGTCGTCGGCCAGCCCGGCCTGGCGCTTGGCGTAGGTGAGCGCGTCGGTGACGCCGCCGACCTCGTCGACCAGGCTGATCGCCTGGGCCTGGGCCCCGGTCCAGACGTGGCCGCGCCCGATCGCGTCGACCTCGGCCGCGGTCTTGCCGCGGCCCCGCGCCACCGCGTCGGTGAAGCGGCCGTAGAAGTAGCGCAGCCGATCGAGCAGCACCGCGCGCTCCTCCTCGGTGTACGGCCGGAACAGGCTCTCCATGTCGGCGCGCGCGCCGCGGCGAAAGCTCTCGGTGGTGACCCCGAGCTTGGCCAGCAGCCCCGACAGATCGAACTTGCCGTAGAAGATGCCGATCGAGCCGGTCAGCGTGGTGGCGTCGGCGAAGATGCGATCGCAGCCGGCGGCGAGGAAGTAGCCGCCCGAGGCGGCGACGTCGCCCATCGAGCAGACGATCGGCTTGACGCCGCGGGTCGCGAACACCTCGCGGGCCATCAGCTCCGAGGCCAGCGCGCTGCCGCCGGGCGAGTCGATGCGCAGGACGATCGCCTTGACGTCGGGGTGCGCGCGGGCCGCGGCGAGCTGCGCGGCCAGCGTCTCGCCGCCGACCAGCTTGCGGCCGATGAGCGGGATCGTGCGCGACTTGCCGTCGATGATGTCGCCGTCGGCGTAGATCACCGCCACCGCCGGGCGCTGCCAGCGATCGTCCTTGAGCTGGGGCGCGGTGCCGAGCGGCGCGAGCCCGCCGAGCTCCTTGGCGATCAGCGCGACCGCGGCGTCGGGCTCGACCACCGCGTCGATCAGCCGGTGATCGTCGACCAGCTGGCCGGCGGTGTAGGGCCCGCCGTCGACGAGCTGGCGCACGACGTCGGGGTCGAGCCGGCGCGCCGCGGCGATGCCGTCGACGAACGTCGTCCACATGCCGTCGTACAGCGCGTCCCGCTGCGCCGCGGCGGCCGGCGTCGGGCCGCGCTCGGTGTACTGCTCGGGCGCGCTCTTGTACTCGGCGATCTTCTCGAACTGCGGCTCGACGCCGAGGTGATCGAACAGGCCGCGCAGGTACAGCGTCGTGCCGGCGAAGCCGATCAGCCGCACGCCGCCGCCGGGGTCGAGGTAGACCTTGTCGGCCGCCGACGCCAGCCAGTAGTCGCGCGCGGTCGCGGCGACCAGGTACGCGAACACCTGCTTGCCGCTGGCGCGCACCCGCGCCACCTCGCGGCGCAGCTCCTCGAGCGACGCCCAGCCGGCGCCGACGCCGTCGATCGCGAGGATCACGCCGGCGACGTCGGGATCGCGGGCGATCGCGCGCAGCCGCAGCGCCGCGTGGACGATCGCCCGCGCCGACTGCGGCCCCGAGAACTCCAGCCGCTCGAGCCGCGGCTCGGCGCCCAGCACCGACGGCGTCGGCCGCTCGGACCAGCGCGCCACCACCGTCGCGCCCGGCGCGCGCACGCCGGCGGCGAGCCGCGCGCTGCCGTAGGCGCCGACCGCGACCGCGCCGAACGACAGCGTCAGGCCGGCGGTGACGCGCAGGTCGCGCGCCGCCTCGGCGCGGGTGTCGCCGGTGCCGGTGGTGACGATCCGGGTCAGCGCGCGGCTGTCGCCGGCGGCCTCGAGCACCACGCCCGGCGCCAGCCGCGCCGCCACCCGCAGGCCGCCGTCGAGATCGGCGGGCCGCTCGCCGGCCGGCTCGGCGACGCCGCCGCGCAGGCCCAGCTCGAGCCGCTCGGTCCCGAGCGGCCGCACGACCAGCTCGGCGTCGAGGCGGCGGTGCAGCGCGGCGGCGCCGACCGCCGGCGCGTTGAGGTCGCGCCCGACCGCGCCCAGCGCCAGGTGGTTGCCCCAGCGGGTCGCGACGCCGACGTCGACCGAGTCGACGCCCGCGATCGGCCCGTCGCCGAAGCCGCGGTGCCAGGCGACGCCGACGCCCCAGCCCGGCCACGGCGCCAGCGCTAGCGCGGCGGTGAGGCGCGCCGGCGTGCCCGGATCCGGCGCGAGCGCGGCCCGCGGCGGCAGCCCGACCTCGAGCCCGGCCCCCAGCGCGAACCGCCGCACGAACCGCCCGCCGAGCGGCGCCGCCGCGAAGCCGCCGACGCCGGCGCCGGTCGACGCGGCGTCGGACGGGGCGCCGCCGCTCGCGGCCACGACCAGGCTCTGGCCGTCGAGGAAGTACAGCCCGCCCGGGTTGACCACCGCGGCCCGCGCGTCTTGATCGCCGGCCAGCGCGGTCGGCGGCAGGTCGATCGCGCCGGTGGGATCGTCGGCGTAAGGGCCGTCGTCGGCCCGCGCCACCGCCAGCCCCAGGCCGGCGACGACGCCGGCGATCGTCACGACGTAGCGGGTGTGCATCGGCGGCGAGCGTAGCGCAGGTCGGCGCGGTCCCGCCGCCACCCGGCGCCGGTGGTTCGGGCGTATAGTCGCGAGGTGTCGACGGCGCGGCTGCTCGAGCATCATCCCCTGCTGGCGCGGGTCGGCCCCGATCACCTGAACCGGATCGCCAAGGCCGGCGAGCTCGAGACCTTCCACGCCGGCGAGGTGGTGGTCACCGAGGGCAGCCTCGGCGACGCGCTGTACCTGGTGCTGACCGGCGAGGTCGAGGTGTCGAAGGCCGGGCATCCGCTGGCGCGCCTGGTCGCCGGCAACTTCTTCGGCGAGATGGCGCTGGTCGAGCCGGCGCCGCGCTCGGCGACGGTCACCGCGGCGGCGCCGACGTTCTTGTTCCGGCTGCCGTACCTCGAGCTGCAGCAGCTCCTGCGCCACGACCCGCGCGCCGGCAGCGCGCTCCTGGTCGAGGTAGTGAAGACGCTGTCGGAGCGCTTGCGCGAGGCCAACCGCATGGTGTCGTCGGTTGGCGAGCTGGCCGACTGGCTGGCCGGCTCGCTGGTGTGAGCGCGCCCGAGTTGCGGTAGCTTCGCGGGTGATGCGACTCGCGATCTTCGCCGCGCTGGTCGCGGCCGGCTGTGGCGGCGCGCCGGCGCCCCGCACCGCGCCCCCGCCGCCGGCCCCGCACGGCGACGGCGATCACGCCGGCGCCGCCCACCACGGCCACCACGCCGATCACGCGGCCCACGACTTCGCCGACGCAACCCGGTGGGCGGCGGTGTTCGACGACCCCGCGCGCGACGCGTGGCAGAAGCCCGACGAGGTCGTCGCGCTGCTCGCGCCGGGCCCTGGCCAGATCGTCGCCGACCTCGGCGCTGGCACCGGCTACTTCGAGCGCTACCTGACCCGCGCGGTCGGCGGCGCCGGCAAGATCCTCGCGCTCGACAGCGAGCCGGCGATGGTTGCGCACATCGCCGCGCGCGCCACCGCCGAGCTGTGGAGCAACGTCGTCGCGCAGGTGGTGGCGGCCGACGATCCCGGGCTGCCCACCGCCGGCGTCGATCGGATCCTGATCGTCGACACCTGGCACCACCTGCCGGATCGCGCGCGCTACGCCGCCAAGCTCGCCGCCGCGCTGCGGCCGGGCGGCACGCTCGCGGTGGTCGACTTCACCCTCGACGCGCCGATGGGCCCGCCGCCGGCGGCGCGGCTCGCCGCGACGACGGTCGCCGCCGAGCTGACCGCGGCCGGGCTCGCGGCCCACGTCGCCGACGAGTCGCTGCCCCACCAGTACGTCGTGCTGGCGACCAAGCCGACCCGATGAGGCGCGGCGCGCTGGCGGTGGCCGCGGTGGCGCTCCTGGCCGGCGCCGACGGCGGCGTCGATCCGCGCCTGCTGCCGGTGCTCGCCGGCCTGCTGCTCCTGGCCAAGCTCGGCGGCGAGGCGGTCACCCGGCTCGGCATGCCGGCGGTGCTCGGCGAGCTGGGCGTCGGCATCGTCGCCGGCAACCTCGGCCTGGTCGGCTGGCACGGCCTCGAGTTCGCGATCACCGACGCGCAGCTGGCGTTCCTCGGCGAGCTCGGCGTGATCCTGCTGCTGTTCCAGGTCGGCCTCGAGTCGAACCTCGGGCAGATGGCGCGGGTCGGCGCCGCGGCGTTCGCGGTGGCGTGCGTCGGCGTCGCGCTGCCGATGGCGCTCGGCTACGGCCTCCACGCCGCGCTGGCGCCCGCGCGCACCTGGCACACCCACCTGTTCATCGGCGCGGTGCTGACCGCGACCTCGGTCGGCATCACCGCGCGGGTGTTCAAGGACCTCGGGCGCATCGACTCGCCGACCGGGCGGGTGGTGCTGGGCGCCGCGGTGATCGACGACGTGCTCGGGCTGATCGTGCTGGCGGTGGTGTCGGGCGTCGTCACCGGCGCCGAGCGCGGCGGCGCGCTCGACGCGCTGGCGATCCTGGCGATCGTCGGCAAGGCCGCCGGGTTCCTGGTGATCGCGATCGTCGCCGGCCCGCCGGTGTCGCGGCGCCTGTACCGCGCGGCCAGCGCGCTCGAGGTGCGCGGCGTGCTGCTGGCGGTGTCGCTCGGCTTCTGCTTCGCCGTCGCCTACGGCGCGCACGTCGTCGGCCTGGCGCCGATCGTCGGCGCGTTCGCCGCCGGGCTGATCCTCGACGAGGTGGTCTTCCACGATCACCTGGCCAAGGGCGATCGCCCGCTCGAGGCGCAGCTCGAGCCGGTCGGCCAGCTGCTGACGCCGGTGTTCTTCGTGCTGACCGGCGCGCGGGTCGACCTCGCGGCGTTCGCCGATCGCGACGCGCTGGTGCTGGCGGCGGCGCTCACCGCGGCGGCGATCCTCGGCAAGCAGGCGTGCGCGCTGGTGGCGTTCGGCCCCGGCGTGCATCGCCGCTCGGTCGGCCTGGGCATGATCCCGCGCGGCGAGGTCGGGTTGATCTTCGCCGCCACCGGCGCGCACCTGATGCTGGGCGGCCAGCCGGTGATCGGGCCCACCACCTACGCCGCGATCGTGCTGGTGGTCATGGTCACGACGCTCGTCACCCCGCCGCTCCTGGCGTGGTCGCTCAAGGCCGCGCCGGCCGGAGGTGCACCGTGAGGCGGTGGGCGCAGCGCGCGGCGATCGCGCTCGCGGTCACGCTGGCGCTCGGCTGCGGCGGCCGCGCGCCGGCGCCGGTCGCGCCGGGCCCGGTGCTCGACGCCGCCTGGCCGGCGCTCGACGGCGGCGAGGTGCGGCTGGCCGAGCTGCGCGGGCAGATCGTCGTGCTGCACGTGTTCACGACGTGGTCGGCGGCCGCCGATCTGGAGAACGACGCGCTGACCGCCGCCGACGCGCGCCCCGACGTCACGGTGATCGGACTGGCGCTCGATCCCGACGGCTACACCGTGGTCGCGCCGTGGCGCCGCGGCGCCGACGTCCACTTCTTGATCGCGCTGGCCGACGACGCCACCCGCGCCGGCGCCGGGCCGCTCGGGCGGATCGCGCAGATCCCGACGACGCTGGTGCTCGACCGGTCGGGCCGGATCGTGGCGCGCGCCGAGCGCCAGCTCGCGCCGCCGGAGCTCGACGCCGCGATCGCGCGCGCGCGATAGCCGAGCGCCAGCGGGGCTATCTCTGGGTCTACGCCGTACCAGCCTCCAGGCGCGTGTTAGTGTCGCCGTCGATGCGCATCGGCGTCCTCTGGTCCGCGGTCGTGCTGGCCGTCAGCGCGGCCCCTGCCCTCGCCGGCCTCCCGGTGGCCGGGGTGTCGGTCGACGGCGCGCCCTCGGTCGAGGCCGCGGCCGCGCTCACCGACAGCGTCGTCAGCGCCGCCGGCGGCGACGCCAAGCTCGCCCCGGGCACCTGCGCGACGCCGCAGTGCGCGGCCACGGTGCTGGCCGGCCTCGGCGCGCCGCGCGGCCTCGTGGTGACGATCGCCGTGACCGGCGAGTTCCACGATCGCTTCGCGCTGACCGCGACCGTCGTCGACGATCAAGGCCGCGCGCTGCGCCGCCGCAGCGAGGCCTGCGAGACCTGCACGATGGCCGAGGCCGCCACCAAGGCCCGCGCGGTCGTCACCGCCGCGCTCGACGCCGCGGACGACGATCCGGTCGCGGTCGCGATCACCACCACGCCGGTGGCCGCGCCGATCGCGATCGACTGCGCCGCGCCGGTGCCGTCGCCGTGGTCGGGCACGCTCACCGCCGGCCCGCACACGGTCGTCGCCGGCGCCACCACCCGCGAGGTGTTCGTCGAGGCGACCGGCGACGCCGTCGCGATCGACGTCGCGGTCGCGGTCAAGGCCCGCCCGCGCTCGCTCCTGCGCTACGCGCCCTACGCGCTGGCCGGCGGCGGCGTCATCGCGGTCGGCGCCGGCGCGTACCTGATCGCCGTCGACGGCGATCCGACCTGCGCGCACCCGACCTGCCCCGAGGTCCGCGCCACCAGCACCGGCGGCTGGCTGCTCACCGGCGTCGGCGTCGTCGCGCTCGGCGCCGCCGGCTACCTGTACTGGCGCGACCGCCGCGCCGATCGCCCGATGCTCGCCGTGATGCCGACCCTCGATGGCGGCGCCACCGCGCTCGCCGTCGGCCGCTTCTGACCCGCGGCCCGGACCGCCGCGCGGCGCCCCGGCTACTGCGCCGCGGCGTCGACGCCCGCGAAGGTGACCGCGGTCCCGGCGCCGACGCCGTGGGCCTTGGCCCAGCCAGCGTTGACCTCGAGCACGTACAACGACGGCTTGCCGACGCCGCGCGAGGTGTCGTCGAGCGGCTGCAGGTTCTCGAGCACGCCCGCGACCTTCAGGTCTTTTGTGATGAACATGATGTCGAGCGGGATGAGCGTGTTGTGCATCCAGAAGTGGTGATCGTCCTCCTCGCCCATCAGGAACAGCATCCCGGCGTCGGGCGCGAGGAACTTGCGGTACATCAGGCCCTTCTGGACCCGGCCCCGGGACTTCACCACCTCGGCGTGCACGACGATCGGCCCGCCGGCGCCGGCGAGCGTGATGGTCGCGGTCGGGGCGGCGGGCGCGGCAGGCACCGGCGCCGAGGATGCCCCACCGGGCGTCGCCGATCCATGGGCGTCGGAGGAGTGCGCCGGCGCCCGCGAGCACGCGGCCGCGATCAGGAACAGCGGCAGGACACGGTGCATCGCGCGGAAGCTACCACGGCGATCACGGCGCGACGCGCGCCACGACCTCGCCGCCCAGGATGAGCTCGATCCGCTCGACGCACGCCGTGGCCGGAGCCTCGAGGCTCGGCTCGATCGCCACCACCAGCGGGCCGCCAGGCGCGGGCACCGTCTGCAGGGTCGAGGGGCCACCGGCCAGCGCCTCGAGCGACGTCCAGCGGCCGCCGCCGGCCACCGACACCACCACCGCGGCGCCGGCGCGCCCCGGCGCGGTCACGACCCGGACCGCGTCGTAGCCACCCGGCACCTGGACCGAGAGGTGCGCGGCCTGGTCGCAGGTCGGCGCGGCGGGCGGCGCCGCCAGGGCGATCCACGGCACGACGAACAACGAAAGCGCGCTCACGCTCCGAACATGAGCAAGGCCCGCGCCAGCGCCGCGCGACCATGATCCGCGGCGATCCACGCGACGCCACTGGCTAGTCGACCGGCCATGGCTGTCACTGGGGTCAGTGGTCCTGGTACGGTCGTCCCCGTGCGGGTAGTCGCGACCCGAAGCCCCGACGAGCTCGGCCCGTACCGCCGCGCGCTGGCGCCGCGGTTCGAGCTGATCGCGCTGCCGCTCCTGGGTGAGGAGCCTCCGGAACCCACCGAGGTCGTGGCGCTGTTCGAGGCGGTGTCGACACCTGACCTCGGGGCGCTGTGGCTGGCCAGCGCCCGCGCGGTGGCGCCCGTGGTCGCCGCCCTGCAGACCCTGGGCATCGCGGCGCCGCCGGCGTTCACGGTCGGGGCGCGCACCGCCGCCGCGGCCCGGGCGGCCGGCCTGACCGCCGAGTCGGTCGGCGACGACGGGGTGGCCGCCGCCACGGCGCTGGCCGCCCGGGGCCTGGCCGGGCTGACGATCCTGGCGCCCCGCGCCGAGGGCGGCCGCGACGACGCGCTGGCGATCCTGGCAGCGGCCGGCGCCGCGTTGATCCCGGTGGTCGCCTACCGGATGGCGCCGCTGCCGGCGACCGCGCCGGCGGTGGCGGCGGGCCTGGCCGCCCTGCCCGACGCCGCCGCGTGCCTGGTGTTCGCGCCGTCGCAGGTGGCGGCGCTAGCCGCGCTGATCGACCTGCGCCAGGCCCCGCCGCTGGTGGCGATCGGGCCCACCACCGCCGCCGCGCTGGCCACCCGCGGCGCCCCGGCCCGCGCGGTGGCCGCCACACCCGACGCCGCGGGCATGGCGGCGGCCCTGGCGGCGGTGTATCCACCCGGGTGATGAACTTCCCCGACTACCGTGGCCGCCGCGTCCGCCGCACCGAGGGCCTGCGCCGCATGGTGCGCGAGACCCGGCTCAGCGTCGACAACCTGTGCTACCCGCTGTTCTGCGC
>Ga0075163_10003458_pt1 | contig 21204 bp, 18 predicted proteins | sample JI1023141ADNA_FD_71478 | JGI IMG/M metagenome (GOLD analysis project Ga0075163, IMG submission 71478) | Wastewater effluent complex algal communities from Wisconsin, to seasonally profile nutrient transformation and Carbon sequestration -... | ecosystem: Engineered > WWTP > Effluent > Algae... | reverse complement strand
GCGACCGGCGGGGCCCGCATCGACCTCGCCCGCGCCCCGCTCAAGTACCCCGGCCTCGCCCCGTGGGAGATCCTCATCTCCGAGGCCCAGGAGCGCATGACCCTGGCTGTCCCAAAGGACAGCATCGATGCATTCCTCGCGCTCGCCGCGCGGCGCGAGGTCGAGGCCAGCGTGCTCGGCGAGTTCACGGACAGCGGCCGCCTCGTCGTCACCCACGGCGAGCAGCCGGTCTGCGACCTGAGCCTCGAGTTCCTGCACGAGGGCCTGCCGCGCTGGCCGCTGCGCGCGCGCTGGAGCCCGCCGCCGCGGGTCCTGACGCCCGCGGGCGCCGTCGCCGACGCGCTCGCCGACGCGGCGCTGCCGGACCTGCTGCTGCAGATGCTCGCGCGCCCGAACCTGCGCTCGAACGAGGCCACCGCGCGCCACTACGACCACGAGGTCAAGGGCCTCGGCGTGATCAAGCCGTGGGTCGGCGTGCGGCAGGACGTGCCGGCGACGGCGACGGTGATGCGCGCGCGGCACCTGCGGCCGGAGGGCGTGGTCCTCGCGGAGGGCGTGCACCCGTTCTACAGCGAGCTCGACGCCCACGCGATGGCGACCGCGTGCGTCGACGAGGCGGTGCGGCGGGTGCTGTGCGCCGGCGCGCGCGTCGACCGGCTGAGCGCGCTCGACAACTTCTGCTGGCCCGACCCGGTGCAGGGCCCGCGGACCCCGGACGGCGAGCACAAGCTGGCGCAGCTGGTGCGCTGCTGCGAGGGCCTGCGCGCGGCCTGCGAGGCGTACGGCGTGCCGCTGATCAGCGGCAAGGACTCGATGAAGAACGACGCCCACCTCGGCGGCGTCAAGATCTCGATCCCGCCGACGCTGCTGGTCTCGGCGATGGGCCAGATCGACGACGTGCGCCGCGCGATCGACCTCGCGCCGGTCGCCGTCGGCGACCACGTGTACGTCCTCGGCGAGACCCGCGTCGAGCTCGGCGGCAGCGAGCTGGCCCGCGCGCGCGGCCTGACCCTCGATGGCGTCCCGACCACCGACCTCGCCCGCTGCGCCGCCCGCTACCGGGCCTTCGCCGCCGCCCGCGACGCCGGCCTGGTCCGCTCGGCCCACGTCGCCGGCCGCGGCGGCCTCGGCGTCGCGCTCGCCCACCTCGCGCTCGCCGGCGAGCTCGGCGTCGCGGTCGACCTGGCGCCTGTCCTCGCGGGCATGTCCGAAGGGGCAGGGGAGGCTGGTCGATCGGGCATGTCCGAAGGGACAGGGGAGGCTGGCCTCGCGGACAGGTGGTCGGCGACCGCGGCGCTGTTCAGCGAGTCGACCGGGCGCATCGTCCTGACCTGTTCGCCGGCGCGGGCGCCCGCGCTGGTCGCGGCGCTCGCGGGCCACGGGCTCGTGCGCCTCGGCGGCGTCGAGGCCCCGCGCGGCGGCGACCCCGGCCCGGCGGTGCGCGGCGGCCTCGAGCCGCCGACCGGCGGGTGGCTGCAGGTCCGCCGCGGCGCGCAGGTGCTGCTCGAGCACGACACGTCCCGCCTGCGCGCGGCGTTCCAGCCCGGAGGTCCGCATGTCTGAGCCCGCGCCGTCCCCCGCCATCGACCGCGCGGCGGCCCGCCGCCTGCGGGTCCTCGTGCTGACCGGCTACGGCCTCAACTGCGAGGCCGAGACGGCCGCGGGCTTCCGCGCGCTCGGCGTGCAGGTCGACCTGCGCCACGTCGCCGACGCGCTCGCCGACGGCCCCGACGCGCTCGCGCCGTACGGCCTGCTCGCGTTCATCGGCGGCTTCTCGTTCGGCGACCACATCGCCAGCGGCCGCGTCCTCGCCAACCGCCTGCGCTACCGCATGGGCGACCGCCTGCAGCGCTTCGTCGCCGACGGCGGCCTGTGCCTCGGCATCTGCAACGGCTTCCAGACGCTGGTCAAGCTCGGCCTGCTGCCCGGCGGCGAGCCGGGCCTGCGCCAGAGCGTCACCCTCGTGCACAACGACCGGCTCGGCTACTGGGACGCGTGGGTGCGCCTCGCGGTCGACCCCGCGAGCCCCTGCGTGTTCACGCGCGGCCTCGGCGAGCTCGAGCTGCCGAGCCGCCACGGCGAGGGCAAGCTCGTGTTCGCCGACGCGGCGCAGCGGTCCGCGCTCGAGTCGCGGCATCAGGTCCCGCTGCGCTACGTCGACGCCCGCGGCCAGGCGACCGAGCAGTGGCCCGACAACCCGGACGGCTCCCCCGGCGGCGCGGCCGGCCTGTGCGACCCGAGCGGCCGCGTCTTCGGCCTGATGCCGCACCCCGAGGCGTACCTGTACCCGGAGAACCACCCGCGGTGGATCGCCCAGCGCGAGGCCGGCGTGCTGCCCGAGCACGGCCTCGGCCTGCAGCTGCTCGCCAACGGCGTGCGCGCGGCCCTCGGCTGAGCCGGCGCAGGCGCGCGATGTCGAGCGCCTGTGCTAGCCTGGCCCGGTCGTCATGAGCGCAGCAAAGTCCGCCGCCGAGATCCTCCCGATCGCCATCGACGATCTGCTGCGAGCGCGGACGGTCGAGTCGAGCCGGATCGAGTTCAAGGCGTCGTGGGACGGCAAGACCCCCTCGGGCACGGGAGCGCAGATCGTCCGCACGATCTGCGCCTTCGCCAACGACTTTCAGAACCTCAACGGCGGCTACATCATCGTCGGCGTGGCGGCGCCGGATGGGACGGCGCAGCTGCCTCCGATCGGCGTCGACCCCGGCGAGATCGAGACCATCCAGAAGCGGATCCGCCAGTGGTGCGAGCGGATCGACCCCGTCTATCAGCCGGTGCTCGCGCCCGAGGTCGTCGACGGGCGGCACATCCTCGTCATCTGGGCCCCGGGCAGCCGCGAGCGGCCGCATCGGGCCCCCGAGGAGCTCACGGGAGGCGAGCGGCATTACTACATCCGTCTCGGCGGGGACACCGTGCAGGCCGAGAAGAAGCAGGAGCACCTCACCGCGCTCATGCAGCTCACCGCCAGCACGCCCTTCGACGACCGCCGCGCCATGCAGGCGACGCTCGACGACCTGCGCGAGTATCTGGTGCGCGCGTGGCTGCGAGACGTCGGCAGCAAGCTGGCGAGCGAACCCGACGCCCACCAGATCTATCGCAGCATGAAGATCTCCGAGCGCGTCAACGGCCACGAGGTCCCGCGCAACGTCGGCCTGATGTTCTTCGCCGAGGACCCGGAGCAGTGGTTTCGCGGCGCCCGCATCGAGGTCACCCAGTTCGCGCACGTCCGCGGCGGCAAGGACCTCCAGGAGATGGTGTTTCGCGGGCCGCTGCACGAGCAGCTGCGCCGCTGCCTGGCGCACCTGCGCGACCTGACGATCTCCCACGTGCACAAGCACGACGACCGCCCCGAGACCAGCGGCTGGACCAGCTATCCGTACCCGGCGATCGAGGAGGCGCTCGTCAACGCGGTCTATCACCGCAGCTACGAGGGCAGCGTGGAGCCGACCAAGGTCTACCTGTATCCGGATCGCATGGTCATCACGAGTTATCCGGGGCCGGTCGCGGGGCTCGAGCTGCGCCACTTCGAGCCCGGGGCCACGATCCCGCCGGTCCCGGCCCGCAACCGCAGGATCGGCGAGGTCCTCAAGGAGCTCGGCCTCGCCGAGATGCGCAGCACCGGGGTCCCGGAGATCCAGGACAGCATGCTGCGCAACGGCTCGCCGCCGCCGCGCTTCGAGTTCGGCGACGACCGCACGTACTTCAGCGTCACGCTGCCGGCGCACCCGGAGTACGCGGCGATCCTGGCGCTGCGCGACGCCGCGCAGCTGCGCGCGACCGGCGACCGGGAAGGCGCGCTGCAGCGGCTCGAGCAGGCGTTCGCGGCCCGGCCCGAGTCGGGGACGATCGCCGCGGCGCTGATGGAGGCGTACCTCGAGCAGGAGAGCCGCTACGACCGACGCGACCTCTCGCGGGCCGAGCGTGTATACGAGGAGTTCTCGCGCCAGCCCGGTCGTGACCACCCGGAGCGCCCGATCTTCGTCCTCGCCTCCGCCCTGATCGACGCGAACCGGCGCGAGGAGGCGAGCAAGCTGCTCGCCGCGGCGCCCGCGACGATGGCCGCGCACGACGCGATCGAGGCCGCCGTGCTGGCGCGTCGCGGACACGACGAGGTGGAGGCGCATCGCTACTTCGTCCAGGCCGGCCCGGCGGTGTACGGCGACCCGCGAGCGCTGCATGAATTCGCCCAGTGCAAGGTCAACCTCGCCGCCCGGGTCCGCGCCGATCGCCGCAAGCCCGCGCAGGAGGCCCGTCGCGCCCTCCTTCGTGAGGCCGCCGAGATGTTGGGGCGCGTGCTGCAGATGAACACGCCGGCGCAGCGACGGGCGTGGGCGTGGTTCAACCTCGGCGGCGTGCGTCGCGACCTCGGCGCGCCGCTGACGGAGGTCCGCCAGGCCTTCGCGGAGGCGGTCGCGCTGGCGCCGGACGAGCTGCGGTTCAGCGAGGCGCTGAAGGGGCTCGGCTGAGCCGACCCGATCCGCACATTCCTCGCACCGCGTCCTGCGAGCCCGAGGCGCGGCCGGCGGCGGCCGGTCGAGACGTCCGCGAGTGAGCGCGCGTGCCCGGGCGTCGCGGCGATGGTGGGCCTCCGGCGGTCCAGCCGCTTGCCGGCGGCCGCGACCGGGTCCAGGGATCTGGCGCGAGCGCCCGCCCGGCGCATGAGGTCTTTTCAAAATGGTCACGCAGACACGCAATCTCGAGCGCGAGCACGGCGACGAAGATCGCTGGCCCAATGAGGTCAACGTCCACCCGATCGAGCGCATGCTCTCGACCGGCCTCGGCATGAGCTTCGCGCTGCTGGGGCTGCTGCGCCGCGGCATCATCGGCGCGGGCATGGGGGGGCTCGGCGCCGCGCTGATCCACCGCGGTATGACCGGGCACTGCCCGATGTACGCGGCGCTGCGCGTCAGCACGGCGCACGGCGTGCGCGGGCCGTCGGCCAGCGTGCCGCACCTGCAGGGCATCCGCGTCAAGCACGCGACGACGATCCACCAGCAGCCCAATGACATCTACCGGTTCTGGCGTCAGCTCGAGAACCTCCCGAAGTTCATGCGTCACCTCGAGTCGGTGATCGACCTCGGGGGCGGTCGCTCGCGCTGGCGGGCGAAGGGGCCGGCGGACAGCGTCGTCGCCTGGGACGCGGAGATCATCAACGACGTCGAGAACGAGCTGATCGCGTGGCGCTCGCTGCCCGGCTCGCAGATCCCCAACGCCGGCTCGGTGCGGTTCCAGCCGGCGCTCGGCGAGGGCACGATCGTCACCGTCACCCTCGAGTACGACCCGCCCGCCGGGCTCATCGGCGCCGCGATCGCAAAGCTCCTCGGCGCCGACCCGGACGCCCAGGTCAAGGAGGACCTGCACGACCTCAAGGTCCTGCTCGAGGGCGGCGAGGCCCCGCACCTCGGCGCGCAGTGGCGCGGCCGCACCAGCGAGCTCACCGACCTCGAGACCGCCCGCGCGGTCCTCCAGGCCGAGACCAAGACCGAGGGCGAGGGCCCGAACTGAGGCGACCCGCGTGGCCCGACCCGCGGGCGCCGGTGGGGGCTGAGGAGGACAGGGGGAGACCTGTCCTGACGCGTGTAAGAAAGTCGGCGCTCGCGGTAATGCCAGGGGGTTGAAGCCGGCCGCCCACCTCCAGCTGCTGCCGCAGATCGCCGACGACCGCGAGCCGGCCGACGACGAGCTGGCCGGGCTCGCCGAGCGCGCGTGCGCCGGGGACGTGTCGGCGTGGGCCGCGGTGTACGAGCGCCACCACGGGCGGCTCCTGCGGCAGCTGCGACACCTGACCGGCGACCTCGCGGTCGCCGAGGAGCTGGCGCAGGAGACCTTCGCGCAGGCGATGGCGAGCCGCGAGCGCTACGAGCCCGGGCGCAGCTTCGCCGCGTGGCTCGCGGGGATCGCGTTGAACATGGCGCGCAAGCACTGGCGCAGCCGGCAGAGCACGCAGAAGGCGCACGCTCGGCTCGAGCGGCTGGTGCAGGTCAGCGGGGCGGCGCCGCTCGAGCCCGACCGGGCGCACCTGCAGCGCGAGCGCAGCCGGGTGCTGTATTCGTTGCTGGGCGACCTGCCCGAGCCGCTGCGCGAGGCGTTCGCGCTGCGCGAGCTGCAGGGGCTCTCGACCGACGAGGCGGCGCGGCTGCTGGCGATCTCGCCGGGCAACCTGGCGGTCCGCATCAGCCGCGCGCGCGCCCGGATCGGCGCCGGGCTGCGGGACCTCGGCTGGTTGCCGCGCGAGGGAGGTGCGACGTGAACGAGGACAGACTCTCCGACGATCTCGAGCGCGCGGTCGAGGGCCTGCGCGGGGCGGCCCGCGCCGTCGCCGGCCGCGACCTCGCCGGCGCCGCGCCGCGGCCCGACTTCGCCGACATCGTCGCCCGCGCCCATCGCATCGACCCGTCGGCCGTCCCCCACGCCTGGCTCGACGCGGCCCGCCGCGGCCTGCCCACCGCCCCCACCGTGCCCACCGTCCATCGCGGCCCGCGGACGGCCCTCTACGTCGGCCTCGCCGCGGCGCTGCTGCTCGCGTGGGGCCTCGCGCGCGGGCTCGCCTCGCGCACGGCCCCCGCGACCGGCTCGCTCGCGGGGCTGCACGGCGACGGGCCCGGGGCCGCGGACCCGGCCGCGCCGCGGGCCCCGGCCTGCACGCCCGGCGCGGCCGGCTGCGCGCCGGCGACATGTCCCGCGGGACAGGTCGCGTGCGCGCCCGGAGCGTGCCCCGCAGGCAGCGCCTGCGCGCCGGTCGACGCGGCGGCGTGCCCCGCGGGGCAGGTCGGGTGCGCGGAGAATGCGAGCACATGTCCCGCGGGCCAGGTCGGGTGCGCGGAGAATGCGAGCACATGTCCCGCGGGCCAGGCCGGGTGCGCGGCGGATGTGAGCACATGTCCCGCGGGACAGGTGAACTGCGCGGGGAACGCGAGCACATGTCCCGAAGGCCAGGCCGGGTGCGCGGCCGTCGACGCCGGGACATGCCCGGCAGGCCAGCCCGGCTGCGACGTCGGGCCGCGCCGGCGCGTGCGGCCCGCGGAGCCGCGCGAGCGCCTCGGCGACCGCCTGCGCCGGCTCGACGACGAGGCCGAGGCGGCGCTGCGGGCCGGGGACGTCGCGCTGGCCGACGCCCGCTACGCGGAGATCGTCGCGCTCGCGGGCTCGCGTCCGGAGGCCGAGCTGGCGTTCGTCGACCGCTTCGGCCTCGCGCGGGCGCGCCGCGACGCGGGCGCGCAGACCAGGCTGTGGCGCGCCTACCTCGACAAATTCCCGCGCGGCGGCTTCGCCGAGGACGCCCGGGCCGGCCTGTGCCGCGGCGCCGCGGCCAGCGAGCGCGCCGCGTGCTGGCGCGACTACCTCAAAGATCTCCCGGACGGCGAGCACCGCAACGAGGCGAAGGAGGCCGCCCCATGACCCGCACGCTCACGACCCTGCTGCTGTTGCTGCTGCTGACCCCGGCCTGCGCCGCCGACGACTTCTTGATCGTCACCGAGAGCTGTCCCGGCGACACCGACGACACCGACGACACCGTCACGACCGACGCCCCGACCGACGGCGCCGGTGACTGCGTCGACGAAGATTGCGACGGACCTGTAAGCAAAGCGGCGCTCGCGGGAATACAGCCCGGGCCCCCCGCGGCGCCCTCCACACCTCGAAGGCCGGCGCGCGCGCCGGCGCAGGAGCGACGATGACACGGTTTTCCAGGCTTACCTTGCGGTCCCTCACCCCGACGTGGATCACCGGGCTCACGCTGCTCGTCGGCGTCGGGTGCCAGATCCAGAAGCAGGCCGACGAGCAGGACTGCGACGGCGGCGACCTCTGTGACCCGGCCGACCCCGACTGCGATCCGAACGCGTGCGAGGCCGACGATCCGGACTGCAGCGACGGCGTGTGCGACCCGATGAACCCGGCCGACCCCGACTGCGAGGACGGCTGCGAGCCGGGCGACGCGAACTGCGGCGACGGCGTGTGCGACCCGATGCTGCCCGGCGACCCCGACTGCGGCGGCTGCGACCCCGGCGAGCCGAATTGCAGCGACAACGTGTGCGATCCGATGGTCCCGGGCGACCCCGACTGTCCCGCGTGCGACCCGGCCGACCCGAATTGCAGCGACGGCGTCTGCGACCTCATGCAGCCGGGCGACCCCGACTGCTGTCCGGACGCCGACCCGAACTGCAGCGACGGCATCTGCAACGGCCCGGCCGACCCGGACTGCGCGTGCGAGCCGGGCGACGCGAACTGCGGCGACGGCGTGTGCGACCCGATGGTCCCGGGCGACCCCGACTGCCCGCCCTGCGATCCCGCCGATCCGGCGTGCTTCGACATGGTCTGCGACCCGATGAACCCGGTCGACCCGGACTGCTGCGCCGCCGACGATCCCGACTGCTTCGACGGCGTCTGCAGCGGGCCCGCGGATCCGGACTGCGACGAGTGCGAGCCGGGCGACGCGAACTGCAGCGACGGCGTGTGCGACCCGATGTTGCCGGGCGACCCCGACTGCCCGCAGTGCGACCCGGCCGACCCGAACTGCGGCGACGGCGTGTGCGACCCGATGAACCCGGCCGACCCGGACTGCTGCGATCCCTCCGACCCGATGTGCCTCGACGGCTTCTGCGACGCGGACCTGCCGGCGGACCCGGACTGCGTGGAGTGCGATCCGGGCGACGCCAACTGCAGCGACGGGATGTGCGATCCGATGCTGCCGGGCGACCCCGACTGCCCGCAATGCGACCCCGCCGATCCGAACTGCCTCGACGGCTTTTGCAACCCGATGATCCCCGACGACCCGGACTGCTGCGACCCGGCCGACCCGATGTGTTCGGACGGGATCTGCGACGAGGACCTGCCGGACGACCCGGACTGCTGCGATCCCAACGAGCCCAACTGCGCCGACGGCGTCTGCGATCCCAACGTGCCCGGCGACCCGGATTGCGACCAGTGCGACCCGCTGGATCCGATGTGCAAGGACGGCAACTGCAACCCGATGGTGCCGAACGACCCCGACTGCTGAGCGGGCTGGCCCCGCTCGCGCACTTGTGGAAGGCTCGCGCCGTTGCTCGAGCGCCTCGGCCTCTGCGTTTTCCTCCTGCTCGCGCCGGCGACCGCGTTTGCGGCCGCGCAGGAGGTCATCGCCGCGGCGCCGCCGATCTCGCGGGTGTGGCTGCGCGCGGAGGGCCTCGACGCGCGCGCGCTCGCCGAGGCCGTCGAGGCCCGCCTGCCCGGCAAGCAGGTCCTCGGCGTCGGCGCGGACGTCGGCGCGGGCACCGGGCTCGCGGCGCTCTGTGACGTGCGCTCGATCGACGGCGAGGCGCTGCGGCTCGAGGTCGTGCTCAGCGACGGTCGCGTGTATCAGCGCCGGATCGTCGCGCCCGCGAGCGGGCGCGAGCGGGCCGCGGCGCGCCTGATCTTCAACACGCTCGCGGCGATCGAGGACGAGACGACGACGCCGGATCGCCGCGACGGTGTGTTCGTCGCGCCCACCGCGGAGAGCGACGCGATCGTCCCGGCCGCGCCCGCACGCGCGGCCCCACGCGACCTGCCCGCGCCCGCACGCGACCCGCCCGCGCCCGCACGCGACCCGCCCGCGCCCGCACGCGACCCGCCCGCGCCCGCACGCGAGGTCGCGCGCGACCCGGCTGCGCCTGCACGCGAGGTCGCACGCGACCCGCCCGCGCCCGCACGCGAGGTCGCACGCGACCCGGCTGCGCCTGCACGCGACCTGGCTGCGCCTGCGCGCGACCTGTCGGCCCCACGCGCGGCGCGACGCGACCCGGCCGCGCTCGGCCTGGCCCTCGAGCTCGGCCCCGCGTTCGGCCTCGGGGCCCCGCGCGCCGGCCTGGGCCTCGCGGCGGGCGGCGGCGGTCTGCGGCTCGAGGTGCGCCTGCGCAGCGGCGTCACGCTCGGCGCGGCCTACCGCGGCCAGCTGCGGGCGCGCGACGGCCTGCTGCTCGTGCGCCACCGCGGGGCCGCGCTCGTCGGCCACGTGCTGCGGCGCGGCCGCTTCGAGCTCGCGGCGGCCGCGGGCGCGACGCTCGAGACCTTCGAGGTCACGGAGGACGGCGAGCGGGTGACGTACACGACGGGCAGCCCGGGCTCCGCGCTGGTGCTCGGGGGGCTCGCGCGGGTCGGCCCGGGGGCGCGCCTCGTGGCCGCGCGCGGGGTCGCGCTGCGGCTCGGCGGCTTCGTCGAGCTGGCCGGCAGCGCCCGCCCGAGCGGCCGCGCGGCCCAGGTCGGCCGCCAGCACGCGGAGCCGGCGCTGTTCGTGATCGGCGGCGTCGAGGCCACGGTCGGCGCGGAGCTCGAGCTGTGGTTCGCGCTGCGGCCAAAGCGCCGCAGGACGGTCGCGGGATCGTGACGCTCAAAACCGCCCGTCTCTGCTATGAAGGCGTCTCCACCCCAGGAAGGTCGCTGCATGCAGACACGAACGTCCTCGAATTCCTCGCCCCGCCCGGCGCTCCGCCTCGCCGCGCTGACGCTGGCCCTCACTGCCGGCTGCGGTGACGCCCCCGCCGGCGCGGACGACAGCGCCTCGGCCGCGACGAGCACCGGCGGCGAGCCGGTCACCGCGACCGAGGTCGATCCGACCGGCCGCCCCACCAGCACGGGCGACGGCGGCAGCACCGTCGCCGACGGCAGCACGACCGCCGGCGGATCGAGCAGCGGCGACGCCCCCGTCACGACCGGCGGCACGGACGACACGGGCAGCACGGGCGCCGCGGACAGCACGGGCACGGGCGACGCGAGCAGCACGGGCGACACGGAGGGCGCGCTCGAGACCTTCGTGAAGGTCCAGGTCGTCGCGCTCAACGACTTCCACGGCAACATCGAGCCGCCGCAGGGCAGCAGCGGCAAGATCTGGCTGCCCGACGACACCAGCGTCGACGCCGGCGGGGCCGCGTTCCTGGCCGCGCACGTCGCCGCGCTGCGGGCCGACAATCCGAACACCGTCGTCGTGTCCGCGGGCGACCTGATCGGCGCCTCGCCGCTGATCTCCGCGCTGTTCCACGACGAGCCGACGGTCGAGGTCATGAACCTCATCGGCCTCGACTACAACGCCGTCGGCAACCACGAGTTCGACGACGGCTTCAAGGAGCTGCTGCGCATGCAGACCGGCGACTGCCACCCGGTCGACGGCTGCCTCGACGGTACGCCGTACCTCGGCGCGAGCTTCCAGTTCCTGGCCGCGAACGTGCTCGTCGCCGAGGAGCCGCTCGAGACGCTGTTCCCGAGCTACGCCGTGCGCGAGGTCGACGGCGCGCGGATCGCCTTCATCGGCATGACGCTCGCGGACACCCCGGAGATCGTCACGCCAGAGGGCATCGTCGGGCTCACCTTCCTCGACGAGGTCGAGCGGGCCAACGCGCTGGTCCCCGAGCTCACGGCGATGGGCGTCCGCGCGATCGTGGTCCTGATCCACGAGGGCGGCTTCCAGGCCGGCTTTCACGACGAGTGCGACGGGATCTCGGGCCCGATCGTCGACATCGCCACCGGCCTCTCGGACGAGATCGACGTCGTCATCAGCGGCCACACCCATCAGGCCTACAACTGCGAGATCGCCGGCAAGGTCGTGACCAGCGCGGCCTCGTTCGGCCGCGTCCTCACCGACATCGACCTCGAGATCAGCAGCAAGACCGGCGACGTGACCGCGGTGTCCGCGGCGAACGTCCTCGTCACCCGCGACGCCGCCGACCCCGACATCGCGGCCTACGTCGCCAAGTACAAGGCCCTCGTCGCGCCGCTCGCCGACAAGCCGGTCGGCGAGATCACGGCGACGCTCGAGCGCTACCCGCCCGGCATGAAGCCGGGCCTGTCGACGATGGGCCTCGTCCTCGCCGACGCCCACCTCGCCGCCACTGCGGACATGATGCTCGGCGGCGCCCAGATCGCGTTCATGAACCCGGGCGGCGTGCGGGCCGACCTCCTGTATGCCAAGGGCGCGAACGAGCCGAAGGACGGCATGGTCAGCTACGGCGAGGCCTTCGCGGTCCAGCCGTTCGGCAACAGCCTGGTCGTCATGACCCTCACCGGCGCGCAGATCGAGCAGGTGCTCGAGCAACAGTTCACGGACAAGTACACCAACGTCCTGCAGGTGTCCGCGGGCTTCACCTACGCGTACAGCCAGAGCGCGCCGCTCGGGGCGAAGGTCGACGCGGCGAGCATCGAGCTCGACGGGGTCGCCGTCTCGCCGCTCGAGAGCTACCGCGTGGCGGTGATCGGCTACCTCGCGTCCGGGGGCGACGGCTTCAGCGTGCTGCTCGCGGGCACGGACCGGCTCGGCGGCGTGACCGACCTGCAGGCGCTCGAGGAGTACTTCGTCGAGCACTCGCCGGTCTCGCCGCCGGCCCTGGACCGCGTGACCGTGCTGCCCTGAGGCGCGGCCGCGATCGCGTCGGCGATCACAGCGCGTAGATATCGACCGTCTCGCGATGGTCGGGCACGCGGACGTTCCAGCGCAGCTGCTCCTCGATGGCGAAGCGCAGCGCGTCGGAGGCCGCGGGCTCGCCGTGGACGAGGAAGGTGCAGCGCGGCGCGTCGGCGTGCTCGAGCCAGGCGAGCAGCTCGTCCTGGTCGGCGTGGCCGGAGAGCATGTCGAGCTGCAGGACCTCGGCGGCGACCGGGATGTAGCGGCCGTGGAGCTTGAGCTTATCGGCGCCGGCGGCCAGCGCGGCGCCGCGGGTGCCGGCGCCCTGGAAGCCGGGCAGGACGATCGCGCTGTTGGGGTCGGGGGCGAAGCGCTTGAGGTGGTGGACGACGCGGCCGCCGGTCGCCATCCCGGACGCCGAGAGGATGATCTGCGGGCCGGTGCGCTGGTCGAGCTGCTTCGAGGCCTCGGCCTCGCGCACGTACTCGGCGACGCCGAACGCGGCGACGCAGGTCTCGCGGCTCAGGCGATGGTCGCGGGGGTGCGCGGCGTACAGCTCCGTCGCGGCGATCGCCATCGGGCTGTCGACGAAGATCGGGACGTCGGGGAGCTTGCCCGCGAGCTTGAGCCTGTAGAGCAGCAGCAGCAGCGCCTGCGTGCGGCCGATCGTGAACGCCGGGATGACGACCGTGCCGCCGCGCGCCGCGGTCCGGCGCAGCAGGTCCGAGAGCGCCTCGCCCGGGTCGTCGCCGTCGTGCTGGCGGCCGCCGTAGGTCGACTCCATCACCACCACGTCGGCCTGCGGGCGGCTCTGCGGCGGCGCCATCATCGGGTCCTGCTCGCGGCCGAGGTCGCCGGAGAACAGCACCCGGCGCGCGCCGTCGCTGACCAGCAGGCTCGCGGCGCCGAGGATGTGGCCCGCGCGCGTGAAGCTGCCGGTCAGGCCGCCGGGCAGGTCGAAGCGGGACTCGAAGTCGACGGGGCGCAGCAGGCCGAGCGCGCGCTCGGCGTCCTCGACGGTGTAGAGCGGCTCGGCGGGGTGGTGCTTGCTGAAGCCGCGCTTGTTGGCGAAGCTCGCGTCCAGCTCCTGCAGGCACGCGCTGTCGGGCAGCAGCAGGCCGCACAGCGCGGCGGTGGCGGGCGTGCAGAGCACGGGGCCGCGAAAGCCGGCGCGGACGAGGCGGGGCAGGTAGCCGCTGTGGTCGAGGTGGGCGTGGGTGAGGACGACGGCGTCGAGGCTTGGGACCGGGAGCGGGGCCCAGTTGCGCAGGCGCTGCTGCTTGAAGCCCTGGAACAGCCCGCAGTCGACGAGCACGCGGGCCTGACCGGTGGTGAGCAGGAACTTCGCGCCGGTGACGGAGCCGGTGGCGCCGAGGAAGGTCAGCTCGAGCGATCTGTCGGCCATGGCGGTGCAGCGATAGCACGACGGGGCCGGGGCGGTCACTTGCGCCGAGCGCGTGCGATCGCGGCGCAACGTTCGCGCGGCCGCGGCGCGTGAAGTGCCGGGGACATTCGTCCGCGGACACTCGAGCGGTGGTCTCAGGCCAGCGACTTGACGTACTCGACGATGCGCGCTGCGAGGTCGCGCGGGCGGTCCATGTACGGGCAATGGCCGAAGTCGTCGGGCTCCTCGAAGGTCACGTGCGCCGGCAGGGCGCGGCGGAAGAACTCGAGCGAGGCCGGCGGCAGCACCCGCTCCGAGCGGCCCCACTGCAGCAGCGTCGGCGCGCGCAGGCCGGCGAGCTGCTCCGCGGTGAACATGTGCTGGGGCTGGAACGACTCGAGCACCGCGCGCAGCGGGCCGCGACCGAAGCGCCACAGCAGGTCGGGGGTGACGAGCGCGTTGTACCAGGCGGGCTCGTGCGTGAGGCTGTCGACGAGCCTGCGGGCGTGGCGGAGCGAGGCGACGCGGAAGTGGTCGCGCAGGGTCGCGAAGTCCTGGGCGTCGAGGGCGGCGCCGGCGGGCGAGGACAGGAACAGGCCGCGGACGCGCTCGGGGTGGTCGAGCGCGAAGCGCAGGGCGAACGCGCCGCCCATCGAGTTGCCGAACACGACGGCGGGTCGGTCGAGGCGGCGCAGGAGCAGCTCGACGAGGCCTGCGTAGGCGAGGTCGACGGTGAGGGCGGCGTGGCGGGTGCCGCTGAAGCCGTGGGCGGGCGCGTCGGGGACGAGGATGCGGCCGACGCGGGTGCGCAGGTGGGCGAGCACGCGGGCGTACGACGTCGCGTTGGCGCCGAAGCCGTGGAGGATGACCAGCGGCGGCAGGTCCTCGGCGCCGTCGACCTCGTAGTAGTGCAGGTCGCCGGCGCCGGTGGTGAGCTCGCCGCTGCGGACCCCGAGAGCGTGCAGGCGGCGGCGGATCAGGCGTTCGGCGAGCGGGAGGAGCATCGCGCCCGCAATAGCGCAGCCGCGTCGCCGTCGCAAGCCGGCGCCGGACGTGGGGCGGGCGATCGTGCTGTCCGACCCGTGACCGCGGCGGGGCGGCGGTTCACCCGAGCAGGCGCCGCTTCGCCGCCGCGAACTCCTCGGCGCTGAGGCTGCCGCCGTGGTGCAGCGCGGCGACGCGCTCGAGCTGGCTGGCCAGGTCCTCGCCCTTGCGCTGCATGTCGGAGTCCGTGGCGATGAGCGCCGCGCTGCAGCTCGAGGCCAGCGCCGCGATCAGGCCGATGCCCATCAGCATCAGGCCGGTCGCGACCACCCGCGCCAGCCCGGTCTGCGGCGTGATGTCGCCGTAGCCGACCGTCGTCGTCGTCACGATCGCCCACCACAGCGCGTTGCCGAATTCATCGAAGGCCGGGTTTTCGCCCCTCTCGAGCGCCCACACGACGGTCGCGAGCGCGACGACCACCACCGCCGCGACCAGCGCGGTGTGCAGCATCTTGTGGCGGTTGATGAGCACGTCGAGCACGTGCAGCGCCCGCAGCCGCCGCAGCGCCGTGAACGTCCGCAGCACCCGCAGCACCCGCGCCAGCCGCAGCACCTGGACCACCCGCAGCACCGCGATCCCCTCGAGGTACAGCGGCATCATCCCGAGCAGCTCGTACCAGTGGACGCGCAGCCACGCCCGCCGCGACGGCGCGCGCCGCAGCTCGACGATCCAGTCGCACATGAACAGCAGCACGATCGCCAGATCGATCGCCGCGAACAGCTGAAACAGCGGGTCCTCGAAGTGGAGATTCGCCAGCTCGACCCAGATCACCGGGATCAGGCTCACCAGCGCCAGCCCGGCCATGAACACGTCCCAGGCGACCCGTCTCGTGGCCTGCGGGCCGTCCTCCTGCTCGTGCTCCCCGCCCATCCGGGCCGGACTCTACCGCCGCACCCGCGCGCCGCAAAGGTCGATCACGGCGCGCCTGGCCGCGGTCAGTACGTCGGGCAGGTCCAGGCCTTCGGGGGGCAGTCGGTGCAGCCGCGCATGCAGGCGCCGCCGCAGGTCGAGATCTTCTTCAGATCGGTCTTCTGGACGTAGTAGTACGGGCCGTCGACGGCGGCCCCGCAGTCGATGCCGAGCAGCTCGCCGCAGGTGCGCTCGGGGCGGCAGCGCTCGCCGAAGCGCTCCTGGACGCGGGTCGTCAGCGCCGGGTCGTCGATGGGCTCGGGCCGCGGCTGCGGCGGTGGCTCCTCGCCGAGCTTCGGGTCGGCGAAGCCGCCGTCGTCCTTGCCGTCGTCATCCCCGGCGGCAGGTGCGGCGGGCTCGTCGGCGGGCTTCGGCGCGGCGGCCTCGGTCCGCGCCGGGGCGGCCGACGGGGGCGGGGCGCTGCAGGCGACGAGCGCGAGGAGCAGGGCGAGGCCGGAGCGGGACATGTGAGCGTGAGGCTGGAGTCGCGGCTCGCCGGTCTCTTCAGGTCGCGGCGACGCGGTCGATCGCGGCGGCGAGGGTGAGGTCGAGGTCGCTGAGGCCGCCGGCGTCGTGGGTGCTGAGGGTGATGTCGACGCGGTCGTACACGTTGAACCACTCCGGGTGGTGGCCGTGCTGCTCGGCGAGCAGGGCGACGCGGCTCATGAAGCCCCACGCGGCGTTGAAGTCGGCGAACTTGAAGCTGCGCTGGATCGCGTCGCGGTGGGGGACGAGCGTCCAGTCGGCGAGGCGGGCGAGGCCCGCGGTGCGGGCGTCGTCGTCGAGGCGCGGGATCTTGGCGGTCATGAGTGCCTGGAAGTGGTCGCCTAGAAGTAGTCGGGGTCGTCGGGCGTGAGGGCCGGCGTGATCGTCTTCTCGGGCTCCTCGATCTTGTAGGCGGGCTCCGGGACCGGCGCGGCGGGGGCCTTGGCCGGCGGCGCGGTCGGGGGCAGCGGCGGCGCGGTCGGGCGCGCGGCCGGGCGCGCGTCGACCTTCGGCGGCGGCGGCGGCGGATCACGCGGCGAGTCGCGGCGCGGCTGCTCGCGCGGCAGCGGCGGCTCGGCGCGGCGCGGCGGCTGGGTCGGCGGCAGCGGCTCGGGGCGCGCGGGCGCCGGCTCGGGCTCGGGGCGCGCGGCCTGCTCGGCGAGCGCCATGAAGCTCGCCAGCAGCGACGAGGACGACGACTGCGTGCGCGGCTCGGGGGCGGAGGGCTCGCGGCGCGGCGGCTCGGGACGCGGCGGCTCCGGCTTGAGCGGCGCGCCGCCGAAGCCGGTGAAGTTGCGCGGCCGCGGCGGTGGGGTGCTCGCGCTGCTGCTGCTCGAGCCGGTCGAGCTGCTGGTGCTCGTGGTCGCCTTCGCGGCGGCGTTCTGCTGGCTCTGGCTGCGGCCGAGCTGGGCGAAGCCGTCCTCGGCGCCGGAGAAGCCGCCGGCGCTGAAGTTGCCGCTGCGGCTGGCGCGGGGCTCGGGGGCGGGCTTCGGGGGCGGGTCGTAGCGGAGGTGGGCGACGGCGGAGGTGCGGGCGGGGATGTCGATGAGCTCGCGCAGCTGGGGGACCTGGGCGGACCACAGCTCCTCCCAGGCGATGCCGAGGAAGCTGCGGGCCGCCTTGCCGCGCTGGAAGCCCTCGGAGGTGACCTCGAGGGCGGGGCCGAGCAGGTCGGGGGTGTCGCGGACGATCTGGAGGAGGGCCGACGAGATGATGGCGCCGCTGATGAGGTTGCCGGTCTGGCCGATGTAGTAGGCCTGCAGCGCGAGCTCGCCGAGGTGCGACGCGTCGTACTCGGTGATCACGTGGAGCAGCGGGTGGGTCATGCGCACGCGCTGGGCGAGGTACGCGGCGGGGTCGTTGAAGTCGACGCGGCGCGGCACGGTCGGCTGCCCGAGCTTGTTGTGGCGCAGGTAGCGGACGTACTCGAAGCCGAGGGTGCCCTCGCCGGACTCCGCGAGGCGGTCGAGCGGCTCGGGCTCCGGCATGTAGCGGCTCTCGAACAGCGCGCGGACGCCCGGTTGCTCGAGCACCTTGTCGGCCTGCAGGGTCATGGCGCGCAGGTCCTTGACGTTGAGGCGGCCGAACAGCTCGGCGATGTCGAGGGTCTCGGGGCCGGCGGCTGCGGCGTCGTCGGGGACGCCGAGGAAGGCGCCGGCGAGCTTCAGCTTTTTGAACGGTTCGAACATCGAGGTCGGCGGGGAGGTGGAGCCCACGGGATGGTACCGCACGGGGCGAGGGCGAGGGAACCGGCTTGCGCGGGCGCGGAGCGGCGGGCCTTGAGACGGTGACGGGGCGGGGATCTCCAGCGGGGATCCGGGCGGGGATCTGGGCTGCGATTTTGGGCGGGGTCTTCGGGAGGGTCCTGGGCGGGGGATCCCGGGCGCGGGGGTCGGGGGTCTCAGGCGAGGACGAGGCCGGGCGGGCGCCGGGTCCGCGGCGGCGTGCGCGGGCGGTCGGCCGCGTCGGGCGGCGCCGGCGGCGTCCCGAGCTGGCCGCACGCGGCCATGCGCTCGTCGCCGCGGGTGGTGCGGATCGAGGTGTTGAGGTGGTGGGCCTGGAGGGCGGCCTTGAAGGCGAGGACGCGCTCCGGGTCGGGGCGGCGAAATTCGCTGCCGGGGTGGGGATTGAAGGGGATGAGGTTGAGCTTGCAGGGCAGGCCGGCGACGAGCGCGGCGAGGCGCTCGGCGTCGGCGGGGGTGTCGTTGACGTCGGCGAGGAGGACGTACTCGAGGGTGACGCGTTCGCGCCGGCGCATCGGGAGCGCGCGCAGGGCCGCCAGGAGGGCCTCCAGGGGGTACTTGCGGTTGACCGGCATGATATAGTCGCGGATCTCGTCGGTCGTCGCGTTGATGCTGACCGCGAGGCGCGCCGGGGACTCGGCGAAGAAGCGCTGGATCGCCGGGATCAGGCCCGAGGTCGAGACGGTGACGCGGCGGGCGGACAGGCCGAGGCCGCGGTCGTCGCACAGGATCTTGGTCGCGGCGATCACCGCGTCGAGGTTGTGGAGCGGCTCGCCCATGCCCATGAACACGACGTTCGAGATCCACGTGTCGGGGAACAGCCTGCGCGCCAGCACGACCTGCTCGATGATTTCGGCGGCGCTGAGGTGGCGGATCAGGCCCATCTTGGCGGTCAGGCAGAACTGACAGTTCATCGCGCAGCCGACCTGGCTCGACACGCACAGCGTGGCCCGGCCGGCGTCGCCGACGACCCCGGGGATCAGCACGGCCTCGATGATCGCGCCGTCGTCTGTCCGAAGGGCCAGCTTGCGGGTGCCGTCGGCCGCGGTGTGCACGGCGTGCACGGCGAGCGCGTCGACGCGCGCGCACGCGCCGAGGCGCGCGCGCAGGTCGGCGTCGATCTCCGTGATGTCGTCGGGCGCGGCGGCGAGGCGGCGGTACAGCGCGGCCCACAGGTTCTCGGCCTGGGTCGGGCGGGCCCCGAGCGCCTGCGCGGCCCAGGCCAGCAGCTGCGGGCGCGTCATGGCCTTGAGCCAGACCTTGCCGGTGCCATCGAGCGGCGGACTCGCGGGATCCATCGCGTCCGCTCATAGCACGGCGACCCGCGGCCCGGACCTGCGCGCCGGCGAGGGTCACGCGGCGCGGCTCACGTGCGCGAGCGTCACGATGCGGCGCAGGGGCACGGGGGCGCGACGGTCACGGCGGTGACAGCTGCTCGAGCAACCAGGCGGCGAGGGCGCGCCACAGCGGCTCGCTCGCGCCGGTCAGCAGGCCCATGTGGTCGGGGCGCAGGCCCGCGAACGCGGGGTCCGAGCCGAGCACCCAGGTCGTGCGCCGCGGGACCGCGGCGGTCAGGTTGAGCGCCGCGGCCGGGCTGGCGAACAGGCGGTCGCCGACGCTGACGACGTGGAGCACCGGGCAGCGCACGCGCGCGAGGCCGGCGTGGTAGTCGAGGCCGTCGCGGGCGCGCCAGGTCCCGCTGCGCACGTCGCGGGCGATGTCCGCCCAGTAGCCGGCGGACTCGTCCATGCTGCCGACGCCGAGGCTGGTCGCGGGGAAGCGCCCGGCGAGGCGCGCGATCGCGGCGGCGCCGGTCATCGCGGCGCGCTTGACCAGCCAGCGCGCGCGGCTCGGCTCGCAGGCGCGCAGCCACACGTCCATCGCCAGGGCGACGTGCGCGGCGACGGGCGCGTGCGGGTGCTGGCCGAGCCAGGCGAGCGAGGTGTGGGCGAACAGCGAGTGGCCGAGCAGCGCGACGGGCAGCCCGGGGGCGAGCGCGCGCGCGTGGTCGACGAGCACGCCGGTGTCGGCGACGAGCTGGTCGTAGGTCCAGTCGGCGCCGGCGCGCGGGGTCGGCCCGCTGCGGCCGTGGCCGCGCAGGTCGGGGAGCAGCACGCGCAGGCCGGCGTCGACGAGCGTGCGGGCGAGGCCGGGCTTGCCGGGGCGGAAGGTGCGGCGGTCGACCATCATCGCGTGGCCGGCGACGACGACGCCGCGCGCGGGGCCGGCGGGCTCGAGGTCGAGGACGTCGAGGACCCAGCCGTCGGGCGCGGGGACGCGGTGCGCGGTCGAGGACATGCGCGGGCGCGCTCAGGCGCGGGTGGCCGAGAACAGGATCAGCGCGCCGCGGCGCTGGGCGGTGAAGTCGACGAGGCCGTGGGCGCGGCAGGTGCCGGCGAGCTCCTCGACCTCGAACACGCGGGCGCTGGAGATCGCCTGGAAGCCGGCGGCGAGCGGGCGCAGCAGCGGCTGCTCCGGGTACGTGAAGGTGCTGGCGACCAGCACGCCGCCGGTCCGCAGCACCCGCGCGGCCTCGGCGATCGCGCTGGCCGGGTCGGGCCACAGGTGCAGCGCGGCGCCGGCGTGCACGCCCGCGAGCGCGCCGCGGGCGAACGGCAGGCGGGCGACGTCGGCGCGCAGCAGCGGCAGCTCGCGGTCGCGGGCGGCGAGCGCCCGCTGCAACATCGGCACCGACCAGTCGAGCCCGAACACCCGCGCGAACCGCCGGCTGTGCGCGAGGTGACGGCCGGTGAAGCCGGGGCCGCAGCTGAGGTCGACGACCACGCCGCCCTCGGCGGGCGCGAGCGCCTGCAGCACCTGGTCGAGCTCCTCGGCGAAGTTCGGGCGGGCGCCGCTGGCGACGGCGACGAAGAACGGCCGCCACAGCCGCTCGTACACGCCGGCGAGCGCGCGCGAGTGCATCAGCCGCGGGCCGAGGCCCTGCGCGCCGGTGGTCGGGAGGTCGATGAAGTCGACGAAGCCGAGCTCGGCGCTGTAGACCCGGTCGCAGCGCGCGCACTCGAGGCTGGGGATCGGCGCGCGGTCGTCGGCCGGGACCAGGCCGCCGAGGCAGCCCGGACACGCGAGCTCGGGGGGGGCGGTGGGGGTCGGATGGTTCATGGGTGTCCGAAGGGACAGGTGGTCACGAGGTCGTCACGACATGTCCCGGAGGACAGGTCAGCGCGGGGCGGCGACGGTGTAGCCGAGCGCGGTGACGGCGGCGACGAGCGCGGCGCGGTCGGTGCGGGCGGGGTCGTGGCGGACCACGGCCTGGCCGGTGACGTGGTCGACGC
>Ga0075163_10003457_pt1 | contig 21223 bp, 20 predicted proteins | sample JI1023141ADNA_FD_71478 | JGI IMG/M metagenome (GOLD analysis project Ga0075163, IMG submission 71478) | Wastewater effluent complex algal communities from Wisconsin, to seasonally profile nutrient transformation and Carbon sequestration -... | ecosystem: Engineered > WWTP > Effluent > Algae... | reverse complement strand
CGATCTCTTCTTCGTTGAGCAGGTGGAATACGACCGCGCTGTCGGCATGCGGAAACAGGTCCGCGATCGGCGTCGCCGATTTCCAGATCGGCGCCAGCGCTTTTTTCGCCAACGCGTATCGTAGCTGCGGAGAGACCGCGGGGATGTCCACGGTCATTTCATGAGGCAAAAGTCCACCAGTGCGACCATGTTCCAGCACGCGGGGCACGGTGATTTTGCTGCCGCGACGACGAGTAAATTCAAGTTCGGCGAGGTCGAGATGAGCCAAGCGAAAGGCGGGATGGCGCGAAAGGCGAGGAAGGTGGGACATCCGTTAGTTGTAGCCCAATTTGGCGGACGATTCCAGTGCCTACCGAGACTTCGTGGCCGCGCCCTCCTCGCTCGTCGTATCACCAACGGGTTTGGGTGCGTATGCCACCAGATGCTCGGCACACCACTGCTGGAGGTCCGACCAGGGCCGTTCACCCATGGTCACCTGTTCCAGTAGGTCGGCGAGCGTGTGGAATGGCCGAGTACCCGCCGGGATTAACCGGAGTTGCTCGTGCATCAACGTTCGCGCCTCCGCCTTGGGCTGCCGCGCAAGTTCATAGATTCGCTCTCCCGCTGTCCGCACTCTGTAGGCGCGCGTCGCTTCGAGTCGCATGCTGCCGTATCGGACGAGCAACTCCTCCACGCCATCGATGCCTTGAGCTACTTTGTCACGATCTTCAGTATTCCACTCCACACCGGCGATCGTGGATAACACCTTCGTAAAATCGTAGAGCGCGTAGGAAAGGTGCGATTGAACTTCGTCGCGCAACTGCCGATCGCTCAGGTCGGTTCGCCGGAGCGCCTCGCAGAGCTCGCCAATCTGCCTTAGCGCACTGGTGCCTTTCCCCAGCACGTAGCTGCGACTCGCGGTAATCGTATCAGTATCCGTCGACATGTCGGCATTCGAGGCGTCATGGCAGCGACTGACGAACCGATTCTTCTGCCAAATTACTCACGGGTTGTTCCCAGAGAACGAGAGAGCCGCAACACTCCGCTGACGCGTAGTTCACTCAGCTCCGGGGAAAGGTCTTTCCCCGCGTACGAATCTGCGCCTCGCCCTCCCCTTTCTAGCAGGGCTCCGCCCCGCAACGCCCCAGCATCACTAGGCGAATCAACGCCCGATTCAACACCCGCCATGCTGAACCAGACCCGCTGAGGATCACGCTCAAGCGCCGCTTCCATTGTAGCGCGTCGCTTCACGTTGCGCTGGCGCGCGCCGCCTCGCGAGCTTGCCTTCGGTTGAAGTTCGACGCAACTCGCCCCGGGTTCGGGCGCCCCGCCACGCGCCATCCGGTCACGCTTGGCCAGGATGCTTGGTCTCCGCTAGAAGTTTCGCGACTTCCCCCTCGCCAATTCGCTTGGCAATCTCACGAAGAACCGACTCCAGGACGGCAAACACCTCGTCGAGGCGCGCCATGGCTTGCTCTTCGCCATTTCCCCACGCCCAAAAAAAGTAGGTAACTTGCCACGCTTCCGATCGTGGAGGGTCTTCAAAATGGCAGCACGAAATGCTCAGGGCAATTTTCCCCCATGGCCCACCAGGAGCGGCTCGCAGGAGTTCGGTGCTCTTCCCCAGCAGCCAGCGGATAACTGCCTCGTTCCGATTTAGATCGAGGTCACGAAAGAGCACCATCAGACGCCCATCGCATTGATGGGTGAACCCCGGTTTCGGAGGCTTGGGTGACCTCGCCTCCCAAAACGCGCAGTCATTGGACTCCAAATGCGAATCGGGGCCATTCAGCCATTCGAGCAGGCCATAAAACCGCTGCACCGCGGGCCAGCGCTCCTGCGGCTTGAAGTCCTCGAGGCTCGTCCGGACCAACTCGGGACTCTTCTTGAAATCATAATACCGGTGGGTCGGATCGCTTGCCGCATGTCCCCACTGGTATGGACGGGAAACCCCGCTTTCGTCCGGTTTGAATTCAACGTGCATTTCCCCAACCGTGGCGAGTCGCCGTAATTTTGTCACGCCGCTCGGAGGCGCGAGGCAAACGAAGGCGGCGGTCGCCGGTGCGACCGCCGCCGAGGAACCCGAACTGACGCGGTGCCTACGGGCGCACTCCGATTGGGCGCATCGTCTGATTCATGGCCTCCTGCTTCGCGGCGTTGATGAACGCTCGCTGGCGATTGGCCTCGGGCACGTTGCGGATGCGATCCTCGATTCGTTTCTGAATCTCGGGATTCTCTTCCACCCATGCCCTGATCTCGTTGTTGCGCGTCTCGGCGTAATCCGCCCGTTGCATCTTTCCGAGCATCAGCTTTCGGATCAGCTCTTCTTTCGGAAGAGCCTCGTAATACTCCCGGAGTTTCGAGTTCTCCTGGATGAATCGATCCAGTTTCGCATCGATCTCCGGGTTTCTCCGAAGCGTGGGTTCCTGCGCCTTCTTACGTTTGGCGACTTCTTCACTGAGTGGCATAGTGCCTCCTGTTTTTCCCCCACCATTGTTTTCGAGGCGATGGGTCGCCAGCGGCAGTTGACCTCGCTTGGACGAGGGACGTCCAAAGTGATTTAAACCAAGCAGTCATCGTCAAATTCTCCGTTGGGGTGCGGTTCGATGTCGCGCCGCGTCACGTCGAGGGCGGCCAGCTCAAACTCGACGCGAATCTGCGAAGACGTGCACGACGCCAGCCAAAGCCGCGCGAGCACCGGCACGCCAGGATTCATGTCGTAGTGTTGTTGAATCTGCTGATTCGCGCGCTCGAAATTCTCCAGCAGATGCCGGGGAACCATGAGTGGGACTTCATTGGATTCTGCGGGCTCCGACGGCCGCGTTTCCTTGGTTTCCGTGCTCATTTTTCTGGGGATTGTTTTTGCCGCAGGGCGGCGACCTCCTGATTCAATTTGGAAAGCTCCTTCGCGAGCGCCTCATTCTGTTCGATCAACGAGGCCACGAGCTGGTTTTGCTGCGCCATCTTTTGCTCCAATTCCGCCGGGAGTGGATTGAGCGTCCGGGCCGGATCGGCGACAGCGAGCACCGGACCAAGGGGCACGACCGTAGGAGCATTCGGGCTGAGATTCCACGACGATCCCGCCTCCTTCCGGTAGACCACGTGGGCCTCGTGCATCACGTTGGCGTCGCTGGGGTCGACGTAACGCCCGACAGGATACGACTTCAGCGTTTCACTGACGCGAACTTTTCCGGTATTCGTTTGGTCGAGGTCCGTTCCAGACACGGGCGCGACAGCAAGCGGGGGTGATGGCTGCGCCGCCGGAGCAGCCGCGGCCGTTTTCCTCGGCGTCGTCTCGCAGCCGGCGCATAGCGAGAGCGCGGCACACAAAATGAGCAGGCTAGTTCTTCTCATGAGCTTTCCTCCAAATTTCCGCATTCGCGACGTTGCCGCGCGTGCCTCTGCCCTGGTCGATCGTTTCCGTGACGTAGAGATAGAACTGCTTCCCCGCCGGCACGCGGGCGAAGAAACCGTCGCGGACAATCGCCTCCTGGATCTGCTTTGCGTAGGCGTTGAGCACATCTGCCGTGCCTTGCAGTGCCGCGTTGCGGCCCGACGCCACCGGCACCTGCGCGATCCCGCCAAATGCGGTGCCCTGATTCTCCAATTCCTGCAAACCACCCGCGAAACCGGCGAGGAAGGTCGAAGCGAACAGTTTTATCTCCTGCCAGTTGTCGCTCTTGACCAGATCGCCGAGGAGGCCGGCGGAACCGTCGCGCAACCCAAATTCGCCGCTGACATCGTTCTTTGCGCGATCCAACGCGATACCGTTAAGCACAAGTTCAGTGCCGTTCAGCGGGCTACCGTCGCGCCAGACCACGACCCATTTTCCGGAAACGGCAATCCGTTCTCGCGCGCGATCCAACGACGCCCGCCCGTGCACCTCCGCGCCCACTGGGATGATGAGTTCGCCCGCATGCCAGACATCCTCCGTCACCAATCCGATAACCGGGGTGTCGAGCTTCGACGATTCAATGGTGATAACGGTCTCGCAGGGAATCAGCCGACCAAAGGGGGCATAGGTTTTCGACAGCACCGAACCCGTGTCGGATGCCGTGGTATTGACGAGACTGATGGGCAAAACCCGCTGCCTCTGTGGCTGGGCCTCACTTCGAACGTCTCGTCCCACGCGCGGCGGACGAGATCGCACTACATCGTCGCCCTCATGTGCCGGCGCCGTCACAGGGAGCGAGGCGACGGCTGGCGCAACTCGCGCAGGCATCTTCAACGCCTGGCCCGGGCGCAGGATCGACTCGCGCAACGTGGCTGGCGAGGAGCCCTCTACTTTGGTCAACTGCGCCGCCTGTGCCCGCTCCCGCCCATTGCTGCGATGAATCAAAAAAACGCCGATCGCCGCGAAACAGGCGAACACGGCAACGTTGCCGGTGGGCGATTTGAGGAAGGTCAGAATTCTCACGGCTATTGCGGTGCGATCAGCTTGGCGTCGCGCTCGACCCGGGGAACGATGATGCTGAAAACGTTCTTCACACTCAGGTTCGCTCGCCCACCTCGCGGCGTGCCGGTGATCGCAAAGAACCCCGTCGTTGACGCTTTCGGAGGGACAATGCCTGAGGCATCGGCAATCGCAGCATGATAGACATTCTGTCCGGCACGGGCGGCCAGTCGCTGCGGTTGATAGATGACTTCGCTATCGCCGCTGTTCTCGAACCGCAGTCGGAAAACCACTGTATCTTCGGGGTCGAAACGGAAGACCTCTTCCACGGTCACACGAAAATCACGATAGTAGGTCACGCTGCCGGGCGCCGTCCGCTCGATTTGCTGCACCGCTTCCGGGTATTGCGTGGCTATGAGCGGGAAATTTTTTGCCCGATCGAGAAGCCCCAACAAAACGTCGGGGGTGACGCGGCGATACAGCGACGCGCTCCGGCCTGCGAGTTCATCTTCATAAAAGGTGACCGAGCCATACGACTCCGCGCCCGTCGCGAACCGCAAAACGTAAGTCTTATTTTTCCAGACCACATTGACCGCGGCGCGGGCATGGGGCTCGAGCGCCCGCACGCTGAAGAACGTCCGGCCCGGCGTATAGGCCAAGAGCACAGGCGCGGGAGTTTCCAGGCTCGCAGAAACGTTTGCGCCCTCGATGGCCGTCAGCGCCGACGGGAACATCAGCGTGGTCGGGGCATCCCCGCTGATGGGGATTTCGTAGATGACCCGCTCGTCCAAGGGGAATTGCTTCACCGCCGACACGGCATCATCCGAGGCGGCAACAAACAGCATAGCACCAAGCGTCAAAAAATGGACGATTCGTAACTCCATACCGCGAGCGGATAACGTTTGTTTGCCAGCATGTCGGGGTTGCGGACGAACGTGAGAGTCAGAGTGAACTTCGGACTCTCCATGAAACTCTGGTTCTCAAACACACCCGCGCGCACCAACTGCCCCTCAACCTTCACGAGCACGCGGTCCTCGCGTGTGCGCAGGATGTCGAGTTTGAAGACTTCCGGTTTCTGATGGATCTTCTTGGCCTCGAACTCCGCCTGCGATTTCTCGCGGTCCATATTCGCCTTCACATAGGCGTCCGCGAGAAACAGCTTTTGCAGCATGTCCGGGTAGTCCCAGCCCTTCGGATTGCGCTGGAAGTAGCCGAGCACCGCCCATAGCGCCATCGACTCATGCAGATTCTTGGCCTCCTCGAAGCCGAGAAGTGGAGAAACGGAAAAAGACCCGGCTCCGTCCAGCACCACCACACGCTCGCGCGTGCGAAACGCCTTGATAATCAGATAAGGCTGGAGGACGCAAAACCCAAGCGCACCGCACGCGACGATGAACCACATCCGTGCGGCGAACGCATGGTCGGTGAAGAGCCTTGCAGCCGAGAACGCGGGCGCGCGCGCCACGCTCGCCGGCAACCGCTTGGTTTGATCGACGGGTGTCGTCCTGAGCAGTTCCGCCGCCGACGCAGGAAGAGAACTGGATTCGTGATTGATCATGGCACGATCAAATCCCCGGACGCGCTGCGGCCACGGGCGGCGGAGTTGAAGGCGGCGGGATGCCATTGGGCGATGCGGCAGGAACGGGCAGCGGCGTCCGACCACTTCCGCCCAAGCGATAGCTCAATCCATAGATCGCCCGTGAGCCCATATTCACCATCTGGGCGAAGTTCGCGGACTGGCCGGTGAACGCGTTGCCTTGAGCAAACAGGCCCTGCATGACCACCGGCGTCGCCAGCATGCCCACGATGATCATGATGGTGGCAAGGATGCCGCCCATGAAGGTCAGAAGCGGCGAATACATCGCGTCGGTCATCGTGGCCGGATTCGGACCGACGGCACTGCGGAAGTCGGTCCAGACCGCCAGCGCCACCAGGTTGGTAAGCGCAAAACCGACCGGCCACGCCATGATCGCCAGCACCTGCTGGAAGAACCGCACGGCGATCCCGCCGAAACCCGGCACCATGAACAGCGCCAGCATGAAAGGCGTGATGAGATACAACAGCCACCGCAGCACGTATTGCAGGATATGCATTGGCACCGCGATCAGCGTGCCGATGTAGATAAAGATATTCGCGATGGCTCGGGAGACTGCCTGGTAGATCGATTCATTGATGTTCCGCCAGGACCACTCCCGGCCCTCGGGATTGTCTGTCGTAGACTCGCGAATCGTCTGGGACGCCGAGGTCGGATTCTCGTTATAACCGGGATCGATGTGCTCGGCGATTTCGAAGAACACGGCTTCCACCTTGGGAAACCAGGCGTCCATGAAGGCCACGGCGGCGACGATCACGATCGCCTTCGCCAATGCGCCGATCAAACCCGTGGCCCCGGTGCGCGGACTCGCCGCGTAGGCGATCAGGCCGACCACCATGATGGCGAACACGATGAAGCGGAACGCGCCCACCAGCGTGACCATCTTCGATTCCAGTGTGGGCAGATAGATTTCCATGGCATCAGGGCTTTTTTGCCGGCTCCTGCGTTGGCGCGGGTTCGTCTTTCTTCTCCGGCGGCAATCCGAGGTCCAAGCCGGGCGGCTTGCGCCCGATCTTCTTTCCGATTTCGCCAATCGCCTGATTCGCGCGCTTCAAGTCGCGCTGGGCCTGCTCCTCCATTTCGAGACGCTTCCTTTCATTTTCGATTTCCTCGCGGCTGCGTCCGCAGCCCACGAGGCCGATGGCAAGGGCCAGCGAAACGAAGGTCGCCGTAACGAAGTGTTTATTTTTCACGGGAGGGATTCTTTCTGACCCGGAGCGTGTTCAGGTAGGAACTGACTCGCCGATTCGCGAGGTAGTCGTTCTTCGCGGCCAACTCGGCGGCCGCGAAACGCTCCTGTTCGAGCCGGGCGTCATTGGCGATTTTTTGGAGGGCCACAGCATCGACCTCACGCCGGCGCGCTGCATCGACGTGTGTGAGCTGGCCGTTGAGCGCCGCCAGCTTGGCGGAAAGCTTCTGCGTCTCCGCTTCAGTCGGGGCGCTTTTCAACTCTTCGAGCGTGAGCGCGATTTCCGTCTGCAACTCCTGCTCCCGTGCCTTGGTTTCCTGCGCTACCTGTTCGGTGTTATCCTGGGTAGCATCGAGCACCGCGTAGCGCCGGTGAATGAGGGGATCACGGCGCAGTTCGCCGCCGTCGATATCCAAGTCTGAAATCGCTCGATAACTCCCGCTGCCGGTTCGTTTCAGCGATGCGAGACTATCCGCCAACCCGAGGATCGCGTTCTTCGACCTCCCGTAAGTGCGAACGAGATCGCCTTCGCCCATCCCCTCCAACACCACCTTCGCGCCTGCCTCGACCGGATTACCCGACCAGCGACGCATATCATCCTGAATGTTGATCTGGCGGTTCAGTTGATCGATCTGGGTGCGCAGATTGTTAATGCTCTCCACCCATTTTGCGATATTGGCGGCGTGCGAAATCTGGTTGTTCGCCAGGTTGGCGATGTCGGTGACCGGAATCTGTCCGGCCGCGTGCTGGCTCGCGAGCGCGAGCGAAAGCAGGGCGACAATGTGATGGGGCTTCATGGCTCGACGCGGAGATATTCGACGCGGGCGTTCTGAATCACGCCGTTGATCTGGGTTTCGGGAATCACCACGGGGACTAACCGCGGATCGCTTTCCGTGTTTTCCGGGCGAGAGCGCTGCTGGGCCTGGATCAGCCAGTATTGCTGCTTCACCGCCTGATTCATAGCCCGGTCGTAACCGCGCTTCTCGGCCTCGTTCATCCCGCGATTGATTTCCGACTGCGCCACACGTGACCCGAGATAGCCGACAGCCGCGCCAGCCGCGGCGCCACCGACTTTGCCATCGGATAAATGGTAGCCCGCCACGCCCCCGGCTCCGGCGAGACCAAGATCGGCGGCTGTGCTCCCGATCGATCCGCAGCCTGCAACGGCAAACGCGCCCACCGCCAACAACGCACTCAACAACCTATGCCGATTTCTGTTCATCGACGGCCTCCTCTTCCTTGCTCAATTCGACATGGCGCACCGTTCCGCAGAGCGGCGGATCGGTCACAGGGCTGAAAAAACACATACTGGAATACTTTTTACCCTCCGGCTGCTGTTCCGGCATCGGGTAGTTTTGAATCGAAGTGCAGACCGATTCGGGAAGTCCAATGTCACGCGCGATGTCATCGACGTCGCTGCGGTCGAACTGCCGCATGAGCCAGAACTGCTTCGTGTTCCCGATCACCGCCGGGCGGATACGTGAGGTCTTGAATTTGCCGTATTGCTGCACCACTGACGCCGTCCAGCAGTTGAATTTTCGGAGCTGAGCGTAGGATTCGGACACGATCTTCTCGCCGCCCGGCACATCCAGAAAGCGGGCGAGTTCCTCGTAGACGATCCGCTTCCACTGCGCGCGCGGGAGGGAAATGATGTGCTGGCGCGTGAAGCCGGCGATCAAAAGTCCGGCTGCGGTCTTGAGTTCGGTTGCCTGCTCGGGGATGAAGCCGAGTTCGAAATGCGCCACCCGGCCGGTGAGTGAAATGTTGGTCGATCCGTCGAAAAGTTTCCCGTATTGGCCGTGGGCGCACCACGCCGAGAGCAACGTCGCCAGATGGTCGACGTGCTCCTTCTTGTGCTCGGAGAAACGCGCGAACCGCATCAGTTCGACCAGGCTCGCATGCGTCGGGTAGTCCTCGCGGGAGTAGTGAGCGTGGGCCGCGGCCATTACCAGCCGCTCGGTTTGCGGGTTCTTGAGAAAGGCCGTGATTTCGCCCTCGGGAACGTCTGCCATGAACTGTTGCGCCTCGTCGTCATTGCGGGCTAGGCGATCCCGCAACTCCGCGAACGCTTCGAGTTCCGTGGAGCCGAGCCCCATTTTCAGTTTCCAGCGGTGGGTCGCGCACGCCATACGCTGAATCCCCGGAATCAACTCCCGATGCCGTTTGGCCCATTCGTCGAAGGAGTCTTGGTAGAGCTGATAGATATACTGTCCCAACGTCGCCTGCCGTATCTGCTGCGACTCGGCATCGGTGGTCTCGCCGATCATCCGGGCCACGAGCGCAATAGCGGTAGCAATCTGGAGCTGACCCAAGGGCATCCCGCCGGTGTCGAAATAGTTGACCGTAAGATCGCCGTCGGGGTGAAGCACGATGGGGCGCTCGCCCATCATTCGCGTGAATTTTTCGTAGGATAATCCTTCCTCGATCAGAACGGTGTAGAGGTAGCGATAAGCGGTCTCGACGAGCACCCGGTGCATCAGCATCGACTTGCCCGCCCCGGTTGCACCGAGGAGGATGGCGTGCTGCGGCGTGGGCGGAACACCAAGGAAGGTGCGTAGACCGACGAGATTGCGCTGAGAGCCTTCGAGGATAACCTCGGCTGAAGCGAGGTGCCCCGTAAACGTGGCCGAGAACGGCAGCATGTCCGCGAGGTAGGTGTCTTCGGCGTAGAGGCTGCGGTGCTTGTAGGTGGAATGGGTCCAACCCGGCCAGCTCGCAAAGAAGAGTTTCTTGGCCGTCGAGGGTCGCGGGCACTCGTAATACTGTGCACCGGACATGCTATTGATCGCGTTTTTGACGGCGCCGCATTTGGCGGCGAGTCCCTGCTCGGTCTCATCCCAGACGCGGACGATGTAGGTGACGACAAACGGGCGGATAAAGCCGGTCGAAAGCGACTCGATCTTGCGCTCCTTCTTCCCGATGGCAACGGCCAGCGAATGCCGTTCGCTGTCACGGTATTCGCCGCGGAGTCGTTCGATGGCTTTTTCCTCTTTGTCGACCTCCCGCTGCGTGGGCAGCGGTTCGACGTTCACCGTGATCTGAAGATCCCGCACGTCCAATCCCGTCAGGCGGTAGATAATACCGGGCGACGTATGGCTCGGCCACCGCTTCAGGGCGAAAATGGAATGGTAACGTCCATCGAGATAGAAACCGATCCGTTGCAGTCCTACCCCGTCCCCGTTCCAGCAGTTTTCCTGAATCGACAGGGCTGGATTGAACTGCGCGGCGTAGTCCAGATCGAAGCGCTCGATGAAGGAGGGATTGAGGAAACGAGCGCAGTAGGTGAAGTGCGCCACGTCGTCCATCGGTGTTACCGTCGTCTCGGCGCCAAAGATTGTGCGAAGAGTATCGGCGATCTCCTCGAACTGAGCATGCAATTGCGCGATCAGTTTCTCATGATAGGCGTGGAGTGCGCCGCGAGTGAGCGGCGGCATCGATTGCGCGGCAAATTGAGTCGAGAGATACAAGACCGACTCCTCACGCCGCAACGCTCGGCGCAGCATCTTGTCCCAATGGCGCCGATAGTAACGGAGCCGAATGCCGCGAATTTGTGGGTCGGCGATCTGTTGAATCTCGCGATACTGCGCCGCGAGTTCGGGCCGATAATCGCCACCATTGCCCCATTGGAGCTGGGCGCGCATCTGGGGGCCGAGCGACGCGAGCACGTTGCGAATCTTGTCCTGGCTCGCATTGAGTTGCGCGACGCTGGCGCCACGCTTGTCCTGCGGACCGAGGATAAAGCCTTTGCTGGCAATCGCGTTTTTTCCGGGCGAACCGAAAAGCATCAGTCCATCCGCAAAGAAGCCGTTCGGCGGGCTATTGCGCATCGGGTTCCTTTCTCGGCTGCCCGTTGGTCACTAGGGACCAGCCTTCCCCGTTTATCCGATCGTCAAAGACATCCTCCGCATAGCCCTCTGGCTTGTTGTGCCGAAATACGACCACCCACGCGACGACCCCCGCCAGAACCGGAAAAGAAAATAGCAGCGCGATTCCGAGTCCTACCCGAAAAACGAAAGCGAAAATCAAGTAGAGCGCCAGCGCCACGACGAACGCGATCAACACGTAGATGAAATCGTTGCCCTGAAGACCGAACGCGCGACCTTTGCTGTCGTTGACGCTGTTCGTGTCGGTGATGCGCAGCTCGGTCATGACGAGAAGCCGAGGGATTAAAACGTTGGGACCAAGGCGCCGCCGGACATGCCAAATATGGCGAAAAGGGCGGCCATGATGGCTGCCGCTGCGGCAATAATGATGCCGGCGACAATGCCCATTTTCCCGTCGGCATCGCCTTTCGACATCTTGTCCGCGCCGTTCCAGATCTTGATTACGCCCCACAGGAAACCCGTAAGGAACATGATGCCGAGGCCGGATTCGAAGCCGGTCCGCAACGCTCCGGGGACTTGCGCCAGCACTCCACCCATGCCGGCAAACGAGGTAAGGAAGTTCATGCGAAGGGTCCTACTGTCGTCCGGAGGCCAGTCGCGGCGGGATACCGCAGATCACTTGCTCCGTCGTTCCCAATGGACTCGATCCCTTCGCCCAGGTTTTTGAAACCGTCGCGGGATTTTCCTCAAGCTACGCGGACTCTCCGCGCGTCCGCAGCAGCCGTGCCGTATACCCGAAGAATTTCTTGAACTCGTTCGACAGATGGGACTCTCCACAGAAGCCACAGGCGTCTGCTATCTCGCCCATTCGAAGCTCGCCGGCTAAAATCATTTTGTGCGCCTCCATCCGACGAAGCTCTCGGAGATACTCGATCGGCGGCTTGCCGGTTCGATTGCGGAACAATTCGGTGAAGTGCTGTGTGCTGATCCCTACCAACGCACCCAGTTCCTTCGCAACGATGCTCCTCCCCAAATTCTCTTCCATGTAGTCTACCACAGCTTGAGTCCTGTCTTCGGAGAGTCTGCTACCCGATTTGGGGGCGTAACGCTCTCCGTGGGAGTTGATAATTCTCTTCGCGAGCGACGTTACCATCGCCTCTAAGAGGCGCAATTCAGAATGCCCGTTCAATTGCCGAATCGCCAACGCTAGATGCCACACTATGTGGTCATGTGCAATTCCGTCTAGCGATTGACGCGCGACGATCGCCGTCAGCCGCATTGGTTCGATGTTTCTGAAGAAGGTTGGTTTTAAGAGAACCTCCAACAACGGCGCCTCTTGTTCCCAATGGAGAGCGTGCGCGACATGTGAACCGAGACACACTCCGTGTCGACCCATCAGCTGAATTTCGCGAACGTCACCCGTAGGACCCCAAACCGACAGCGCCCCGGTTGCTGGCTCAGAAACCAGGAGTAGCTTGACCTCGGCGTTACTTTGCCTGCTTCGCGACTCCGGTGGAGCTTTCTCGGAAATAAAAGAAAGATGCTCTCCCTCACGCGTCCATCCGCGATGCGGAATTGGCGGGACTGAGATCGCAGTGAATGATAGTTTACAGGGACGGTCCTCTGTAGAGTCGGTTTGCTCGGCCATACAAAAAACGCCCGCGTGAGGTCGGAACGCGAGCATGTTTCCGGCACTTGCGGAGAGCTCAGAAACGCGCGGCGATTGAGGTCAATGAGGATCACGGTTGGGCTTTTTTGGCATCCGCGGCAAACACAGCGGCTTTTTTGACGCCCTGCCTGATGCGAAGATATGTGCCGCAGCGGCACAGGTTGCCGGCCATCGCTTCATCGATTTGCGTATCAGTAGGGTTCGCGTGTTGCGCAAGGAGTGCCGCGGCACTCATGATCTGTCCCGCCTGGCAGTAGCCGCATTGTGGCACGTCGACCTCACACCAAGCGCGTTGCGTTGGATGGCTGCCGTCAGGGGAGAGTCCCTCGATGGTCGTGATAGCCACGCCATCCGTGGCGGAAATGGGAGTAAGGCAGGCACGCGCGGGCGCGCCGTTCAGATGAACCGTGCAGGCTCCGCATTGACCGATGCCACAGCCAAACTTTGTGCCACAGAGCTTGAGTTGGTCGCGAAGCACCCAAAGCAGGGGAGTATCCGAGACAGCGTTAACGCTATGGGCGCGGCCGTTGATTCGAAGGGCGTGTTGGCTCATAGGCTGACTCATTTTATACAGAGCGACTCAGCCGTGACATGGACAATTGGGATAGTAGGCTGGATATTTTACAGAATTGGCCACCTGTTGCAGTGGGCCCTGATATTCTTATCGAGCCACAGCGGTTCATGGGTGAGGATAGCGTGACCGTGGGATAGGATCGGTATGCCCCATTGAACTTAGCGTGCGCATTGCACGCAAAGAATGTGAGCAGCCAACCAGAAGGCCGGCGGCTTCGGACCGTCCTCTGCTGAGGCAACCTCTTGCACCGTCAGTAGTGCGTCAGTAGGAGACTATTACGGCCAAATCCTCGGTAATCCACATCGCTCGCCAGACATCCAGTGCTCCGAAATGTCCAGCCGCTTCCGCAATTGTCCATTCTCGCGGCGAGAGCCGAACGGATAAACTCCCTCTGCCCGCGAATCGCGCGGCGCAACGATGACCAACCACCCCGTCAACAACAGCCGCCAGGCCCCGGTGGGCCGACGGGACTTCCTGGCATTCTCCGCTCTCGCGAGTGGCAGTCTTGTGCTCGGCATCTGCTTCAATTCCGGAGCCATCGCCCGCGCCGCGGAACCCACAACACCGAAACTCCAGAATGCCGCCGGTGAATTCACGCCGAACGCCTTCATCCGGATCGCGCGGGATGGCCGCGTCACGCTCATCTCGAAGCAACCCGAGATTGGCCAGGGCATCAAGACGGCGCTGCCGATGGTTCTCGCCGAAGAGCTCGAGGTCGACTGGAAGGACGTCACGATCGAGCAGGCCGACCTCGATCCCACGCTCGGCGGCCAGGCCGCCGGCGGCAGCACGTCGACGCCGAACAATTTTGATCGATTGCAGCAACTGGGCGCCGCGGCGCGCACCATGCTCGTTGAGGCCGCCGCGCAAACGTGGGGAGTCCCCGCGAGCGAGTGCAACGCCGCGGCGAGCTCAGTTCATCATCGCGCGACCGGCCGAATGCTCCGTTTCGGTGAGCTCGCCGCGAAGGCCGCCACGCTGCCCGTGCCCGATCCTAAAACCGTTTCGCTGAAAGATCCCCAAAGCTACCGGCTGCTCGGCACGCGCGTGACCGGCGTCGACAACCCCAAAATCGTGACGGGCCAGCCGCTCTTCGGCATCGACGTGAATCTGCCCGGAATGCTGCACGCGGTCTACGAGAAGTGCCCCGCGTTCGGTGGAAAAGTTGCTTCAGCCAATCTCGACCAGATCAAAGCGATGCCCGGAGTGCGCGACGCATTCGTGCTCGAGGGAACCGCGGATGTTCTGGGCCTGATGCCTGGCGTAGCGATTGTGGCCGAGTCGACCTGGGCGGCGTTCAGCGCCCGCAAGCAGCTCCGTGTGACTTGGGACGAAGGCGCCGTCGTCCGTCAGAATTGGGACGGATTCGTGGCGCAGGCCAAGGAACGCGCCTCCGTGCCAGGCGAACACGTGCTGCGCAACGACGGTGATGTCGACGACGCGTTCAAGGCCGCTCAACACGTCGTCACCGCCGAATATCAGTATCCATTCATCGCGCACGCCACGCTGGAGCCGCAGAACTGCACGGCGTACTGGCAGGATGGCCGCATGGAAATCTGGGCACCCACGCAGAACTCCGGCGCTGGCCGCGGCCTGGTGTCGCGCACGCTCGGCGTGCCCGTGAACAAAATCACCGTGCACATCCTGCGCAGCGGGGGCGGTTTTGGCCGGCGGCTGAGCAACGACTACATGGTTGAGGCCGCCGCGATCGCGCAGCGGGCCGGCGCTCCGGTCAAGCTCACGTGGACGCGCGAGGACGATCTGCGCCACGACCACATGCGGCCCGGAGGACTGCATTTCCTCAAGGCCGCACTGAGCGCCGAGAGGAAACTCGTCGCGTGGCAAAACCGGTTCTTCACTTTCGGTCACGGCGGCAAGCCCGCCGATGGTGGCGATCTGAGCCCCGATGAATTTCCCGGCCGCTGGCTCGCGCACTATCGTGCGGAACAGACGGTCTTCGACACCGGCTGGCCGATGAGTTCGTGGCGCGCCCCGGGAAGTTGTGTGTTCGCCTGGGTGATCCACAGCTTCATCGACGAACTCGCGCACGCCGCCGGCCGCGACCCGCTAAAATTCCGGCTCGAGCTGCTCGGCGAGGACAAGATCATCGCTTCCACCAATCCGAAACAGCCCGACTACCACGTCGGCCGGATGCGGAGCCTGCTGGGCTTCGCGGCGGAGAAAGCTGGTTGGGATCCAAAACGATTCGCGCGGGGACGCGGGCAAGGCGTGGCGTTTCATTTCTGTCATCGCGGCTACGCAGTTCACATCGCCGAAGTCACCGTCTCACCGGAAGGGCAGCTCAAGGTCGATCGCGTGGTCGTGGCGTGTGATGTGGGCGCCCACATCGTCAACCTCAGCGGCGCCGAAAACCAGGTGCAGGGCGCGGTGATCGATGGGTTGAGCGCGTGCTGGTTTCAGGAGCTTGGCGTCGAGCGCGGCCGGGTCGCGCAGGGTAATTTCCACGACTATCCCCTGCTGCGGATGCCTCATGCGCCGGCGAAGATCGAAGCCCATTTCCTCCGCACGAATCATCCGACCACGGGGCTCGGCGAACCTGCCCTCCCCCCGCTCGCGCCCGCCGTGTGCAACGCGATTTTCGCCGCGATCGGCAAACGCGTGCGACAGCTCCCGCTCGCGCGCGCGGACCTGCGATGGAGTTGAGCGCGGCGCACCGCCGGCTTCGAATCAAGGCCACGCCGATTGCCCAAAGCGACACCCGGCTGGTCATCCAACGTTGTTAACACCGCCTATTTTTCCATGAATGATCCCATCCTCCAAAGTCGCCGCGCCTTCATCTCCGACCTCGCCGCGGCCAGCGCCGCGCTCGCGTTGGCGCCCCGTCTCGCTGCATCCACGCCCGCGGCCGGCGAGTTTCACAGTCGCTGGGCCGATTCACCCGATCGGGTATGGGCAGGCCCGGAATTCTGGGCCAACCCCCTGCAGGACTGGCGCGTCTCCGCCGGCCGGCTCGAATGCATCAAGGCCGCGACCGGCCGCACTCTCCACGTCCTCACGCGCGAGTTGGCGGGTCGCTCCGGCACGATCAGCATGCGCGTGAAAATCGGCCGCATTGCTGACGGCCAACTCGGAAACGGCAAGGGCAGCGCGGGCTTCTCGCTCGGCGTGCGCGGGCCGCTGGAGGATTACCGCAACAGCCTGATCTTCGGCGCCGGCTTCGACGCCGGCCTTCGCGCGAAGGGCGAGCTCTTCCTTGGCAAAGGCGCCAACGTGACGGTCGCGCCCGTCAATCTCGCGGATGCGGCCGCGGTCGAGCTGCGCCTGGAGGCGGCACCCGACGCGACCGCGTATCGCGTGCGTCTCGCGGCTCACGATGCGGCGAGTGGTCGCTTGCTCGCCGAGATCGAGCGACGCGACGTGCCGGCGTCACAACTCATCGGCAATCTCGCGCTCGTCGCAAACTACGGTCCGCCCACGCCCAACTCGCCCACTGGCCCGGCGGACGCGACAAATAAAACCTCTGCCGGGGAGGCCGATCGCTGGTGGTTCGCCGACTGGCACATCTCCGGCAGCAAGGTTTCCGCACACGAGGACCGCGCTTTCGGTCCGCTGCTTTTCAATCACTACACCCTACACCGCGGTATCCTGAAAATGACCGTCCAGCTCCCGCCCCTGGGGGCCGCGGACACTCCGCAGGTGCGGTTCCAGCTTCGTCGCGGTGACACGTGGCAGACCGTATCCGAAAGCTCGATTCACCCGCACGCCCGCTGCGCGACGTTTCGCCTTGAGCAGTGGAACGACCGGGAGGATGCCGCCTATCGACTCGCATATGCGCTGCGCACGAAAAGCGGCGGGGTGCGCGAATACTTCCTCGAAGGAGCGATTCGGCGCGATCCGGTAGACCGGGCGGCGCTGACAGTGGCGGATATTTCGTGCAACGCCCATTTCGCGTTCCCCAACACCGCGGCCGCCGCAAGCGTCCTCAAACTCGATCCCGATCTAGTCGCGTTCACCGGCGACCAATATTACGAGGTCAGTGGCGGCTACAACGTCGATCGCAGCAGTCTCGAGGCGTCCGTGCTCGATGTGCTGCGCAAATGGATCCTGCACGGCTGGACTTGGCGCGAGCTGACGCATTCGCGGCCGAGCATCAGCATTCCGGACGACCACGATGTCTATCACGGCAACCTCTGGGGTGAAGGCGGCGCCGCGGCTCCCGGCTACGATGGCGTCGCCGAATCGAAGGGCGGCTACAAGATGAAAGCCGATTTCGTGAACGCGGTGCACCGGATGCAGACCGCTCACCACCCCGATTCGCCCGCGCCCAACGGAAAGCAGGACATCACGGGCTACTACGGCCCGCTCACGTATGGCGGCGTTAGCTTCGCGATCCTCGCCGATCGGCAATACAAGTCGGCGCCCGACGGCAAAGCTCCGCCGACGACGAGCCGGCGCGCCGATCACGTGGTCGACCCCAAATTCGATCCGAAGTCGGCCGATCTGTCGGGTCTCCAATTGCTCGGCGATGCGCAGATGAAGTTCCTCCGCGACTGGGTGAGCGACTGGCGCGGCGTGGAAATGAAAGCCGCGATTTCGCAGACACTGTTCACCGCCTTGCCCACGCATCACGGCAAAGCCGACGGTCTCCTGATTGCCGACTACGATACGAACGCCTGGCCACAGGCGGCCCGCAATGCCGCCGTGCGCGAGCTGCGTCGCGTCTTTGCGTTTCACGTTACCGGTGATCAGCACCTGCCGGCGGTCGTTCACTACGGCGTGGATTCGCACCGCGACGGCGTGGTGGCGTTTGCTTCGCCCGCCGTGAACAACATTTATCCGCGATGGTTTCGGCCGGCGGGCAGCGACAGGATTTTGGGGGATTTCCGTGACTGCTTCGGCCATCCCATGACGGTGCTCGCCTGCGCCAATCCGCCGCTCGACGTCGCTCCGCGCGGCGCCGGCCCACTCGAGCGTGAGACGGCGCGCTCCGCAGGGTTCGGCATTGTCCGCTTCGACAAGGCGGCGAGGACCATCACCATCGACTGCTGGCCGCTGCTCGCTGACCCAACCAAACCCGGCACCCAGTTCCCGGGCTGGCCGGTCACCGTGTCGCAGCTCGACAACTACGCGCGGGGCGCAACCGCGCATCTGCCTGAGCTTCGTATCCGCGGGAGCAACCGGCTCGTGCTGCAAGTGATCGAGGAGTCCACGCGTGAGCACGTTTACACGCTTCGGCTACCAACTGCGAACTGGCGGCCGCCGGTTTTTGCCGCCGGGCTCTACACGCTCCGCCTCACCGAGTCCGAAGCAGGGAAACAGCGGGAAATCAGCGGCATCATGGCCGCGGCAAATAACCGCGAGTGGCTGGACATCGATCTATAGTCGCCAGTGGCGACCGCGGCCGCACGCGCGAGATCGCGTGCGTCGCGCCCGAATACCCTGAAAGACTGCCGGTAAACGCGCAATTTCCCGGCATGCCGGGCACAACAATCATTTCCCAGACGCCGGGCGTCCCCTCGACTGCAGCATTTGATTCAGCTGGCCGCGCAACTCATCCACCACCAACCGATACTCTGGATGATAGGTCAGGTTCTCCTTCTCGTTCGAGTCGCGAACATGGTCGTAGAGTTCCATGGCATAAGGCTCCGCATCCGGTTGCCGCCGATCCACCCACACGGTGAAGCGATACCGGTCCGTGCGCAGGCTGTAACCCATCAAATGATGGTTGAAGATCTCCGCGTCGTAACGTTTGCCGTGTTCACGCTGGAGTTGAGCTTCCACCTCGCCGATCAGCGGCCCGAAGAACGTCCGCCGCATCGCATTTCCGAGCGGTCGTGCCGCCCACTCACGCAGTGCCGGCGAGGGAAACTGACTGATCGCCGCGGACTTTCCCGGCAGTTCCGGCGCATCGATCAGATGCCGGAAGCTCGCGCCCTCGAGATGCGGCGGCCGCGGCAGGCCGACCAGGTCGCACAATGTCGGATACACGTCGACGAACTCCACCAGCCCCCGCGCACCCTTGCCGCGGGCCTTCGCCTGCGGCGCGCTGACGATCAGCGGCACCCGTGTCGCAATCTCGTGATTGGTGGCCTTGCCCCAGATGCCATACTCGCCGAGGTGCCAGCCATGATCGCCCCACAGGACCACGATGGTGTTCTCGCGTAGTCCGAGCCGATCGAGTTCGTCCAGCAGCCGCCCGACCTGCGCGTCGACAAAGCTCACGCAGGCCGAGTAAGCGTGCATCAGCCGCCGGGCCGTCGCCTCGTCGATCGGGCCGCTCGTAGGCACGCCGGTGCGCGTGCGCAGTTCAAACGAGCTGTGTCGCGCGAGGGTCGGCGCGTCCGCCGGCGCGCCGCGGAACTCCGCGAGCGGCAGCTTCGCCGGATCGTAGAGGTCGAAATACTTCCGCGGCGCCACGAATGGCAGGTGTGGCTTCAGAAAACCCACGCCGAGGAAGAAGGGGCCGTCTTTGATCTCGCGCAGGGTCGCAATCGCCGACTCGGTAGTGCGCCCGTCGGGATACGCGCTGTCCGGCGCATCCGCGGCTTCCCAGGCCGGTCCGCCGCCCATGCCCTGCATGTCCGTCGAGCCGTAGCGCTTCAGGGCGTCCTCCCGCCTCTGCTGCACGATCGCGCGGCTCTCCGGGAGCTGATACTCGCCCTGCGCAGCGCTGGCGCGAGCCGGAGCTGGCGCGGCTTTTCGACTCCATGAATTGGCGTCGTCGGTCTGCCGCCCGTGAAATATTTTCCCTGTATAGACCGTCGTGTAGCCGTTCTGCCGGAAATATTGCGGCAGCGTCACGACGTCCGGGACGGTATCGCGAAAGAAGGTGTCGATATGCTCGATCTTGAGCGTGTCCGGTCGCAGGCCCGTCAGCAGGCTCGCCCGCGACGGTCCGCAGATCGCATACTGGCAATACGCCCGATCGAATCGCACACCGCGCTCCGCCAACCGGTCGATGTTGGGACTCTTGATGTGGCTCGCTCCATACGTCCCGAGTTCGGGCCGCAAGTCGTCGACCGCGATGAAGAGCACGTTCGGTTTCGTGGCGGCAAACGCCGCTCCCGAGAGCGTAACCGTGACGAAGAAGAACGCCAGAAGGGCGGAGGCCGTTTTTTTTCCGGTCGCTCGCGGACTGCGGACGTGGACGTCACCACGAGAGGAAAGCACGCTCATGCGATCATCTCCTTGATGACGTGGCCGTGCACGTCGGTGAGGCGGCGTTCGATCCCGTTATGGTAGAACGTGAGGCGTTCATGGTCGAGTCCGAGGAGGTGGAGCACGGTGGCGTTGAAATCGTAGAGGGTCGCGGCATCTTTCACCGCCTTGAAGCCGAAATCGTCGCTCGCCCCATGGCTGAATCCGGCGCGCACTCCCGCGCCGGCCATCCAGCAGGTGAACGCGTCGGGGTTGTGGTCTCGGCCCGTTCCGTTGGCTTGGAGAAACGGCATGCGGCCAAACTCGGTTACCCACACCACGAGCGTATGATCCAGGAGCCCGCGCTGCTTCATGTCGGCGAGCAGCGCGGCGGTCGGCTGGTCGAAGATTTCCGCCTGCATCGCGTGGGTCTTTTCGATGTTGGCGTGCGAATCCCAGTTGCTGATGCCGTTGGCCTGCGCATCGGAACCGTTGCAGAGCTGCACCACGCGCACACCGCGTTCGAGCAGCCGGCGCGCGAGGATGCAGTTGCGTGCGTAGCCTTTCTTCAGGTCGGTGCCGGTGTCGGTGCCGTAGAGCGTGTGCACGTGCGCGGGCTCGGTCGTGAGATCGGTCACCTCGGGCACCGACATCTGCATGCGGCCGGCGAGCTCGTAGCTCGCGATCCGCGCCGCGAGATCGGTGTCGCCGGGAAACCGCTCCAGGTGAGCGGCGTTGAGCCGGGCGAGCAGGTCGCGCGCGCCGCGATCCGTCTCCGCGGCCAGCCCGGCCGGGCGGGCCAGGTTGGCCAGCGGCCGGGCAGCGTTGAAGTCGGTGCCCTGATACGCCGCCGGAAGGAAACCCGCCCCCCAGTTATTCTTGCCCGAACGCGGCTTGCCCCGG
>Ga0075163_10003456_pt1 | contig 21225 bp, 15 predicted proteins | sample JI1023141ADNA_FD_71478 | JGI IMG/M metagenome (GOLD analysis project Ga0075163, IMG submission 71478) | Wastewater effluent complex algal communities from Wisconsin, to seasonally profile nutrient transformation and Carbon sequestration -... | ecosystem: Engineered > WWTP > Effluent > Algae... | reverse complement strand
GGGCTGGGGGCGCAGCTGAGTGCGGGCGATGAGGTGGTGGTGTCGGGGCTTGAGCACCACTCGAACTTCGTGCCGTGGCAGATGCTGTGCGAGCGGCGGCAGGCGCAGCTGCGGCTGATTCCGCTGGATGAGCATGGGCAGCTGCGGCTGGAGGCGCTGCCGGGGCTTTTGGGGCCAAGGACGCGCATCGTCTCGCTCAGCCATGCGTCCAATGCGCTGGGCCACGTGGTGCCGGTGGCGGAGGTGGTGCAGCAGGTGCGGCGGCTAGCGCCGTCGGCGCGGGTGGTGGTGGACGGGGCGCAGGCGGTGCCGCACCTGCGGGTTGATGTGGGTGCGCTCGGCTGCGACTTCTACTGCTTTTCCGGGCACAAGCTGTTTGGGCCCACGGGCGTCGGGGCCTTGTGGGGGCGGGCCGAGCTCCTGGCGGAGCTGCCGCCGTGGCAGGGGGGCGGCGACATGATCCAGTCGGTGTCGACCGTGGTGGGGCAGACGCTCTACCGGGAGAGTCCGTACCGGTTCGAGGCGGGGACGCCGCCCATTGCCGAGGTGATCGGGCTCGGCGCGGCGATCGACTATCTGGAGTCGATCGGGCTCGATGCGATTGCGCGCCATGAAGCGGAGCTGCGCGCCCACGCGGTGGCGGTGCTGGGGGCGGTGCCGGGGCTGCGGCTGCTCGGCGGGCCGGGGGCGGCGAAGGTGCCGGTGGTGTCGTTCGAGCTGGCGGGAGTTCATCCGCACGATGTCGGAACCGCGCTCGATTTTGAGGGCATCGCGGTGCGCACGGGGCATCACTGCGCGCAGCCGCTCATGGAGCACCTGGGCGTTCCCGGAACGGTGCGGGCGTCGCTGGCGCTCTACAACACCAAGGCCGAGCTGGACGCGCTGGCCGGGGCGCTGCGGCGGGTGCGCGGGCTGTTCGGCTAAACTGGGGGGACTGGGCAGGGCCTGGAACGTCGCATGAACACGTCGCTGCAAGAGCTCTATCAGCGCCTGATCCTGGAGCACAACCGGAGCCCGCACAACCACGGGCCGCTGCCCGCGGCCACGCACAGCGCGCAGCTCCACAACGCCCTGTGCGGGGATCGGGTGACGCTGCGGCTACAGGTCCTGGACGATCGCATCGCCGAGGCGCGCTTTGAAGGCGACGGCTGCGCCCTGTCGCGGGCCGCGGCGTCGCTGCTCACGGATCGGGTGCGCGGCCATTCGGTGCCCGAGGCGCGGCAGCTGGCCGGCGACCTGGGGCGCTTTCTGGGCAAGGACGAGGCGCAGCGCGAGGAGCTGCGCGAGCAGCTGGGCGAGCTGGTGGCGCTGGAGGGCGTGCGCGAGTTTCCTTCGCGGCTGCGCTGCGCGACGCTGCCGGCCGAGGCGCTGACCCAGGCTCTGGCGCAGGCGCCGCAGCAAAAGGAGGGGGCAAAGTGAGTGGCACGCAGCTCAAGATTCGGCCGATCGAGCCAGCTGATGAGCCGGCGATGGCGCGGATCATCCGCACCGTGATGCCGACGTTCGGGGCCGTGGGACCGGGGTTTGCCATCAACGATCCCGAGGTGGACTTCATGTACCGGGCGTACCAGCGGCCCGGCGCTGCGTTCTTCGTCATCGAAGCGACCCGGCCGGATGGCAGCACCGAAGTGGTGGGCGGCGGCGGCGTGGCGCCGCTCGATGGCAGCCAGGCGGACGAGCGCATGTGCGAGCTGCGCAAGATGTACTTTTTGCCCGAGGCGCGCGGCCAGGGCATGGGCGCAAAGCTGCTCGGGCACTGCCTGCGGCTGGCGCGCGAGCTGGGCTATCGCACGTGCTACCTGGAGACGCTGGAGGTGATGGAGCAGGCGATCCGCCTGTACGACCGCTTCGGGTTTGAGCGGCTCAGCTGCCAGCTCGGGCACACCGGCCACCACAGCTGCGACCGCTACTACGCCCGATCCCTCGAAGACCTGAGCAACCTGCCCGCCTGACCCGCGCCCTGGAACGCGGCTAGTCGTCTTCTTCTTTCCAGTTGGCGAGGTCGGCGGAGGCGCTGCGCGGGGTCTGGTGCTCGTCGGAGCGCAGGCGGCCATCCTTGATGACCAGGATGCGGCTGGCAAAGGCGGCGATGTCGGGCTCGTGGGTGACGATGAGGATGGTCAGGCCCTCGCGGTTCAGCTCCTGGAGCAGCGCCATGACCTCCAGCGAGGTGCGCGAGTCGAGGTTGCCGGTGGGCTCGTCGGCGAGCAGCAGGGCAGGGCGGTTGACGAGCGCGCGGGCGATGGCGACGCGCTGCTGCTGTCCGCCCGAGAGCTGGGCCGGGGTGTGGTCGGCGCGGCCGCCCAGGCCAACGTGCTCCAGCGAGGCGAGGGCCCGCTGGCGCCGCTCGACGCTGCGCGCGCCCAGATAGTTGAGCGGCAGCTCGACGTTTTCGAGCGCCGAGGTGCGGGCCAGGAGGTTGAAGCCCTGAAAGACAAAGCCGAGGGTGCGCAGGCGGATGGCGGCCAGCTCGTCGCGGCTCTTCTGGGCGACGTCGCGGCCCAGCAGGAAATAGGAGCCGGTGGTGGGGCGGTCGAGGCAGCCGAGCAGGTTCATGAGCGTGGACTTGCCCGAGCCGCTGGGCCCCATCACGGCCACGAGCTCGCCCTTGCCCACCTCCAGATCGATGCCGCGCAGCGCCGCAACCTCCTCGACGCCGCGACGGTAGACCTTGGTCAGCTTTTCCAGGCGGATGACAGGCTCGTCCATCACCAGGCTCGCTTGGGCATGGGCTACATGCCACCGCGCCGGAAGCCGCCGCCGCCACCGGGTCGGACAGCGCCGCCGGCCGGCGGGGCGCCACCGCCGCTGCTGCGGGCGACATCCACGACGATGGGCTGGCCTTCGCTGAGGCCCTCTTTGACCTCGGTGATCATGCCGTCGGAGATGCCGATCGTGATCGGCACCGCCTCCACCTGCTCGCCGCGCGGCAGATAGACGGTGGCGGGCATGCCCTTTTCGACATCGAGAGAGGCCGCTTCAGCGGCCTTTTCCGGGGGCTTGTCTGTGGACTTGTCCGGACTCTTTTCGCCGGACTTTTCGGAATCTGGGTCGCCGCCGCGCTTGCCCCAGCGGTGACGGCCGCCGCGCCCGCCGCCCGGCCTGCCGCCGCCGGCGCCGCCGTCGGCATTGGACGACACCAGCTGATCGAGGCGCGGCTTGAAGCGCAGCGCCGCCGCGGGGATGGTGAGCGCGTCGCGGGCGCGGGCGACCTCCAGGCGGACGTTGGCGGTCATGCCGGGGCGCAGGGCGAGGTCGTCGTTGTCGACATCCAGTACCACAATGTAGGTAACGACGTTCGAGACGGTCTGGGCGGCGTTGCGGATCTGGCTGACGCGGGCGCGGAACTTGCGGCCGCGAAACGCGTCGACGGTGAAATCGGCCACCGCGCCCATGCGCACGTGGCCGATGTCGGTCTCGTCGACATTGGCCAGCACCTGCATCTTTTTCAGATCCTGCGCGATGGTAAAAAGGTTCGGCGCCTGAAACGACGCGACCACGGCCTGCCCCAGCTCGACGTTGCGGGCGATGACGATGCCGTCGACCGGCGACAGGACCACGGAGTTTTTCAGGTTCAGCCGCACCGTGTCGAGCGACGCCTGCGTCTGCTTGATGTTGGCCTCGGCGGCGAGCACCGCGGCGCGTGTGCTCTGCTCGGTGGCGACGGCGCTGTCGCGATCCGCGAGCGCGATGTACTTCTTTTCGGCGAGCTGCCGCGCCCGGTTGGCGGCCAGGGCGGCGTTGGTGTGGTCGGCGCGCGCCTTGGCCAGCGCGGCCACGGCCTGGGCCAGGTTCGCCTCCTGCTGGCGCACCGCGGCCTGAAACAGCGCCGGATCGAGCTCGACCAGGACCTGATCCTTTTTGACCAGGTTGTTGTAGTCGGCGTGGATCTTCCAGACGATGCCCGAGACCTGCGCGCCGACGGGAGACATCAGCACCGGCTGGAGCGTGCCGGTGGCGCTGACGACCTGGAGAACCTCGCCGCGCGCCACCTTCTGGAGCATCCAGCGGGGCGGCTTGGGCTGGTTGAAAAACAGGCGATAGACGAGGAAGCCGATTCCGATCACAGCCAGGAGGCTGCCGATCCCTATCAGCACCTTGCGTCCACTACCAGACTTTGGAGGAGATGGGTCGATGGAGCTCACGTGATGCTATCGATTATCAAGAAATTCTGTCCCCTACCACCCGGTAGTTGTATGGACGACGCCCCCGGCCTCAGTACGACAACGCCGGCAAAAATATTCTCTGCGCTGGGCGCGAGGGAATTCCCGGTTACATGGGATTGGTCGCGGGCTGTCTGTCGCTGTGCGAGAACTGTTTTTCGACCAGGCGGCGGTAGATGCCGTCGCGCTTGATGAGGTCGTGGTGGCGGCCCTCTTCGGCGACCTGGCCACCATCGAGCACGACCACGCGGTCGGCGCCCATGACGGTGGACAGGCGATGCGCGATGATGAGCGTTGTGCGCCCCTTCATCAGGCGATCGAGCGCCTCCTGTACCAGCGCTTCGCTCTCGGAATCGAGCGCGCTGGTCGCCTCATCCAGCACCAGGATGCGCGGGTCCTTGAGGATTGCGCGCGCAATGGCGACGCGCTGCTTCTGCCCGCCCGAGAGGCGCACGCCGCGCTCGCCGACCAGCGTTGCATAGCCTTCGGGAAAGGTGTGGATGAAGTCGTGCGCATTGGCGGCGCGCGCCGCGGCTTCAATCTCTTCCTGCGTCGCGGTCAGCCGGCCGTAGCGGATGTTTTCGGCGATGCTGGTGGCAAACAGGATCGGCTCCTGCGCCACCACGCCGACCTGCTCGCGCAGCCAGTCGGTGTCGAGCTCGCGCAGGTCCACACCGTCGAGCTCCAGCCGCCCGCCCTGCGGATCGTAGAAGCGCGAAAGGAGCGCCGCAATGGTCGACTTGCCCGCGCCCGAGGGCCCCACCACCGCCACCACTTCGCCGGGCTTGAGCGCGAGATCCAGACCGCGCAGCACACCCACATCGGCGCGCGCCGGGTAGGCAAAGTTGACGCTGCGCAGGCTCAGTGCGCCTGCAACCTGCGCCGGCCGCTGCGAGCCGGGCGGCAGCCTGGGCTTGCGATCGAGCAGCTCGAACACGCGCTCGCTCGCCCCGGCCGCGCGCATGAAGTCGCCCCACAGATCGCTCACCGCGGCAAACGAGATCGCGACGGTCAGCGTGTACAGGATGAACGCCGTGAGATCGCCGACCTGCATCTGGCCATCGAGCACCAGCGTGCCGCCATACCACAGCACCGCGGCCACCGCGGCAAAGCCGGCAAAGCCCACTGCGCCCTGAAAGATTGCGCCGGCTGCGGCCCGCTTTCGCGCCAGCTCCAGCGACGCCTCGACCGCCTTGCCGTAGCGGCCCGCTTCCAGATCTTCGCGGGCAAAGGCGCGCACCGTGCGGATGCCGGCCAGCGTCTCTTCCGCGACCTCGGTCGAGCGCGCCAGCGCCTCCTGCACCTCGCGCGACAGCGCCCGCAGCATGCGGCCGTAAAAGACCGCCGCCAGCACCACCACCGGCACGATGCTCAGCATCACCAGCGTCAAGCGCCACGAGGTCGCGACCAGGATCGCGATGCCGCCCACCACCATCATGCCGTTGCGCAGCAGCATCGAGATGTTCGACGACACCGCGTTCTGAAGCACGGTGGTGTCCGCGGCCAGGCGGTTGGTGAGCTCGCCGATGCGCTGCTCGTCAAAAAACGCGATCTCCTGGCGGATGACCGCCGCGAACAGCTGGCGGCGCAGCCGCGCCACCACGCGCTCGCCGGCCACCACGAACAGATAGGCGCGCATCGCCGAAAAGACGCCCGACACCGCGAACACCGCGGTCAGCCCCAGCGCGGCCTGCGCAATCAAGGTGCGCGCTTCGGGCTTGGGCTGCCCCGACAGGGCGTTCATGATGATCTTGATCGTCTGCGGGTAGACCAGCGACATGGCCGTCGAGATCAGCAGCGCGACGGTGGCCAAGAGCAGCCGCCCGAGCTCGGGGCGCGCCAGCTGCCAGAACCGCCGGAACGGCAGCTGCGGTCGCGCGGGTTTGGGCGCTTTTGCAGGGGCAGAAGGGGTGGAAGAAGGGGTGGAAGAAGCGCTGGAAAAAGCGCTGGATGCAGAAGTTTCGGACGCTGCTGCGTCGGAGCCGCCGGACATGTGCCCGGCAGTATAGCCATTTAGCGCGAGAGAATCTGGCGGGCCTTCTCTTTGCTCGCGTCGAAAGTAAACAGGCTGTAGATGCGGAAGGCGTTCTGGCGGTCCCAGATGCCGCGCGCCAGCGAGTGCAGCGCCTTGAGCTTGTCGTCCTCGAAGCTGAGCAGCGGCAGGATCTGGGCGACCTGGGCGACGCTGAAGCACGAGCCCTGGGCAGCGTCGGCGATGACGCGCAGCTGGCCGCTGCTGAACGACTCGGCCTGGATGGCCTCGGTCAGCGCCTGTAGCGACGAGTCATCCATCTGGTTGCAGCCGGGCGCAACCACGACCTGCTGCGGAGGCGGCGGCTGCATGTAGCCCTCGGCCGAGACCTGCACGACCGGCATCGGCTGCACCACCACCTGCGCCGTGGGCACGCCCTGCATCTGCACCGAGCCGTAGTAGCCCGCGGCAACCGGCGCGCCGACCACTGCCACTGCGGGCGGCGGCGGCGGCGCGGGATGCTCGACGACGACGCGTGGCGGCGGCAGGTGCCCGCTGACCTGGACCACCGGCGGGGGCGGCGCCGCATTCGGGGTCGCGACAATCACCACCTTGGGCTTGCGGGCCAGCGCCGCGGTGTCGAGGGTGAAGAGCGGAGCGGCCAGCAGAATCATGGTGAAGAGCTTGCGCATGGATGCCTCCTGAGCTTTGGTCTTGAGCTGCTTGCGACGCTGCTCCACCGCTTTTCTGATGGTCAGCCAGCGTCGCCTGCCCTGGTCCAAAGCAACCGCGGTGCCAGCCCGCGGCGCGCCTTATCGAAGCGCGATTCTCGACGGCAGGCTGCAGCGCCAGCGGCTTGCCCGGCGGGCCGCGACCTGTGCCCGGCCTGTGCCGGACCTGTGCCTGACTTGGGCCTGTGCGCACAGGCCCAGCTGCGGCCTACTCGTCGGGCTGCGAGCGGTCGCGGAGGCCGTGCAGATCCATCCAGCGATAGATCTGCTTGCGCGAGCAGCCAAACTGCCGCGCCACCTCGGAGATGCTGCCGTTCGCGTCGGCCAAGAGGCGCTCAAGCTCCGCCTTGGAGGGCTGCACGAAGCGCGTGGCGGGCTCGGTGCGTCCGCGCAGCTCGCCACTGGACCTGGTGCTCACGGGTGCGACATCGGCGCTGGCGCTGGCGCTGGCAGCCGGCGGCGCGGCCGACTTCAGCCGATGCGCAATCAGATCCACGTCGAGCACAGCCTGCCCCTGGCCGCGCGTGCGCAGCTCGGCCGCCCACTTCAGGACCTCGCGCACGTTGAACGGCCAGCTGTGCAGCAGCAGCGCCTCGACCAGCTCTGGCGTCAGTCGTGGCGGCGGTGCGGGCGGTGTGCTCAGGCCCAGCTGCACCAGCACCAGCACATCTTCGCGCCGCTCGCGCAGCGGTGGCAGGCGCAGCGAGATCTCGGCCAGCCGCGCATACAGGTCGGCGCGGAAGCGCCCCTTTTCGACCTCGGCCAGCAGGTCACGGTTGGTCGCAGCGACGACGCGCACATCCACCTGCATGGGGGCATTGCCACCCACCCGCCGGATGGTGCCCTGCTCGATCGCCCGCAGCAGCATCGGCTGTAGCTCCAGCGGCAGCTCGCCGAGCTCGTCGATGAACAGCGTGCCGCCGCTGGCCTGCTCGAAGAGTCCCTGCCGGACCTTGTTCGCGCCGGTGAAGGCGCCGGCCTCGTGCCCGAAGAGCTCCGACTCGATCAGGTTGCGCGGCACGGCGCCGCCGTCCAGCACCACCAGCGGCTGACCGCGCCGATCCGAGAGCCGATGCAGCGCCTGCGCCGCGACCTCCTTGCCGGTGCCGGTCTCGCCCAGGAGCAGCACCGTCGAGCGCGTCGGTGCGAGCAGCCGCAGCTCCCGCCGCAGGAGGCGCATGGCCGGCGAGATGCCGACCACGCCCTCGATGGGGCTGTCGACGGCAGAGGCCACCGGCTCATGGCGCAGGATGAAGAAGGACTCGCCCACGCGCAGGATGTCGCCCTCGGTGAGCGGACTCTTGCTGATGCGGGCGCCGTTTACGAACGTGCCGTTCTTGCTGCCGTGATCGATGACCGCGACGCTCTCTTCGTCGTCCGAGACCTCGACGGTGGCGTGGTGGCGCGAGGCCCGCCGGTCCGCGGGCAGCGAGACTCCGTGCTCGACCGCGCGGCCAATGGCCGTGGCGCCTGGCGAGAGCAGCTCCCCCGGCCGGGTCAGCACGCCGGCGTCGCCCGAGAAGAGCAGGCGCAGGGTCAGAAGCGGCCGCTGCGCCGTGCGCAGGGAGCGTGCGGTCTCGGTGTTGGCATGGATGGCCGGGGGCGATCGGGTAGGCATCGGATCGAGCTTCTACATTATCCATACTGATAAAAGAGCGGGAGGAAGATCGTCTGAGAACCCCTACGCTCTGCGGCCGAGCAGGAACCAGGTCTTGACGGTTCCTTTGCCGCGCACCTCGATCTCGCCGCGGAGCTTCAGATCGTAGCGTTCGCGCAGGCGCTCGTAGACGGCTTCGGTGCACTGGATGCGACCGACCACGCCGTGGCTCTCCATGCGGCTCGCGGTGTTGACTGTGTCGCCCCACATGTCGTACGCGAGCTTCTGCTGACCGAGCACACCAGCGACCACCGGTCCCAGGTGCAGACCGACGCGCAGCGCCATTCCCTCGGGCACCTGGTCGCCGCTCTTGCGGATGCGGGCCAGGGCGCGGTCGGTGGCCGCGGGCATCTCCAGCGCCAGGTCGGCCAGCGCCGCCGCGGGATCTGGATGCGCATGCGGTGCGCCGGCCACGGCCATGTAGCAGTCGCCGATGGTCTTGATCTTTTCTGCGCCGTGGCGAACGGCCAGCTGATCGAACTCGGAAAACAGCGCATCCAGAAGCTGCACCACCTCTTCTGGGCGACGTCGCGCAGATAGCTGCGTAAATCCGGCGAGATCCGCAAAGAGCACCGCGACCTCGGCATGATGATCGGCGATGGGAGTCTCGCCGGCCTTGAGGCGTGCGGCGATCTTGGCTGGCAGCGCCTGGTGCAGCACCGCGTCGGCGCGGTCGCGATCTGCGCGCAGCTGGCGCATCCGGTCGGCGATTCCGATGCCCAGAACAATGACCTGAATGGCGTTGCCCACCTGTAGGGTCGCGGAGAAAAATGGGCTTGGACGCAGCAGTCCCTGCAACACGCCGATCTGGGCAAAGACACCAATTGTCGGGCCCACGAACGAGAGCAACAGGACCAGGGCTGGCCGGTTGCCGCGCCGAGCCGCAGCGGCGCAGCTGCCAAGCAGGATGAGGATGGATGTGGCGATGACGATGTTGGCCTGCGTGGCTGCAAAGGCCACCGCACCCCAGCGGTCGATGACCGCGGAGAGCAGCGCTACCGCCAGGGAGACCAACGTGGCCAGGCGCAGCGTCCGATCCTCTCTGGGACTCAGGCCCGCATAGGCCCGCACAAAGGCCAGGGCCGAGGCGCACAGCAGCGGCCCTACCCCAGGGTAGATCAGCTGCGTGAGCTCCGGCATCTCCGACCAGATGAAGCGCGGCCCGATGTTGCGCAGAATTGCGAAATAGAGCATCGCTGTGACCAGCAGGAGCGCATACATGCCCGAAGCGACGTGCCGCTCCGCATAAAAAAGGAAGGCGTTGTAGATGACCATGATCCCGAGCAGCCCGAAAAAGAGTCCCTGCCCGAACGAGCGCGTGCTCTGCTCGCTCTCCCAGGCCTCGCGCGTGGCGAGCTGGAGCAGGTTCTGCGGGTTGTTCAGGTGGCGTCCATCGCGCAGTGACAGGCGCGCAACCACCAAGGTTTCCATGCTGCGGTCGCGCGGAATCGCGAGCGCCAGGCGGCCATCGCGCACTGCGCGCCGGGACATCGGATCCGCGGAGGTGACGACCTGCGGCCCGCGCTGGCTGCTGCTATCGCCGTTGCTGATCTTGTTCCACACAGTCAGGGCGCCGCCTTTTACTGTGTAGACATCGGTGGCGATAAGCAGCGCCTCCCCTTCGCCCGCTGCCAGCTCGAAGCGGTACCAGACCTCGGCCGGCAGGCGCGTGACCTGGCCCAGGCAGCGCCCCGCAGAGATCTCTTGCACCGTGTTCACGCCTGGTGTCGAGATGCAGAGCACGCTCGCGGTGGGAAGCAGCGCGAGCTCGTTGCCAGGGTGCAGCGGCGCCGCGAGCGCAGACCGGGCGAAGGTTAGCGTGAGCAGCGTAAGGAAGAGGCGCAGGAGCAAAAAAATATTATGACGGATGGCTGAAGCGTCAGAAAGCCGCTTGGAAAATCGCGGGTAATTTCAAGGGGATGCAGCCAGGTCAGGTCAGACGGGCCGCTGATGGGATGACAGCGCTGATCGAAGATTTGCGCAGGGAGGCGTCTATAATCGACCCATGTCTGAAGCGCGAGAGCTCTATCGCGATGTGTACCTGCGCGTCACGTTGGAGCGGGACGGAAGGATGATTCGCGCGGTGCGCAGCTCGCAGCCGTTTCCCGATCCGGACACGCTGCTGTCGAGCTACAAGACCCTGATGGAGCGCATCCGTCCGCATGTGAAGCCGGGGACGCTGCTGCTGCAAGATCAGCGGATGGCAGTGGGTCGCAACGACGCCAACTTTGAGGTGGCGCTGCGCCAGGTGCGCGAGCTTTTCCTGCCGATGTTTGAAAGGCGCGCGACCTTGGTGCAGTCCTCGGTGGGCAAGCTGCAAGTCAGCCGCCTGTTGAAAGAGGACAAGCTGGAGCGGCTGGTATCGCAAGATGAGGACGAGCTCCTGCGCTACCTCGGCGTGGAGGCCTGAAGGGCGGTCGCTGCGAAGCGGGGCAGGGCGGCGCTGCGCAAGCTGGCTGCGCGCTCTGCGAGCCATCCTCTTGGTCCCTCATGCGCACCGATCTGCTCAGCGCTGAAATAGCGACATCACCTGCGACCGCTCGTAACCAGCGGGAAAATGGCTCAGCAGCTCCTCGGCATTTTCCGGATCGCGCACCTGCGCCGCCGCGGCGTGGATCACGCTGAGCTTGTTGTCCGGGCGCTTGAAGATTTCAAGCAGCCAGGCAAGCTGCGCCACGGTCATGCAGTGCTTTTTGACCGCCTCCTCGGCCATCTGAAGCTGGATGGCGCTGAAGCGCTCGGCCTGGATGTCGGCCGCCAGCTGCCCAAGCCGCTCTTCGGACAGCTTGCAGCTTCCAGCGCGCGGAGGTGGCTTTGCGGCCGGCTCCGTCGGCGGTTCGAGGATGTTCGGATCGCTGCGAGCGTCCAGCATCGACGTGTTCGTCATGAACGCCATGGCGTCGTTGGGATCGAGTTGCGGGCCGCGGGGTCGGGCGCCGCGCCCCGGCTTGCCCGGATGGCGCTTTTCCTTATCGGTCGGGCTGGCAGCTGCCGCCGGCGCCGTCGCGACCGGCGCTGCCGGGGGCGGTGCTGCGGTGACAGGGGCCGCCGTCGAAGGCAGCGGAGTCGGCGCCGGGCTCGGCGAGCGCTGGCTGAGCCGCCAGCCCACTCCGCCCGCTGCCGCGAGCCCTGCCAGCAGCAAGATCGGCACAATCACGAGCCGCCTTTTTGCCGGCGATTCCGTCGTCGTCGGCAGCCGGACCGCTGCGCTCGCGCCGCTGGCGCCGGCGCTGGCACTGGAAGGCAGGCTGCGCAGCTGGAGGGCTGCGCCCGCGGTCAGCTGGCCCAGGCGCTGCTTGAACTCGCCGAGGCCGCGAAAGCGCAGCTCGCGCGGCTGCACATCCACCACCGGAGGCAGATCTTCGGCGCGCAGCACCGCGACGTTGAGTCCACTCGCCTCGGCAAAGCCCGCAACCACGCCGTTTGACGCATTGTCCGCCCCTTCGCGCACGTCGCTGGCCAGCACCCAGATGACCCGCGCCGGGCCACCCAGCAGCTGCGGCAGCTCGTACAGGCCCCAGCCGTCGTCGGGCAGCGCCGCCAGGCCGCCCGGCGCCTGCAGAGCCACCTCGCGCAGCGTCGAGCCGATCGGCCCCGTCGGGCACAGCACCAGCTGGGGCTGGCCCGCGCCCGGGACCGGCGAGATCGCTGGGATGGGCGGCATCTCCCACGGCTGCCGTTCCAGCAGCAGCCGGACTCCGGTTACGTCGCTCAGATGGTGCGCAAACAGGCCCTTGAGCGCGCCTACCTGCGTCCATGTCGGCAGCGCCGCGCCGATGAAGCTCAGCTGAAGCGAGCGCCGCCAGCCCAGCGCCAGCCCGACCTGCCAGCCGACGCTGGCACTGGGCCGATCGAGCAGCGCGATCACGTGATCGGCGGCCTGGATGCCGCTGGCAATGACGTCGCGCGCCAGCTGTCGCCCGGCCGTATTCGCGGTCGCGCTCGGGATCTGCCACTCGATGCGCTGGCCCTCATGCTCGGGCAAGAGCTCGGGCAGTGCTTCAAGCAGCGTCTGCACAGCCGGTGAAGCGAGATCCCAGATCACAAAGACGCGCATGTCGGCCCCTAAACGAACAAAATAGATGGCTCATGCGAGTGTATGTTATCCGCGACTTTTCTTCCGAGCCCGTACGCATCCTGCTTGAAGGCATGCGCGAGCTCCTCAGCGATTGGAACGGCGAGCCGCTGGAGTGGGATATTCCGGGGCTGCAAGCGCAGGGCGGGCAGATTGCGCGCGACATTGTCTATCGGCCCATCCGCGCCTGCGACCACGCCATCGCGCTGCTCGACGCGCCCAATGCCAACGTCGCCTGGGAGGCCGGTCTGGCGCTCGGCTGGGGCAAGTCGATACGGCTTGTCTTCGTCGGGCGCGATCTGCCCGCGTGGACGCAGGTCGGGGCGCTCAAGAACCTGGTCCTGCACCACCTTGCAGACCTGGGCGCCGCCGAAAAAGTGCTGGAGCCGCTGCACTTCGACCTGCACTGCGCCGGCCCGGATCCAGCGGCCCAGGCGACGCTGCTCCTTTGCCCCGGCGGGCCCGAGGGCTCGACGCTGCGGCAGGTTGCGCTGCGCGACCATCCCGCGCTCGGCCGTCTGCCCGACGAGGGCTGGGGCCTCTACGAGCTGCCGGCGCTGTTGCGCCCTTATCGCCGGGTCGTCTGGGTCATCGCCAGCTACCCTGAAAATGCCGATGTCCGCGACGGTGCGGCCAATGCCGCCAACGGTATCATCGCCGGGATCGCCGAGGCGTGGGGGCTGGAGGTGGCGGTGCTGCGCTCCAAGGCGGCGCGGCTGGTCGCCGACGTGCAGCCGCGCGAGCTGACCTTTCGCGGCCTCGGCGAGTTCAAGAGCAAGCTCCAGCAGGTGCTGTCGGCTCCACGGGCGCAGGAGCGGGCGCAGTAACTGTTGATGTGGCCGGCGCTCCGCGCACACAATGCAGTAGGCACCCATGGTTGGTCAGCGATTAGGAAACTACCTGATCAAGCGCGAGATCGGCCACGGCGGCATGGGCGTCGTGTACGAGGCGTCGCACGAGCAGATCGGCCGCCGCGCCGCGATCAAGGTCCTGCGAGCCGCGTACGCCACCGACGCTGAGCTAGGAGCGCGCTTCCTCAACGAGGCGCGCGCGGTCAACATCATCGACCACCCCGGCGTCGTCAGCGCCTTTGACTTCGGCCACACCCAGGACGGGGTTGCCTACATCGTCATGGACTTTCTGGCCGGCTCGACGCTGCGCCAGCGGCTGGAGCAGCTGGCCCAGCTCGGCGGGCGGCTCGGCCGGCCCAAGGCGCTGCGGCTGTCGCGGCAGCTGGCGTCGGCGCTGGCCGCCGCTCACGCCAAGAAGATCATCCATCGCGATCTCAAGCCCGAAAACGTCATGCTGGTGCCGGATCCCGAGCGGCCGGGCGACGAGCGCGCCAAGATTCTCGACTTCGGCCTGGCCAAGCTGGCGCTGGAGCACGAAAACCGCATCGGCGCCGTGCAGACGCAGCAGAACCTGAGCATGGGCACCCCGGCCTACATGGCGCCCGAGCAGTGGCAGGCCGCGGGCAGCGTCACCGACAAGGCGGATGTGTACTCGCTGGGCGTGCTGATGTTCGAGCTCCTGGCTGGGGCGCCGCCGTTTCAGGCCAGCCAGCCGCGCCAGCTCATGAAGCTGCACCTGCTGGATCCGCCGCCGCTGCTTGCCCAGGCCGACCCGGCCATTCCGCAGCCGCTGTCGGAGCTGGTGGCGGCGATGCTGGCCAAGCAGCCGGAAGCGCGGCCGCGCATGAGCGAGGTGCTGGCCGCCCTGGAGCAGCTGGACACGGTGAGCGCGCCGCCGGGACCCGCCTCGGCGCTTCCGGCCGCAGGCGCCACCGAGACCGGCCACAACCTGCGAGCCGCCGCCTCGCCGCCGAGCCCGCCGCCGCCGAGCCCGCTGCCGCCGCCCGCAAGTCCGGCCGCGCCGCCGCGCCGGCTGGGAGGGCTGGGGCTGCTGCTGGGGCTGGGCCTCGGGCTGGGCAGTGGGCTGGGGCTGGGTGCGCTCTTGTGGCATCGGGACCCACATCCGCATCGGCCCGAGCCTGCGCCCATCGCGAAGCCGCTCCCGACCCCATCGCCAGCGCCGCCTCCGATCGAGCGGGCAGCGCCCTGGGAAAAGATCGACAGCGGCACGACCGAGAACCTGTATGCGATCTGGGGCGCCGACCCCAAGGACATCTGGGCGGTGGGCGGCGGCGGCCAGGTGGTGCACTTCGACGGCCTGGGCTGGCAGCGCGTGACGATTCCGTCCAAGACGCCGCAGGTCGACTCGCTGCGCGCCATCTGGGGCAGCGGCCATAAGGATGTGTGGGTCGCGGGCAAGGCCGGCGTGCTCATGCACTACGACGGCGCGCGCTGGAGCGAGGTGCCCAGCGGCACCGACCAGAACCTGTACTGCATCTGGGGCCTCTCGGCGACCGACTGGTGGACCGGCGGCCGCCAGGGCGTGCTGCTCCACTGGGACGGCAAGGAGCTCTTGCCCGTGGATCTGCCGACCAAGCAGCAGGTGCGCGGCATCTGGGCCAGCTCGCCGCGCGACGTGTGGGCCGTGGCGACCAGCGACGCCAACGAAGGCACGATCCTGCACTACGACGGCCGCGCCTGGAGCAGCCACACCGAGCCCGCGCGCGTAAGTCAAATCTGGGGCAGCCGTCCCGACGACGTCTGGGTGGTGGGCGGCAAGCTCGGCAACCAGGGCGTGGTGCTGCACTACAACGGCAAGTCGTGGGTCAGCGTCGAGGTCGGGCAGAGCCAGTGGCTCTCGGACATCTGGGGCAGCGGCCCCGACGACATCTGGCTGGCCGGCGAGAGCAACACCCTGCTTCACTGGAACGGCCGGCTGTGGACGCGCTCGGAGTGCGCCACCAGCGAGAGCCTGCGCGGCCTCTGGGGCGCGGGCGCAAGCGACATCTGGGCCGTGGGAACGCGCGGCGCCCTGTGCCACTTCAGCGGCCGCGAGTGGAGCAGCGTGCCGAGCGGCGTGCGCCAGAACCTGAGCGCGGTCTGGCAGCCCGAGCTGGGCGGCGACGAGGCGTGGGCCGTGGGCAGCGCGGGGCTGATCTTGCAGCGCCGCGGCGGCAGCTGGAGCCCCATCAAGAGCGGGGTCGGCGCGGCCCTTCACGCCATCGCTGGAAGCAGCGGCGCAAGCAGCGGTCGCGACCTGTGGGCCGTCGGCGACCAGGGCACGGTGCTGCGCGGTGATGGTCAAAACTTTCAGGTGGTTGCAAGCGGCACGCAGAGCGCGCTGCACGCGGTCTGGCTGGCGCGTCCGGGCGAGCCGTGGGTGGCGGGCGAGCAGGGCGCGCTGCTGCGCTGGGATGGTCAGGCATTTCGTCCGGTGGCCACTCCGGGCCGGCAGCCGGCGGATCTCGGTGCTCTTTTTGGCTTTGCGGGCGGCGACATCTGGGCGGCCGGCAGCGACGGGACGATCCTGCACTGGGACGGAGCTGCGATGCGCTTTGTGCCCAGCGGCAGCAAGGCGCGACTGCGCGCCATCTACGGCACCCGTCCCACCGAGCTGTGGGCGGTGGGCGACAGCGGCACGCTGCTGCGCGGCGGTCCTGCGGGCTTTTCAGCCGTGCCGGCGCTGACTCCCGAGCCGCTGCACGCCATCGCGGGCAGCGGGCCGCGCGACGTCTGGGCAGTGGGCGGCGGCGGCGTCATCCTGCACTACGCGGGCGCCGGCTTTGCCAAGGTCATCAGCGGCACCACCATGTCGCTGTACGGCCTCTCTGCGAACGCGCGCGGCCAGCTGTGGGCCGTGGGCCAGTGGGGCACGACGCTGCATTATTGAGAGGCGCTTTTGCGGTAATATCGAACTTCGATGGAGAGTCCTGGGTCGCAGCCGGGTGCCGCTGCCGAAGCAGAGCTGGTGGGCCAGCTGCTCGGCAACTGGCGCATCGTGCGACTCCTGGCCAGCGGCGGCTTCGGCGTGGTGTATGAGGCCCGCCACATCTCGATCGAAGGCCATCGCGCGGCGATAAAAGTCCTGCACCGCACGCATGCTGCGGATCCCGAGGTGCAGCGCCGCTTCACCAGCGAAGCCAACGCCGCCAGCCGCATCGCGCATCCAAACATCGTCCAGATCTTCGACGCCGGCACCACCGCGCAGGGCGCGTGCTACATCGTGATGGCCTTTCTGGATGGAAAGCCCCTGTCCGCTCTGATCGAAAAGGGGCCGCTTGGCCCCGGACGCACCGCGCACCTCTGCGCGCAGGTCGCCAGCGCCCTCGCCGCCGCGCACGAGCTGGGCATCATTCATCGCGACCTCAAGCCCGACAACATCATCGTGCTGCCAGCTGCCGGCGCGGCAGAGGGCTCGGAGGAACAGAGCGAGCAGGTCAGGGTGCTGGACTTCGGCATCGCGAAGCTCGCCAATGAGACGGGCAAGACCCAGACGGGAACGCTGCTCGGCACGCCTTACTACATGTCGCCGGAGCAGTGGCAGGGGGCCAAGGACATCGATGGCCGCGCCGACATCTATTCGCTCGGGATCATCCTGTATGAGTGCCTGACCGGCGAGCGGCCGTTTTCAGGCGGCACCGCGCTTCAGTGCATGTACGCGCATGTGCAAAAGCCGATGCCGGATCCCGGTGAGCAGGTCGCGCTGCCGGCTGCGCTGCGCCAGCTGGTGCTTCAGATGGCCAGCAAGCTGCCGGGGGAGCGCCCGGCGAGCATGGAGGAGGTCGAGGCGCAGCTGCGCGCTGTGGCCGCGGCGCCGGACGTCGGGCTGCGCACCACGGCGCGGGCGCGCTTCACCCGGCGGCTGTCGCTGCGGGCGCTGCGGCGCCTGCCGGTGGGGCGCTCGCTGCGCTGGCCGCTGTGGGCGCTCGGCGCGCTGCTCTTGCTGGGCGGGCTGTGGCTGGCGCTCGGGCGGCGAACGTCGGGGGCCGGCGCGACGAGCGGGCGGCCCCTGGCGCCCGTGGCAGCGCTGCCGGACATGGCCACACCGAGCCTGCCCGCAGAGCTCGTGGTGCTGGGACCCAGCCGGTTTCCCATTGGCACCGGTGCGGCAAGCGCCATCGATGGGCCCGCGCATTTGGTCGAGCTGGGCCGCTTCGCACTGGCGCGCACCGAGGTGAGCTTTGCCGCGCTGGCCGAGTACGAGTCGGGCACGGGCCGCAAGGTGGTGGCGCTTCAGGGCATCAACCTGGCCAAGTTTGGCACCCGTCCGGCAGTGAACCTGACGCGCGATGAGGCGGCCGATTACTGTCGCTGGCGCTACGCGCGATGGTCTGGCCGCCTGCCCACGGAGGCCGAGTGGGAGTTCGCGGCGCGCAGCGGTGACAGCGCCCGCCTCTTGCCCTGGGCGGGCCCGCGCATCGAGCCGGCCCTGGCCAACCTGGGCGCCGCCCATCCGCGCACATTTCCCGTCGAGAGCTTTGAGTCCGGGGCCAGTGCGCAGGGCATCCTGCACCTGATTGGCAACGCTGCCGAGTGGACTGCCAGCGACGCGGCGCCCTACCCGGGAAGCAGCGCGCGACTGTCCGATTTCAAGGGCGCCAAAGGGCAGGCGGTGGTGCGCGGCGGCGGCGCCAACACACCCGCGGCCGGCGTGCGCGCGACCTCGCGCTGGTTCGCTCCGCCCGCAAGCGGAAGTCCATTTCTGGGCTTCCGCTGCGCCGCCGACGCGCCGCCAGCCTCCAAGTAACTCGTTCCCATCCATAAACCTGCTGAGCGGGGCGCGCAGCAGGTTTATGGATGGGAACGAGCTCGTCGCTGCCCAGCGTGGTGGGCCGTCGCTGCCCACCATCTGCCCGCTGCTGCGCAGCCGGCGGCGGCGAAAATGAGCCTCAAGATCCTCACTTGCGACGCGGCGCTGGCTCGGGAGGCGCTGGCATGGCGATTGCGCTGGGTGCTCGGCACAACCTGCCCAAGACCCAGTCACCGAGGATCAAATGTCCAGCCAGAGTCGTCGAACAAGTCGTGTCGCCCATTCCCATTTATCGTTTTTGCCGCTGCTCACTGCCCTCTGCCTGAGCGCGGGGTGCTTTGCCCACGCGCCGGCCGAACCCGAGGAAAATCCGTCGCCGCCCGAGTCGCCAAGCGACGGTCTGCCGGACAGCAAGATGGCGTTTTTGGGCGTGACTCCCGAGCAGTGGGAGGCGCGCGCCCGCCGCGAGTGCGAGCAGGATCCGGCCGGCAATGGCTGCTCCAAGCTGTTCGAGCGGGCCGCGGATCGGCTGCGCTGGAACATCGGCAGCGAGGATGCACCGGGCCTGCTAGTGCACGCCTGCGCGCAGGGCCATCGCCTGAGCTGCGCCGCCGTGGAGCTGCTCAAGGGCGCGACGCTCGACCATGTCGAGGAGCTGGCGCGGCTCGCGTGCCGCAGGCGCCTGCGCAGCAATGAGTGCTATGGCGCCGCCTCGCTGTTCGCGCACTCCTGCAACCAGAAGCGGCAGGCGGCCTCCTGTCTGGCGCTGGCCGACTTCTTCATGCTCGCAGAGCCGCAGCGCCCGCACTGGGCAAGCCGCTACCAGATGCTGGCCTGCGCCTACGGCGGCTTCTGCGGGCCCGAAGAAGAGGAAGAGACCCATGCCGCAGGCGAGCCCTGAGGCGCTGCGCCAGCGAGAGCTGACCCGACTATCTCACAGCGCGCCGGTTTGTTATGATGTGGGATAATGAGACCCTGCGCGCATGCCTGGCGCCCCTCGCTGATGCCCGTCCTGGGAGCCCTGTCTCTGCTGGTCGCGATACCGGTGGGAAGCAGCCGGGCCGACTCGCGCGGGGAGCCGTGCATCACCTGTCGCACCGATGACTGCCCCACCAAGCCAAACATCGAGGCCTGGTGCGGCGAGGGCGACGACCCGCTTGGCCGCGCAGCTGGCCCCGCCGCCGCGCCGCTGCCATCGACGCTCTCGGTGGAGATCGACAGCGAACCGCACGGCGCCACGGTCTCCATCGGGTCGCAGGAGCTCGGCCGGACCCCGCTGCGCCGCATGAAGCTGCGCCGCGGCGAGCAGCGGCTCCGCTTTTCGCTGCCCGGATATGCCGCCGTGGAGTGGCCGGTGCGCGTGCAGCGCCAGGGGCAGCAGTTTCTGGTCACGCTACAGCCCGAGGAGCTGAGCAGGCCCCAGGATCCTGCCCGCCAGTCCGCCACCGCGCGTATCGATATCGAGTCGCAGCCCCCGGGCGCCACCGTGAAGCTCGACAGTCAGCCGGCGGGGCAGGGGGACGGCCAGCGCCCCCTCGGCATGACGCCGCTGCGCGGGGTCGAGGTGCCCAGAGGCCCGCATCAGCTGACGCTGACCCTGCGCGGCTACGAGCCCTCGGTGCTGGATCTGCTGGTGCAGCACGACAGCGAGCACTACTTGCTGACGCTGCGCCGCCCCTTCTGCAAAAAGTGTCTGATCGGCGGTCTTGTCGCAGGTGCAGTGGTGCTGGGCGCGGTCGGTCTGACCGTGGGCCTGGTGCTGCGCCCACCGACGCCGCCCGAGGACATCCGCGACTCCACCTGGCGAGCGCTGCCATCCCCCTAGCTTAGGAGATGCACATGTCTGCTTTGAGCGCCTTGCGTGTCTGTGGTCTGATTCTCCTGGCGCTCACGGCGGCGACGTGTCAGCCGGAACGCTCGTTTCTGGTCGTGACGGTGAGCGGGCTGTCGCCGCAGGTTCAGGCGCTGGAGGTGCGCGCCGTGCTCGCCGACGCTAACCAGGATGCCGTCGAGCGCTTCGAGGGCATCGCCGGCCCCAGCGCCACCGTCTCCATGTGGCTGCCACCCGGCGCCGCCGGCAAGCTCATCGTCACCGCCACCGAGCTGGCCAGCAGCTGCTCGGTGGGCCAGGGGTCGACCAGCAGCGCGCTCACCGGCCAGCTCAAGCTCGACCTGGAGGTGGCCCTCCAGCTTGCGAGCCCCGTCGAGTGCGAGGTCACGATCGAGCCCAGCGGCGATGGCACCGGCCTTGTCACCGTCGAGCCGCCCGCAGCCGGCGCCCCGCTCAGCTGCGGCGATCGCTGCACCTTCCGCGCCGCCGTGGGCTCGACCGTGACGCTGCATGCGCAGGTAAAAGCGCCGTCGTACCTGTCCCGGTGGAGCGGCCCCTGCACCACGGTCAGCCCCGGGGGCATGCTCTGCCGGCTGCAAGTCGCAAGCGGCAGCAACCGCGTCGGCGTCGAGTTTATCGGCCGCAGCTGCACGCCGGGAATGTTCTGCGGCGAGAGCCCGATCGCCCAGGCGTCCGCCCACAAGATCTCCTACACCAGCGTCTGGGGGGCGTCGTCCCAGGACGTGTGGGTCGTAGATACCTACGGAATCATCCTGCACAGACTCAACGGCTGGTGGTCCGAAGAGGTCCCGATTTCTACTGAGATAACAGTCGGCGAGGTCTATGGAACCAGCAATACCGATGTCTGGGTCGTGGCCAATGGCTCCAGCATAACAAAGGGCTTGGGCATGCACTGGAACGGCCAGGCCTGGAACACCATGGACCTGCCCACAGATGCCCAGATCGCGACCATGTGGGGGCTGTCGCCGTCGCAATATTTCGTCGCGCCGCGCGACGGCTACATGCTGAGCTGGGACGGCGCCACCTGGCGGCGCGGAGTCAACAATCAGCCCATGATGGACATCGCCGGAATCTGGGGCACAGGTGGAGTCAACATCTGGCTCGTCGGCACTGGATTATATCAATATAACGGCTCCAATAACTGGATTCGAGATACCGCAATAGATATCGCCAA
>Ga0075163_10003455_pt1 | contig 21226 bp, 11 predicted proteins | sample JI1023141ADNA_FD_71478 | JGI IMG/M metagenome (GOLD analysis project Ga0075163, IMG submission 71478) | Wastewater effluent complex algal communities from Wisconsin, to seasonally profile nutrient transformation and Carbon sequestration -... | ecosystem: Engineered > WWTP > Effluent > Algae... | reverse complement strand
GCAGCTTTCGTAGAACTAGTAGTTTTCCTCGGATCCGAATAAGTCGGCAAAGTGCTGTGCGCGCTGCTGAGCTCGATCATTTCCAATCTATCCCGGATTTATAAGGGTTAGTCCTGGTAGAGCTTTGCTTACGGATTTGCTCCTATGTGTATATCTCTTCCTGGGATATTCCTGGTTGAGCTGGCTTCTGTCATTCGCGCAAGGGGGAAACACAATGACCAAGGGATTTTATTGGGAAGTAGATGCCTTATGAATCAACTTATCCGGACCTGTTGATGAGTCTGATAGTAGTGTTAGGATTTAATTTTATTGGTGCGTTCTTCGTCGGTGGTTGATGATGGTGCAGTGGGTTGGGTAGCAGCGTGTGTAGATTTTAATGTGTGTATCGCGGATGGTGGCCATGGATTGCCCTGTTAAGATCAAATCCAAAGCAATCGGCGAGCTCTTCAAGTGAGGTAAAACTAGCAACGAGCTATTTTGCGACGAAGTGAGAAAATTGTTGTGGCGCATTTGATTTCGGCGGCTATGTACATGTCATTCGTTTCCGCAAGCGCGGCAGCGGATGTAAAGATTCCAACAACGAGGTGTCCAATGGCTCGAAACAACGAAGGTCGTGGGTTTGCTTCAATGGATCCAGAGCGTCAGCGCGAGATCGCCAGTGAAGGCGGCCGGGCAGCTCATGAGAGCGGGAATGCCCAAGAGAACAGTGCGGCAGCCGGTCGAGCTCGCGCAGCGACTCTTCGGAGCAGCATAGCGAAGGCAGCCGGCGCGGCAGCGAGTCCTCCTCGCGCTCGCGCAGCCGCGATGATGACGACGATCGCAGCGAGCGGGGAAGCGGCGAGAGCAGCCGCAGCCGGTCGAGCTCGCGCAGCTCTTCAGAGCGGCGGGCCGAAGTGGATCGCTAGAGCCTCAGCAAGGGCTGAGGCCACTGCCCTCAGCCCTTCCAGGCCTTGATCGAGTCCCAGTTTACCGCGTCGCAGCGGTAGTCATCGCTGATGAACTGCTCGGCCTCATCGATGATCTCGATGTCCTCTGGCTTGACTGCGACGCGGGTCATGAGCGCGCGCCCTTCGGACTCATCGGGCAGCAGCTCCTTGGGCGGGATCACATCCTTGCGCACCCGCAGCACCACCCGATCGGCCTTGGGCACGTTCTTGGTGTAGTCCTTGTAGCCGTCCTCTGCGCACTCGGGCTTCAAGAAGTAGATGTGGCTCGACGTGATCTCTTCTTCGATCAGGTACTTGTACGCCATCAGCTGAATGGCGAAGCGGACCACGTAGTGGTTGCGGTTGGCGCTGCCCTCTTCGAACTTGGTGACCACCTGCGCCCACTTGGCCGAGTTGTACTGAACCTGCTCGATGCCAAGCAGCACTTCGGCCAGCCGGGCGGTGGTGTCCTTGTTGACGGGAGTCGGCTTGCTTGCGGGCCCCTGCTTGTCTTTTTTCGCAGCTTGCCGCACCTTCAGCAGCTCTTTGGCGTACGCGACAATCATCTGCTTCTTCAGCTTTTCGAGCTTGCCGTTGTCGTCGACAGAGCCGCTGCACTTGAAGTCGAAGGGCTCGTAGGGCACCTCCGAGTCGCCGATCTCCTCCAGCGTGAGCTTGTGCGGGGCGCCGGAGAGGGCCCGGATGATCTCGATGGCGCGGTTGAGGCACTCCTTCTGCTCGTGCTTCTGGCGATCTTTGGCAAACGCCCCCGTGGGCGCAGCCGCTGCCCGGCCAATTCGCAGGAGCGCCGACTTGAGCCCCTGCGTCTTGATCTTCTTGGCAATGGCCTTGCTCGTGGTGTGGTACATCCATTCCGCGTCTGGTACTGCTTTGTCGAGCGGCATCACTTCCCCCCGGCACGAACATACCACGTCCGTGCGCGCGTTAAGAAACATTGTCCCGGCAGATGAAATTTGAAATTGGGAATTTTGGGTTTCCCCTACAATCCCGGCAATGTCCCAGATTGCAGACCTCATCCAGTCGGCCGCCGACTGGCTGTTTGTTCCGGTGCTCGTCGTGGTCCTGTTTGGAACCGGGATCTTTCTCACGATCCGACTCGGGTTCGTGCAGGTGCGGCGGTTCGGGCAGGCGGTGCGCGAGTTTTTCGGCCGCAAGGGACTCGCCGCTGCCGGCGGAGCGCTGACGCCGTTTCAGGCCTTCATGACGGCGCTCGCGGCGACGATCGGCACCGGCAACATCGCGGGGGTCGCTGCCGGCATTGCGGTCGGTGGGCCGGGGATGCTGTTCTGGATCTGGTGCTACGGATTCTTTGCGACCTCGATCAAGTTTGCCGAAGCGGTCCTCGGGTTGACGTTCCGGCAGGTGCGCGCGGCGGAGGTGCAGTCCGGTCCGATGTTCTACCTGCGCGATGGCCTGAAGTCGCCTGCGCTGGCGCTGCTGTATGCAGTGGTCGCTGGCATCGCAGCGCTGACGACAACGCCCTTTACGCAGACGAATTCGATCGCGCTGGTCATGAAGACCCAGGTGGGGGTGCCGCTCTGGGTGTCGGGCGTGGTCGTTGCGGTCTTGACCTGGCTGGTGATCATCGGCGGCATCGAGTCCATCGGACGCTTCGCCGCAAGGCTGGCGCCGCTCAAGGTCGGCGTGTTTCTGGCGGGCAGCCTGGTCGTCATCGTGAGGTTCGGCGCGCGCATTCCGGAGGTCCTGGCCCTGGTGTTTCGCGAAGCGTTCACCATGAACTCGGCGCTGGGGTTTGGCATCTTCACGGCGATGCGCTACGGCCTGGCGCGCGGCCTGTATGCGAACGAGGCGGGCTACGGCACCGCGGCCGTGGCCTACGGAACCGCACAGAGCGACCGCCCCGCGCAGCAGGGGCTGAACGGCGTCATGGAGACCTTCATCGTATCGTTTGGCACCTGCACGCTGACCGCCATGACGGTGCTGCTCGCCGGGGTGATCGACTGGAGCCTGCCGGTCGGTGAGCGTGCGACGAGCACAGCGGCGGTTGCACTGGCGTGGAGCGCGGCGATGCCGGGATTTGGCGGATATCTGGTCGCTCTGTGCGTGTTCCTTTTTGGCTACGGCACGCTCATCGGATGGGCGTTTTACGGGGAGCAGTTTCTCGCGTACTGGCTCGGCCGCAGAGTGGTGCTGCCGTATCGCTGGATCTACTGCCTGCTGATCCCGTTCGGCGCCGTGGCGAAGGTGAATCTGGTGTGGGCGTGGGGAGATCTCATGAACGCGCTCCAGATCTTCCCGAACCTCATCGGCGTGCTCGCGCTGAGCGGAGTGGCAGCGAAAGCGGCGTTCGATAAGAGCGACCGCAGGCAGGCGATTTGACTGATGAGCGACCCAGTGCTGAACGCTGCGGACTTGAGATCACCGCCTTATCGCAGCTGGCTTGTCATCGTGGCCATGGAGGTCGAGGAGCAGGCCGTTCTCGCACGACTGCCGAGCTACCACCGGGTCGACATCCACCCAGCGCTGCAGATCCAGGTCAGCACAGCGGCTGTGGCCGGGCGCCATATTCACGTTGCCAGGTCTGGCGTTGGTCTGGTAAACGCCGCGCTGACCACGGCCTTCATCGCAGACCGCATGCCCATCGATGTGATCCTGCTCATGGGCGTAGCCGGGGCTCTGCATGCGGAGCTTCGCGTCGGCGATCTGGTGCTGGCCGACCGCGTGATTCAGCACGATGCGGTGTGCTCGCTGCCGGAACGGCTGGAGCTGATGGCGCCGGGGCAGCTTCACGTCTCGCTGCCAGAGGCCCAGAGGCCCGAGCCAAGCCTCGTGCCGGATGTGCAGCTGCGGCAGTGGCTGACAGCGCTGCTGGATGGCCACCAGGCGCATGGCACTGTGCACACAGGGACGCTGCTCTCTGGCAGCGAGTTTGTGGCCAGCGGTGCGCGCAAGCGACAGCTCGCGGGAATGTACGAGCGCGCGCTGGCAGTGGAGATGGAGGCGGCCGGCGTGGCGCAGACGGCGCGCAAGCTGGGGATTCCGTTTGTTGTCACCAAGACCATCGCCGACCGCCTGACTCCAGATGGCTCGATCGCCGGCGAGTATCGCCAGTTCATGCAGAGCGCTTGCGAAAACGCCGCCCAGATCATCGAGCTGGTTTTCGCTGCCTGGGAAAGTGGCTAGCGGCGGTCGCCTTGACAATCGCCCGGTGCGGCAATGGCTGCGGTGATCAGCTTGCGCTCGGGCTGTTCAAGGCGGGCAGGCACATAGCAGCGCAACAGCTGCGCGAGCCTCTCGGGGCTGCGGCTCTCCAAAGAGACGTCCCAGAGCTGCACCGTGCCCTGGCTGCTGGCGATGGCCACACGCTGTCCGTCTTCGCTGAACTGTGCGGTGGCCAGGCTTGCGGTGCTGCCTTCGCCGGTCGCACCGGCCGGCAGCTCGCTGAGCAGCTGGGCGTCTTCGGCGCTGAAGATCCGCCCGATGCGATCGTGGCTGGTGGTGACGATGCGCCGGCCATCGGCGCTGAAGGCCGCGCTACAGCTCTGGCCGCCGCACTCTTTGAGCATGGCGAGCGGCCGTCCGCTATGCAGCTCCCAGATCCCCACGCGCCCTTCGCGATCCGTGGTGACGATGCGAAGGCCGCTGGGATCCGCTGCCGCGCTCTCGATGGCGCCCTGCTGAAGCTGGCGCTCGCCGAGCAGGCGACCGCTCTGCGCGTCGAAGGTCTGGGTCGAGCGGTTGACGCGGACGGTGATGATGCGCCGTCCATCGCGACTGTAGCTGGCGCTGAGCAGCGAGCTCTCTGGGCCCTTCAGCACGGCGATGAGCTGCCCATCCGCAGCGCTGTGGATGCGCGCGGTCTTGTCTGCACTCCAGGTGAGTATTTGACGATCATCGGGGCTGTAGCTCGCGCCGTACAGGCTGTGCGTGTGGCCGGCGAGCTCAAGGAGGAGGCCACCGCTCGCAGAGTCATACACCCTCGCGGTCTTGCCGCGACCGGTGGTGACGAGGCGGCGCCCATCGGCGCTGAAGGCGGCGCTGCGCAGGCCCTCTTGATGGTCGCCGATTGCGAGCAGCCGGCGCCCCGTCTCGGTGTCGAAGATCCGGGCCACACCGTCGCTGCTGGCGACGGCAAGGCGACGGCCGTCGCGGCTGAAGGCGGCGCTCGCTGCGCTGGCGTCCGCAAGCCTCCACTCTTGCAGGAGGCGGACCTCTGCGGTGCGAAATACCCGCGCCGTCCGGTCTGCGCTGGCGGTGGCGACGAGGCCCCCGTCGGGGCTGAAGCTCACGCTGTGGATGGGTCCGGTGTGGCCGCCGAGCCGCCGCAGGAGGCGCCCATCATGGGCGTCGTAGATGCGCGCAGCACCGTCGAAGTTGGCGGTGGCGATGCGCAGCCCATCCGGAGAAAAGGCAGCCAGCAGGACGCCGCCGCCGGAGTCGCCAAGCTCGTGCGCAGGCTGCCCGTCCGCTGCCACAAAGAGGCGCGCGCCCGATTCCACTCCCGTGGTCAGGACGTACTTGCCATCGGGGCTGAAGTCGGCGCTGGTGGCTCCGCCCAGCGGCAGGTCGAGCCTGGCGATCGGGGCGCCGCTGCCGGCATCCCACACGCGCGCGGTCCGGTCCTCGCTGACAGTCACGACCCAGCGGCCATCGGGGCTGAAGCGCGCACCGTAGAGCAGGTCGGTGTGGCCGCTGAGCTGGGTCAAGGGTCGCCCGTCCGCCGCACTCCAGATCCGCGCCGTGAAGTCGTGGCTGGCCGTGACGATGCGCTGGCCGTCGGGGCTGAACGCGGCGCTGCGCACCTCCCCGGTGTGGCCGCGCAGCACAGCCAGGCGCTGGCCATCGCCTGCCGAGAAGATGCTCGCGGTCGCGTCTCCGCTGGCGGCGACGATGCGCTGGCCGTCGGGGCTGAAGCGGGCGCTGCGGATGGGACCCGCCTCGGTGTGGAGGACGGCCAGCGCCTGCCCGCCCGCTGCGCCAAAGAGCCGGGCGCTGCCATCGCGGCTGGTGGTGAGGATGCGCTGGCCATCGGGGCTGAAGCGGGCGCTCTGGACCTCATCGGAGTGTCCGTGGAGCTCGGCCAGCGCGCGACCGCTTCTTGCATCAAAGACGCGTGCTGTGCTGTCTGCGCTGGCGGTGACGATGCGCTGGCCGTCGGGGCTGAAGCTGGCGCCGAGAACGCGCTCCGTGTGACCCACCAGGGCGGCCTGGAGCCCGTCGATGCTGCGCATCGCGCTCTTGAGCAGGTAGCCCAGGCTCGGGTGGGTGCTGCCCGCCTGGTAGGCATGGTGCAGAAGCAGCAGCGCCTCGCCCTCCTTTGCCTGCCCTGAGAAAAGCAGCTCCTGACCGCTGTCGACATAGGTATTCAGGAACTGCTGGCGGATCTTGGTCTCGGCGGCGGTGGCTTCGCGGACCCGCTGCCGCTCCTTGGCGATGTAGATGCCGCTGGCCAGAAGCACTGTGATGAAGAGCGCGGCAATCAGGCCGATGCGCAGGCGCAGCTCGCTCTGCTGCTGGCGCAGTCCGGCCGCGAGAAACTCCGCTTGCAGCGCCCCCAGATCCTCGGGCTTGCGCTGCTCGAAGTCGCGCAGCAGGTCGAGATCCGGCGGCCGCCACAGCCGTCCAGCGGGTCGCCCCGCGCGCTGCCACAGCGCGGCCGCTTCGAGCGCGCGGTCGTCGAGCCCGTGGTCCTGGCGGCTCTGCGCGATCCAGCCGTGCAGCGCAGTCCAGTGATAAAACAGCGCCTCGTGGGTCACCTCGGCGATGGTCTCGCTGCCATCGGCCGACAGCGTGATCAGGCGGGCGTGATCGCTGGCAAACCTGCGCAGCACGGCCAGCACCTCGGCCTCCGACTCGCCGCGGCCGCACAGCGCACTTAACGGCATGCGCCGTCGGGTATCCGGCACGCCATCGCCCAGGCGGACCAGGCGAACCAGCGCTCGGCGGGCGGTGGCCTGGTCGCGCTCGTTGAGCTCGTCGTAGAACGCCTGCGCGCGGCCCGCCAGGGCGCCGCCCACGCCGCCGAGCTCCTGGAGCGTGCTCGCCGGCGACCTGCCCGCCAGCATCCCTTCCCAGAGCTGCGACAGCGCAAACTGCAAGAGCGGCAGCGCACCGCTGCGGCCCTCGACCTCGCGCAGCAGCAGATTCACGGTGGCCTCATCGAGCGGCAGCCCGAGCTGCGCGGCGGGCTCGGCGATCGCGCGCCGCATCTCCTCTTCGCTCATCAGGGTCACGAGCTTGGCCTGCTCATCAAAGAGACGGTTGAGCTTGGGATGCTGCTGCTGGGTCTCGCCAATAAAGTCGGTGCGCAGGGTCATCACCACCAGCAGCGGCAGACCCGGAGTGCACGCGCCGCACAGCAGCAGCTCGACAAACGCCGCACGCTCGGCGGCATCGGTGCACAGGGTGTAGGTCTCCTCGAACTGATCGACCAGGATGATGAGCGGCCGGCCGGCATCCGCAGCGGGGAGCGCCGCCAGCGCGGCGGCCAGCGCGCCGAGCGGGTGGCTGCCGGGCTTGAGCTCGACGAGCCGCGGCGGCACGGCCGCCTGATCCGCGGCGAAGGCCAGCGGGCGGCGCTCAAGCTCGGGCAGCAGGCCGGCGCGTGCCACCGAAGACTTGCCAGAGCCAGACGGACCCAGCACCGCCAGCAGCCGCGGCGCACCCGCACGCTGCAGGAGCTCGCGGGTGCAGCTCCAGAGCTTGCTCACGAGCGCCTCGCGGCCAAAGTAGAAGCGCCGCTCCAGGCTGCCGAAAGCGGCCAGACCCGGATAGGGCCGAAAGACCAGCGGGCGCGTCTCTGGGCCGTCGGCAGCGCGGGCGTGGAGCTTGAGGCTGCTCGCGTCGCGCGGCTCGACTGTGCCGAGCTGTTGGCGCGCGGCGAGCAGCGCCGATTCCAGCGAGGCCAGCTTGCCCAGGAGTGCGTCATAGAAAAGCTCGGTGAAGCGGATCGAGCCTGCGCGCGAAAGCGGAAAGCGCGAAGCGACCACGCCTGCGATGCCGACGCGATGCAGGGCCTGCGCCACGCTGCCGAGCTCGTTGCCCAGCTGGCCGGGGTTGTCGCCGTCGCAGGCCAGCAGCACGGCCAGCCGCACCATCTTGGCGTAGGGGCCCAGGATCTGCCGCAGCTCGGCGGCAGCAAGCAGACGCCGCTCGCCCCGCTCGCCTTCGCCGTCGAGGACGAAGCCGTAGCTGCCGCCAACCCGGGCGCCGTGGCAGAGCAGGTGCAGGATCGAAATCGGGCGCGGCTCTTTTTCCGCGGCCGCCAGCGCCTTGGCCAGGCGGCCGGGCGAGACGTGCTCGATGACGTCGCGAGCGGGGTCGAAGCAGGGCAGGTTGGCGCTGGCGGCGGCGGCAACTGCACGGATCTGCTCTGCGGCCGGCACAGTGCCGCCGGCTGCGGACCAGGCGACGAGGATCCGCCCGCTGCCGCGACGGGGCAGCGGCGACTCGGGGACCGTGGCGGTGTCGGGCCACTCGTAGCGCAGGAGCACGTTGGGAAGCTCGCCGAGGTGCTGCCCGCTGGCCTTGAGCGTCAAGAGCTCCCACGGCAGCGCATAGAGCTCGGCCGCCGCAGAGCGGACCGTGATGATGACGGCGGGACGCTGCGCGAGCGCCTGCCCAAGCTCGGCCGCGAGCTCGGGCCAGCCGAGCGGGGTGACGAAGCGGCGCAGCCGCTCGCCGATGCGCTGCGGGATCACCGGATCGCAGTGCGGCTGACGCAGCGCTGCCAGATCGGCGAGCAGCGACTCATCCCAGGAAAAGGTGGCCCGCTCGAAGCTGCCGCCGGCGCTGCGCAGCAGATAGTCCTGCGGCGCAAAGCGGAAGGCCCACGCATCTTCGGCATGCTCCACGCGGACGAACTCCAGAACCATTGAGAGCGGCGCAGGTCGCATGCGTGAATCTTCCCAGCGGCGCGCTACTCGGCGCACCCTTGCGGCGAGCAGCGCCCACCCAGAAACTCAAGCAGCAAGCGCGCTGTCGCCTGCGGTCGCTCGTACTGGGGAGCGTGGCCGCAGCCGGTCAAGGTGACCAGGATCGAGCCAGTCACTCCGGCATGCCAGACCGGCGCATGCTTGATCGAGATGATCCCATCCCCTTCGCCCCACACGATGAGCGTCGGCGCCTGGATCTCCCCGAGCCGATCGTTCAAGAGATACGCGCCGTCGCTGCGCAGATCTGCGAGCATGCGGTTGAGCCAGGCGAAATCGGCAACCGCTCTTTGAATGAAGAGCCGCTTTATCGAATCCGGAGCCGGGGGTGGATGAACAAACACCCGCCGCATGAAGGCGTCGTACTTGGCGATGGTGTCCATCGGTGCCGGCTGGTCGCTGTACGGCACCGGATCGTCCACCCGCAGGCCCGCGGGATCCAGCAGCACGAGCTTCACGACCGCCTGCGGATGCGCGATTGCAAATGCCGCGGCAATGTGTCCGCCCATCGAGTTGCCACCAAGATGAAATGTGCCAAGACCCAGCGCCGCGGTGAAGTCGCGGAGCGTCTCGACCTGCGCCGCGGCTCCATACCTGCGGCCCGGCTCATGCGCCGTATCGCCGTGGCCCGGCAGATCCGGAAGGTAGATCGTGTAGCGCTCGCCCAGCCAGCGCGCGCTCTGTAGGAATGCGTCCTTGCTATCGGACCAGCCGTGCAGCAGCACGAGCGGCGGTCCCGACCCCCCGTGATAGTAGGGAATCCTGTAGCCCTTGACCGAGATGGCGTGGAGCGACAGCCCGGCGCGCAGTGCGTGGTAGCGTGCGAGCGCCGCGAGCGCCTGCGCGGGAAACAGACCCACGGTCACGGCGACCGCTGCGGCCAGGATTCCGCAGATTCCCGCGAGCGCCCAGAAGATCTTTTTCACCATCTTGCTCATAGCGAGACCGAGAGCTCCATGCAGCGCGGCGCGAAGATCCAATAGGGCTGCTGGCGTGCAGAGTTCCTGGCCGCGATGTCGGCATCGAGCTCCTGCATGCTGGCGGTGAAGCGCTCCACCGCCGCCCGCGCCGCTTCATCGCGAAACAGCCAGCCGATGTCGTCACCGATGTGCGGCATGCGGAGGTTGGTGAGCACGCCCAGCATGAACGCCTGGTACATGGTGTTGCGCCGGGGCAGCGAATCGGCGAACGTCGGAGCGTCCCAGACCACCGGCGGCCCGAGGCGCAGATCCGACAGATAGTCGGCGATGCCGCCGCCGACCTGCTCGTGGTACCCGGTGGAGTTGAAGATCAGATAGGCCGCCATCTCCTGGAGCCTGGGCTCGCTCGTGCAGTCGGGAAGGTCAGCGGGCAGGAGCGACTGGAGGCGCTGGCTGAAGTCACTGAGCTCGGCCCGATCGGCGCTGGTCCAGCGCCCGCGCGTCTGTGCGAAGTAGTCCTGGACGAAGCGCTGGAGCCGGTTGAAAAACAGCAGCCCATCTTCGCGGTACAGATACCCTTTCACCCCTTCCATTCCGCGCTGGCGCAGATCTTCATCGAAGGGCGCAAACCGGTACGAGCGCACGCTGTGCTCGTACAGCCGCTTGAGCGCCGGCCACTCCAGCGCGAACAGGCGGTGGAAGATCGCCTGCCTGCCCACCAGCGTGAGCAGCCCATCGCGGTTGATGGTCGGCGTGCGGAACTGGAACGGCAGGAGCAGGCGGCGCAGCGGATGGTCCGGCGACAGCGTGTCGCGCGTCGCGATCACGCCGGCGTTGGAGATCATCAGGTGGCACTGCACAGCGTGATCGCGGATGGTCACATCCAGCGCCACCGCAGCGCGAAAGCGCAGCTTGGCCAGCTCCCACTGCGGGTGGCCCGGCGTGTAGACGTGTCCCTCGCGCTCGATGCGCAGCGGCCGGAAGCCGAGATCCATCACCAGCTTGGCGCCGTAGCGCGCAAAGCCGGAGCGCACCTCGTAATCGAGCAGGTACTCCAGATCCACAACCAGGTTGTCATTTCGCCGCTCGACACGATGCGCCGCCAGGCCCTGCGAGACGAAGCGTGCGAGCGCCTCGTCGGTCGTGGGATCGCCCCAGCTCACCTGGGTGATCAGGCGATCGCCGAAAGCGCTGCGCAGCTCCATCGCCGCCGCCTCCGGATCGGCGAAAGGATCGTCGGGATCGCTCACCGGGCAGGTCAGGTGCAGCGCAGCGAGCGCGGCGCGTTCGAGCACAGGAATGCCCTCGGCTTCGTAGTCCTCATCGGCCAGCACCAGACCCGTCACCGGATCCGCCACCACCTGGATTCCCTTGGGCGGGGGATCGCTCTTGAGCGCCTTCACCGAAACAGCGGGAAAGCGGTCGTAGTAGTCCTTGATCGATTCACTCATCAGCTGGGTGTGAAGACAGATTCCCAATCGTTCCAACATGTTCCCCTCACACAAGAAAGGATCAGGCGCGCTCACTCAAAGGTCTCGTCTCCCGTGGGCTCACCGATCGGGACGCCGTTTTCGCGGTGGCGATACTGGGAGATCGCCTGGTAGATGCGCTTGCGCGCCCGGTTGATGCTCCCGAGCGGCCGGTGCTCGGGCAGCGAGTGCCACGACGTAAACGAGATGTTCTCGGCAAGCTCCAGCTGCGCCGGCGAAAGGAAGGTCTGGCGGGGAATCCGCAGGGTGGCCACGCTGCGCCACTGCCCCTTCCACGGGATGCGCGGATCCTCGATCGGCTCATCTTCGCTTGCGCGGAACCGCACCAGGAACTCGAAGCTCGCGTCGCCCTGCGCGAGCGTGCCTCGCATCGCCTCGCGCAGATAATCGGGAGAGTCGGGAATCGGCTCTCTTGCCATGCTGGTGGGCCGCAGCGAGAACTGGATCGGGCGATCGCCGAGCAGATACGGCGTCGCACTGTAGTACTGGGTGGTCAGGGGGCTGCTCACCTTGCGGTTGCGCATCGCCATCACGATCAGGAGCTCGCGGATGCGCCACCGGAATGGGTTCAGGCTGGGCAGGAAGAACCAGATCGGGCTGCCCGAAAAGACCGCCTTCATGAAGCGGATGTACTCGTCGAGATCGGCGACGGGAAACTCGGGATTGTTGAGCAGCACGAAGTCCTGGGTCGTGGCGTGCCGCTCATCCGGCAGGAGCTTTTCGCCCGGCACACCCAGCAGCTTGACCGCCATGCCGCGCGTCTGCGGCTCGTGATCGTCACCGATGTTGCCGACCGAGTTCGAGAAGCGCACGTAGGCCCGGTAGGTGCGGGGCGTCTGAAACACCCCGACGGCAAGCTCCGGCGGCAGGGCCTCGTGCACGGTGAGCTCGGCGCGCACGAGCCCGTGATGCTTGGCGTGCGCGTCGCGCTTCACCGGTCTGGTTCCCGGCGGGCTCTCCTTTTTCAGCTGCTCCATCGTGAGCCGCAAGATTTCGTCGATGGCCGCCTCTTCCCCGGCGGGGATCTTCTCGAACTCGGTCACTGTCATCTCCTTTGTGCGACGATCACATCTGCTTGAGGGCGCTCGTGCCCAGGAAGGCCGCGCCCGCGCCAAGCGCCGCCAGGCTGAGCTCCTTGTTGGTCGCCATCACGTCCGACAGACCGAAGAACAGCTGGCCGTCCATGTGCAGGATCACCACGTCCTTGTTGCCAATTCCTTCGACCAGGCAGCCGATGCCGGTGACCAGCGCTGCCACCATCTGCCCGCAGCCCAGCAGCTGCTGCAGGGGCGCGAAGATGAGCGCCTTGCTCATGCGCGCCTTGAGCTCGTAATACGAGACCAGGAAGCCGAGCAGGTTGTAGGTGATCTCCGACGGCCAGTAGCGCTGGAAGGCGGCCGTGTTGGCAAGGGTCATGGTGATGCTGATCGAGCTGGCCAGCGCCCCGCACGCGGCTCCGAGCTGGTTGAGCGGCCCCGTGCCCGGATTGCTGGAGTACAGATCTCCCTTGAGCGCGCTCAGGCCGTAGAGGGCCGCCTGCGTGATCATGAGCCCGACCCGCGTCTCGCTTGGCATCTGGGGATTCTGAGCTGCGGGCTCGTCGGAGAAAGAGAGGGGCAGCGTGCTGGCCGCAGCCGGGGTGGCGCTGGGCAGCGCCAGCGGCATGGGTCCGCTCGGCGGCTGCATCCCGTGGAAGGGACCGTGCGATGCGCCGTGCTCGATCTTGTAGATGAACGTGTAGGCCGCCCCGGCGAGCAGGGTGATCAGGTTGAGGATGGTGAGCTCCGATTGACCGCGGAAGATGAAGACCTCGATGAGCTCGGTCAGCACCGGCACATAGAGCCGCTGGTTGAAAAACGAGCGCAGCAGCGGCGCGGCCTTGGCAACCGCTTCGAGGATGCTGGACGTGATATTTTTCAGGCTGACCACGAGCCCTGCGGCCAGGGAGCGAAACACATCCAGGATCGACGCCGGATCCGTGAGCAGCGAGTCGAGCGCGGACATGGTGAGGGTCGGCGCCAGCCCCAGCGAGCTGAGCTCCGCGGCGATGCGGTCGAGCTCGGGACTGCTCTCGCCGCTCGCGCCGCCGACGTTTACGCCCACGGCATCGAGGAAGTCATCCATGCGATCGCTGATGAACTCGTAGGCCTCCCCGAGTCCGGTGAAGATCTCGCCGACCGAGTGGCGCGCGCTCACGGGACGGGCCCCGCTGCCGGCGATGAGCGTGGCCAGGCTGTCGAAGGTCGCCGTCAGCGCCGGACCCGCAGACGCGCACAGGGGCGGCAGCGACTGCAGGGCCGAGTCGATGGTCTGCGCCAGGTAGCGCTGCGTCTCCAGCACATCGCCCCAGTTCAAGAGCCCGAGCAGAAACTCGATAAGCGTCTTGAGCTCCAGGGCCAGCTTCTTCACAAACGCGACCGCGACGCGCGCGACATCCTCGATCTGGGTGAGCGCGCTCTTTACGACCGATACGACGCCGTTTTTCACCGAGAGCACATAGGCGAACAGGCCGTTGGTGTTGTCGATCAGGAAGTCGGTGGCGCTGCTCAGCAGGTCGTCGCGCAGGCTCAGGACCGGCGCCGCCAGGCTCTCCGCGGCCCGCAGCAGGCCCATGATCCCTTCGGGCGAGAAGGAAAAGATGTTGCCGCTGATCACCGCGCTGGCAAGGCTGGTCGCCGTCGAGGCGATCTGTTCGCCGAGCCGCTTGAAGCCGTCGCCGATGGGGTTGAAGATGTCGCCAATCGAAAAGGCGATGATGGTGCCCGGGGGGAGCGGAGCGCTGGGCATCAGCCGCGAGCCGGCCAGATAGCCGGCGCCGGTGGTGAGCACGCGGCTGACCGTTGACCCGGGCGGAGCGACGACGTGGGGCGGCAGGCAGGCGTCGCTGTTGTCCGGCACCGTGGCCCCGGCCAGCGCGACGGGAATCGGCAGCCGCATGGCGCCATCGCTCGTGCGCACCCGGACCTCGGAGGTTGCCAGGCGGCCCATGGCCTGGTTCATCATTCCTGCCAGCGCGTGCGCCTGCGCCACTCCGCCGGCCGAGCCCGCAAGCGGCGAGGTCTTGCCCGCAGGCGGGTTGAGCAGCCGCTCCGGGGTGAGCGTCGCCAGCTGCTGGTGCAGATCCAGATCGGGAGCAATGACCGCCCACACATCGGGCGGCATCTCGTCCCAGCGGGCGCGCAGCAGCGGGCAGGTGAGCTGACCGGCTAGCGGCTCGACCGAGATGCGGCAGCGTCCCGAGCGTGCCGCCGCGATCTGGAGCGGCACCCCGGGCAGCAGGTGATACTGCACGGTCTGGCCCGAGGCATCGCTGAGGATGTCCATCTCGCCCTCGGCCATCAGCGTGATCAGCGTGCCGCCCGGCACTGCGCTGCCATCCGGGCGCACCGGTGAGAGCACCACCTGGAACACGCCCTTCTGGCGCACCGGAGACGCGGCAGGCGTGCCGCTCTGCGCCGTCTGAGACGCGGGGCGCTGCACCACCATGCCCGGCTGGCTGACGCGCACCTGCTGCGCCGGATCGGTCTTGTAATCGGTGAGCAGACGCACCTGCGCCCGGATGTACGTCCTTACGATCTGCGGCAGCACGGGAATGGTGACCGAGCTCGACTCGGCGATGATGTTGAGCTGCGGCAGTCCGTCGCCGCGCTGATGGCAGAGCACGAGATACTTGGTCTCGCCGGGCCAGCTGTCGCCCCAGCTGTTGTCGGCGCGGAAGGTGCGGAGCACGCTGGTGTGCTGCTGCGCCTCGGGGCAGGTGCGGAACTCCTCTGCGAGCTTGTCGCGGCTGATCTGTCCGCTGGTCACGCGCTGGGTGTGGTACTGGAGTCCCCAGGCATCCGCCGGGCGGCCGAGATACAGCGCAAAGAGGCTGCCGACAAAATCGGTGTCGGTCACCGGGCCGTGCCGGCGCGCCTCGTCCCAGGCTGCGACCTTCTGCTCCAGCCCATCGCGGTCGCACACGCGGCTCGTGAGCTGATCGACGTAATAGCCGATCTCGAACTGGTTGGGCTGACGGCCGAGGTAGCGCACCCACAGGCTCGTCACGAAGTCGCGATCGCCATCGAGCTGACTGCGGGCCGCCACGCTGACGTCGGCCAGCCCGTACGCCGCGCCCATGAGCTGGAGCTGGGGGGCGGGCATGAGGTAGTTTGCCGGCAGCTGCGTCGAGATCTGCAGCGTGCCGCCCTCGCGGGCGATGGCCACCTGCGGCGCGCGCAGACCGTAGCGGTAGATCACCACCAGCGCCTTGTTCTGGCCCTGCCAGGAGTCCCCGAAGATGCCGTTGTTCACGGGGATGGCGAGCTGGCCATCGCGCACCAGCGACGCGACGCGGTCTGTGACATCCAGCGGTCCGTACGCTGCGCCCAGGATCGCGGGGCCCGCCATCAGCAGCGTCTCTGCGGGATGGGGCGGCGTCCCGAGCAGCCCTGCGGCCACCCCCCCGAAGATGGAGGGATCGTCGAGCCAGCTCTGCCGCGCGATCTGGAGGATCGGCCTGCCGCCGTCCACCTGAAAGACCGCGACCAGCGTCTTGCGGACGCCGGGCCAGCTGTCGGGCAGCAGCGGGCTGTCGGCGCTGATGCTCACAAGCTCATTGTTGCCCCGCTGGTGGAGCAAGATGTCGGTGACATCGGCCAGTCCGAACGCAGCGCCCATGATGTTGAGCCCGGGGCCCGCTGGACGATCGATCCAGGGGTTTGTGCCGCGCGGCATGGCCACGGAATCGGGAGTGATCGACAGCGTCTGGTCCTGCGCCACGACCGCCACGCACGGATAGAGCGAGCCGTACTGGTAGATCACCACCAGCGACTTCTGGTAACGCGGCCAGGGATCCTGCGCCACCAGTCGCAGGTCGGCCTTGATCGACAGCGTCCCGTTGCGCACATTTGCGGAGACAGCGGCCGTGACATCCGCCGGACCGAAGGCAGCGCCCAGGATGCGCAGCGGAGGGGCTCCCAGATAGACCGCGGTGTTGGGCTGCGCGACATAGAGCAGCGGCGGCCCATCGTCCTGCTGGTAGAAGATGCTCAGCTTGTTGGGCAGCGGCGCGATGGTTCCCGTCGGCCCCCACACCGCATCGGTGGCCGCGCTGTACAGCGTCTCATCCGAGCTCACCAGCTGGCGCGCCCGGGCCGTGACGTTGCTGCGTCCGTAGACCGCGCCCAGGATGCGCAGCTTCGGGCGCGGCGGCGGCGCGGTGCTCGCGGCCGGGGCAGCCGGCGCCGCAGCCGGTGCCGGCGCTGGGGACAGGAAGATTTCGTGCGGCAGCGGAATGATGAGCGCGCTGCCACCAGCGGGCGCAATGCAGAGCCGCGGCGGGCAGTTGCCGTAGCGGAACAGGATGCAGAGCGTCGGGTTGATGTAGCCGATCACCGCGCCCTGGTTGCTGACCGGGGGATTGAAGACGGCATCGGTTACCACCAGCCACAGCCGGTTGTCGCGGACCAGGGCGGCGACCTTGGCAGTGACGTCCTCCTGGCCGGCGGGCACCCCGCTGTAGGCGGCGCCGAGGATCTGGAGCGGCGCGAACGAGCGGCGATAGGCCACGGCCTCGGGGCAGTCTCTGAACTCGGCGTCCATGTCCGCCGCGCTCCGGCCGCCGAGCATCGCCCCGAAGTGGAGCGCCAGCTCGCTGTCGCCGGGGGCGCGGCCGAGATAGCGATAAAACAGGCTGATGAGAAAGTCGCGATCGCGCAGCCGCGCGTGCGCCTTGGCTTCATCGCAGCTTGCAAACTCCGCTTCGAGTGCGGCCCGCGTCATGCTTCCACTGGTGAGCCGCGGCACGTGCCAGCTGAGCTCCACCTGATCGCGGGGATCGCGGCCGATGTACCGCGCAAACAGGGAGCGGACAAACGCGTCATCGTCGGTCGGTCCGTGCTGAACCGCCTCGGCGCAGGTGCGGAACTCCTGCTCCAGGTTGTCGCGGGTGATCTGTCCGCTGGTGAGCCGCTGGGCGTGGAACTGAAGGCCCGCGGCATCCGCCGCGTGTCCGAGATAGCGCCAGCACAGCGAGCGGACAAAGTCGTAATCGGCGAACTTTGCGCGCTGCTGGGTCTCCTGATATCCGATGAACTCCTGCTCCTGCTGCGCCCGCGGCAGCTCGCGGGCGAGCAGCCGGCCGGTGTGGTAGTCCAGGCTGAGCGGGTCGGGACCGTGCCCCAGGTAGCGCCAGCACAGCGAGTTGACCCAGTCGCGATCTTCCGAAGGCTGGCAGCGGATGCTCTGCATGACGACGCTGCCGTCGGTCTTCACCGCCCAGGCGCGGCCCTCGGGCGTCACGCTGAGGCTGCTGCACGCAAGGCCGCCATCGATCCAGCTGCCGGTCGCGGCATCGCGCGAGTAGGCGGCGTTGCCAGCGCCAATGGCCCAGACCGTGCCATCGCTGCCCACCGCGATGTCGAATGCGCCGCCGGGGGGTGGGGGCAGCTGGGTCAGGGTCTCGCCATCGCGGCGGAAGATGGCGCCGCCGGCCACCGCGGCCCACACCTGCTCGCCGGGACCGACGGCGATGAAGTCTGCCTGGCCGCCGATCAGGGTCCAGCCGCTGCCGTTCCAGGAATAGATCTTGCGATCCGTCCCGATGATCCAGGCCGCGCCGCTCGGGCCCACCGCGATGTCGCAGGCGTAACCGGACAGCAGTGTCCAGTTCGCGCCGTCTCGACGGGAGATCGTGCCGTTGGCATTCACGACCCAGGGCTGGTTGTTGGGGCCGACGCCGATCCGCGCGGCGCTCGCAGGTACGTTGATCCAGTCCAGCGCGTTTGAGTTGGCCGTGGTGCCATCCCTGCGCACCATCCACACGTCACCGTCTGGTCCGACGCCAATGTCCTTCGCGCTGCCCGAGACCGGATGCCAATAGATCGCAGTTGCCATGGTGTACTCCCAAATGGAATTGCAATCGATGCTACGGAGCGATTTTTGGACGCATATGGATAAAGTTTGAGTGGCCGGTATCTCGTGATACCCCGCCTGATTTTGCGCCTTGGACGCAGCTGCGCAGCTGGGCTCAGCATGCGCGAAGCGGCCCAGGGACCATCAAGGCCGAACCGACCTTACGGCTGTTCGCTGGGCGGACGCGGCAGCGTGCACGCGACCTCGGTGCCTGCGCCCGGACTGCTGAGCAGCGACAGCTTGGCTCCCATTGCGAAGGCGCGCTCGCGCATGCCCAGGATCCCCATGCCGCTGGTGCGCAGCTGCGGCGAAAAGCCGACGCCGTCGTCGTGCACGCGAATCTCAAGCTGCCGATCGGTGATCGCCAGCCTGACCTGCACGCAGCCTGCCTGCGCGTGGCGCATCACGTTGGTCAGAGACTCCTGGATGATGCGAAAGGCCGTGTTGGCAAGCTCCGCGGACAGCCCGGCGTCATCTCCGCTGATCTGCATCTGGCAGGCGAGGCCGGCGCGCGTGGCGACCCGCTGCCCCAGCCACTCCGTCGCCGCTTTCAGCCCCAGATCGTCCAGCACCAGCGGCCGCAGCTGGCCGACGATCTCACGCGCGGTCTTGGTTGTGCGCTGCACCAGGTGATCGAGCTCGGTCAGGTTGTTGCCGATCGCGCCGGGATCGCGGCGAAAGCGCTCCATGGTCAGTCCCAGCGCGTAGCGCAGCGCGGTCAGCTCCTGGCCGAGCTCGTCGTGCAGCTCGCGCGAGATGTGCGCGCGCTCCTCTTCGCGGGCGCGCTCCAGGTGGTTCAAGAGCTCGCGCAGCTCCTGCGTCTTTTCCGCCACCTTGCCTTCGAGCTCCGCGGCGTTTCTGGCCAGCTCAAGCGACTGAAGGAAGCTCTTGCGCAAGAGCTGGAAGGGATAGTGCCCGAAGGCGATGTAGCCCAGCATGACCAGCACGAGCATGCTCAGGAGCACCGGAAGATATCGCGAGCCCAGGTCCTCGGGTCGAAACAGGAAGAGTCCCGCCGTCAAGCCCGCGGCCTGCAGGATCGTGATAAGGATGCGCTCGTGCATGATGAGCGGCAGCACGATCGGCACCACGAACGCGGTCAGTGTGAGGTAGATCCACGGCACCTCCAGCCCGCCCAGATGCGCCCCGGTGTAACCCAGCGCTCCCATCGCAAGCGCCAGAACCAGGCTGCCCGGCCAGAAGACGACTCTGCGAAAGGGCGCATAGCGCAGCGCCAGCAGAAAGGCCAGACAGGAGCTGATGATGATCACGCGAAAGAGCTCCGAAGGCCGCAAGGTCTCGGCGAACTTTGCATAGATCAGCCGATCGAGCGGCCACCACGCGATGGTAATGCCGAGACAGATTCGCGCGACGAGGCGCATGCTCTGTTCAAGCCGCAAGAGGCGGTACTCCGCAAACGCCTTCTCATCCTCTGGAGTGGCTGGTCTCGACGGACTATTGCTCGGCTCGGACGGCATGAAGCTAGGTCGCAAGATCCGCTTGCCGGCGCGCGCGAGGTTCAACTAGCATGGGCCATGCTGCTACCAGCAGCTCTGGTGTGCAGGGAGGGGCCGCCCCGATGATTCGAATCTTCATCGCGGATGATCACACTATCGTGCGACATGGACTGCGCCAGCTGATCGATGCGCAGACTGACATGCGCGTGATCGGCGAAGCGAGCAACGGCCGGCAGGTGCTGCTCGCAGAAAACAAACATGAATGGGACATCCTGATCCTAGATCTCTCGCTGCCCAAGGTCAACGGCATCGAGGTGCTGCGCCGACTTCATGAAGAGCGGCCGGAGCTCCGCGTGCTGGCGCTGTCGATGTATCCCGAAGATCAGTACGCAAGGCGGGTGCTGGGCGAAGGCGCGGTCGCGTATCTGTCAAAGGAGCAGTCCTCGGAAGAGCTCCTTGCGGCCCTGCGCAAGGTGGCGCGCGGCGGTACCTACGTAAGCTCTGCGGTCGCCGCCACCTTATCGCCGGGCGAGCAGCCGGAGCGGGCGGCGCCGCACGAGAGCCTCAGCGCGCGCGAATATCAGATCTTCACGCTGATCCTGCAGAACCGAACCTCCAGCGAGATCGCAGCTGAGCTCGATCTATCCCAGAGCACAGTTGCGAACCATGTGGCTCGCGTGAAGTCCAAGCTCGGCGTGCGCACCATCGGCGAGATCGTCGGCTACGGACACCGCGCCGGCCTGATCAACATGCCCTGAGCATCAGCCGCAGCGCTGCTGTGAGAGCTGCGTTCGCAGGGCTGCGCGGGACGATGAGACGGCCGAGGTGGCAGCGAGCGGAAGAGGAGACCCGGCCGACTGTGCAACGCACGGCAAGTACTCTTCAGTCCGAAATGAAGAGGAAATGTCTATATCCGGATTGGATAAAGAGGAATCGGTGGGCAGGAGTGCGGGAGAGAATGACTGATACGTAAAGTTAGCTTGTGGTCTTGAAGGAAAAGACATCACCCGAGCGACCCTGCCAATATGCCGGACGGTGTGATTTCTCGTTTTTGCCCCCCGCATTCATGATGATGTCGTAGGTTTCTTCATACATAAAATTGTAGACTTTATTTACTTTGCCGTTGCTGTCTTTGACGTTCTTCTGAAAGCGCTCCTCGGTGGCCGTCAGCTCGAACGTTGCCTCACGGCCGTTGCTCGACGGAGTCATCTTGCCCTCAGCGCCCTTGATGATCAGGGTGCCATCCTTCTGCCTGCGGACATCGATCGACTTCGAGTTTTCTGCTTTTGCCATGTGGAACCTCCCCGGCTCGATTTTCGAAAATCTCCCGAACGAATACAAAACCAATTTCTATCGATCTGTAGGTATTTGCTTTTATTGATAATTAAAATATGCATTTTTGAGTTATTTATATATGCGTTGATATCTACATAAGTGACTTGCGTAGGTCTCTCTGGGGCGCCCTGGGCTGCACACTCAGGTCAAGCGTGCCCCCCCTGGGCACCGCTCGCGCCATGTAGGTCCTCCTCGAAGCGGGTCCAGCCCAGCAGCTCGACCTGCATGTCCACCATCGCAACCGGGCGTGACTGTTGCTCTTTGCCAAGGGGCCGCATGGGCTCTGGAAGA
>Ga0075163_10003454_pt1 | contig 21227 bp, 15 predicted proteins | sample JI1023141ADNA_FD_71478 | JGI IMG/M metagenome (GOLD analysis project Ga0075163, IMG submission 71478) | Wastewater effluent complex algal communities from Wisconsin, to seasonally profile nutrient transformation and Carbon sequestration -... | ecosystem: Engineered > WWTP > Effluent > Algae... | reverse complement strand
CAGTTCGTCGTCGCGACCGAGCGCGAGGGCAACGCCAAGGCGATCATGGAGCAGAAAAATTCCATCGAATCGAAACGCGTGCTCGCCACCGACACCTTCGGCTCCATCTCCGAGGGCAACGTCGGTGAGTTTCTGAAATATTTGCCCGGTGTGCTGATCGACTACGTCGAAGCCGATGCCCGCTCGGTGAGTCTCGGCGGCCTCGATCCGAAATACACCTCGGTCACGCTCGATGGCTCCCCACTGGCCAGCTCCGGCATGGCCGCGGCGAGCGGCGCGACGGCCAACCGCGCGTTTGAATTCGAACAGATGTCGATCAACGGCATCGAGACCGTCGAGCTGAGCCGCACACCGCAGCCGGAAAATCCCGGCAGTGCGCTGGCCGGTGTAGTTAATCTGCGCAGTCGCGGCGCCTTCGACCGCGCGGGCCGGCTGATCGGTGTCCGCGCCGGTTTTGCGTTTAACTCCATGAGCGGCCTGCCTTGGAAGAAGCAGCCCGGTTGGGACGACGACGACCACTCCCGCCTCCAGCCGAATTGGGGCGTCGATTACTCCGACGTATTTCTCAACAAGCGCCTCGGCGTGCGCGCCGGCTACAACTACTCGTTCACGTTTGCCGAGCAAAAGGCCGAGGTGGCCAACTACGCCTTCGATACCAATCTCACCAACAACGACACCGAGATCCCGCGCATCACGAGCTTCAGCTTCCGCGATTCGCCGAAGCCCACCGTGCGCTACAACGGCAACGTGCGTGTCGACTACAAATTCGACGACTCGCTGTGGATGTCGGCCCGCGCCGAGTATAACAGCTACCACGCAAAATTCTTCAGCCGCGACCTGAACTTCAACTTCACCACGACGGCCAACGGCCCCGGCGGCCCGACCGTTGCGGGCACCGAATATTCGCTCAGCAGCCAGACCGCGACGGTCGGCACGGTAGCGATCAATCAGGGCGGCGGCGCGACCAACAAATACGGCTCCACGGCCAACTTTGGCCTCGATGGGCACTACAAGAAAGGGGCGTTCCGCGCCGACTTCGCCGGCAGCATGTCGCGCTCGATGACGTGGTATAAGGACCAACAGTTTGGCTTTTTCTGGTCCATCGAGCCCGGCGCGTTGACCAACCTCGGCCTCCGTTTCAATCGCAACGGCCCCGCTGATCCCGCGCTCTTCATCACGCAGACTTCGGGTCCCGACTACCGCAATCTCGCCAACCATCCCAACGGCTTCGCCGCCCGCATGAACGACCGTCAGGGCGAGGATCAGCGCTACCAGTTCAAGTCGGACTTCCAATACACGCTCCAAGGCCGTGTGCCTGCGGTGCTCAAAGGCGGTCTCCACATCAGCCAATGGGTCAATAATTCCGATCGCCCGGTAAACAACTACGCCACCGCCTTCCTCGGCAAAGACCGGGTCGCGGCGTCTGCCGACGAATCGCTCGCGGCGTTTGCCGAACGCTCTTACCGCATGAATTTCGATTTCGGCGGCAACGTGGACGGTATGGCCAACCTCGACCGCTGGGCGCCCTACAAAATCTTTCAGGAAAACCCCACGGCCTGGACGGCTCCGAGCGCTGCGCAGGTCGTTGGCTTCAAATTGCAAAACGCCCGCGACGCGCAGGAGCAGATCGATGCGCTCTACCAGCAGACGGTGCTCAAGATCGGCCGCCGGCTCACCTTTGCCCCCGGTGTCCGTTTCGAGCACACCCGCGGCCGTGCCGCCGGTCCGGCCGATATCGGCCAACGCGAGACCGACCGCCGCGTCTTCGGCACCACCACGCCCACCGGCACCGTGGACCGCACGAGCGCCCTGTATCTGCAAACGCGTTACGGCGGCGGCCGCAACTACGCGCGGCAGGACTACAACACCTGGCTGCGCTATCTGCACACCACCTACCGCTTCAACGAAAAGCTCGTGCTCAAGGGCTCGTGGAATCAGGCGATCTCCCGCGCTGACATGAACCGCCTCATCGGCGGACTCGTCGTCACGAACGACGATCCGAGCAATCCGCTGCCCAACCGCGCCAATGCCGGCAATGCGAACCTCCGGCCCGAACTCTCGAAGACGATCAACCTGACCCTCGAATACTACACCCGCGGGATCGGCCAGATCTCGGTCTCGGCCTTCCGCCGCGACTTCAAGGATCTGATCCGCAGCCGCACGTTCTTTGTGCCCGCCGGCGGCACGTGGAACGGTGAGGCGCTGCCCGCGACCGTCTCCACGGAAGATTGGGAAATCAGCACGGTGGACAATGTCGGCAAGGCGCACATGAGCTCGCTGGAGTTTTCGTTTGCCCGTGAGCTGAGCTTCCTGCCCGGACCGTTCAGCCGCGTGCGCATTAACGCGAACTACACCCGGATGCGCTACGACGTTTACGAGAATTATTTCCGCCCGACGAACGTCGCCAATCTGAGCTGGTTCGTGCCGTATCGCGCTTTCCGGCTCCAATGGAACACCAACTGGCGCCCCGGCTACCGCACCGAAGCCGTGACCGCGAGCAACGGCTGGGCGAACCACGTGCGCGAGAGCCTCACGCACACCGTGGACTTCACGTGGAATTTCCGCCGCAACATGGATTTCTTCATGAATGCCCGCAACGTGCTCAACCAAGACGGCGGCACCTATCGCCTGCGTTCCGATCTGCGCACCCGCTGGGTCGAAACCGGCGCAATCTGGTCGACCGGCCTCCGCGCCACGTTCTGACGACCGGCGATCTTTCGCCGTTTCGCCACGCACGCCCGCACGACTTGTGCGGGCGTTTTCTTTGTCGGGCACTTGAGAATTTACCGTCAGCCGCTACGGTGCGCGCCTCCATGAAAAAACTCATTACCCTCCTCTCCACGTTTTGTCTCGCCGTCGCAGTCTACGCTGCGCCCGGCAAGATTGCCGATATCTCCCACGCCGATCTCCAGGCGGCGATTGCCAAGAAAGCTGTCACACTGCTCGACGTAAACGGCAGCGATTCGTTTGCCGAAGGCCGCATCCCCGGCGCCATCGATTTCACCGCCCAAAAAGCGAAACTCGCCGCGCTCCTGCCGAAGGACAAAAAGGCCCTCGTCGTGGCCTACTGCGGCAACGAGCAGTGCTCCGCCTACCGCGCTGCGGCCGATGCCGCGGTCGCGCTCGGCTACACCAACGTGAAGCACTACGCGCCCGGTATCGACGGCTGGGTGAAGGCCGGTGCGAAGGTGGAGAAGAGCTGAGCAGGAAACCCAATCGAAAATTTGAGCCGACGAAGCCCGGGCCGCGTGCCCGGGCTTTTTTGCGCTCGCGACGGGGCGGAGGCTGGGCACGTTCGCGCGGATGTTGCTCACCTGCCAATCCGGTTTTGAAACGCTGCTCGGGCGCGAGCTCGCCGATGTGGGCGCGGCGGTGGTCGAGCAAGGGCCGGGCTGGGTGCGCGTCGGCGCCAATGTCGCGACCGAAAATCTCGCGTTTCCGTGGCTCACGTTGCGCGACCCGATCGAAGTGCGCGGCGAATCCGTCAACGCTCTCGCGTCGCGCGTTGCCGAATATTTTCTCGCGAGCCTGCGCGGCGAGCGCATCGAGGCGGCGTGGCCCAACGTGTGGCTCGGTCCGCAGGAGACGGTGGGCCTCGGGCGTCGCCTCTCGGCAGTGGAGTCGGCGTGTGGCGAGTTGCTGAAGAAGAAGTTTTCGCGAGTGGTGAAACTCGCCGTGGCCGATGTGCCGCGCGGCGCGGGCCCGGCGCGCGGGCTGTGGGTGTATTTCGTGGATTTCGGCCGCGCCTACGTGGCGCGCGAGGCGTTTGTGCACGGGCAACGGCGCATGGCGGACGATGACCTCGCGCCGTCGCGGTCGTATTTGAAAGTGGAGGAAGCCTACATCGTGCTCGGCCGCGAACCGGCGGAGGGCGAAACGGTGTGCGACCTCGGCGCGGCGCCCGGCGGCTGGAGCTACAGCGCGGCGAAACGCGGTGCGCGCGTCGTGGCGATCGACAACGGCCCGCTCAAGGGCGGCGCGCTCGGACACCCGCTCATTGAGCATTTGTGCGAGGATGCGTTTAAGTTTTCACCGCGCGCGGGGGAGGCGTTCGACTGGTTGTTTTGCGATCTCGTCGAGGAACCGCATCACGTGGTGCAGCACATCGTCGTGCCGTGGCTCGCGCAGGCCTGGTGCCGGCGCTTCGTGATCAATTTGAAGATCGGCCGCGTGGATGCGGTCGCGTTGCTACGGGAATTGCGCGCGGCTGATGCCGTGCTGGCGAAACACGCCCCGGGCGCACGCATCCGCCACCTCTATCACGACCGCGAGGAGTTTACGCTGGTGGGCGAAGTGAGTTTGTGAGTTTTTCACAAGATGAAACGTCTTCGGCTGCGGGTGTTGGTGGCGTTGGGCTGGTGGGCAGCTTGGTGCGGGCTGGCGCGTGGGGAATTGACGCTGTCGGTTGAGGTCGACGGCCGTCGGCTGGCCATCGCGGCGGTTGAGCGCGGGAGAATTTTGCTGTCCGACGGAACGAGGAAGCGGGAGGCACCGGAGGATGCGGTTTGGAAGATCACGGGCGATCTGCGCGAAAATGCAGAGTGGGTGCGCTGGTCTCCCAACTATGGCATCGAAGTCGTCGAGAAGCCCGATTTCGAACGCGCGACCATGGAGCGACCGTTGAAAGCCAGGGTCTCCGTGAATCACGCGACGGAGTTGTATGGGCAGAAACAGAAAAGTTCGCCGTTCCTGCTCGACTGGCCCGAGGGTGTTCCGGAGTCGGGTATCGCGGTGTTTGTGTGGATCGTGGACCGCCAGATCGGCAAGGCCGCGGCGCGCCCGCTGCCTTCGACGCAACGTAGCAAATATTTTTCGAGTTCGCACGCCTTTGAACTCACGCCGGCGGAGGCGGCGGGGCAGCCTGCGGTGTTGCTCTGGATCGACGGGAAATTTCGCGCGCCGGTGCCCGGGTTCAGCGACCCGCAGACGCAGCGGGCCGCCGCGGCGATTATGCTGGGGGACGAGGCCGGCCTGCGGGCGGCTCTACAAGGGGGCGCGAAACCACGGGCGGTTTCGCGGATGGGCATGACGTTGCTGGCACTCGCGGCGGAAGCGGGCAACGTGGGGGCTGTCGATCTTCTGCTCGCGGCCGGAGCACGGGTGAACGAAGGCATCGATGGACGGAATTCCGCGCTGGTCAGTGCGGTGCGCAACGGGCGGCTCGCCGTGGTGGAACGGCTGATCGCGGCCAAAGCGAATCTGGACCCGGGCGGCATCCGGTCGGCGATTCCCCTGCATGCGGCTTTGCATGCGCGACACGAACAAGTCGCGCTCCGGCTCATCGCCGGGAAGGCGAGTCTCGATACCCGCGAGGAAGGCCATCACACGCCGACCTCTTTGGCCATCGAGCAAGGGTTGGCCGAGGCGGCCCGTGCGATTTTGGCGAAAGAAAAACGATTTGATTTCAAAAACGACCAGGTGCCGCGGGCGTTGATTTCGCAGGCGAAGCTGGGGCACACCGGGATCGTGCAGTTGTTGGTGGAAAAGAAGGTGAAGGCGGATGTGGAGTATCGCGGCACGACCGCACTGATAGCGGCGGCCCAAAGTGGCGATCCCGAGCTGGCGCGCACGCTCCTCGCGGCGGGAGTGAAGGCGGACCAAGTCACGGTGCCGGGCGGGACCGCCTTGATGAGTGCGGCGGCCAGCGGAAAAGTGGAGTTTGCCCGTGTGCTGCTTGAGGCGGGAGCCAATCCCGATGCGTCCATGAAAGACGGGCGGACGGTGCTGCACCACGCGGTTTCGTCGGGAAATGCCGAGCTGGTCAAACTCCTCCTGGCCAAAGGTGCTATCGCGACGACGCGGGAGGCGAAAGGCATCGCGCCGCTCGACATGGCCATCGCGACTCATGCGCGGGAGATTGCGCGGTTGCTGGCGGAAAAAGGAGCGAAGCTCGATTGGTCGCGGCCCGGTGGGCGGGGTTTGCTGGAGCAGGCCATCGTGCAGGATTTGGCGCCGGTCGTGCGGGCAGCTTTGGCTGACGGTTGGTCGCCCGAGGCCAACGCGGGCGACCCCTGGACGCCGTTGCGCATCGCGGAGATTTGCGGCGCTGCGGCGACGGCCGATTTGCTGCGTGCGGCGGGAGCCAAAGCTCCGGTCGGGGAGCCGCTGCCCGTCGTGGACCTGCGCGAACTGGACGCCCGGCCCAAACTCAAAGCGATCCGCACGCCGATCGATCCGCGGGATATTGACGACGTATTTCCGGTCACGACCGTGGAGGTGGATGTCGTGCTTGATACGGATGGACGCGTGCGGTTCCAACGTCTGCACCGCTCACCGCACACGATGCTGGGATTGGTTACGCTGGATGCGGTGAGCGATTGGCGATTTTTGCCGCCGCTGCGGAAAGGGCTGCCGGTGGCGACGAAGTTTCGACTGCCGGTCGAGTTTGCCTCGTCGCGCAACCGGGCGCTCGAAACCGAGGAAGTGGATGTTTTGCCGGTGCCGGTGAAGCAAATGGCCCCGAGATTTCCGCAGCATCTGGCGCGGGACGGGCAAGTCGGGGAGGTCCGCTTGCGATTTGTCGTCAACGCCGAGGGTAAGACGGAGCATGTGCGGGTGGTTTCCTCGCCGCATCCGGATTTTGAAGACGAAGCCGTGAGCGCGCTCAAGACGTGGATTTTCAAACCCGGATTGCGGGATGGGAAGCCGGTGAGCGTGCGGCTGGAAGTGCCGATCGTGTTCAGCCCGTGAATTAAGATTTTGCCGCAGTGGGTGTCAGTCCGCGCAGACAGACCTGTGGCGAAGTTTTGTTTGGTTTTGGAGCGGGCGGTGAGTCAGCGTGGGGCATGGCTCACAATCCTCGGCTTGGTTTTCATCCTTCTCTCGCGGCGCGCGCGGCCGCGGCGCGTGAGGCGGCGAAGGTGGTGCAGCCGACCAAGCCGAGCGTGGCGGCGCGCGAGGAGGCGAAGGAGCTGAAGCTCTGCGGGCTCGCGGCGGTGCACGCGCGGTTTGCACGCGATCCGGCGTCGATCCAGCGGCTGTTTTACGACGCGGCGCTGGGCCAACGCGTGGGCGCGATTTGCAAGGTGCTCGCGGCGGCGAAAAAGGTTTACCGGCAGGTCGACTCCGCGGAATTGGAGAAAGTTGCGGGCTCGCTCCATCACGGCGGTGTGGTCGCGGTGGTGACGCCGGTTCCGTTGAAGACGCCCGGTGCATCGGATATCGCCGCGTGGGCGCAGGCGGGGGAGGCGGTGCTCGTGCTCGATCGCATCGGCAACGCGCACAATCTCGGCGCGATTGCGCGCACGGCGGGATTTTTCGGCGTGCCGAGAATCGTGATACCGGATCATCCCAACGCGGCGAAACCGACCGAGGCGGCGCACCGCGTGGCGGAAGGTGGGTTGGAATTCGTCGACGTGTGGCAGACGCGCGATCTCGTGGGGCTCGTGCGGGAGCTCGGCGCAGCGGGCTACGATGTCGTGGGCGCGGCGACGCGCGGGGGGCGGCCCGAGTTGGCGGCGGCGGGGGCTGGGCGCAAGCCGGTGGCGCTCGTGCTTGGCAATGAGGAGCACGGGCTCACGCCGGTGGTCGCGGCGGTGTGCGGACGGCTCGTGACAATTCCGGGCGGCGGCAAAATTGAATCGCTCAACGTGTCGGTCGCCGGCGCGGTGCTGCTGTGGGAATTGCTGGGGCGGCGGGCCGGTTAGTCGGTGTTGAGGAAAAAGGTGTGCCACACTAGGCGGCCGTTGCACACACCGAGGGCGGCGATCGCGGAAGTGAAGAGGACGATGGTGGATTCGTTCATCGGGTGGCTGGCGACCCAGGCGATGGTGCCGAGGGGAATATTGATGAGCGCGAGCCAAAGCCAGAAAGCGCGGAGACGGCGCTGCCGCGGTGTCCGATGGCGCGGATCGATGACGACGTCGTTCAGTCCGGCGGCATTCGCGACGGCGAGATTGTCGCGGAGGATTGTGTGAACCTCGTTTTCCGGCACCGGCACCGACGACGACTTGAGCGGCGGTAGGCCGGTGGCCGCGATGCGGTTGAGTTCGCGCACATCAATCTGCTTTTCGTCACTGCGGACGACGCCGGGATCGGGTGCGGCGGCGCCAGAGGCGGCGGCGGGCGCGGGGACGATGCCCGGATTGGCGACCTCAAAGGTGGTCGGCTTGAAACCGTAAAACTTGCGGGGCGGGTCAAGTTCCTCGGGCATGGGCAAGGGTGGGGCAGAATCGTTCAGTAGGCGTCCATGACGAACCACATGATCCACGTCAGCCCGAGATTGTAGATGATGAGGCCGGCGGCGCCGAAGATCGGGGAAATCACGGTGGCGATGGCGAGGAGGGCGTTGCCGAGGATCAGGGCGATCACATAGTCGCGGGTGCGGCGGCTCGTTCGTTTCGCAGGGAGCGCGACGTCGTTGAGGCCGGTGGCGTTGGCGCGGGCGAGGTTTTCGCGGAGCATCGTATGGACCTCGTTGTCGCCCTGCGGCGGAGCGGGTCGCGCGGTGGCGGAGGGAATCGCGGCAGCGCGGGTGAGATCGCGCACATCGATGCGGACTTTTTCGGTCGGCACGATGCCAGGGTCGGGAGGCGGTTGAGCCTCGTGCAGCGGGGACTCGCGGCGCACGCCGTTCACGTTTTCAAACTCGGTTGGTTTAAACGTGTAGCGCTTGCGGGGTGGGTCCGGGGCGTCGGGCATGGCGCGGGAGTGTGCCGTTTGGCGGGGCGCAGTCGAGTGCGCGGGTTTGGGCTTTTGTCGGCGGCACTGCGCGCCCACGGTGAGGTCCATGGTGCGAAGCGAGTTTCTCCGATGAGCGAAAATCTGTCCTGTGGCTGAATCCAATCCAGTCGAGTCGGCGAGCGTGGACGCCGAGGCGGAGCGGTTGCGCCGTGCCCAGGCGGGCGATGAGGCGGCGTTTGGCGAGATGGTGAAGGCGAACTACGAGGCCGTGTTTCGGCGTGTGGTCGGCATCGTGCGCAATGAGCACGACGCGCGCGATGTTTGTCAGGAGATCTGGCTGACGGTGTGGCGCAGCTTGAAGGATTACCGGGGCGAGGCGAAATTTTCCACGTGGCTTTCCGCGGTCGCGACGCGGCGCGCGATCGACCATCAACGGAAACAGCAGCGGTGGTTCGTGCGGTTTCTGCCGTTTCTAGCGAATGAAAAAACCGGCGAGACGATCGAGCCCGCATCGTCGGCGCCGGGCCCGGGCGAGGAGGTCGAGGGCGCGGAGCGGGCGGCGCGTTTCGAGCGTGCCATCGCGGCGCTGCCGGAGAAGCATCGGGCGGTTCTCACGATGCGCGAAGTCGAAGGCCTTTCTTACGAAGAAATCGCCCGGCAACTCGATTGCCGGCCGGGCACGGTCATGTCGCGGTTGTTCAACGCGCGCCGCTTGCTGGCGCAAAAACTAGGAGAAATTCCATGAAACTGAAATTGCTGAAGGTTTACCTATTGCTGGTCGCGGTCGTGGCCGGGTTGGTCGGCGCGCGGGCGGCGGACGGTCACGGCACGGTGCGGGCGATGCTTGTGCTCGCTTCGAATCAAAAGGGCGCGACCGATGGGCGTCTCGCCGACTACGAACCGACGCTGCGGCGGATCTTGCGCTTCGAGAGCTACAAACTCGTGGGCGAAGGCGCGGCTTCGTTGGGTGGGGCGGGGCGGAGCAGTGTGAAGCTCGGTCGCGGGCACACGCTCGAACTCGCGGCGGAGAAATCCGACGGCAAGGGCGTGCGGCTGAAGGTGAATTGGCAGGACGGCGGGCGCTCGCTCATGAACACCGGGCTCGTGCTGCGCCCGGGCGTGCCGGCGGTGCTCGGCGGACCCGCCAGCGGCAAGGGTGGTGAGGTGTGGGCGGTGATTTTGGTGGCGGATTAGCCGTTGGTGAAACGTGGTTTGCGCAATATTCAAATAATGTGGACGGAAAAATGAATAAACGCGCGGCGAGGTTCGTCCGAAGGAGCGAACCCAATTATCCACCATGAATACCAAATTCGTTTTCGCCTCGATGATCGCCGCCGTGAGCGGCTTGGCCGGCCTTGCGAACACCGCGAGTGCTGGAACCGACATCCACCTCAATATCGGGATCGGCGCGCGGCCCGGCCCGGTGATCGTCGCTCCCCGGTGCGACCCGCCCGTGGTCGTGGTGCCGGCGGGGCCCTCGTTTGGCTATGGTCGCGACATGCGGCCGGCTCCGGCGCCGCGTGGTTTCTGGAAAGAAGTTCCCGTGAAGGTCTGGGTATCGGCCGAGTGGGTCGTGACCCGGGGCCATCACGGTCGCGAGGTCCGCACACTGCGGCCGGGCTACTTCACCTACCGCACCGAGCGTGTCTGGGTTGCGGATACGGGTCGGCCCGGTGACTACGGCCGGGGCCCCGGACACGGTTACGCTTACGGTCGCGGCTGAGCCGAATCGCGCGAAGCATTTGAAACGAGCCACGTGTTGAGATCATGAACTGCCACTCCGCCCAACGACTGCTGTCCGCCGAACGAGACGGCGCGCTCCCTCCGGGTGAGCGCGCCGGGCTCGCGGCGCACGTCGCGGGTTGCGCGGAGTGTCGGCGGTTTGAGGCGGCGCTGCGTGGAGTCGGTGAGGAAATGCACGCGGCGGCGGGGCGCGTGACCGTGCCGGATGAAGAGCGTGCGTGGCACGATATCCGCCGCGAATTGCGCGCGACGTCGCCGGCGGCTTCGCGGGCGTGGTGGAATCTGGGCCGCTGGGCGTTGCCGCTCGGCGCGGCTGCGGCCTTGGCGGCGGTGGCCGTGATCGGACCGAGCTGGACCGACGAGGACGGGCCTCAACTCGTGGCGCGGGCGGAATTTGTCGAAGTGGCGGGCGACGCGTCGTCGATGGTCTATGTCGACGACAAGAGCGGTTGGCTCGTCGTTTGGGCGTCGGCGGAGCCGGGTGGGAAGGGCGGTTAGTTTCGCTTGCGGCGGAAGTCGCGGCTAATAGCGCGCGGGCGCGCGGCACTTTCGGCGGCTCGACATCGGGTGGCGGGCAGACCTTAACCTCGGCGATCGGTCTACGTCGGACTGCTGCGCGCCATGCTGAAACCCACCCCTCTTTTTATCGGAATCACGGCCGTTTTGCTCGGGGTGATTGTTTACCAGGCGAGGCGTATCGAGGAACTCAATGAGCCGAAGGCCGCTCAGCCTATTCCGACGCAGAGCGCGTCAAATACTCCGGCGGTCGACCCTCGTGAGAGGGAGCGGCTCGCTGGCGAGTTGGCTGCGGCGAGGCGGGAGATTTCGCGGTTGCGGCAGATGGCCGAGCCTAAAGCGGCGCCAGCGGACGGCATCGCGGGTCGGGTCGCGGCGCTCAAGGAAACGCTGCAACGTTTGCCGGAGCAGCAGATTCCCCAGCTCGCCTATGCGACGGAGGCCGATTGGTATGCCGCGGTCGAGGGCGCCCTGGAGACGGCGGAGGATTTCAGGATGGCAATGGCGCGTCTGCGGAACTCCGCCTATTCCCGTTTTGCCAAGCTGCTCCAGCCCGCACTCAAGGAATACATGAAGGCAAACGGAGGTCGGTTTCCGCAGGAGGCGCTGCAGGTGCAGCCGTTCTTTACTACGGCGGTGGAGCCGGCGGTGTTGCGGAATTTGCAGGTGGTCCGGGCCAATAGCATCAAGAACGTGCGCATGGGTGGTGAGTGGGCGATCACACACGTGGCGGTCGTCGACTCCGAGTTCGATGCCCATATCGTGGTCGGCCCGAATGGATTCGGGTCCTACGGCGGACCGCGGAAATAGTGGCGAAGGCAGTTTTACGAACCGCGGGTGGCGTGCTCACTCGTGAAGTGCATCGGCGACTTCAGCCTCGATACTGACTCCCCGTAGGTCGCGGGCTAAAATCTTGCCGTCGGGGCCGATGAGAAAAAGGGCCGGGATCGCATTGATGCCGTAGCTTATTGCGACGGGATTTTTCCAGCCACCGGCGAGATGGCCCTGTGACCAATCCATGCGGTGGGCGGCGGCAAATTTACCTGCGCGTTGTGGGCTGGAATCGAGGTCGAGGCTGATGATTTCGAATCGAGGATCGTGGCGATAACGTTCGAAAAGTGCGCGCAATTGGGGGATTTCATCGATGCAGGGGCCGCAGTCAGTCGCCCAAAAAACGAGAAGGACAAATTTCCTGGGGCGCGCGGTCAGACTCACGGTGCCGCCGGTGAGCCCGGGCACGGAAAATGGCGGCGCGGGCCGGCCCTTGGCGAGAAACGGTAGTCCGTTGGGCACGACGGTGAATTTCCCGAGATCCAATGCGCCGGACCCGGCTATCACCTCGACGCGGCGTTGTTCAATACGCCCTTGGCTGTGTTGCCCGTCGCGCCAAACGCCGGAAAGCCAATAGCTGCCGGGAAAAACAAAGGGAGAAGTAAACCGTCCGTCGGCCTGCACGTTGATTTGGCGGCGGCGGTTTGCTATCGCGGCATAGGCCCGGCCTTCTTCGGTTGCGCGCCATTGCGCCCACCAAAATTCCTGTTCTTCCGGCGTGTTTGTTTCGGGAGGGAGCGGAGGAGCCGTTGCTTGCACCGGGCTGAGGCTCACGGAGCATTGTTCAAACTTGAGTCCACTGGTGCTGCCATCGCGCTCCACTTGTCCGGTGACGATCCGAAATTCCGTAGAGCATTCGAGGTTGGTCGTCTTTCCGGCAGGAGCATCACCGCGGGCAAGTTCAACGAACGTGAACTGTTCTCCACTTTGGCGTCTGGGTTGCCAGTGAAGCGTGAATGGTCCCGGCGGAATTTTCGCGGCGACAAACGTTCCGTCGTTCGGCGAATAGGCCACCGACATACTGATCGAGATGCCCCACTGTTGCCCGGTGCCATAGGACAATGCAGTGACGCCGTCCGGTCGACCTCCTGCGAGCCACCGGCCTTCCAATCGCGCCCACGGCTGGAGCATCAGCCGTAACTCAGACTCGGATGATTTGCCGGGCAACACGGCAAATCCCGCCGGATGCGCGACCAGCAGTCGGAAATCGTCTTGCGGGGATTCGAGCTCGAACCGGCCGTGCTCGTCGGTGCCGCACCGATCACCCCGCCATCCGTGCACGCTTCCACGGTCTAGATGCAGCCACGAAGGGTTGGATTTCGAGAGCACGAGCACCTCGGCGTCGGTGACCGGCGTGCCGTCCGTGCTTAGCACAATGCCTCTGGTCATCGCGGCACGCTGCAGGCGCACGTCAAACGTGACCGATCCGCCGTTTGGCCGAAAGCCTCTTGAGACGAGCGGCTGAAAGCCCGGCGCTTTGAACTTCAAAACTACCTCGACGAGTCCGCCGGTAGAACGGGTGACGTCGGTCGGAGGTGATCGGAAAATTTCCTCAAAGCGATCGGTCGTTCCCGGATATTTTGCAGCTGTTCCCCAGAAGAAACTGTTTCCCAACGGTGAGCCGCGGGTCACCGTCAGTCCTGCGACAGGGCCGCCGGTTTGTGCGTCGGTGACCGTTCCGGAAATTCTGAGCGGGTGAACGGCGAGCGCCGCGCGCGACGCCGACTCCCAGCGGAATTTCCGGTCGAGCCACGCGGTCGTGAGCAGCAAGGCCATCACCATGCTGCCCGCGATAATTTTTCCGGACGGGAAGGGACGCTTCATGGCAGAGTTGGGGGCTGTCGCTGGCGAGAAGGGCGAGATGAATTTCCGGAAATGCGGTATTCAAAAACCCGGGTGAACAGTGCGGATCAGCGTCCGGCCAAACGCAATACGCCGACGCGGAGGATGAGCACGGCGGCGAGGGCGAAGAGGAGCACGACGGCGACGTTGAGCAGCGTCGCGGCCCAATAGCGCAGCGGCGAGTCGGCGCGGCGGACCGGGGCGGAGCGATGGAAGAGCGCGCGGCCCCATTGGGTTTCCTCTTTGGCAATGTCGCGCCGCGTGCGCCACGCGATGAAGAGCGTGAGCAGGAGAAACGCGATGCCGAGGAATTTGAAGAGGTTGAGTCGCACGCGGGCTTAGGGAGCGGCGCGCAACGTGATCGTTTCTCCGGACCGTGTCACGATGTCGTAAGCGAATTCTTGCGGCGGCGTGTAGGTGTTGGGCTTTGCCTCCGGGGAGATGAGTTGGGCGGGGGCGGGCGGCGTGAAGAAGAGCGGATTGGGGTTTTCACCGGTGGTGGCGGCGAGTTTCGCGCCGTCGGTGCGGGTGAGTGGAAGGCGCGAGCGCACGCGGAGGATACCGCCGACCTTGGAGAGGATCGCGGCCTCGGTGAGTTTGCCGGCGCTCCACGCGAGCGAGGAAATTTCGAAGCCGCCGCGGGCACGGAGACCAGTCACGCGGCCGGCGGGCCAGGCGTCGGGGAGGGCAGGGAGGAGGTCGACGGCGCCGTCGTGGCTCTGGAGGAAAAGTTCGGCGAGGCCGGCGGTGCAGCCGAAGTTGCCGTCGATCTGGAAGGGCGGGTGGGCGTCGAAGAGGTTGGCGTAGGTGCCGCCGCCGTTGACCATGTTGGTGCCGGTGTCGCCGACGAGGCGGAGTTGGTCGGTGAGGAGTTTATAGGCGCGGTTGCCGTCGAGGAAGCGGGCCCAGCAATTGACCTTCCAGCCCATCGACCAGCCGGTGGAAACGTCGCCCCGGTATTCGAGTGACTGGCGGGCGGCGGCGAAGAGGCCGGGCGTGCGGCGCGGGGTGATTTCGTTGCCGGGGTAGAGCGCGTAGAGGTGGGAGAAGTGGCGGTGTTTGTCTTTCGGATCATCCCAATCGCCGATCCACTCCTGAAGTTGGTTATGGCGACCGATTTGCTGGGGCGGCAGGCGGTCGCGGGCGGCGAGGAGTTGCTTTTGGAAATCGGCATCGAGGCCGAGCGTGGCGGCGGCGCGCGCGACGTTGGTGAAGGTTTCGAAGAGAATCTGGTTGTCCATCGTGACGCCGAAATCGAAGGCGGAGTTGCTGGTATTGGGGCGGCCCTTCGGCGTGTTTTCGGGAGAGACGGCGGGGGCGAGGCCGAGCCATTTTTTCGTGGGATGCTCGATGAGCGTGTCGAGGAAGAATTGGGCGGCGCCCTTCATCACGGGATAAATTTCGCGGAGGTATTTCTCGTCGCCGCTGTAGAGGTAGTGGTTGAACAGGTGCTGGCTGAACCAGCCGCCGCCGGTGAGCCACATGCCGGGCCCGGGGCCGTCGACCGGGCCGGCGATACGCCAGAGATCGGTGTTGTGATGGAGCACCCAGCCGCGGGCGCCGTAGAGGGTTTTGGCGGTGAGGGCACCGGTGACGCTGAGGTCGCGCGCCATGGCGATGAACGGCTCGTGGAGCTCGGCGAGGTTGGTGGGCTCGGCAGGCCAGTAGTTCATCTCGGTGTTGATGTTCACCGTGTATTTGGAATCCCACGGCGGGCGGGGGAGCTCATTCCAGATACCTTGGAGCGTGGCGGGCTGGGTGCCGGGCTGGGACGAACTGATGAGGAGGTAGCGGCCGAATTGGAAGTAGAGGGCGGCGAGCGAGGGATCGCTGCTCTTGGCGAAATCCCGCACGCGCTCATGCGTGGCCTTCGCGAGGACGTCGGGGGCGGAGGTGCCGAGATCGAGGCTGACGCGGGCGAACTGCGCGCGATAGGCGGCGACATGCGCGGCGTGCAGCGTGGCGAAATCTTTCTTCGCGGCGGTGTCGAGGGCGGTGCGGGCGCGGGCGGCAGCGTCGGCGGAAAGGTCGTGGTAGTTGACGAAGTTGGTGCCGATCGAGACGAGGAGGAGGGCTTCGGTGCCGTTCTTGAGGCCGACGTTGGCGCCGACGGTGTCGAGGTTGCCTTCGCGGGCGATCACGCGGAGGCGGGCATCGAAGTTCACTTTGCCGGGGATCGACTCTTGGTCGGGACCCGTGCCGGCGAGGACGAGTGCGCCGTCGGCATCGGAGCGGACAGAGTGGACCTGCGGGCTCGACCAATCGGCAGTGAAGGCGAGGCCCCGGGGTTTGCTGGCGGTGAGACGGACGACGATGACTTGATCGGGGATTGAGGTGAAGATCTCGCGGGTGTGGCGCGTGCTGCCGACGTCGTAGCTGATGCGCACGGTGGCGTCGTCGAGCGAGAGTTCGCGGCGATAGTTTGAGAAATTCTCGTGACCGGGAAAGTGGAGGCGGAGGTCTCCGACCGGCTGGAGCGACATGCCGTTGGGTTTGCCCGGGCCGGGGAGGACTTTTTCGCCGGCGAGTTTGGAGGCGCCGGCGTAGTCACCGGCGAAGATGAGGCGCCGGATCTCGGGAAACGCGTCGCGGGCGGTGGCGACGTTGTTGTGGTGAGGGCTGCCGGACCAGAGGGTGTCCTCGTTGAGTTGGAGGCGTTCTTCGCCAACGCCGCCGAAGACCATGGCGCCGAGGCGGCCGTTGCCGAGCGGGAGGGCCTCGGTCCACTGGCGGGCGGGCTGGGGATACCAGAGTGTCAGCGGTTGTGGAGAGGAGGCGGGCTCGGCGGCGACGGCGAATGCGCCGGCGACGAGGAATGCGGAGACGGCGAGACGGGCGGCGACTGAGATTTTCATGGGGCGGCGGACCACCCGGACGGTGTCGGCCGACACGCGGGCGGGCAAGTGTCGGACAATCGGTGCACAGATCTTGGCAACCGATGCTGCATCCTAGCGGAAATTTCGCGTTAGCGCGATGGGCGGTAGAGAGCGGCGGCGCCGCGCTCCGCGACCGGCGCAATCCACGCGTATGATTCGGCAAGCGATGGACAGCGGCTGCGGTGGTTTTGGTTTAAGGTGTTCCCTCAATCCCAATAAATTCTCCCAGCGTTGAGAAGTCGGAGGCGGACATCATGTCCGGCAGGCTCCGGTTTCTGGCGCGACGGCCTTCGCCCTCCCGATGATGACATTTCAAAAGAGCTTTCCGGCCTCACCGCCGGCCAATCAACGTCCGCGGAACCGCGGCAGACATTTCGACACCAAGACCAGCCCAGGCGTCTGGCAGTGTTCACCGATGATTTTGCTTTGATCGTTAACTAGACTTTCAAAGCCGTTGTGCGTTGAGCCCGATATCTGGCAACCTCGGTTTACCATTCGGTTTCTCCGACCGATTCGTTTGATCACCAAAACCCGTTCAGAAAACCCCCTCCCGCCCCGTCTTTGGTCGCCGTCCTGCGGCGTCCGTTCACCGGGTGGGCGGTTCACCACCAAACCATGACTAATAACCAAAAAACTATGCGGCCGACTTGGCTGCAATTTATCGCCCTGGCCGGCTGTTGGCTGGCGGCAGCGCTCACTTCCGTAGCGCAAACCACCGGCACCGGCTCGATTCAGGGCCGTGTCTTCAATCCCTCCTCGCAGGAGTATGTCCGTAATGCCGAAGTGCGGCTGGCGGGCTCCAATCAGGTCACCTACACCGAGAACGACGGTTCGTTCACACTGGCCAATGTGCCGGCGGGTGTCGCGACCGTGACGATTACCTACACCGGTTACAATACGGTGGACGAGACGGTCAACGTCAGCGCCGGGCAAATCGCCACGCGTGAAATCAATCTCGTCAGCACCCAAGCTCTGGCGAAGGCCGGCACCGGCGAGGTCGTGCAACTACAGGCCTTCACGGTGTCGACTGAACGCGAGGGCAACGCCAAGGCCATCATGGACCAGCGGCGCAATATGAACATCACCACCTCCGTGGCGTCGGACATTTTTGGCGACGTCACCGACGGTAATATCGGTGAGTTCCTCAAATATCTCCCGGGTGTCGACGTGGATTACGTCGAGTCCGAGACCCGCGGCCCCCGCCTCGGCGGCATGGATGCCCAGTATGTCGGCGTCTCCTTCGACGGTATGACGCTCGCCAGCGCCGATGCCAACCGCACCGGCGACCTCGGCCGCGCGACCAGTTTCGAGGCGTTTTCCATCAGTTCGATCGAATCGATCGAGATCCATCGCACGACGAGCTCCGACATGGATGCGAGCTCGCCCGCCGGCACGATCAACATGAAAACCCGCCGCGCCTTCGACCGCAAAGGCCGCCGCATCAGCTACAATTTCAGTCTCAATATGAACTCGGACGAGTTCCACCTGAAGAAGACCTACGGCCCCGGCGGCGAATACGAATACAAGGCCAAGCCGAACCTCAGCCTCGAGTATTCCGATGTGTTCTTCAACCAGCGCCTCGGCATCGTCGCCAGCTACAGCCATGCCGACTCGTTCACCGAGCAGTATCGCCATAACCTGACCTACAACCGGACTCCGACGGCCGCCGACCCGCGCCCGATGGTGCTCACCGCGCTGAATTTCAAGGACGGCGCCAAGAACATCCTGAAGGACACCTACACGATGACCATGGACTACAAGGCGAGCTCCCGCCTCGTGTTGTCCAACGCGCTCATCTACAACTACAGCCTCGGCCAGTTCTTCAATCGCGAGCTGACCTTCACGGCGGCGAATAACAACGCCAATGTGAACAACGGTCGCTCCACCTCGCTCGGCAACGGCCTCACTGAGGTCCGCACCAACGGTGTCGCCACCAACACCCTTCCCAACGTCGTCCATGCGGGCGGTAATGCGAGCAAACGCACGCACACGTTCACGATGGCGCCCAAGTTCGAGTTCAAACTCGATACGATTCTCGTCGAAGGCAACATGGGCTACTCCCGCTCGTTCAATAACTACGAAGCTCTGGTCACCGGCCACGCCCGCGTCGAGCAACTCAACAACATCCAAAGCCAGTGGGTCGCGACCCGTCCCGATCAGACTTCGTATGAGTGGACGATCCAGCAGACCGCCGGGCCCGACTGGTTCAATCTCGCCAATTACACCAATCCGCGCACTGGTGACGAAGGTCGCTACGCCCGGACCGAAATCTACAACGGCCAGCTCGATCTGCGCTGGGCGACGCCCCTCAAGGCGTTTCCGCTCTCGATCAAGTTCGGTGGCAAGTGGAAGGAAGAGAACCGCGACAACGGCAACGAGACTTCCTATTACACGTGGTCCTACGTCGGACCCGGCGGCAATACGCTCACCGGCTACAACCCCACCACGGGCGCGCCGATCCTCACGACCAATGGCACTTGGGCGGCCTATCCGAACAATAACTTCTTCTCCACCGGCACGACGAACATCCTGACCCTCAAAAATCTCAACGGTCAGTATCAGCCCCAGTCGATTCCGCGCCCGAATCCGAACGCGATCGCCGATCTCCAGCGCGATCACCCGGAATACTTCGTGAACATCGCCACGGCCGACAATTACTACAACGCCTTCATCGGCCCGAAGCGCGACATCAAGGAAACCATCTCCGCGGCCTATGTCATGGCCGATGCGCGCATCACCTCGAAGATCTCCGTGCGCTCCGGCTTGCGCTGGGAGCGCACCACGGGCGTCTTCAAAGAATTCGATCCGTTGACGAACCGCCAGGTGTTGGCGGCCGGTTTCCCGGTTTCGACCACGGCGCGTCCGACCACCATCGCTGGTTATCAATACCAGTATCTCACCAACCCGCGCGTCGAACGTGAGAGTTCCTACGACGATTTCTTCCCGATGATCAGCACCAAGGTGACGATCTCGAAGAATCTGGAGCTACAGGCCGGTTTCAACAAAGCGATCTCCCGCCCTTCGCCCGATTCGCTGACGGGCGCTTGGTTGATCAACGAAGACGCGCTCCTCGTCACCTCGCCCAACCCGTTCCTGCTGCCCGAGCGCTCGCAGAACTTTGCCGCGCGGCTGGCCTATTACATCCAACCCGCCGGTCAGCTCTCGCTCCAGGTTAACCAAAACACGATTCGCAACCTGCGGCAGACCCGCCGCGGCACGGCGGAGGAATTCGGCCTCGGCGACGATCCCGAGTTTGCCAGCTACGACTTCCAGGCGCCTTACAATGTCGATACGCCGCGCCGGCACCGCAGCATGGAACTCGCCTATGCGCAGACGCTGCCCTTTAGCCAGGAGGCGCTCCGCGGTATCACGGTCAACACCTCCTACTCCCGCAGTTATGCGGATGCACGCCGTGGTAACCTCCTGCCCCATCGCGTAACCTCCAGCATCGGCTACAGCTACAAACGCTTCCGCGGCCGCCTCGGTGCCGTGTGGCGCGACGACACCCCGGACGGCAGCGACATCGCCGACCTGACCCGCTACCGCCGTCACGACGTCAAAGTCGATCTCAGCGGCGAGTGGCGCCTCAACAAGTATGCGACCCTGTTCTTCGCGGGCCGCAATATCTTCAACGACGGTCAGACCTGGATGCAGGGCCCGGCCGGTGCGATCGAAGGTCAAGGCTCCGCCGTCCGCGTCTACGAGAACTACGGCGCCAATTGGAATTTCGGCGTCAAGGGCACGTTCTGATTCGGTTCTAGTCTTTTGTCCTTTCGGCACAGCGCCGGCCTTTTTGGCCGGCGCTTTTTTGTGCGCCGACGAAAGTAAGGCGGCGTTTTCACGCGGCGCTTTACGGCCCCGCGGATCATCGCCGCCGGTGCGGCCTGTTTGCCGGGTGGTTACTGTAACAGGGAATAGCGGTTGCGACGGTCGTGTCGGCGCGGTTTCCATCGGCGTCATCGTTCGGTTCCCCCTCAGCCGAACGTTCCGCCGCACCGTCAGGCGCTGCGTTTTTCTACCCCTCCCCGCTGCTTTCCTCCCGTTTTTGGCCGCGTTCCCCAAACGTTCTGCGGACCGCTGGCGTGCTTCCCCGGCGCGCTGGTCGGCCGTCACTTTCCCCATGACCCACCCCAAAAAATACCTGCCGCTGCAATGGCAGAAACTCATCGCGCTCGCCTGCTGCTGGCTTGCCGCCGCCCTGTCCGCCCAAGCTCAAACGACGGGCACGATTCGAGGCCGTGTCTTCAATCCCGCGACGAAGGAATACGTGAACAATGCCGAGGTGCGGCTGGAGGGCACCAATCAAATCACCTTTTCGGAACAGGACGGATCGTTCCAATTCGGCGGCGTGCCGGCCGGCGCGACCACACTGGTGGTCAACTACACGGGCTACAGCCAAGCCAAAGACTCGTTTACGGTCACGGCCGGTCAGACCGCCGTGCGCGAAATCAGTATCACCAGCACCGCCAACACGGCACCGGCCACGACCAAGGATGGCGTGGTGCAACTCCAGGCCTTCAGCGTCTCCACCCAGCGCGAAGGTAACTCCAAGGCCATCGCCGCCCAGCGAAAGGATATGAATATCATCACTTCGGTTTCCTCCGATATTTTCGGCGAAGTGATGGACGGAAACGTCGGCGAGTTCCTGAAATACCTCCCGGGCGTCGACCTCGAATACGTCGAATCCGAGCCCCGCGGCCCCCGCCTCGGCGGCATGGACGTGCAATACACCGGCGTCGCGATGGACGGTATGCGCACCGCGAGCGCCGATGCGAATCGCGGCGGCGGCGCGGCCTC
>Ga0075163_10003453_pt1 | contig 21228 bp, 18 predicted proteins | sample JI1023141ADNA_FD_71478 | JGI IMG/M metagenome (GOLD analysis project Ga0075163, IMG submission 71478) | Wastewater effluent complex algal communities from Wisconsin, to seasonally profile nutrient transformation and Carbon sequestration -... | ecosystem: Engineered > WWTP > Effluent > Algae... | reverse complement strand
CCGAGTTCGGCACCTGCGTACCGCCGCCGCCACCCCCCAGCGACGCCGGGACCACCCCCGACACGCCCCCGCCCGAGGTCGAGTACAAGCTGTCCGAGCCGATCAGCTCGCGCCGCTACGTCTGGGTGGCGATGACCGATCAGGATCGACTCGCGAAGATCGACGGCACCAACCTCGAGGTGGTCTCCGTCGAGGTCGGCGACCAGCCGAAGATCCTCGCGACGCTCCCCGAGAGCGACACCGCCGTCGTGCTCGATAGCCACAACGCCGCCGCCACGGTGGTGCGCGCGTCGACGGGGAGTGTCGCCAGCGAGCTCTATCCGACGCTGCCGAACCTCAATCGCCTCGCGGTCGCGCCCGGTGGCAAGCACGCCGTCGCGTTCTTCGATCTCAACAAGGCGATCATCGACGCCGGCGGGCTCGACGCGGTCGGCGAGGTCGGGTCGTTCCAGGACGTCACCGTGCTCGCGGTGCAGTCGCAGCGCTCGGTGGATCTCACCGTCGGCTTTCGGCCGCGCGAGATCGAGCACGACGCCAGCGGCCGCTACGCGTTCGTGGTCACCGACGACGGCATCTCCGTGATCGATCTGCCGGCGATGACCGCCGCCGGGCCGACCATCGTGCCGCCGATCCCGATCATGGAGGACATCTTCGCCGACACCACCGGCGTCGAGGTCGACGTCGTCGCCTCCGGTCAGTACGCGGTGGTCCGCCGGCCCGGCGTCGCCGAGCTCCGCGTCGTCTCGCTGCTCGGACCGACGGCGGGGCAGGGCACCACGATCCCCCTGCCGGCCGTCCCCAGCGATCTCGATCTCGCCCCCGATGGCTCGCGTGTCTACGCGGTGTTCCGCGCGCCGACCCCGGGGCTCGCGATCATCGACATCCCGGGCGACGCGTTTGACCCCGCGGGCATCACCTTCGTCGATCTCGCGAACGCGACGTCGGGCTCGCTCGAGCTGTCGAAGGATGGCAAGCGCGGCATGCTGTTCACCAACGCGACGCTCGACGAGCGGATCACCGTGGTCGAGCTCGATCAGCCGAGCTTCCCGCACCACACGTATCCGCTGCAGAAGTCGGTGCTCACCGCCGGCTTCGATCCGACGGGCACCAAGGCGGTCGTGCTGCATACCCGCGCGCCCGGCGACCCAGAGCAAGCGACCACGTTCGACGACTACATCGATCGCAAGCCTGGCTACTCGGTGCTCGATATCGCGACCGGGTTCGCGAAGCTCCAGATCACCGAGGTCAACCCGAAGCTGTTCACGTTCGCGACCACCGCGCCGCGCGCGTACGTCACGCTCGACGGCGGCGACGCCGAGGGCGCGTTCGTCGCGGTCCAGCAGATCGAGCTCGATAGCGGCGTGGTGCGCACCATCGAGCTCGGCTCGCCCCCGGACGCGATCGGCGTGCTGCCGGACTCGAACAAGATCTTCGTCTCGCAGCGCCACAACCTCGGTCGCGTCAGCTTCATCGACGTCGAGACCAGCCAGGTCCGGACCCTGACGGGCTTCGACCTCAACAGCCAGATCATTGACTAGGAGCCCGCCATGAAACTACTCAACCTATCTCTCCTGTGCGTCGCGCTACAGGCGTGCGCGGCGGAGCGCCCACCGGCGATCGATCGCGAGCGCGTGCTGATCGGCCCGGTGCCGCTCAAGCGTCAGCTCGCCTGGATCGACTCCGCGCTCGATCGCGTGGTCGCGATCGACGCGAGCGACGACGGTCACCCCTCGGTTCACAGCTGGCAGATCGGCCGCCGCCCGGTGTTCGCAGCTCCGACCCCCGATGGCGAGCGCGTGCTCGTCGTGACGCGCGGCGAGGAAGCGCTCGAGCGCGGTCAGGTCGACGAGGATCCGCTGCTGTGGTCGGTCGACGTCCGCGATCCGAGCTCGCGGCCGATCGCGTACCCGGTGAGCTCGCCGTTCGATCGGATCGCGGTCTCCGCCGACTCCGGGATCGCCGTCGCGTACTTCTCGGAGGCCGGCCCCGATGCCGAGGGCTTCTTCCGCAACCCCAACGAGCTCGCGTTCATCGATCTGACGCGGCCGCCCGACGAGACCAACCCGACGATGAAGACGATCCGCTCGTTCGGATCGGCACCCTCGGGCATCGTGCTCTCGCCCCGGATGGCCCTGCCGGGTGCCGAGGATCCCTCGGAGCGCATCTTCGCGTTCGTGCTCGCGCGCAACGTCGTCACCATCGTCGATGCCTCGCATCCCGATCGCGACGAGGTCTCGATCCGCCTCGACGGCGCCGGCTCCAACGTGCTGCCACGCGAGCTGGTGTTCGCGCCCAACACCGCCACCGCGTACATGCGCTCCGATGGCGCGCGCGACGTCCTCGAGCTCGTGCTGATCAACGATCCGCCCGACGCCAACAACCCGACGGCGAACGACTACCACCCGCTGCTCGCCGAGCTCGGTGCCGGTGGCGCGCCGAGCGACATCGCGGTGTTCGATACCGCGTCGGGCCTGCGCTACGTGCTCGCCGCGACGCCGGCGACCCGCGAGCTCGTGATCATCGACGCCGATACCGCGCAGTTCCGCACGGTCGCCACCCCCGATCCGATCGACCGGATCGTAGTTTTCCCCGGCAACGGCGAGCCCGCGACCACCGCCGTGCTCGCGCAGATCGGCTCCCCGATGCCGCGCGTGCACTCCCTCTCCCTCGCCGACATCGCCAACCCGCTCGCGCGCCTCGATCTCGAGACGATCGAGGTCGGCGAGCCGGTGCGCGACCTGTCGCCGGTCCCGGGGCGCGACCTCGCGATGATGGTGCACGACGACAACCGCACCGTGCTCGGCATGCTCGACGTCGAGTTCCGCTCGGTGTCGCCGCTCCAGGGCATCGGCCGCCTCGACACCTACGCGTTCACCCCGGCCGGGGACTTCCTCGTCGGCACCACCACCGGTGTGCCGCGCCTCGGCATGCTCGAGCTGTCGAACCTCCATCCGACCGACCTCCGGCTCGACTACCCGCCGCGCCAGGTCTACGCGCTCGCGAACGGCGCGCTGATCGTCGACCACGGCGATCCGTTCGGTCGCGCCACGGTCATCCCCAACACCGCCAGCGAACGCAAGGATGCCCACGTGCTGTCGGGCTTCTTGCTCGCCGGTTTGCTCGGAACGGAGTCGCCATGAAGTCTCTCGCCCTCCTGTTGCTGCTCGTCCCCTCGATCGCGTCCGCCGACGACGTCGATGGGGGAAGCGCCCGCTCCTCGACCTGGTCGTTCGACATCGGCTCGCACATCCGCTGGTTCGGAGATACCTCGGCCGCGATCGTCACCACCGATGCGATGCCCGGCGTGCGGATGACCGTCGGACGCAGCCTGACATCGACGACCGTCAAGCACCGCGAGCTCGACGTCGGCCTGTTCGGTCGCTACGTCTACGGCTCCGTGTCCGGCACGATGTTCGGCAACCTCGACACCACGCTGAGCCAGCACCTGCTCGGCGGTGGCGTTCGCACCGACGCGCCGATCTTCCGGTGGTTCTCCGTCGTCGGGCAGGCGGAGCTCGGCATGGCGCGGACCGCGCTGCGGGTCGACCTCGACGAGATGACGCCCGCCGACGACGCGCACTGGTCACCGTACCTGGCCGCCTCGCTCGGTGGCGAGCTGCGCTTCTCCGAGGGCAAGAGGCTCGACGTCTCGCTCGGCCTCGATGTCGGCTACCTCGTCACGGTGCCGACCGAGCTGCACGCGCTGCCGGGCGATCGCCCCGACGAGGAGCTCTCGATCGCGACGACGTTCGCCGGGGTCGGCAAGCTCGACACGCGCGGCATGACGTACTCGATGTCGCTGCGCGGCCGGTTCTAGCTAGGCGCTGGTCAGGAAGTGCATGACGTCGCCGTCCTGGACGACGTACTCCTTGCCTTCGATCCGCAGCTTGCCGGCGGCCTTGATCGCCGCCTCGTTGTGAAAGGTGTCGAGGTCGTCGACCGAGTACACCTGCGCGCGGATGAAGCTCTTCTCGAAGTCGGTGTGGATCACGCCGGCGGCTTCGGGGCCCATCGCGCCCTTGCGGATCGTCCAGGCGCGGATCTCCTTCTCGCCGGCCGTGAAGTACGACTGCAGGCCGAGCAGGCGGTAGCACTCGCGGGCGAGCGTCGCGAGCGCCGGCTCGGTGAGCCCGTACGAGCCCAGCAGCTCCCCGCGATCTTCCTCGGCGAGCTCGGCGAGCTCCGACTCGACCTTGCCGCACAGGATGACCACGCCGGCCTGCTCGGCCTTCGCGCGCTCGGAGACCAGGTCGCTCCACTTGTTGCCCTTCGGCAGGTCGCCCTCGCCGACGTTGCAGCAGTACAGCACCGGCTTCGCGGTGATCAGGCCCCAGGTGGCGACCTCCTTGCGCTGGTCGTCGGTGAGGTCGAGCGACCGCGCCGCCTTGCCGGCGTTGAGGTGCGCGCAGACCTTCTCGATCAGCGCGAGCTCGATCTTGCCGTCCTTGTTGCCGGTCTTCGCCGCGCCCTGCGCCTTCTTGAGGCGCTTCTCGGCGCTCTCGACGTCGGCGAGCGCGAGCTCGAGGTCGATGATCTCGATGTCGCGGATCGGATCGACCGAGCCGGCCACGTGGATCACGTTCGGATCGTCGAAGCAGCGCACCATCATCAAGATCGCGTTGGTCTCGCGGATGTTCGCGAGGAACTTGTTGCCGAGGCCTTCTCCCTCGGAGGCGCCCTTGACCAGGCCCGCGATATCGACGATCTCGACGATCGCGGGGACGATCTTCTGGCAGGGGATGTACTTCTGGATCCGCTTCAAGCGGGGATCCGGAACCGGGACGACCCCGACGTTCGGGTCGATCGTACAGAACGGGTAGTTCGCGGCTTCCGCTTTACCTGCGGTCAGCGCGTTGAAGACCGTGCTCTTGCCCACGTTTGGTAGGCCGACGATCCCGACGGAGAGTGCCATAGGGGCGAATGCCTACCAGACCAGGGGCCGCCGCGGCAACGTTGCATCTGGTTGGAAGCTGCCAGATCGTCCGAAGCCCCTGGCATGGCAAGCTGGCGAGGTGAAACGAGCGTTGGCGTGCCTCGCCCTCTGGGCCTGTAGCAATGATCCCACGCCGGAGGCGCCCAAGGACCTCGTCGATCGGCTGGAGGCCATCCCGGGCGTCACCGTCGAGCAGAGGACACCGCCACCCCGGGCGTCACGTACTTCGTCCTCCAGTTCACCCAGCCCGTCGACCACGAGGCGCCGGCGGGGCAGACCTTCCAGCAGGAGGTCTCGCTGATCCACCGCGACACCGACGCGCCGATGATCGTCCAGACCTCGGGCTACTTCGACTACTACGAGGACCGCCCGGTCGAGCTGACGAACCTGCTGATCGCGAACCAGATCTCGATCGAGCACCGGTTCTTCGGCACCTCGCGGCCCGATCCGGCCGACTGGTCGAAGCTGACCATCAAGCAGATGGCCGACGACGAGCACGTCATCATCGCGGCGCTGCGCGACATCTACCCCGGCGCGTTCCTCACCACCGGCGGCAGCAAGGGCGGCATGACCGCGACGTATCATCGCCGGTTCTATCCCGACGATGTCGACGGGACGGTGCCCTACGTCGCGCCGATCTCGTTCGCCGCGCCCGACGAGCGGTACACCGCGTTCGTCGACGCGATCGGCCCGGCGAGCTGCCGCACGGCGCTGCGCGACCTCGCGGTCGACATGCTGCAGAACCGCCGCGCGATGATCGAGTCCCGCGCCGGCGCGCAGCCCGGCCACGCCTACAACCGGATCGCGCTCGGGCCCGCCGTCGAGGTCTCGATCGCGTCGCTCGAGTGGGCGTTCTGGCAGTACTACGGCGTCGACTACTGCGGCGATATCCCGGCGGTGACGGCGAACGACGCCGACGTGTTCGCCTTCCTCGACGAGGTCGCGCCGATCGGCGACTCCGACGACGAGCAGGTGGCCGCGTTCGAGGCGTACTACTACCAGGCGTACGCGCAGCTCGGCTATCCCGCCGACAACGCGACCTACCTCGACGCGTTCACGATCTACAGCGACGCCGACTACGACGGTGCGCTGCCGACGCCGGCGCCCCCGAGCTACGACGCGGCCGCGATGACCGACATCGATACCTGGGTCCGCACCGAGGGGCACCGCCTGCTGTTCATCTACGGCGAGTTCGATCCGTGGTCGGGCGGCCAGTACACGCTCGGCAACGCCAGCGATTCGCTGCTGCTCGTCCAGCCCGAAGGCTCGCACGGCTCGCGGATCAACCGGCTGGATGACGCCGATCGCGAGGCCGCGTTTGCCAAGCTCGCGGCCTGGACCGGGGTGACACCCTTGCCCCCGGTCGTAGAAAAACCGACCGCGCGCGAAACCGTCCGCCGCGTGCCACCTGCGCTGATCCGGCTGCTCGCGAAGCGTCGCTGACCGATTGCACGGAGGGAAAATCCCTGCCTATGGTCCGGGCGTGGAACCGCGCACCGTCTTGATCACCGGCAGCACCGACGGCATCGGCCGCGCCACCGCGCGTGCACTCGCCGCGGCGGGCATGAAGGTGATCCTCCACGGTCGCACCAAGCCCAAGGTCGATGCCGTGCTCGAGCAGCTGACCGGCGAGCTCCCGGGTGCCGAGCTCGAGGGCATCTCGTTCGATCTCGGCTCGCAGGCCGCGATCCGCAAGGGCGCCGCCGCGATCCTCGAGCGCATCCCGCATCTCCACGTGCTGATCAACAACGCCGGGATCTTCGCGACCGAGCGCACGCTGACCGACGAGGGCGTCGAGCTGACCTTCGCGGTCAATCACCTCGCGCCGTTTCTGATCACCGAGCTGCTCGCCGAGCGGATGATCACGAGCGCGGTCGACGCGCCATCGCGCGTGATCAACGTGTCCTCGATCGCGCACACGCGCGGCCGGATCCACGAGGACGACCTCTCGCTCGCGAAGGCCTTCACGGGCTATGCGGCGTATGCGCAGAGCAAGCTCGCGAACGTGATGCACGCGATCTCGCTCTCCGAGAAGCACGAGGCCTCGAAGCTGGTCGCGTACAGCCTGCATCCCGGCGTGATCGGCACCAAGCTGCTCCGCCAGGGCTTCGGCCCGGTCACCGGCGGTAGCACCGAGTCGGGCGCCACGACGTCGATCCGGCTCGCCGGCGCGATCTCCGTCGACGATCCGTCGGGCACGTACTTCAGCGACGGCAGCGCCACGCCCCCGTCGTCCACCGCACGTGACGCGAAGGTGCGCGAGGCGCTGTGGGCAGCCTCGGTCCGGTTGACCCATGGCTGACGTCGAGATGCCCGAGATCGCCGAGATCGATGGCCTGATCGAGGCCAACGACGATCACAAGGCGTTCGGCAAGCTGCGCGCACGGCTCGGCTGGCCCGCGGGCAAGACCGTGATGACGCGCGATCTGCCGCGCTGGCTCGCGCTGGTCGCCGAGCTCGCGGGGCGCCGCGGGGCGGAGCAGGTGAGGGAGCTCGCGCTGACGGCGGTCAGCGATCCCGATAGCCCGGATCAGCTGTACGACCTCGGCTACGCGCTGATCGATGCCGGCGCCCCCGAGATCGCGGCGTCGATCCTGTGGCGTTGCCTCGGGCTCGTCGGCGATAGCGAGGAGGTCGTCTGCGAGCTGGTGGCGGCGCTCGAGAGTGCGCTCGCCTATCCCGACGCGCTCGACGTGCTGTCCGAGCACGAGACCCTGCGCCAGCGCAGCTTCCTGTGCCGGTATCTCTACGCGTTCAACGCGGCGATGTCGGGGAAGCTCGAGCTGACGCGCGCGAGCTTGCCGGACCTCGCGCCGGATTCGCCCGAGGCCGAGGTGATGGCGGGCACGATCGCGGCGATCGCAGCGCGCGCGGACCGCGTCGCCGGCGTCACGCCGCTCGATGCGCGCGACCTTCGCGGCTGGCACTACGTGCTGTCGGGCGGGCTGCTGATCCATCAATCGCCGTACGGCTTCGAGGAGCCGATGCACGGCCGCTATGCGTGGCTCGCCGATTCGTCCGCGCGGATCGCGACCGGCCTCGATCGCTTGAAGGAGCTCGTCGCCGGCCTCGAGCTGCCCTGCGTCTACGCGCCGCCGGGTCGCGGGCACGAGATCGTCGCGCTCGCCGCATCGAAGAAGCTCGGGATCCCGATCGTGCCGTGGCCGGCGATCGGCGTGCCGGCACCGGGCCTCGTCGTGATCCACGATCTCGCGGACGTCGCCGAAGGGGACATCGCGCGGCTGGTGCAGCGGCGCGAGGGGCAGATCGTGTTCGCGCACGCGTGCCCGTGGACGCAGGACATCCCGGTCGCGCCCGACGTGGTGACGCTGCTCTACCAGACGCTGGTCGCCCCGTGGGGACAGGTCACCGAGCTCGATCCCGAGACTCGCGAGGTCCGCGCCTCGTCGCCGGATCTGCGCATGCCGGAGGCGATCGCCACCGAGATCGCGACCAGCCCGGGCCTCGACGAGACCGAGCTCGAGGCCGACCAGCCGGAGCGCTGGACGGCGCTCGTCGGTGCCGCCTGGCCACCCTCGCCGGGGCCGCGGACGCGGCTGTGGGCGGGTGGTCCCGTACCGTCGAATCGATTCAGCTGATACCGTAGGCAGGTGAAAAAGATCCTCGTAGTCGAGGATGATCCGATCAACCAGATGATCCTGTCGGACTTCCTCGCGGCGAATGGCTACACCACCATCGCCGCCGCGACGGGGCCCGAAGGCATCGAACGGTTCGATCGCGATGCCCCCGATCTGTGCCTCGTCGACGTGCAGTTGCCGCGCAAGAACGGCTTCGAGTGCGTGCGCGAGATGAAGAGCCGCGGCAAGAACGTGCCGATCCTGCTGATGAGCGCGGTCTACAACGATCGCGATCAATCGAACCGCACGGTCCAGCTCGGCACGCTCGCCGATGGCTACCTCAGCAAGCCCTTCGATCTCGCGGCGCTGCTCTCGCAGGTGCGCGAGCTCCTCGGCGAGAAATGATTCGATGAGCATCGCCGGCTATCTCAAGGCGTCGATCGCCGAGATGGCCACGCCCGCGCACCGCACGCGGCTGCGTTACGGCATCTACTCCGGCTACGCGATCGCGATCGGCTTCGGCGTGCTGGCGGCGGCGGCGGCCGGGCTCGATCTCACGCCGTGGCGATGGGCGTTCGCGTGGCTCGTCGGGCTCAAGCTGCTCACCAACTCGCTGGCGTGGCTCGGGCTCGCGCGCGAGCGTGGCGTGCTCGCGACGCAAGGCCTCAACACGCTCGCCGATGTCGTGCTGCTGACCGCGGCGATGTACTTCACCGGCGGTGCGTACAGCCCGCTGCTGCCGACGTACGTGATCATCGTCGCCGTCCTCTCGCTGCTGTCGAACCTCGGCGTCACGCTGTTGATGGCCGGCGTGATCGTGCTGGCGTTCGCGACGATGCTGATCCTGATGACCACCGGCGTGTTGCCGCCGACCTCGGTGCCGGGTGCGCCCGGCGAGGCACCGTCGGTGGGCTACGCGGCGATCTCGATCGCGTACTGCGCGCTCGTCGTCGGCGTGCCGGCGTGGTTCTCGTCGGCGACGCTGCGGCTGCTCCGGCGCAAGGAGGTCGATCTGCAGAAGCGCACCGACGAGGCGATCGCCGCGGCCGCGCAGCGCAGTCAGTTCGTCGCGTCGATGACGCACGAGCTGCGCACGCCGATCCACGGCGTCCAGGGGCTCTCCGACGTGATCGCCGCCGGCGTCTACGGACCCGTGACCGACAAGCAGAAGGACGCGTGCGCGTCGATCAAGCGCTCGGCGCAGAACCTGCTGGCCCTCGTCGACGACGTGCTCGCGCTCGCGCGCGCCGATGCGGGCAAGCTCGACGCGCGTCCCGGCACGGTCGAGATCGGCGAGCTCGTCGATCGCGTCACCGCCTCGGCGTCGTGGGTGGTGGGCACCAAGGATCTGACGCTCGACGCCAGCGTGCCCGACGATCTGCCGAGCGTCGAATCCGACGAGCGCTGGCTCGCCCATATCCTGATCAACCTGCTCGCCAACGCCGTCAAGTTCACCGGCGACAAGGGCCGCATCACACTCAGCGCGCGCCACCTGATCGAGCGCGACGCGGTCGAGCTCGCGGTCGCCGACACCGGCATCGGCATCGCGCCCGAGGATCGACGGCGGATCTTCGAGCCGTTCCGCCAGGCCGCGACCGGAGACGACAAGGGCTACGGCGGTGTCGGGCTCGGGCTCGCGCTGGTGGCTCGGCTCGCGAGCCTGCTCGGGGTGGTGGTGGAGCTCGATTCGGCGGTGGGTAAGGGCTCGACGTTCCGCGTCATCGTGCCGATCTCGTACGGCGGCAAACGGAGCACGAAGTTGATGAAGGCCGTCCCGGCCCCGATGGGCGTCGAGAGTTCGTCCAGTTAGCCGCGATTTCAGCGACTTGAGAGGGCGGTCTCGGGTGGAGAATTCTTCGAGTCCGCGAGGGGAAAGCCGCTGCGTTTTCCGTACTATGGACTCTCTTTCCACCGCGCGAGGACCATCCGGACCATGTCGAACGTCGAGCAGATGGAGCAACAGCAGGGCTCGTCACCGGCTGGTGGCGAACAAGAAAGCCCTTTCGGTGGTGCGCCAGCGATGAACATGGCCCGCGCGGTCGCGCGAAAAGCCGCGAACGCGCGCAAGCCTCCTGCCCAGGCCGAGCAGGAGTCGGAGGAGAGCGACCAAGAGGAAGAGCACGCCGCGCACGCAGGCGGCGAAGCCGACGCGAACAAGGGCCGCCCGGCCGATATCGCGGCGCGCGGCTTCTCGGGTGGCGGTCAACCGCTGCCGTTCCGCGGCGAGCTCGAGCAATCGTTCAAGACGGACTTCAGCCAGGTTCGCATCCACACCGACGAGAAAGCCCAGGCGGCCTGCAAGGCGCTCGGCGCGCATGCGTACGCGATGGGCAACGACATCGCCTTCGAATCGGCGAGCCCCGACAAGAAGCTGATCGCGCACGAGCTGACGCACGTGATCCAGCAGTCGGGCAAAGGCCCGGCGAAGAAGTCGCACGGCGTCGATAACGGCGAGGTCGAGACCGAGGGTGAAGCGGAGGCCGAAGAGGTCGAGGCCGCCGTCGGCTCGGGTAAGCCGGCGCACCACGGGTTGCAGGGCGAGAAGGAGCAGGGCGAGGTCCAGAGCGAAGGGCACGCCGGCCACGCACCGGTGAGCAACGCGGGTCCGGCTCGCAAGGGCAAAGGTCCGGCGCTCGATTCCAAGTACACGATGGGCATGTCGTTCAGCCCGTCTGGGATGGAGAAGTCCTACCAGTACACGCTGTGGGACAAGGCGCCGCCCCCGATCCCGATCGCGGCGGTCCCCGGTTTGTTCTTTACTATTGAGCCGATGGTGGTGGCGAAGGTTGCGGGCGGTGTTGATTGGACAGACAAGGCCCTCAAGACGAGCGTCGGCGTCGAGGGCAACCTGTTGGTGGGCTTCACCTACGGCAACAAGGAGCTCGCGGCGCTGTACGGTGGCATCGAGGGCAGGGTCGCGGGTGGCTTCGAGTACAGCAAGAGCAACGACAGCTGGAAGCTCGAAGGTGGCATCAAGCTCGCCTCGAACTTCACGATCGGCTGCAAGGTCGCGGGCGGCATCCTCGACTACAAGTTCGACTTCGGTAAGGTCGATCCGATCTGCACGTTCGGCGGCCTCAAGTGGGAGAAGGGTAAGCCGTTCGAGTCGGGCTGGTTCGCGTGGGGTCAGCAGGTCCAGCAGTTCTTCGGGATGGTGAACAACACCGTCACCAAGGCGAAGCAGCTGCTGTCTGCCGGTGCCGATGCCGCGCGCAACGCGTACAACGCCGCCGCGAACACTGCGAAGGGTGCCTATCGCGCGGGTGCGGACTTCGCGAACTGGGTCTCCAGCTGGTAGTTCGAAGCGCGGCACCCGTATAGTCGGTGCATGAGCTTCGTCGATCAGGTTGGAGCGCTGCTCGCCGTCGGTGACCTTGCCGGTGCGAGCGCGCTGGTCTCCACTGCCGCGGGCGTCGATCGCGAGCTGGGGAGCGCGCAGGTCGCGCTGGCTCGACAGGATCCGAAGACGGCGACCGGGCATGCGAAGCAGGCGCTCGACCTGGGCGGTGGCGCCGCGGCCCACCACCTGCTCTCGGCGGCGAAGCTGTTCGGTGGCGATCCACAGGGCGCGATCGACGAAGCGCGGCGCGCGGTCGGCCTCGATGGGAGCGCGAAGAGCCGCTCGAGCCTCGGCGGGATCTTGCTCGCCGCGGGGCGCGCGGAGGACGCGGTGGCGGTGCTCAAGCAGGTCGTCGTCGAGGCGCCCGACGATGCCGACGCCCAGACCAACCTCGCGAACGCGGCGGTGAAGGTCGGCGACCACGCGCTGGCGATCCAGTCGTACGCGCGTGCGTTCGAGTGCCGGCCGAGCGATCAACGCCCGATCCAGCAGCTGGTCGCGATGTTCGTCGACCTCGGCAAGTGGATGGGCGCGATGGCGGCCCTCGATCTGTCCCGCCAGGGCGAGCCGCCGGGCGAGGTCTCGGTCGCGCTCGATCTCGCGAGCCTCCACATCGTTCGCCAGATCACCGGCGGCAAGTACCCGCCCGCCGGGATGACCGCCGAGGCCGACGAGCCGGTGCAGGGCTTGATCGCCAACGCGCCCGGCCGGCCCGTGGCCTCGCGCTTGATCGCGGCGCGCACGCTGCTCGATATCGATCGCGAGGTCGAGGCCAGGCAACTGCTCGCCGGCATCGACCGCCGGACCTGTGGCACCGAGGACCGCGCGACGCTGACGTACCTCGACGGCCTGTTCGCGCAGCAGGGTGGCGACCGCTCGCGCGCGATCGAGCTCTACGCCGAGGCCCTGGCGCTCGATCCGAAGCGGATCGAAGCCGCGATCAACGCGAGCTCGCTGCTCCTCGAGGAAGGCACCGCCGCGTCGATCGAGCGCGCGGCCAAGCTGATCATGCTCGTGCCATCGAGCCATCGCGGGAACTCGCACCTGCTCTACAACGAGGCCAGCCTTCACGCGCGCACCGGCAACGTCGCCGAGGCGAAGGCGAGGCTGACGCAGATCATCCAGAGCAACCCGCCGGATAGCCCCCACGTCTCCCGGGCGCGCGAAGCGCTCGAGCAGCTCGCGCGGCGATGAAGCAGAAGATCTATGCCGCGGTGACGGTGTTCCTCGGCATCGCCTCGATCATCGCCGCGTGCACGACCACCTCGGACATCCGCCGCAAGAGCGGCTGGTCGGCGGTCGAGGGTACGGTGCTCGAGCGCCACCTCGAGCCGGGGCGCCGCGCGTGGCGCAAGGAGCCGCGCGTGGTCTACGCGTACGTCGTCGACGGCAAGTCGTACAAGAACGACCAGGTGTTCATGCTGCCGCACACCGACGGTGACGAGGCGGAGATGCGGAACCTCGTCGACTCCGAGATCCCCGAGAAGCCGCAGGTCTACTACGACCCCGACGAGCCGGCGCAGTCGTATCTGATCGCGAGCTCCAAGCTGTGGTTCTACATCCTGCTGCCCGTCGGGACCGTGCTGGTCCTCGTCGGGCTGATCATCCTCGTCGGAGGGAAGCCGCATGAGCCTGTACGAGGAACGTAAGCGGCTGGAGCAGGAGGACGGCGAGCCCCTGCACACCCTGCGGCTGATGCCGGACGGCGAGGTGGCGACCCGGTGCCACGGTGCCGGAGTGCTGGTGGTCGCGGGCGAGTGGGGCGTCACCAAGAGCGTCGAGGACACGCTCGTGCGGCCGCTCGCCGAGATGGGGTACTTCGTCGTCGCGATCGATCTGGTGCGCGGCGAGAAGCCGGCGAGTGACGAAGAGGCAGCGGCGCGGCGCGCGGCGATCGATCCGGAGATCGCGATCAACGACATCGCGTCGGCGCTGCTCTATCTCAAGGAGCTCGCCGGCGGGAGCCTCGGCGTGTTCGGGCTCGATGCAGCCGCGGGGATCGCGATCGAGGCGGCGACCCGGCTGCCGCAGATCGACTGCGTGGTCACCACGGGCGGGGCCGGGCCTCGCAAGGGCGTCAAGCTGGCGCGGACGCGCGGCTCGATCATGGTGCTGCGAGGCGCCGCGACGAGCCCGATGACCGACGAGGTCTGCGTCGAGATGTCGAAGCGGATCGAGCCCGCGATGCAGCGCTTCCTGATCCACAGCTTCGATTGCGCCGATGGCTTCTTCACACGTCCCGCCACGGAGTCCGAGCGCGAGTGCGCGTCCGAAGCCTTCGATCACGCGAGCAGCTTCCTCGCGCAGAATCTGATCTAGGTCAGTCGGCCGCCGACGGTGAGCGCGCCGCGATCGCCATATTCGGCGCGAGCGGCGCGCTCGAGGTGCGCCATCGTGATCGCCTTGCGCTCGCGCGCCGCCGAGTAGGCCGCGCGCAGCACGACGTTCTTGATGTAGCCGCCGGTCAGCTCGTACTGCTTGCCGAGCTTCACGAAGTCGATCGCGCCCGACGTCGGCGCCTCGGCCGGCATCATCCGGCGCCACAGCTCGGCGCGCGCGTCGGCGTCGGGGAACGGGAACTGGATGTTCGCGGCGAGCCGGCGCGCGACAGCGGGATCGATCGCGGAGGCGATGTTCGTGGTGAACACGCAGATGCCCTTGAACTGCTCGAGGCGCGCGAGGATGAAGTTGGTCTCGAGGTTCGCGTGGCGATCGTTCGCGCCGCGCATCTCCGTCGAGCGTTTCGCGAGCACGGTGTCGGCCTCGTCGAACAGCAGCAGCACGTGACCCGCCTCGGCGGCATCGAACGCGCGCGCGAGGTTCTTCTCGGTCTCGCCGAGCCACTTCGACATGATGCGCGACAGATCGATGACGTAGAGATCGAGGCCGAGCTCGCGCGCGATCAGGCCCGCGACCATCGACTTGCCGGTGCCCGGCTGTCCCGAGAACAGCAGCACGAGGCCGTGGCCCTTGCCGACCTTGCGCCCGAAGCCCCAGTCGCCGAGCACCTCGTTGCGGAACGCGACGCGATCGATCACGCCGACGATGCTGTCGACCAGGTCGGTCGGTAGCACGACGTCATCCCAGGTCTGGGTGACCTCCTGGCGCGTGGCGACCGTCTTGAGATCCGAGTCGTAGAGCTGGCGGACGGCGCGGGCGACGTGGACGCGGTGCACGGTGGTGCGCTCGGTGCCCGCGATCTCCGCCGCGGCGGCGCACGCGTTGACGACGCCGCCGACGCCGAGGTTGTAGAGACCGGCGACCTCCTTGATCTCCTCCTCGGCGAGCGCGTGCGCCGTGCCCGGCGCGGCGAGGTAGGTCCGCCACAGGCGCTCGCGCTCCGCGTGCGGCAGCGTCGGGATCTCGATCTCGAGCGGCGTGCGGAGGTTCGCGATCCAGGGCAGGTTGTCGCCGACCCCCATCATCGCGACCGTGCCGGGATAGACGTCGAGGCACTCGCGGAGCCGCGCCTTCGCGCCGTCGACGGAGAGCGCATCCTCGACATCGCGGAACGCGAGCAGGGCGTTCTGGAGCGTGGCCTCGCGGAACGAGCCGGCGAGCCGATCGGGATCGAGGCCACGTCCGCTGACGAACAGCAGCGGCTTGTTGAGGCGGTGCGCCGCGAACCGCAACAGGAGCTCGCGGCCACTGCCGACGGCGCCGGTGAGGGCGATCAGCTTGCGGGGCGCCTCGAACGCGCGGATCACGAGCTCGAGCTGCTCCTCGTTGCACTCGCCGGGCGGGAACTCCTCGATCAGGCGCGCGTTCGCCGTCAGCTCGGAGTCCAGCGTGTGTCGCCCGAGCAGCCACGCCGTGGTCCGCGGGTGGAGGCGCACGCCCTGCGCGAGGAACGGCCGGCTATCCGCGCCGTCGACGAGCAGGAACCGCAGCCGGCGCGCCGGGCCTTCCGGTGCGAGATCGGAGTGCAACAGCGTCGCCGCCTCCCCGATGGCGAGGCGGCGCGGCCGATACGCGATCTCGAACAGCGTATCGACGGACAGCGCGTACATGTTCGGATTGCCCGCGAGGTAGGCCGCGAGGCGCGCGCTCACCGGATCGGTCTCGCAGGCGAGCAGCACCGCGAGCAGGTCGGACTCGGTCGGCTGCAGGCCGAGTCGCCGGGTCATGTCGCCGATCGGGCCCTGCGGATCGTAGCGATGGTCGGTCACCGGCTCGGACTTCGCCGGCGCCGTCTTCGACAACAGGCGCTCGACCTCGGCGGGACCGAGCATCGAGCTGAAGCCACCGTCGGCCTCCTTGCTCAGCATGCCGTCGGCCCAGCGTGCGCGGATCGCGCGCTCGAGGAGCTTGCGGGCGCGCTGGAGGTGATCGTCGCTGCGATCGAGTTGCTGGGCGAAGAACGCCGAACCGTCCATCGCCCTCATCATCGCACCCTCCCGGGGTAAACGTGCTCGTCGCCTCGACCTAACGCAACGCCGCGCAGACCTCCACGGTATCCTCGGCCGATGACCGCGGTCGCACGGTGGCAAGCGCTGCTCGGTGAGGAGCACGTCTCGACGGAGCACGCGCGACTGGCCACCGGCTCGGTCGCGACCTTCGCGACGACCCAGCGGATCGTGGCGTGGCTGCGGCCGGGGACCGCGGCGGAGGTGGCGACGTGTCTGGCGATCGCGAGCGAGGAGGGCGTGCGCGTCCATCCGATCAGTCGCGGCCGCAACTGGGGCTACGGCTCGCGCGTGCCGCACACCGACGCGGCCGTGCTCGATCTGTCGCGCCTCGATCGCATCGTCGACTTCGACGAGCGGCTCGCCTACGTCACCGTCGAGCCCGGCGTGACGTTTCGCCAGCTGTCGACCTACCTGCGCGCGTGTCGCGCCCGCGTCTGGGCGAGCGTCACCGGCGGTCCTGCCGACGCCAGCGTGGTCGCGAACGCGCTCGAGCGAGGCGATGGCTCGGGGCCGCTCGGCGATCGGTTCGGTCAGCTGTGCGGGCTCGAGGTGGCGCTGCCGAACGGCCGGCTCGTCCACACCGGGTTCGCGCGGTTCCCCGGCTCGCCGGTCGCGCCGGTCTCGAAGTGGGGTGTCGGGCCGGCGGTCGACGGTCTGTTCAGCCAGGGCGGGCCGGGCGTGGTCACACGCGCGACGATCTGGTTGGCGCCGTATCCGGCGCAGTTCTCGCTCGCCGCGTTCCGGATCGCCGACGACGCGGGCCTACCCGCCGCGATCGATGCCGTGCGCGAGCTCGCGCTGGCGGGCGTCACCACCGCGACGGTGCCGGTGTGGAACGACCTCAAGGCGATGTCGCTGGTCGGCCAGTATCCGTGGGACGAGGCCGGCGGCGTCACGCCGTTACCGCGCGCGCTGCGCGATCGGCTGCGCGACCGCGGGATCGGCCGGTGGAACGGTACGGTCTCGCTCTACGCAGGCAGTCGGCTGCACGGCGAGGCGTTGCGCGGGCTCGTCGAGCAGACGCTGGGTCCCGTCGCCGAGCTGGCGTTTCGCGACGGCCCTGCCGATCCGCTGGCCGCCACCGAGGAGGAGTGCGGCCCGATGCTCGGCGTGCCACACGATCGCAGCGCCGCCGCGACGTACTGGCGCAAGCGGATGCCGATTCCCGCGGTGCTCGATCCGGATCGCGATCGCTGCGGCTTTCTGTGGCTCGGTCACGCGGTGCCGTGCGAGGGCAGCCACGCGCGCGCGATCGCGGACCTCTACGAGGAGGAGCTGGCGCGCGATGGCTTCGAGCCGGGGATCGCGCTCCTCGCGGTCACGCCGCGCGCGCTCTCGGCCGTCGGGCAGATCGCGTACGACCGCGACGTGTCCGGCGAGGACGAGCGGGCCCGCGCCTGTCACGACCGCGCGTTCGCGCGCGCCGTCGCGCTCGGCTATCCACCGTTCCGGCTCGGCCTGCAGTCGCCGCGCGTCGCCGGCGAGCCCGCCTACGACGAGCTGGTCGGCGCGATTCGCCGAGCGCTCGATCCGGCCGGCGTGCTCGAACCGAGGTAAAAGGCGCGCATGAAAGGCTCGCACACGTGCCCGAAGTGTCGCCATCGCAAGATCTGGGTGGTCCCGACCGTCGAGCTCGCGCGCGAGATCAAGCGGTCGCTCGACCTCGCGACGATGGCGAGGCTCCGCATCGGCGGATCGCGTGAGGTGATCGCGCGCGATCCGATCCAGGGTTTCGAGGCGTACGTCTGCGCGCAGTGCGGGTTCACCGAGCACTACGCGGTCGCCTGGAAGGAGATCGAGCGGGTCGGGACGCTGCTCGACGGCGAGACCGGCCCGTACCGCTAGGCGACGAGCGTGGTGCCGACCGAGCCGGGCTCGCGTACCGCGCGCACCAGATCGCCCGACGACAGCTTGCCGAGGATGTGGATCGAGCCGACGCCCTGATCGATCACGGACATCGCCTCCTCGAGCTTCGGGATCATGCCGCCGGTGACGACCTTGTCGACGATCGCCTGCTTGGCCTCCGCGACGGTGATCTTCGCGAGCCGCGACGCCGGATCGTTGATGTCGCGCAACACGCCGGGCGTCGAGGTCACCAGGAACAACCGATCCGCCTCGAGCGCCGCGGCGAGCTGGTTGCCGACCAGATCGGCGTTGATGTTGAACGTGCCGCCCTCGGCATCGGCACCGAGGCACGCGATCACCGGGACGTGCCCGGCGCTCCACAGCAGCTGGAGTAGCTCGAGGTTGAAGCCGGTGACATCGCCGACGAAGCCGAGGTCGACCGGCTCCGGCGCGGCGGGCGGGTAGGGCTTGGGCGGCCGGCGCGTCGCCTTGACCACGTGCCCGGACGCGCCATGCAGCCCGACCGGCGACAGCCCGGCGGCGAGCAGCGCCGCGCACAGATCGACGTTGAGCTTGCCGGCGATCACCATCTTCATGACGTCGAGCGTCGCGGCATCGGTGACGCGGCGACCCGCGATCTGGGTGGTGGTGAGGCCGAGCTTCTTCTGCAGCTCGGTGGCCTGGGGCCCGCCGCCGTGGACGATCGCGATCCGGTGGTTCGCGGACAGCTCGCGCAGATCCTGGCCGAGCAGTGCGGCCTCACCCGAGCCGACGACCTCGCCGCCGATCTTGACGACGATCGTCTTCATCATGGCCAGTTCCCCACGTCCTCGAGCGACGCCTTCTCGTCGACGCCGAGGAGGATGTTCATGTTCTGGATCGCCTGACCGGCGCCGCCCTTGATCAGGTTGTCGATCGCCGAGAAGCAGGTGACGGTCCGCTTGTCCTTCACCACCGCGCCGACGGCGAAGCCGACCTCGACGTGGTTGCTGCCCGCGACCGCGACCACCTCGGGCAGGCGCTTGAGCGGCCGGCGCACGAACGGCTCGCGGACGTACGCCTCGTCGAACAGCCCGGCGAGCCGCTTGCTATCGACGTCCGCCGGCAGCTCGAGGAAGCAGGTCGCGAAGATGCCGCGCGTCAGTGGCGCGGACACCGGGACGAACCGCAGCTCGACGCCCTTGGCCCCGGCGTCGGCGAGGGTCTGCACGATCTCGGGCACGTGCTGGTGCTCGAGCGGCTTGTACGTCTTGAGGTTGCCGGCGCGGCTCGGGTGGTGCGTGCCGGCCTGCGGCGCGATGCCCGAGCCCGACGAGCCCGTGATGCCCTGGACGTGGATCACCACGCCATCGAGCAGGCCGGCGCGTGCGAGCGGAAGCAGCGCGAGCTCGATCGTGGTCGCGAAGCAGCCGGGCGACGCGACGTAGCTCGACTGCGCGATCGCCTTGCGGTTGAGCTCGGGCAAGCCGTAGACGAACGTGCCGAGCAGCTCCGGGTGCGGGTGCGTGGCGGCGTAGAACTTCTCGTAGGTGGCGGCGTCGCGGAGCCGGAAGTCGCCCGACATGTCGACGATCTTGACGCCCGCGCGGATCAGCTCGGGGACCTTCGCGGCCGTCACCTTGTGCGGCAGCGCGAGCAGCGCGACATCGCAGCCTTCCACGGCCTGGGCCGGCGTCAGATCCTCGAACGTCAGGTCGGTCGCGCCGTCGAGGTTCGGGTGCACCGCACCGAGCGGCTCGCCGACGTGATCGATCGACGCCACGCGCACGAGCTCGACGTCGGGATGCATGAGCAGCCGACGCGCCATCTCCGCGCCGCCGTAGCCGCTACCACCGATGATTGCTGCCTTGAATCGCTTCGCCATCGCAGGGAAGATGCCACGCCAGTGACCGACGGAACACCCGACCCAGTCCAAACCCTCGCTGCGATCCGTGCCCGCGAAGCGGAGATGATCGCGCTGACCCGCCGCTGGGTGGAGGTCAACTCGTTCACCACCAACATCGAGGGCGTGAACCGGGTCGGCGTCATGCTGCAGGAGGCCTTCGCGCTGCCCTCGCTCAGCTGCATCCGGATCCCGGTCGAGGGGTTCGGCGAGCACCTGGTGTGGAAGACCGCCGCCCCGGGCGCGCGGATCGTCCTGATCGGCCACCACGACACGGTGTTCCCACCCGGTCACTTCGAGGGCTGGCGCGAGGAGGACGGCAAGGTGATCGCCCCCGGCGTGCTGGACATGAAGGGTGGGCTCGCCGTGATCCGCACCGCGCTCGCCGTCCTCGACGAGCTCGGCGTGCTGGCGCAGCTGCCGCTCGCCGTGATGTGCGTCTCCGATGAAGAGGTCGGCTCGCCCACCTCCGCGCCGTTCCTCCAGGAGCTCGCCTCCGACGCCGCGTGCGCGCTGGTGTTCGAGTCCGGTCGCGCGAACGACATGATCATCACGCGCCGCAAGGGCGTCGGTGCGATGACCGTGACCGCGCACGGCAAGGCCGCGCACGCCGGCAACAACCACAAGGACGGCGCCAACGCGATCGTCGCGCTCGCGAAGTTCGCCGAGCTCGCGCACGCGATGACCGACTACGCGCGCGGCATCACCGTCAACGTCGGCACGTTCACCGGCGGCACGTCCAAGAACACCGTGCCCGAGCAGGCGAGCTGCCAGCTCGATCTCCGCTACGAGACCGTCGCCGATGCCGAGGCGCTGGTCGCGAACCTGCGCGCCGCGGCGGAGCAGGCCGCCGCGACGGTTTCAGGGGTGCGGATCGAAGCCAAGGGCGGCGCGAACCGGCTGCCGCTCGAGCGCACCAAGTGGTCGGCCGCGCTCCGCGACGAGTACGCCGCGTGCGCGCGCGCGTGTGGCCTGGGCGATGGCGAGGCTCCGCTGCTCGGGGGTGGCTCCGATGCGAACACCGTCGCGCCGCTCGGCGTCCCCGCAATCGACGGCCTCGGGCCGCGCGGTGCCGGCTTCCACACCACCAGCGAGTACGCGGAGCTAGCCACCTTCGTGCCCAAGACCGAGGCGCTCGTCCGGTTCCTGCTCGGCCGGCTCCACGCACCGTCGCCCGCGACCCTGATCCTCTGAGATCGCCCGGCGGGAAGCGGGCGTGAGACACTGAGCTCGTGCGGTTT
>Ga0075163_10003452_pt1 | contig 21231 bp, 19 predicted proteins | sample JI1023141ADNA_FD_71478 | JGI IMG/M metagenome (GOLD analysis project Ga0075163, IMG submission 71478) | Wastewater effluent complex algal communities from Wisconsin, to seasonally profile nutrient transformation and Carbon sequestration -... | ecosystem: Engineered > WWTP > Effluent > Algae... | reverse complement strand
AAATCTAGATTTATATTCGTTTGATTTGTACGAAAAAGCAAGGCCTACACTTGTTACCTATGTAAAAGGAAAAGTATTTGACTCCGAAAGTAAAAAATTGCTGGATGCTAGACTTGAATTGATTGACCTGGAAACTTCAAAGGTGGTTGCTGACATGTATTCAAATTCAATTACAGGAGAATATTTGGTTTGTTTACCTGCGAATAAAAACTACGCATTTACTGCTTCTCGAAACGGCTATTTGTTTTATTCTGAAAACTTTTCGCTTAAGGAAAACAAAAATCAAGGAGAACCCTACCTCATTGATATAGCAATGAAACCAATAAAAGCCGGTGAAAAAGTAGTACTCAAAAATATATTCTTTGAAACCGGTAAATACAATTTAAAGGATGAATCAAAAAGTGAACTCAATAAGTTGGGCGATTTTTTGAACCTAAATCCTAAGGTAAAAATTGAAGTATCTGGTCACACCGATAATGTAGGCGACGATAAAATGAATCAAACCCTTTCGTTGAATCGTGCAAAGTCTGTTTATGATTATTTATTGAATAACGGAATTGCTGCCGAAAGATTAACCTACAAAGGTTATGGAGAAACTCAACCGGTTGAAAGCAACGACACCGATAAAGGTAGAGCTGCGAACCGAAGAACTGAATTTAAGGTGGTTTCACTCGAGTAATTGAATCGTAAAATTTATGCATAAACCAGCCTTGCTAATTTTACCGGGTGCTTTGGGTGCTGCTTCACAATTTGATGAATTAGCAAAGTTACTCAGCGTTAATTTTACTGTGTATAGCATGGAGTATAACGGACATGGTAAAAACAATCGAGAAATTTCATCGCTCTCAATTGAGTTGTTAAGTGATGAAGTGTTGCACTATGTGAATGAGAATCAATTGCAAAATTGCGCTATTTTTGGTTACAGCATGGGTGGTTACATAGCTTTGTACCTTGCAGCAAAACATCCAAAATTACTAGGTAAAATTATGACCTTAGCCACAAAATTTATTTGGAATCCTGCTATTGCTGAAACCGAAGTTAAATTTTTAAATCCTCTAAAAACCAAAGAAAAAGTGCCGGCTTTCGCAAGTTATTTGTATCAATTACATGGCTCTAATTGGGAACAGCTCATGAACCATACAGCATCATTGATGCTACAGTTGGGAACAATGAATATACTCACGGATGCACTGTTGAAACAGGTGGTGAATGAAGTAAAAATTACCCGCGGTGAATTCGACAAAATGGTTAGCCAAGAAGAAACAGCGCATGTGGCCCAAAGTATTAGCAATGCTCAATTAGAAATTTTTAGCCAAACTCCTCATCCTTGGGAAAAAGTAAATCCCTTATTAATTGCAAACACACTTGAAAAATTTATTCTTAACAAATAAGCTAAAACAACTAAGTATACAGCTAATAAGAAATACCCTTATTGCAATGACCTTGAAGTAAAACAAATTTTTTACCTTCGCACAAATTAATAAAAGCAAAACATGAACGCATCTATTGTATTGGGAATTTTTGGAATGGGCGCTTCCGAGCTGATCGTTATTGGAGTAATAGTATTGTTGCTATTCGGAGGCAAAAAACTTCCTGAACTAATGAAAGGATTAGGCAAGGGTATAAAAGATTTCAAAGACGCTTCCAAAGGAGAAGACAGCTCGGCAACACCCGAAAAAAAAGATTAATTTTTTTCTACACCTAATTCTTTATTGTGTCGCACATCTATACCAATTTGGCTGCAATCCAAACGGATTTGAAGCAGCGAAAAATTACACTTAGTAGTCTGGTAGAAAATTACCTGAATACCATAGAAGCAAACAATCATTTAAATGCTTTTTTGGAAGTGTTTGCTGATGAAAGCAGGACCATTGCTAAACAACTCGATGAAAAAATTTCAGCCGGTAAAGCCGGTAAACTGGCGGGACTTGTAATCGGTTTAAAAGACAATATTTGTTATAAAAATCATGCTTGTTCTGCATCTTCAAAAATTTTAGAAGGCTTCGTTAGTATGTACCATTCAACGGTAGTAGAGCGATTGCTTGCTGAAGATGCTATTATTATTGGGCGACTCAACTGCGACGAATTTGCTATGGGTAGTTCCAATGAAAATTCTGCTTATGGACCTGTGCTTAATCCATTAGATACATCGCGTGTTACAGGAGGTTCGTCAGGTGGTTCAGTTGCTGCAGTTGCTGCAAATTTATGCCTTGCTGCTTTAGGTACTGATACGGGTGGATCGGTGCGCCAACCTTGTTCGTTTACCGGATTAGTTGGTTTAAAGCCTACCTACGGACGAATCTCTCGTTACGGTATTATTGCTTATGCATCTTCCTTTGATCAAGTAGGAACAATTACGCACACTGTTGAGGACGCTGCACTTATACTGGAAGTGATTTCGGGTAAAGATGAGTTTGATTCAACTGCTTCTTCCACTTTGGTTCCCGAATATTCAAAGCAATTACAATTCAATAAAAAAGTAAAAATCGCTTATTTTAAAGAGTGTATTGAAAGTACCGGTTTAAATCCTGAAATTCGGAAACGTACAGAAGCTATACTCCAACAGTTAAAAAACTTGGGACATACGGTTGAAGAAGTTACTTTTCCTTACCTCGATTATTTGGTGCCAGCCTATTATGTTTTAACTACTGCTGAAGCTTCTTCGAATCTTTCTAGGTACGATGGAATACACTATGGCTACAGAAGCAAGCAGGCATTTGACCTTGAATCGACCTACAAAAAATCGCGTAGTGAAGGATTTGGTAAAGAGGTAAAACGCCGCATAATGCTAGGAACTTTTGTATTAAGCGCAGGCTACTATGATGCCTATTATTCAAAGGCTCAAAAAGTGCGTAGAATATTGAAAAACAAAGTAGACGAAATTTTAAACCAATACGACTTTATTGTATTGCCCAGCACGCCCGATAGTGCTTTCAAATTTGGGGAAAACAGTCAAGATCCAATTAAAATGTATCTTGAAGATATATTTACGGTATTGGCTAATCTTTCGGGTATTCCTTCTATTTCTTTGCCTTTAGGCCAAAAGCAAAACCAATTACCTTTTGGTATACAAGTATTGGCAAAAGAATTTGACGAAAGTAATTTACTTGCATTTTCGACCTACTTAGTAAACAATTCTTAGTTAATAAAAATTGTTAAGCCTTACTTATCTTTGCGTTAATTTTAAGCAACTTGCAACACTAACACATGGGCAATATTTTAGCCTATGATACGTTAATTTAGAAGCTTTGTAACATGAAAAAACTCTTTATTACCATAGTATTCCTTGTTTTTACACTGGTATACAACTTCGTATCGGCTGCCGACCGAATTAATAAATCGGCAGACTCAACGCTGGTATATATTCCGGATGATCCTATTTTGGCGATGATGGATAGTTTGATGTCGCAAAAGTATTTTGAAAGTAAGAATTTTATTACCGATACCTGCAAACTCAATAAAAATGGATACTGCCCTGAAGTTATCCCAACATTTGATGCTGTAGTATATCAGGAGCGAATTGCCTTACTCGATTCTAAAAGCCCTTTCAACTTAATTTACAGCGATGCGGTTAAAGCTTATATAGATTTGTATGCTGTGCGAAAGCGAAATATTGTATCGCGCATGCTTGGATTATCGCAAGTTTATTTTCCCTTGTTTGAAGAAAAATTAGATAAGTATAAATTGCCAGATGAGTTAAAATACTTGGCCATAGTTGAATCGGCATTAAACCCGAATGCTATATCGAAAAGTGGAGCAGCCGGATTGTGGCAGTTCATGTATGGAACCGGAAAAATGTTTGGATTAGATGTTAATTCATACGTTGACGAACGTCGCGACCCTTTTAAAGCGACTGAAGCAGCTTGTAAATATTTTAAATTTTTGTACAATATTTTTGGCGATTGGCAAATGGTGCTTGCTGCTTACAATGGTGGTCCTGGTACTGTAAATAAGGCTATAAGACGCTCGGGAGGTAAGAAAACATATTGGGAAATTCGCCCCTTTTTACCCCTGGAAACTCAAGGATATGTACCTGCTTTTATTGCTGTAAACTATGTGATGAATTATACATCGGAACATAATTTATATCCAATTTCACCCAAGCAAGTTTATTTACATACCGATACTGTGGCCACTCGACAGTATGTTAGCTTTAATCAAATTTCGGCCGTGTTGAATTTGCCTGTTGAAGATATATCCTACCTCAACCCTCAATACAAATTAAAAATAATTCCTTATAGCGGAGAACAAGCTATGTTGTGTTTACCAGTTGCTAAAGTGGGTGCTTTCATTAACAACGAAAACTCGATTTATACTTACAAAACACCGGAAGAAAGATTGGATAGTGCCTTAGCGAATACAAATAAAATTTTAGTAGAAGAAAAAAAATGGCATAAAGTAAGAAGTGGTGAATCCCTAAAACAAATTGCCAATTTATATTCGTGTACAATTCGGGATATTAAAGACTGGAATAACTTAAAAGGAAATAAAGTTGCTAAAGGTAAGCGCTTACTAGTGTATACAAAAAAATACAAATCGGCTGAAACTACTAGTCAAACAAGTCTTGCTGATACAGCTTCTAAAAGTTTAGCGCAAAACAAGGTAGAAAATTCTGCTACCAGTCAAACTACCGATTCTGTTCAAACACAAAAAGAAAGCACTACAGTTTCGGCTCCAAAATCTAAAACCAAATTCGTTTACTATACAGTTCAGCGTGGCGATACATTATGGAACATTGCCAATCGAAAAGGAGTATCGGTAGAAGAAATTAAGCGATTGAATAATATTCGCTCCTCCAATTCATTGAAGGCTGGTAGTAAAATTAAAATTGCAGTTGCAAGTTAATCTTACTCTTCTTCATTTTTAGAAGTATTTCCGTTTATATATAAGTCAATCAAACCAGCTGGAGCTTGCACATAAAGTGTGTTGGATGTTAGTTCAATTTTTGTAATAAATTCCTCTATGGCGGGCAGTAAAATCTCTTTACCATTAAAATGTATTTCAAAAATATCTTGTTGAGGATAGTTGAGCACATTCGTTATTTTTCCTATTGCACCATATTTTTTATCAACAACAGCATAACCAATGAGGTCGTCCCATGCAATAAATCCTTCTTCTTGCTTTACTTGCATATCAAGCGGAACAAATACATCTCGTTTAAGTAATTGTTGAGCCGCCTCAATCGTTGAAATATCTTGAATTTTCAAAACAGCTTCACCGGCTTTTCTAAATGAAATTTTTTCGACAAAAAAAGGAGTTAATTGCTTATTGATTTCTAAAAATACAATTTCAAGTTTCTTTGATTTATCCAATTTATCGCTCAAATTTTTGAGACTTAGTTCTCCTTTTAACCCAATAGCTTTTACTAATGTTCCAATGTAAAAATGTGCAGTAGAGCTTGATTTCATAGGGTATATTTTAATGTATACTATTGGTAAAAATAATGGTGGCGATTAATTAAGCGATTTTTACTAGTAAATTGGCAATTGACTTTAGAAAGCAAATCGAATTGCTTCGACCAATTTGCTTAATTGACATAGCTTTAATAGAACAAGGTATAATGCAGTGTTAAAAAAAAATCCCGAATTGCTTCGGGATTTCTAGCTGATACTATTTTTTATTTATCTAAATCTTCAAAGCTGATATCGCTCATACCGCTAGTGTTGTTATTTCGTTCGGCTGCATTCGCGCGTTTCTCAGCAAATGATTCCTGAGTAAAGGGTTGCTCCTTGCGGATAAAATTCATGGCTTCATTTAAACCTTCCATAAATTTTTCAAAATCTTCTTTATACAAAAACACCTTGTGCTTAATGAAAGTAAACTTACCATCTTCCGAAAACTGTTTTTTGCTTTCAGTAACAGTAAGGTAGTAATCGTTGGTCTTAGTGTTCTTTACATCAAAAAAATAAGTCCGCTTGCCTGCTCTTACTGACTTTGAAAAAATTTCTTCTTTGTCTTTATTCTCAAATCCTTCCATAAATTGTGGTTTGTAAATGGGTTTTTTGGGTGTTCGTTTGAGCAAAAATAGAAAATAATATCAAATAACAAATTTACTTTTAGATTATTGTTAGAAGTAACTTTTTAGTTTTCGTGAACCAATTGTTTGCGGTATAAATCATGATACACCCCTTTTGCAGCAAGTAATTCAGTATGACTTCCCTGTTCACAAACTTTGCCTTCATCCAACACAATAATTTTATCGGCAGCCGAAACTGAGGATACCCTGTGACTGATAATTACACTAAATTTATTCTTCATTTCCTGTCTCAGGTTATACAATATAGCAGCTTCAGTTTCTGTATCAACAGCCGATAAACAATCATCAAAAATCAATAAAGCAGGCGATTTTATTAAGGCCCTGGCAATTGAAACACGTTGCTTTTGTCCACCCGAAAGTGTTATCCCTCGCTCACCCAAACGTGCTTCAAATTTATCAGGAAAGGCATCAATGCTATCATAAACTACCGCTTGCTTAGCTGCTTCATGAATTTTATGTTCGCTAATTAAATCCTCTTTTAGTCCAAAAGCTATATTATTTTTTATGCTGTCGGAAAATAAAAAAACTTCCTGAGGAACGTATCCTATGCACTGACGATAGGAATTTAGGTTTATTTCTGTCAAGTCAATTTTGTCAATGAGAATGCTTCCTTCGCTTGGATCATAAAGTCGACACAATAAATTTGCTAAGGTAGATTTTCCGGATCCTGTTCGACCAATAATGCCGAGTGATTCACCTTTCTTTAATTCGAAAGAAACTGCATTAAGTGCTTTAATTCCGGTATCGGGATAAACAAAGCTTACATTCCTTAGTTCAATTGATTCGCTTATCGAAACAACTTGTGTTTGTGAATCGTCAATTTCAGGTTTAATATGTAAAAATTCATTGATGCGTGTCTGTGATGCTGCTGCTCTTTGAATAATTGAAGTAACCCAGCCCATAGCAGTTACCGGCCAGGTTAGCATACTTAAATACATTACGAATTCGGCAATATTGCCAATAGAAATTTTTCCTGCTATTGCTTGTTTTCCTCCAATATAAATGGTAAGCAGGGTACTAAGTCCTATTAGCAGTGCGATGATGGGTTGAAAATAAGCATCGGTTTTAACCAAATTGAGCGACAATTGTTTGTACGCATCGCTTTCCTTTTCGAATTGTTCGGCTGAATATTTTTCCCTGTTAAATGCTTTTAACACCCGGATTCCAGAAAAAGCTTCTTGAACTACTGTAGAGAGTTTTCCTAATTGACCTTGAATTTTACTACTCTTAAAATTTATTATTGAACTTACTTTATATACGCCGTATGACAATACAGGCAATGGTAGTAAAGTATATAATGTTAGTTCAATATCGATACGTAACATAGCAATGATTACCAAAATAAAGGTTACAATTAGGTTAATCGAATACATAATAGCCGGACCAACATACATGCGAACTTGCGAAACATCTTCACTGATGCGCGACATTAAATCGCCGGTATTGTTACGTTTATAAAAGCTTAAATTTAACTTCTGATAATGTTGAAATACATCATTTTTTTGATCAAACTCAACATGCCGTGACATTACAATTATGGTTTGACGCATAAAAAACATAAACATTCCTTTTACCAACGAGGAAATTACTACCAATCCAAAAAACAAGAGAAACACTGTGGCGAGTTCATTAAATAAGGTAGGCTGTAAGGAGGATTCTTTAAAAACTTGATAAAGCCCCTTGCTTTCAACCAAATAATCAATTGTAATGCGTGTTAATTGTGCAGGATAAATCGCAAACAATACCGAAATGGTCACAAATACAATCCCAAAAAAGAAATGGAAACTGTATTTTAAGAAGTAATGATTGAGTGAAAAAAGTGATTTCAATAAAGATTGATTAAGGTTTCATAATCTGCGCAAAAGTATTGGTTATTCAATTACCGCAAAATAAAGTTGACACTTAAAAAAAAACGATGAATCGGAATTGAATATTCATATTAAAATGTATTTTTGACAAAAATTAATTCTTAAAACCTATTTTATACAATGAAAAAAATTACTATTAAAGGATTTTTAATCGCAATCGTAACCTTGGCTTCAGCACCATTTGCTCAGGCTCAGTATCACGATGATTTTTCGGGAGCAAACGACACAACCGGTTTGCAAGCTCGTGGTTACCTTACCTACTTTAGAGGTGCCGGTGGTCCAGGTGCTGCTCCACACTGGTTTCAAGGAAACCCTAACTTTTCATTAGCATTTAACGGAAACGATAGCGATTTCGTAATGTCAAATTACCAGTCAGTTGGCGGTGCAAATGATATCGACAATTGGTTAGTGTTACCTGCACTGAATGTTACCGCAGGTGATGGAATATCTTTTTATTCAAAAAGTGTTCAAAGTTCAACTTTTCCTGATTCTATCCGTGTAATGTACGCTGCTAACGGTGATTCAGTACCTGAAGATTTAGGATGGGTAGAATTGGGTCGTTTTAAAGTAAATACTCAAGGTATTTGGCAATTAAAAACCTATAATGTTACTACCGGCGGAACAAATGCTCGTTTTGCAATTCGTTACGCAGTAGTTGATGGTGGACCAAGCGGAAGTAATAGTGATGCGATTGGTATTGATGAGTTAAACGTATTTACTCCAGCTGCTGAAGATGGTGGTGTTTCAGGAATCAACGTTAGCTCTGGTTGTTCGTTAAGTGCAACTACTTCAATTGATGTTACTGTTGAAAATTTTGGTTTAAACCCTATTTCAAATTTCCCTGTTTCTTATACTATTAACGGTGGAACACCCGTTGTAGAAACTTTTACAGCAACTGTTAATGCTGGAAGTACCGCAACTTACACTTTTGCTACAACTGCTAATTTCTCTGCTGCCGGAAGTTATGCAATTAGTGCATCTACAGCTCTTACAAATGATGGAAATGCTACAAATGATACAGATACTTTAACTATCACTTCTACTACACCAAATCCATTAGTAAACCCAATTTTAATGAGCTTTGAGCCTGCTGACGATATTACTGGATGGTTCATTGGTGATGACCAAGATGCAGATGGTATTACTTGGGAAGTTGTTAGCTCATTGCAGTTCAACAACATACCTCATACCGGTGATCAAGCACTTCGTTTAGGTGGTTCAGCTACTGCAGATGATTGGGCTTATACAGCTTGTTTAGACTTATTGTCAACTGAGAACTATAATTTAGAGTTCTGGTACAAGCAATTTTCTGTTGCTGCTTCTCCTGAATTTGAAGCTAAAATTGGTATGTCGCAAAATGTTGCTGGTATGACACAAACTTTAGTTACCGGTTTAGCTTTAACAGATACTGCATATACTCAACATAGCGCTAATTTTTCTGTTCCAGTAAGTGGAATCTATTATATTGGATTACATGCTTATTCAACAGCAGCTACTGCTACTTCAGTTCGTATAGATGACGTTAACATCACTGATGTTGGTCCACTTGGTATCGCTAAATTAAACAAAGAAGTTGTTTCTGTTTACCCTAACCCTTCTACAGGAGTATTCAATGTTAATACAATCGCAGCTTCAACTGATGTTGTAATTTACAATGCTCTTGGCGAAAAAGTATACAGCAATGCAAAATTAACTGCAGGTGCACACATTATTGATTTATCAACTTTTGCTAAAGGTGTTTACACTGTAAAAGCATTTAGCAATAATTCAGTAGAAGTTAAAAAGATTACTATCAACTAATTATCGCTTATTTTAAAAAAGGCTGTCTCGCAAAGACAGCCTTTTTTTTTGCCTTCCTTTATTTTTTGTCGAATTAATTCTATATTTGGTGAGTTAAAAAAGCAAGATTAAAAGTTCCTAATAACCGTTAGCAACTTTGCTTTACCTTAAAATTAAATCAAATTTATATGAAAAAATTACTACTAACATTCGCATCAATTCTATTAAGCATAAGCTTAATTGCTCAACAAGCTCGATTGGTTTCTCAAAAGCAAAAGCGCAGCGAACCTACTGCAAAAGCAAAAATTAAAATTAAAAATCCTTCTCTTTTTCAATTAGCAGGTAGTATAAATTGTAATACAACTTATACAGCAGGCAGCACGGTTGCTTTGCAATTTACTTTATTACTTAGCAATACCGATTTTGAATATGGCGATTCCTTGTCCATAACTTTTCCAACAGGAATTACACCTATTGGAAGCCCAACCGATCCTATTGGTCCCGATGATGGACTTGCAGGATCTGATGGACCTGAAATTTTAAACGGAGTTTCCGGACAAACTATTTCTTGGGGCAACAACGACAATAATTATGGTGGTATCGTTGCAGGTGATCCCTATCCATTTGTTGTGAATGTATCGGTTGCACCCGGAGTTTCAGGTGCACAAATAGCCACTTTTCATGTGTCAGGTGATGGATTTGGAGGAAATGGTGGTGATTTAAATGGCACTATCACTTTACTCGATGTTCAAGCTCCTTTTGCAGGATGTACACCATCAGCAACTTATACAGTTTCTGCTTGGCAAGAAGCAAGTATTCCAGGTGTTGCCTATAACGACTATGTATGTAATGGACACGATTCATTACAAACCCGCAATGGATGGCAGTTTTATGATGGTGACGGTTATTTTGTAAAATTGGTAGCGGGTGGTCAATACCGTATAAGCTTTGATTCTTGTGTATCAAATAGTGCAATTACTGTGGTTGATTCAAATGGAGTTAGCGGTAACATTATTCCCGGAGCATTTGTAAATGCTAGCTGTCCAAATCAACTTATATTTACTGCACCCTATACTGGTAAGTACTATATTACTGCAAATTTGGATGAAATTTGTGGAAATGCTGGAACCACACCAATTGCAACTGGAGGAATTAAATTGTTAAACTCGGTAACTTGTCCAATAACTGCGCCTTTTGCAGGATGCACACCAAGCACCACCTATTCAGTTTCCGCCTGGCAAGAGACTGCTGTTGCAGGAACTCCTTACACTGGTTTTGTATGTGATGGACACGATTCATTGCAAACCCGCAACGGATGGAAGTTTTTTGATGCCGATGGATATTTTGTAAATTTAATTTCAGGAGGTCAATACCGTATTACGCTTGATTCTTGCAACACAGCAATTGCTATTAGTGTTTCCGATTCAGTTGGAATAACAGGTAACATTATTCCCGGTGCTACTATGTCAGCAGCTTGCCCTAACCAGCTTACTTTTACTGCTCCTTATACCGGTAAATATTACATTACAGCCAGTGTTGATGGTATTTGTGGAAACATCGGATCAAGTGCAATTGCTTCGGCCGGTGTTAAATTGCTCAATTCAGCTGCTTGCCCTAGTATTGTACCCGCTCCAATAAACGATACTATTTGTGGCGCAATAGCTTTGCAAATTGGAACTACTTATACATCAAGTACTGTTAATGCTTCAGCTACAGATCCGCGCGATGCAGATGCAACCGCTGCAGGATACAATTGCGGTGTACCCAACAATACTCTGTGGTACAGCTATACTCCAACGGTGAGCGATACCTTTTTAATTACTATAAATTCACCTGTAGGCGGATTAGATACTTGGGTTGGATTGTTTGACGCCGCAAATTGTAACGCTCCATTTCAAAGTGGAAAGTGTTTATTGGGCCCAACTCCCGGAAATTCTTATTCAGATACTGTAATCTTAGCGGCAGGTACCAATTATTATATTATGATTGATGGTTTTGGCGGCTCTGTTGGTGCTTTTGATATTACCTTAACACAACCTACTTTTGTTGGACCTCAATTTAACGGATGTCTTCCTTCCGTAGTTTACACAAACACTACTTGGCAAGAACCTACAGCTGTTGGTGTAAATTATACCGGTTATGTTTGCGACACACACGATTCATTGCAAAATCTACCTGGTTGGCAGTTTTTTGATGGGGATGGATATGCCTTGTATTTGGTGGCTGGTGGCCAATATCGTTTCAGCTTAGATTCGTGTACTGCACCAATCGCTCTAACCCTTTCCGATTCAAATGGTGTAAGCGGTAGCATTTTGCCAAATGCTTATGTGAATGCTTCATGCCCAGTTCAATTTACTTATACCGCTCCTTATACTGGTAAGTATTATCTTAATGCAAGCTTAAATGGAATATGCGGAAATCAAGGTACAGCTGCAATAGGATCGGTTGGGGTTAAATTATTAAATAGTGCCACTTGTCCAAATTTACCACCTATACCTGCAAATGACACCATTTGTGGAGCTATTGCAATGACATTGAATACGGTATATACCGGTGACAATACAACTGCATCCTTTGCAGATCCTAGAGATAATGATATAGCTACAGCAGGATATACTTGCAGTACTCCCAACAATACACTTTGGTATAGCTTTACTCCAGCTGTGAGCGATACTTTTTTTATAACTATGACTTCTCCAGCACAAGGTGGATTAGATGGATGGGTAGGTTTTGTTGAAGCCGATTCATGCGATGGAGCAATAACATTTGCTGCTTGTTTGCCAGGTTCTTCACCCGGAACTACAGCTATAGATACAGTTATTTTGCCGGCAGGTACTACTTATTACATAATGGTAGACGGATTTGCTAATGCTGTTGGTGCGTTTACATTAACAATTACACAAGCAAACGGAACTGTTACATTTAACGGATGTACACCTTCGGCTACTTATGCCGCAACAGCCTGGCAAGAAGCTGCAGCTCCGGGAATAGCTTATGCAGGATATGTGTGTAATGGTCATGACTCTTTACAAACTCGTTCTGGATGGAATTTCTTCGATGGTGATGGATATTTTGCTTATTTAGTAGCAGGCGGTAATTACCGAATTACGCTTGATTCATGCGCTGCGCCAATAGGTATTTCAGTTTCCGACTCAAATGGTGTAGCCGGAGCTTTGATACCCGGAGTGTTTAGTGCACCCGCATGTCCGAATCAACTTAGCTTTACAGCACCTTATACCGGTAAATATTATATAACGACTAGTTTAAATGGAATTTGTGGAAATCAAGGAACAGCAGCTATTGCTTCTTCCGGAATAAAATTGCTGAATTCTGTTAACTGTCCTGCAACTCCAGCGACTCCTATAAATGATACAATTTGTGGAGCAATTGCCTTAACTTTAGGAACTCCTGTGAGCGGCAACACAACTACAGCTTCTGTCACCGACCCAAGAGATGCCGATGCAACTGCAGCAGGATTTGCTTGCAGCGCACCAAATAATACACTATGGTATACCTATACTGCTGTTGCCAGCGATACCTTTTTTATAACTGTAAATTCTCCAGCAGTTGGTGGCCTTGATGCTTGGGTTGGAGTATTTGAAGCCGCTGCATGTAATGCTCCTTTTGTAACAGGTGCTTGTTTATTAGGCCCTGTACCGGGAAGTACTAACATTGATACTGTAGTGTTTACGGCAGGTTCAACTTACTTTATTATGCTTGATGGTTATTCTGGAGCGGTGGGTAGTTTTGATATTACTTTAACTCAAAACAATACAGTGAATCCGAATTATCCGTATAACGATACCTTGTGTGGAGCAATTAATATGACTTTGGGAACTACCTATTCCGATGATAATACCACAGCAAGTTTAACCGATCCTAACGATAACAATGCTATTAGCGCCGGATTTACATGTGGTACTCCAAGTAATACACTTTGGTACACTTATACCCCAACAGTTTCGGATACGTTTTACATTAGTACAAGTTCACCAAATCCTGGAGGATGTAGTGTGGTAATTGGTTTGTTTGAAGCTACTAACTGTACATCAGCATTTACTTCCGGCAGTTGTTTTATTTCGGCAGCACCGGGCGCTGGAATTCATGTTGACACTGTTTTATTAACAGCAGGAACAACCTATTATATTATGGTTGATGGATTAACTTCAAGTACCGGATTGTTCACCATTCAATTAACCAAGGCTAATCATGGTGTTGGAATAGCGAATCAAAATTTAGCCGAGGAAATGGTATTTTATCCAAATCCAACTTCCGGTATTATACAGGTAATTACTGCAGCTAAAAAAACTGACTTAATTGTATATAATGCGGTGGGTGAAAAAGTTGTTGAACGTCTTCAGTTAACTGCCGGAAAACATACACTTGACTTAAGTCATCTAGCGAAAGGCACTTATACTGTAAAATCGTATAGCGAAAACAAAGTAAGTGTTAAAAGCCTCATTTTGATACACTAAACAAACAAGGTTATAACCTTACACTCAAATAAGCCTTTCTGTGTGCAATGCAGCAGAAAGGCTTATTTATTTTATACCAAAAAAACTGCGATATTTTTACGGATTCTCACAATCTTAAACAAACATTTGTGGCATTAAAAAATAAACCTACTTTTGTGCCGACTTATAAAAAAAACAAGCTAAAGCAGGGTATTTTTTGTGGATTTTTAGCTTTACAAAAACAAGTAATAAAACCCTTCAAAATAGCTTTTTGAAATCAACTAGTGTTTAAATACTGAAGAAAATGGTACTATCTCAAATGTCAATTCACAATCATGAGCAAGTAGTTTTTTGCAATGATAATGCTACCGGATTAAAAGCAATTATAGCAATACACAATACAGTTTTAGGTCCTGCACTTGGCGGAACGCGCATGTGGGCTTATGATAACGAAGAGCAGGCACTTACAGATGTGTTGCGTTTATCGCGAGGAATGACATATAAAGCTGCCATTAGCGGATTAAATTTAGGTGGTGGAAAAGCCGTAATTATTGGCGATTCTAAAACCATGAAGAACGAAGCGCTGATGCGTAAATTTGGTCAGTTTGTGAATAGCCTTGGCGGGAAATATATAACTGCTGAAGATGTTGGAATTGGAACCAAGGACATGGAATATGTGAAAATGGAAACCAATTTTGTTACCGGACTGCCAGAATCTATGGGTGGAAGCGGCGATCCTTCACCGGTTACTGCATTGGGTGTTTACATGGGAATGAAAGCAAGTGCTAAAGAACTTTGGGGCAATGATAGCCTTAGCGGGAAAAAAATCCTGGTACAAGGCATCGGACATGTTGGCGAACATTTAGTACGTTACCTGAAAAAAGAAAATGCAAATGTTAGTATTACAGATATTAATTTAGAACGTCTTAAAGAACTGAGCAACGAAACCGGAGCTACTGTAGTTGCTGCCGATAAAGCTTATGATGTTGACATGGATATTTATGCTCCATGCGCTTTAGGAGGAACAGTTAATTCAGATACTTTGCCTAAATTAAATTGTTCAATCATTGCCGGTGCTGCCAATAATCAATTGTGGGATGAAGTTGTACATGGCAATATGTGCAAAGAACGTGGAATTATTTGGGCTCCCGATTTCTTAATAAATGCAGGAGGTTTAATTAATGTGTATTCTGAACTTCATGGTTATAACCGCGAAAAGGCATTGGCACAAGCTGAAAAAATTTATGATCTTACTACCAACATTTTAAAGCAAGCTAAAAAAGATAATACAACTACAATTGAAGCAGCTAAGTCAATGGCAAAAAAACGTATTGCCGATAAAGTTGCATCAACCAAATAATTCATAACTAATAAACACGTTCTTTTCCTTATTTAATGCTAAACAGACGACACTTACGAATAAAAGTAATGCAAGCTTTATATGCATTTTTTCAAGCCGATAATCACGACTTGTCAAAAGCCGAAAAGCAATTGCATGGTAGCATTGATAAGGTTTTCGAACTTTATGTATTTATCCTTTCCTTACTTCCCGAATTGCGCGATTTTGCGCTTAAAAGTCAGGAAGAGGCGAAATTAAAACGCCTTCCTACCCAGGAAGATTTAGCTCCCAATACCCGTTTTGTTGAAAATAAAGCGATAGCTTCTATTGCCGATAATAAAGCTTTTCAGCGGGCCGTAAATACCTACAAAATTTCGTGGAGCAATGAACAAGAACTTATTAAAAAAATATTTCTTGAAGTAAAAGCTTCCGAATTTTATACTCAATACATGCAAGAGGCTGCTGTAACTTATGTGCAGGAGCGCGATTTTTTAGCAAAAATTGTAAAAGGAATACTCGAAGATTTTGAACCACTCAACTATTTCTTTGAAGAAAAAAGTATTTTATGGACCGATGATTTTGATTTAGCTTTTTCGATGGTAATTAAAACCATTAAGCAAATTCCAGAAAACAAACCGGAAGATAACTTTATGCTACCGCTTTACAAAGATGAAGCAGACGATAAAGCTTTTATGCTTGATTTGTTTCGTAAAACAATTATGAACAATGAAGCTTACGAAAAATTAATTGGCGAAAAAACTCAAAACTGGGAGGTTGAACGAATTGCCATGATGGATGTTTTACTAATGAAAATGGCGATTACGGAAATCTTAAATTTTTCAACTATTCCAACCAAAGTTTCTCTAAACGAATACATTGAACTTTCTAAAAATTATAGTACTCCTAAAAGTCAGGTCTTTGTAAACGGTATATTAGATAAACTATTAGCCGATTTTAAATCCAAAGGCGAACTTAAAAAAACAGGCCGCGGTTTAATGGAATAAGTTCCAAACCTTTCTTTTTGAATTAATTTTGATTTTTAGTATACTTGTTAAAGCTTAATTAGCTCAAGTTTAGTATTTAACCTAAAAATCAATACACATGAAAACAAAATTTTACCTCTTATTACTGCTTCTATTTAATTTAATATTGCTTGAAGTAAACGCTCAACCCTCTTATTACGCACCTGTTCCCTATTATACCGGTTTCGAAAACAATGCAATTGATAGCAATTGGTATACTAGTTCTTCGTTAGCCGGCGGTCGAATTCAGGTTTGGTCAAACAGTTCATTTGCATCTGCTGCCACGCCTAACGGAAATTATTGGTTGGGAATGGACATTGCTCCACCAGCAGGTACTTACATATTGAATGATGCTTGGCTTGGATTAAATGCGCTTGGTGCATCGAATTTACACTTGCGTTTTTGGTGGTCGGAATGGAACGATGAAACGGAGCCACAAGATGGTATTTACCTGTCGAATGATGGTGGTACTACTTTTACTAAGGTAATCGATTTAAATGGTGCGAGTTTTACCGATCTTACTTGGCGCTCGTACGATTATAATTTAGATAGTATGAATACTGCTCACGGATTGAGTTATACGGCAAATTATGTGATTAAATTTTCGCAATACGATAATTATTATTTTTCAGGTGGAAACGATGGATTTTTATTTGATGAGATCAGCATAGATCAACCTACTTCCATTCGCAAAATTACATCCGATAAACTAGTTATTTATCCCAATCCGGCAACTTCTCAATTGCATGTAAATTTTGGAAAAACACTCGATTTTGCTAGCATAAAAATAAAAAACATGTTGGGAGAAACCATTTCTGAACATGAATATAAAAATTGCTCAACTACAGCAATTAAGCTTGATGCAGAAACCGGAATATATTTTCTTGAGCTTACTAGTAAAGAAGGAGTTCAGCTAATCAAATTTTCGAAGCTGTAATTTATTATACTACTTAACTGTTGATTATATCATTAAATTATACCCATGGTTGGTATAATTTAATGATTGGTTTATCCGGTATTTATTGTATTACCGTTATAAAAATTAACTTTTATTAATCCGGAATTTGTATAGTACAATTGAAAATATTGGATACTTTTGCGCCACAAAAAATTAGCAATCCTGTATATTCAATTAAAATGAAAGCTTATCAATATCCTATTGCAGTTGCATTATTGTTGGCTATGAATGTCCTCACTTCCTGCAAAAGCAAATCCGAATCAAACGGACAAGTATCCACTGATTTAGTAAACAACCCTGTATCCGCAAGTGGTACAAGTGACGAAGAAAATGTTGCTATGGTTGAATTTGAGAGTGAAACTCATGATTTTGGAAAAATAACCGAAGGTGAAAAAGTATCTTATGCTTTTAAATTTAAAAATTCGGGCAAAGCTGATTTAATTATTTCAGATGCAAAAGGCAGTTGTGGATGTACCGTTCCTCAATGGCCCAAAAATCCTATTGCACCGGGAGGTTCAGGCGTTATTGATGTAACCTTTGATAGTCGCGGAAAATCAGGAATGCAAAACAAAACTGTTACCCTGATAACAAACGCCATCCCAAATACCAAAGTACTTACTGTTAGCGGTGAGGTAACTGCTGCTGCACATTAATTAATAAAGAATAACAAACAACACACAAACATGCTAAATCAAATTATCTTAATGAGTCAACCACAAGGTGGAAATGCTAATCCGATCATGAATTTTTTACCCATCATTTTAATTGTGGTAGTATTTTATTTTTTCATGATTCGACCTCAAATGAAAAAAGCCAAAGACCAACAAAAATTCAGAGAAGCCATTAAAAAAGGTGATCGTATTGTTACCATTGGCGGTATACACGGTAAAATTGTTGAAGTAGCAGATAAAACTTTCATCATTGAAGTAGAAGGTGGTGTTAAATTAAAAATTGAACGCACAGCTGTTTCAATGGATAGTTCAACCTTACTTGGGGCACAAAACAATCAATAGTTTTTTTACATTCGCATACATGAATGCGATAAAAAATAAAAGGTATGTAACTCGTTTTTTTAAAAATCGGTTGCATGCCTTTTATTTTTTTAAGCAATTTATTGCTGTTGCTGAATTACGACTAATTTCTTTATTTTTTGCCGCTGATGGCAATACTGGTATTTACTTAAAGCAATTGCATAATTTTTATCGCCAACTTTTATACCGTGCTTCCTATTTATTAATTGTTACTTGTAATAGCAGTCAATACAGATTCAGGCTATCCAATTTAAGTTTGGACCATTCAAAACTTTATTGGAGGTGTAAAGCACTAATTTCATACCAACATCCATCGTCACTATTCGATTCATTGATAGTGTTACATATGTCAAATAAAATGAAGGCTAATTTGCAGTCACTTGAAATTGATAATCATTACAATGAGTTTAATAGTAAGCTTCGGAGTATATATTTCTAGTTAGAATAAATGAAACACCAGGTAAAATCAGTATTGAGCCTTTTAAAATCGGGCAATCAAAATGCAGCCAGCAATCGTTGGGTTACTTTTTTTTATTGTTTGTTAATTGCTTTTTTATTTTGGTTGTTAATTGTATTTTCAAACGAATACAAAGCTCCTGTGAGTTTTAATTTGCGCTATATTAATTTCCCACAAGATAAAATGTTGGCGAATAAACTCCCAGGCCGTGTTGATATTGAAATTACTACCAGTGGATTTACCTTTTTGGGATTTTATTTTAACCGTCTCAACGATACTTTGTATTTGGATGTAAGTAAACTTCGAAAAAACAAAAACGAGCAAGATTATTATTTGCCAGGGTATTCGCAAGCGCAGCAATTTGAAGCACAATTGGGAAATCAATTAAAAATTTCGAAAATTGATTTAGATACTTTGCATTTTTATTTTGACAAAAAAATAACGAAGGTTGTTCCGGTAAGATTAAACCTGAACTATGAATTTGAAAAACAATTTCAATTAAGTGGAAAAATAGAATTAAAGCCTTCAAAAATTGTTTTGAGCGGTCCTGCATCGGTGATGCAAAATCTGGAAGAGTTAAATACCCAACAATTAAATTTTACCGGACTTAATAAAACCATTTCTCGAGCAGCCGATTTAATTATTCCTGCCGATTTGAACAGTATTGACTTTTCAACGAAAAAGGTGGTTGTAAAAATACCGGTTGAAAAATTTACAGAAGGTACCTTAGAATTACCGGTTGAAGTTTTAAATGTACCTGAGCAATATCAACTAAAAACATTTCCTTCAAAGGTAAAAATCACCTACCTGGTTGGTTTAAGCAATTACAAGAAAGTGAGCGCCGATCAGTTTTCGTTACTGGCATATTACGATGCAAATGATGAACAAGCAAGCTCGTTAAAATTAAAGCTAGTAAAGTTTCCAGAAATTGTAAGACAAGTAAAAATTGAAACTGAAAACGTTGAATTTATTTTGAAAAAAAAATGATACAACTGTGCATTACCGGAGGCATAGGTAGTGGAAAAACCACCTTGTGTAAAGTATTAGAGCAATTTAATATTCCGGTGTATTATGCTGACGATGCAGCAAAACTCCTACTTCAAACACCTAAAATGCAAGCTTTGGTGCAAAATGCTTTTGGTGATTCTGTTTGCTCAAATGGAAGTATCGATAAGCAAAAATTGGCAAGTGTAGTTTTTAGTAGTGAGGCTAAACTCTCCCAACTAAATTCACTTATACACCCCGCTGTTGCCGACGATTACGCAGTGTGGCTAAAACAACATCAAACAAAAAAAATAGTAGCTAAAGAAGCTGCCATCTTGTTTGAAAGTGGAAGTTACCAGCAATGCGACAAAATTATTTGTGTTTATGCACCCGCAAAAGTTCGAATACAAAGAGCTATGCATCGTTCACAACTAAGCAAAGAGGAAGTTACAGCGCGTATGAAAAAACAGCTTCCGGAAAGTCAAAAAATAAAACACTCCGATTTTGTTATTTTCAACGACAACAAACGAATGGTAATTCCTCAACTTTTGAAAGTATTGAAGGAACTAAACAAATTATAATTTCTAATTCACTTAATTTCATTTCCTCATGAGAAAAATAATAAGCTTTATGCATGTATCACTCGATGGCTTTGTTGCCGGACCCGGTGGTGAAATGGACTGGATTAAATTGGAAGAGGAAATTTTTGATCATGTAGAAAAACGTATTAGCAAAGGCGATACAGCATTATATGGAAGGGTAACATATGAATTGATGGAGAGTTATTGGCCTACAGCGGCAGATAAGCCCAATGCAACTAAACACGATATTGAACATTCAAAGTGGTATAGCAAATCCAAAAAAATTGTTCTATCGAGCAGTATGAAAGCAAATGGCTTAAGCAATACGAAAATTATAAGCGACAACTTCGTTGAAAACATAGAAGAACTCAAACAACAGCCCGGTAATGAAATTCTTCTTTTTGGGAGCCCAAGAGCAACACATTCGCTTATACAACATCAATTAATTGACGGCTATTGGCTATTTGTAAATCCGATTATTCTTGGAAAGGGTATACCATTGTTTGCAAATATTCAGCACAAAGTACCGCTCACATTACTCTCTACTAAAGTGTTCAATTGTGGTGTGGTAGAATTGGATTATACAGTTTAAGGTATAGTTGGAATGTTATATTGGCTGGTTTTCGACAGCACCCATTGTCTATAATTCAAAGCAAGATTTGGGTTTATGAATAAGCATCCGATTAAAAAATAACTTTTGGTCAATTGCATTTTAATTTCA
>Ga0075163_10003451_pt1 | contig 21232 bp, 19 predicted proteins | sample JI1023141ADNA_FD_71478 | JGI IMG/M metagenome (GOLD analysis project Ga0075163, IMG submission 71478) | Wastewater effluent complex algal communities from Wisconsin, to seasonally profile nutrient transformation and Carbon sequestration -... | ecosystem: Engineered > WWTP > Effluent > Algae... | reverse complement strand
ACCGTGCTGATCGACGCCCGCTTCTGCTACCTCGGCAGCGCCAACTGGACCGGCGCCGGCCTCGGCGCCAAGGGCGAGGGCCGCCGCAACTTCGAGCTCGGCGTGGTCACCGACGACGAGGACGTGATCGATCAGGTCCAGGGCGTGTACGAGCACATCTGGCGCGGCGCCGCGTGCCGGGGCTGCAAGCTGCGCGACTCGGGCTGCGAGGCGCCGATCGACGTCGTCAACGGCACCGCCCCCGCGCCGACCCGCGGCCGCCGACGCAGCGCCCCCGCGCCGTGACGGACGACGCGTCATCGCGGCCGCGACGAGCTCAGCGCGCGAGGCCGAGGCGTCGACGCAGGCGCCCGCCGAGCTCCGCGCGAGGCCGAGGCGTCGACGCAGGCGCCCGCCGAGCTCCGCGCGCACGCGGCCGACACGAGCTCAGCGCGCGAGGCCGAGGCGTCGACGCAGGCGCCCGCCGAGCTCCGCGCGCACGCGGCCGACCAGGCCCGGCGGCGAGCGCGGCTCGGCGTCCGCGGTCGTCGCCTCGAGGCTGGCCTTCGGGACCTGTCCGTTGCGACCTGTCCATCGGGCCAGGCTGCCCGGCAGCGGCAGCGAGACGAGCGCGCGCAGCAGGTCGACGGCGAGCGCGGCCGGGCTGCCGCCGCGGGCCTCGACGGCGACCCGCTCGCCGCCCTGCTCGCCGACCTGCTCGAGCGCGCCGCGGGCCACCGTGCGCGAGCCGTCGGAGCGGATCTCGATCACCAGGCGGGCGACCACCGGGAGCTCCTCGTCGACGGGCTGGATCGCGTCCTTCTCGGCCATGCCGGGCGATCCTATCACGGCGCGCGGTACATGAGGTCGGTGCGGACCACGTACTTGACGCCGGCGGTGACCTCGGCGCCCTCGTGCAGCACGCGGTGCTGGAACAGCAGCGCCATGCCGGTCACCGGCACGATCGTGCGGCCGAGCTGCGGGAAGGCGGTCTCGCCGCCGACGAAGTCGTCGTTGAGATACACGAGGTAGCTGACCAGGCTGAGCTCACGGTCACTGCGCACGAACGACCCGTCGAAGTGCGGCGCGAACCGCTGGCCGGGCCGGTACCGGTAGCAGCGCAGGCGCTCGTTGGCGCCGCACAGGCGCAGCCCCGACAGTTCCTCCGGCACGTGGTCTCGCACGCGCGCGAGCAGGTCGGCGGCCGCCTCGGGGTCCTCGATGACGGCGCGCTCGTTGTTGCGGATGTCGGGCCGCATCACCGGGCCGCGGCCCGTCGTGATCGGCGCGGCCTCGGGCTCCGCGGCGTCGATGCGGGCGATGTACGCGGCGCACAGATCCGGCGGCAGCACCCCGGGGACCGTCCACAGCACCGGATGCGACAAGTCGAGCGAGCGGTGGTACATAGCCGACGGAGTCAAGCATGCCTCGTCCTCTCCTGCTCGCGTCCCTCCTCCTCTCCCTCGCCTGTGACAGCGGCGCCAAGCCGCCCGCCGCCGACGCCGGCAAGGCGCCCGCGCCCGCGCCCGCGAAGACCGACGCGCCGGCGACGGCCGCCGACAGGCCCGCGACCCCGAACCCGCTCGCGGACCCGGGCGCGAGCGCGAGCGTCGGTCAGCCCGCGCCGGACTTCACGCTGCCGGCCGCGGACGGCAGCACGGTCAAGCTCTCCGACTTCAAGGGCAAGCGCGTGGTGCTCGAGTGGTTCAACCCGGAGTGCCCGTTCGTCAAGGCCGCGCACGGCGAGGGTCCGCTCAAGGACCTCGCCGCGCGCACGACCCCGACCGGCGTCGTGTGGCTGGCGATCAACAGCGGCGCGCCCGGCAAGCAGGGCCACGGCGCCGACGTCAACAAGAAGGCCGCGGCCGAGTGGAAGCTCGCGCACCCGATCCTGCTCGACGAGACCGGCGCGGTCGGCCACGCCTACGGCGCGAGCAACACCCCGCACATGTACATCGTCGACGAGCGCGGCGTGCTCGTCTACCGCGGCGCCCTCGACAACGCCCCGATGGGCGACCCGAACCCGGCCCCGTCGCGCGTCGCCCACTTCGAGGACGCGCTCGCGGCCCTCGCCGCCGGCAAGCCGGTCGTCAACCCCGACAACAAGGCCTGGGGCTGCTCGGTCAAGTACGCCAAGTGAGGCGCGACCGGCCCGCCCCGGCGTGCGCGGGCGCGTGACGTTTCGCAGCGGGGTCCGGCGGGCGGATCGGGGCCACCTGGCTATGTTAGGCCCCCGGCTCGGGCTCCGGCCCCGCCCCGCACCAGGAGCAGCATGCGCGCAGATCCAGTCATCGTCATCGGTTCCGGCCTCGGCGGCCTCGCGGCGGCGATCCGCCTGCGCGCGCGCGGCCACGAGGTCGTCGTGCTCGAGGCCATGGACCAGCCCGGCGGTCGCGCGGCGGTGTTCGAGCAGGACGGCTTCTCGTTCGACGCCGGCCCGACCGTGGTCACCGCGAGCTACCTGTTCGACGAGCTGTTCGCGCTGGTCGGCCGCGACCGCCGCGACTACATCGACTTCATCCCGGTCGACCCGTTCTACCGCGTGGCCTTCCCGGACGGCACGCGCTTCGACTACGTCGGCGACGAGGACCGCCTGCTCGCGCAGATCGCCGCGTTCAGCCCGCGCGACGTCGACGGCTACCGCAAGCTCGCCGACCACGCGCGCCGGATCTTCGACGTCGGCTACACGCAGCTCGTCGACAAGCCCTTCGACCGCTTCACCGACATGCTGAAGATCGTGCCGGACCTGGTGCGCCTCGGCTGCTGGCGCTCGGTGTACAGCTGGGTCAGCCAGTACATCCACGACGAGCGGCTGCGCCAGGTCTTCACGTTCCAGCCGCTGCTGATCGGCGGCAACCCGTTCCGCGCGCCTGCGATCTACGCGCTGATCCACTGGCTCGAGCGCAAGTGGGGCGTCGAGTACGCGCGCGGCGGGACGACCTCGATCGTCCGCGGCATGGTCCGCCTGCTCGCCGAGATCGGCGTCGAGGTCCGCTGCAGCACGCCGGTGACCGAGATCGAGGTCGTCGGCGGCAAGGCCGTCGCCGTCCACACCGGCGCCGGCGAGCGCCTGACCTGCAGCGCGGTCGTCAGCAACGCCGACCCGGCGTTCGTCTACACCCGCCTGGTCGCGGCCCGCCACCGCCGCTGGAACCGCGACTTCGTGGTCCGCCAGAAGAAGCTGTCGATGGGCCTGTTCGTCGGCTACTTCGGCGCCAAGAAGACCTGGCCGCAGCTCGCCCACCACACCATCATCCTCGGGCCGCGCTACCGCGAGCTGCTCGAGGACATCTTCGAGCGCAAGATCCTCGCGGAGGACTTCTCGCTGTACCTGCACGCGCCGACGCGCAGCGACCCCGGCGTCGCGCCGCCCGGCCACGAGAACTTCTACGTGCTCTCGCCGGTGCCCAACACGCTCGGCAAGATCGACTGGGAGGCGGTCGGCCAGCGCTACTTCGACACCATCCTCGACTTCCTGGACCAGTCGCACGTGCCGGGCCTGCGCCAGAACCTCGTGACGCAGCGCCACATCACCCCGCAGTACTTCGAGACGACCCTGCGATCCGTGGGCGGCGCGGCCTTCGGGCCCGAGCCGCGGCTCAGCCAGTCGGCGTTCTTCCGCTACCACAACCGCTCGGAGGACGTCGACGGCCTGTACTTCGTCGGCGCCGGCACGCACCCCGGCGCCGGCATGCCCGGCGTGCTGTCGTCGGCGAAGGTGCTCGAGCGCGTGCTCCCGGCGCCGCCGCCGAGCCAGCGCGTACCTGTCCCGCGGGACATGTCCCGAAGGGCAGCGGCGTCGTGATCGACCGCGACCGGGTCGTGCGCGAGAGCCGGGAGGTGCTGGCCCGCCACGCGCGGACCTTCGAGCTCGCCGGGCGGTTCCTCGGGCCGGCGCGCCGCGACGAGGCGGCGGTGGTCTACGCGTTCTGTCGCCTGGTCGACGACGCGATCGACGAGGCGAGCGACCCTGCGCTCGGCGCCGCGGCGCTCGCCGCCGTCGAGGCCGAGCTGCGCGGCGAGGCCCCTGCCCGCCCGCTCGTCGCCGTGTTCGCGGCCCAGCTCGACGCCTACGGGGTCGACCGCGAGGTCGCGCTCGAGCTGATCGCCGGGGTCCGGTCCGACAGCGGACCCGTCGCGCTCGCCGACGACGCCGCGCTGCTGCGGTACTGCTACCGCGTCGCCGGCACCGTCGGCCTGATGATGTGCGGCGTGCTCGGCGTCCGCGACCCGGCGGCCGCCCCGTTCGCGCTCGACCTCGGCGTGGCGATGCAGCTGACCAACATCTGCCGCGACGTCGCCGAGGACGCCCGCCGCGGCCGCGTGTACCTGCCGCTGACCCGGCTCGCGCGGCTCGGGACCGGCGCCGCGGACCTGCTCGAGGGCGGCGCGCCGCGGGTCGCGGTCTCGGCGGTCGTGCTCGACCTGCTCGGCCTCGCCGACCGCTTCTACGCCAGCGCCGACGCCGGTATGCGCTTCATCCCGTGGCCGTCGCGGCTGGCCATCCTGGTCGCCAGTCGGGTCTACCGCGCGATCGGGCTGGTCCTGCGCGCGAGGGGCGGGGACGCGCTGGCCGGCCGCGCCGTCGTGCCGCGGCTCGCCCGCCTGGCCTGGAGCGCCGCGGCGCTGGCCCGCTTCGCCGCGACCCTGCTGCCGCAGGGCGCCGCGCCGGACCACGACCCGACGCTGCACCGCTGGCTGGTCGACCTCCCGGGCACCGACCCGCGGGCGGGCAGCCGCGCCAGCCCGCCCTCGCGCGGCGGCGGCCGGTTCGCCGGGTTCCCGCGCCTGATCTTCACCCGGCTCGGCGGCGCGTCCTGAGCTGTCCCGGGGGCCAGGTGATGGACATGTCCGATCGGACATGTCCCGTCGGCCACACGGAGCGGCCTGGCCCGAAGGCCAGGTGATACTCGAATCCGGTGGGACATGTCCGATCGGTTGTATGACTCCACCTGGCCCGAAGGCCAGGTCGAAGCTCACGGCGCGCGCGGGCGCAGGCGCAGGACCACCGCGCCGTAGTCGCCGTCGCGGTCGCGCTCCGGGGCCCACGCGGACACCTCGGGCTCACCCGGACCCCTGCACCACTCGTCGAGCGCGAGCTTGAGCACCGGGTCGCCCGCGCTGCCGAGGCCCTTGCCGGTGACGACGCGGACGTAGCGGCGTCCGGCCGCGCGGTGGAGGCCGACGAACGCGGCGACCGCGGCGATCGCCGGCTCGCGCCGCTGCCCGCGGATCGTCAGCGTCGGCACGCTGTGGTGGCGCGCACACGCCAGCACGTCGCGCTGGGCGGCGTCGGTCGGCCCGGCCCCGTGCCCGGGCGAGTCGCGCCAGCCGGGGCCCTGCCACGGGCGCCCGCGCAGCGCGGCCGCGGCCGCACGCAGCGAGCCAGGCGCGTCGGGTGGCAACGCGCACCTGTCCTCGGGGACAGCTTCCTTGGACCTGTCCTCGGGGACAGGCGCCGCCCGCGACGATCCGCTCGCTGGCCGCGCGCGCCTGTCCTCGGGGACAGGCAGCTCTTGAGCGGCGCCCGCGGGCGCCGTCGCGGGCGGACGGGGCGGTCGGGCCGTCACGATCCGGACCCCGCGCAGGTCGAGCTCGTTGCCGCCCGCGAGCGCCGCGAACGCGGCCGCCATCACCTCGGCCTCGGTCCACGTCGGGGGCGGCGGGGGCGGCGGCTCCTCCGGCTCGGGCGCTGCCAGGCCGTCCGGGAAGCGCCGGCGCAGCGCGGGCGCCAGCGGTCCGTCAGGCGGCGCGGTCGGGCGGCTGCGGCGGCGCATGGCTCGTCTCCTGTCCCTGCGGACAGGTCACTTCACGCCGACGTTCTTGCGCTGGAGGACGATCGCCTCCTCGTCGCCGACCGCCTCGGCCTCGGCGAGCAGCCAGCGGAACAGCGGGCCGGAGATGCCGTACTCCTTGCGCTCGTTCCACAGCCACACCGCGTAGTTGCAGACGTGGAGGTGGATGTCCGGGAACATCAGGCGCCGGACCTCGAGCCCGCCGAGCGCCGCGGCCCGCTCGTACGCGCGGCGCAGCGTGTTCCACTCGCGCAGCTCCTCGACCGAGGGCAGGCCGCGCTTCGCCTGCGTGCGTCCGCGCAGGTTTTGGTTGAGCTTCTCGACCTCGCCGAGCAGCTCGGCGCGCAGCAGCGTCGCCGCCTCCGCACCGACGCCGCCGGCCTCGAGCAGGGCAGTCAGCGGGATCTGGGCCCGGGCGGCCAGCGCCGCCAGCTCCTCGCAGACCGTGCGCCGGAGCTGCGCCAGCGCGACCTCGGGCCGCGTCACGGTCGTCAGCGCCTGGCTGCGCGCGGTCAGCCGCGCGAGCGCCGGGCCGGCGAACGCCGCGTCCCACGCCTTGCACATATCGATAAGGTGCGTCGGCGTCAGGCTTCGCTCGAGGTCGGTGACTGTGCCCCACAGGGCGTGCAGCGCCTGGGCATAGGCCAGGGGGTCACCTGCGAATTCTTGCGGGTCTATGGGCGGTGCCGGCGGCGGCGGTGGTGGTGGCTTGGGTCTGCGGCTGGACATGATACGGGGGCTGGCCAGCGCCAGGAGCAGCAGCGGCCGCGTCCGCTCGCGGTCGGCGCTTCGCCACCACAACCAGCGCAGGCCCAGGTCGGTCGCCGACGGCTCGCCGACGAGTGGTTCGCGGCGAATACGGGCCGCCGCGAACGCGAGGAAGCGGGTCTGCGCCGAGGCGACGTCGGGGCGCACGCCGAGGCGCATCACCGTCGGCCAGTCGCCGCGGGCGGCCGCGTCGGCGACGCGCCACTCGTTGGCGACCACGCGCGCGGGCGCCGGGGCCGACTCGGCGTCGAAGTTGCCCGCGCTGTGCATGAGGTCGCGGGCGACGTCGCGCTGGCCGCGGCTCGCCGCGATCAGGCCGGCCGCGACCACGCCCGCGGCCCCGAGCGCGCCCTCGCCGGCGAGCTGTCCCTCGAGCCAGGTCGCGAGGCGCTCGTCGTGTCTCGCGCGGGCGACCAGCGCGAGCGCGCCGGCGAGGACCGGCCCGCCGCGGCGGTCGTGTTCGAAGGCGCCGCGGCACAGGCGGGCGAGCAGCGCGCTGGTGCGCACGAGCCCGGCGCGGGCGACGACGCGGCGGATGAACCGCCACAGCAGCGGCTCGACGGTGACGAGCAGGAGCAGCCCCCAGCCCGCGACGGCGAGCAGGAGGATCAGCGCGGCGAGCAGCGAGGCGACGATGTTCATTGGCGATCTCAGGGGCGGCGCCAGCCGTGCGCCGCGAATGCATCGAGGAAGGGTCCCGGGTCGTGCTCGGGCGCGGGCGGCTCCGGCGGCTTCGGCGGCGCCGGCTTCGGCGGCAGCGCGGCCCAGAACTCGTGCAGCAGCCGCTTGTCGGGGCTGCGCAGCTCCGCCATCGCCGTGCGCACCTTGTCCGCCGTGCGCGGCTGCGGCCCGAGCGGCGTCATGTACTGCGCGACCGACTTGAGCCCGAGCTCGAGCATGCCGAGCAGCTTCTGGCCCTCGCGCTCGACGTCGAGGCGCGCGCAGTCCGGGCGCAGCCCGAGGACATAGAACGGGTTGTCGGCGAGGCGCCGCTGCGCGTCGGCGTGCGAGACCATGGTCAGCGGACCCCCGAGTCGTAGCCGAGGCGGCGCTGCTCCGGGTCGCCCGGGGTCAGCTGCCACAGCTTCTGGACCACGCGGCGCAGGCCCTCGTTGTCGCCCTTGGCGAGCGCCTCGCGGCCCTCCTTGATCAGCACCTGGGCCTTCGCGGGGTCGGTCATGTTGCCGATGTCGACGGCGGCGTACTCGAAGCGGCGCCGCCACACCTCCGGGTCGCGCGAGCCGGCGGCGTAGCTGAGGCGGTTGAGCAGGCGGAGCTGGCGCTGCAGCTCGAGCGGGTCGCGGCTGGTGCGGGCCTTCTCGACCGCGCGCGCCGTCTCGTTGAACAGCGCCTGCTCGTGCGGCAGGCCGTGCTCGTGCACGACGATCGTCGCGTACACGACGGCCTCGCGCGCCTCCTTCTCCAGCTCGGGCCAGCGGCGGTCGAGCTCGACCGACTCGAGCAGCGCGTCGAGCTCGATCAGGCTGCGGCGGGCCTTCTGCGCCGCGTCGGCGTCGCCGCCCTTGGCCGCGCCGACGTCGAGCGCGAGGTCGACGAGCGCCGCCTCGGCCTTGCCGAGCTTGTCGATCACGCCGGCCAGCCCGCGCCGAAACGCGTCGGTCCGCATCTCGCTCAAACGCCCGCGGATCGCCGCGATCTGGGCGTCCAGCACCTCCGGCGCGGCCTCCGGGACCAGCAGGTGCGCGACCTGCTCGAACACCTGCCCGGTCGTCGGCACCAGCGCCTTGGCCGACATGCGCCCGCCGCGGTCGAGCTCGATCGTCAGCTCGAGCTCGGTCCCCGACGGCATCGTCTGGCGCAGCTCGGCCCCGCTGATCTCGAGCGCGCCGACCAGCCGGCACAGGTGCGCCGCGTCGTACTCGCCCTGCACGATCGGAATTTTGATCAAACTCTCCTTGCTGCCCTTGGCCACGGTCTCGACCGTCTGCAGCGTGAACGTGCGCCGGGCCGGCAGCGGCGCGCCGCGCTCGAAGTACACGCGCACGTCGTCGCCCGCGGTCGCTACCCCGATCGTGCGCGACAGCGGCGGGTCGCTGATCGTCAGGCCCTGCACGATCGTCAGCGTCGGCGGATCGAGGACCACCGCCCCGCCGGCGCCGTTCTTGCCCTCGAGGCGGAACACGTTCGGGCGCCGCGCGACCAGCGAGACCGACAGCACGAACGCGCCCTCCTCGTCGAGCGCGAGCCACGGGCTGTCCCACAGGCCGTCCGCGCGGGTCAGGCGGACCTCGGCCGGCACCGCGCTCGGCGAGCCGCCGCGGTCGACGAGCCGACCGACGACGTGCGGCGTCAGGTCCGACGACATCGCCGGGTACTGCAGCCACAGCTTCGCGCCGCGCAGCGGCTCGAGCGCGGCCGGGCGGGCCTCGAGCGCCGCGGTCGCGGCGTAGATCGCCGCGCCCTGGGCGACGAGCGTCATCGGGTCGAGGCCCTCGGTCGGCGGCACGCCGAGCGCCGCGCTGACGTAGCGGCGCACGACCGGCATCACCGATGGCCCGCCGACCATCACGACGCGCGTCAGGCCGCCGTCGGCGACGCCGTGGGCCGCGAGCAGCCGCCGGCACACCGCGAGCGAGCGCTCGATCGCCGGCGTGCACAGGCGCTCGAGCGTCGCGCGGTCGAGCGCGAGGTCGAGGTCGAAGCTGACGCCGCCGACGCTGAGGCCCGGGACCGCCAGGCTGGTCTGCTCGACGCGGCTGAGCTCGATCTTCGCCTCCTCGGCGGCGAGCTTGATCTTGCGCAGCGTCGCCGCGTGGGTCGGGTCGGAGCGGCTGAGCTTGACGCCGTCGCTGTGCTCGACCTGGGCCACGATCCAGTCGACGATCGCCCAGTCGAAGTCGCGGCCGCCGAGGAAGTTGTCGCCGTCGTGCCCGACCACGCGCAGCAGGCCGTCGCGGGTCTCGAGCAGCGAGACGTCGAAGGTCCCGCCGCCGAGGTCGTAGACCAGCCACGAGCCGCTCGAGTCGGCGATCGTCCACCCGGCCGCCAGCGCCGACGCGATCGGCTCCTGCAGCAGCTCGACGCGCTCGAAGCCGGCGAGGCGCGCGGCCTCCGAGGTCGCGCTCGACTGCGGCAGCTCGAACAGCGCCGGCACCGAGATCACCGCGCGCGCCGGCACGAAGCCGAGCTGGTCCTCGATGTCCTTGCGCAGCGACTTCAGCACCTCCGCCGCGAGCTCCTCCGGGCGCCGCTCGACGCCCGAGGCCGCGAACTTGATCGCCTGCGCGGTGCCCATCAGGCGCTTGAACTCGGCGCGGGTGTTGTCCGGGTCGCTCTCGAGGAAGCGGCGCGCGCGGGCGCCGACGATCAGGTTGCCGCGGGCGTCGATGCGTACCACCGACGGGGTGATCGGCGAGCCCTGGCTGTTGCGGACGAGGGTCACCTTGTCGCCGTCGAACACGGCCGCGGTCGAGTTCGTGGTGCCGAGGTCGATGCCGACGTACACGGGATTCGAGCTGCTCATCGCCGAGAAGCATACAGGCGCCGCCCGCGGCCGCCCACGCCCCCTAGCGCCGACGCGCGAGCACGCGGTCGATCGAGATCCCGGCCGCGGCCCCGAGCCCGATGAGCGCCAGCGCGAGCGCCCACCCCGGGCGCCGCGGCGGATCGCTCGCGACCGCTCGCGCCGGCGCCAGCTCGACCTGCACCCGGCCCGCGCTCCACGGCCCGACCACGCCCTCGGCGATCCGCGCGACGCTCGCGTCCGCGAGCCCGACCTCGCCGGTGACCACGACCGCCCCCGGATCGTCTTCTGTGGGCAGACGCACCTCGACGGCCAGCGCGCCGACCTCGGCTCGCGCGCGCACCGCCGCGGCGACGCTGCCCGCCAGCGCCAGCTCCTGCCGCGCCCGCTCGCCCGCCCGCGTCGGCACCAGCGCCGCGTCGCCGTACAGCGCGCGCTTGTCGGGCGCCGCCGCGATCGGCCCCGGCCGCGGCTCGGGCGCGCACGCCAGCAGGCCGCCTGCCAGCGCCACGCCTGCCCACAAGGACATGTCCGTTCGGACAGGCACTACGGCGGCGCCTCCTTGAGCCACTCCGCCAGCTTGCGCAGCGCGCGGGCGTGCCGGCGCGACACGGTGCTGACGTGGACGCCGGTGGCGGCCGCGTGCTCGTGCATCGACTGGCCGCGGAAGTAAATGGCCGCGATCATCGCCTGCTCGTCGGGCTCGCAGCGGGCGATCGCCGCCTGCACGCCCTCCCGCGTCTGCGCGTCGACGAGCAGCTCATCGAGCGGCACCGCGTCCGCGTCGGCGATGCGGTCGCCGTCGGCCTCCTCGGCGGTGCGCGCGAGGACCACCGCCATCGCCGCCTGGCGCACGATCGCCGCGGCCGCCTGGACGCGCTCGGCCAGCGTGCGCGGGTCGCTCGCCAGCGCCGGCGGGGCCTCGGCCTCGGTCGCCACGTCGATCGCCTCCATCACCTTCATCGCGCGCGCGAGCCGGCGGCGATCCGGCGAGGCCTGGCGCGCCGCATCGAGCATCGCGCCGCGCACCCGCGGGTACACGAAGGCCGAGAACGGCACGCCGAGCGCCGGGTCGTAGCGCAGCGCGCCGCGCACCAGCGCCTCGTAGCCGGCGCTCTCGCAGTCCTCGAAGCTGACCCCGCCGAGCAGGTGACGCATGCGCCGGACGATCCCCGGCACGCGCGGCGCGACGAGGGTCACCAGCGCCTGCTGCTCGCGGGTCAAGCGGGGATCGTGTCGGGGTACCTGCGGGTCGTCCATGAGCCGGCGAGTCGTGATGCGCGCGATGTGAGGGTGCGCGACTTGAAGTGTGAGGCCAGGGAGTGTGAAGGAGCGGCGCGAAGGAGCTGGGTGGCGACGCTAGCTCGTCGCCGCGTCCTGGCTGTCCTGGATGTGCTTGCGCAGCGTCTGGCGCTGCTCGTCGCCGAGGCCCTGGAAGCGGATCGCCATGTCGCGCGAGCCGGCGCGCACCACGACGCCGGTCAGCGGCACGCTCGCGCCGACCGCCGGGAAGCTGAGCACCACCGACACCGTCGTGCCAGGGTCCTCCCACGCCGGACCGGCGAGCTTGCAGCCGCCGAGGCTGAGGTCCTCGAGCGAGCGCCACAGCACGACCTCGGCGCCGATCACGTCGGCCTGCGCGTGGACGCGGAGACGGGGATGAAACCGGGCTTCGGGCATCGTCGGCGGATGATAGCGGCTGGGCCGGCCCATGAGCGGCGAAGCGCACCCAGGACGTCCTGACACGCCCCGCTGCAGACGCGTGCCAAAATGTCAGCACGGCGCGGCCCGCGAGCGCCGAGGCGACGAGGAAGTGCTTGATTCCGCGGCCGAACTGCGCGACGCATGGCCGGGCCGACGGCTTGCACGGGCCCGACTCCGGAGTCGTTGCCCGCCGCTGCCTCCGCTGCCGCCACCTCGCAATCCCCCACCGCATGCCCGGCCGCATCCAATCTCTCATCCTCGCCGCCCTGCTCGCCGCGCCGGTCGCGATGGGCGCCTGCAAGAACGTCACGGTCATCCCGGGCACCGACGTGCCGGACACGCCGGACAACCGGGAGATCTTGCAGGTCCTCGAGCGCTTCCGCGGCGGCTTCGTGCGCCAGGACCCGGCGGTGATCCTGGCGACGGCGCACCCGACCTACTACGACGAGTCGGGCACGGACGACCCGTCCGACGACATCGTGTTCGAGGAGCTGGGCCCGACGCTGCAGCGCCGCATCGCCCAGATCGAGTCGGTCCGTTTTACGATCGAGTACCTCGACATCTTCATCCGCCGCGACCGCGCCACGGTGCACGTGTGGATCGACGCCAGCTTTCGCATGAAGCCGATCCTCGGCGACGACGGCCTGCCCCGCTTCACCGCCCGCGTCGTGCCCAAGCAGGACTACGCGAAGTTCGAGCTCATTCGTGAAGGCGACTCCTGGCTGATCACCAAGGGCATCTGAGCTCGCCACGGCGGGTGGCGCGGGCGAAGGCTGCAAGCGGCGCGGGCGACGTCGCGGGTCGCACGGCATCACCTTAGCGAGCGATCTCCGCGGTCGACGGCCTCAAGCGCACGGGGCGCGATGACCTCGAGGCATGTCCTGCGCGGGTGAGCTGGCGCAGCGACCTGACCGGGGACACGGACGACATGGCCATGGACATGTCCTCATGAACATGTCCACGCGAACATGTCCGCATGAACATGTCCGCGGAGACATATCGCCCGGCTGCGCCAGGTTGCGCGGGCGCCCAGCCGGACCCGCACCGGACCGTGCCGTACCGCCCGCGCCGCGCTCCACGAGCGCCCGCGACCCGCGAAACTAGAACGGCTGGCCCGCCGAGAGCATCAGCTTGAGCGAGAGCTGATACAGCTCGCTGTCGCGGGTGACCAGGCGCGGCGAGTTGGCGATCACCTCCGCGAGCGGCGTCGTGATCACCCGGGTGCCGCGGCAGCCGACCATCACGTCGCCATCGACGTGCTCGCCGCGCCCGAGCGCGCCGGTCTGGGCGATGTCCGCCGCGGCCGAGCCGAGCAGGCCCGCGAGCGTGTTGTCGAGCGCGCTCGGGCTGCCGCCGCGGGCGACGTGGCCGACCGAGTTGATGCGGACCTCCATCGCGTAGCCGAGCATGTCGTGGATCGGGCGCGCCTCCTCGATGCGGCGCTTGAGCGCGTGCGACCAGTCGGCGCCGGCGCGCTTGAGCACGCCCTCGGCGACGACGATGATGAAGTAGCGGTAGTCGCGGCGCACGCCGGCGATCAGGCGGCGCACGAGGTCGTCCTGATCCCAGGTCTCCTCGACCTCGGGGATCGCCACCGCCGCCGCGCCGCCGGCGATCGCCGACTGCAGCGCGAGCCACCCCGACGTGTTGCCCATGACCTCGAGGATGATCGCCCGCCGGTGCGACTCGATCGTGTCGCGCAGCTTGCGGAGCGAGTCGACGACGTTGTTGAGCGCGGTGTCGTAGCCGATCGAGTAGTCGGTGCCGTGCAGGTCGTTGTCGATCGTGCCGGGGATCCCGATCACGCGGAACGGCCGCTTCGGGAACGTCTGGCGGTACGCGTCGGCGATCGCCTGGGCCCCGCAGAACGACCCGTCGCCGCCGATCACCATCAGCGTCTCGATCTGGTGCTGGAACAGGTTGACCGCCGCGACCCGCAGGAACGCCTCGCGCGCGGCCAGCCGCTCGGCGGCGTCGGGGGCGTCCGGCGGCGGCAACACCAGCTCCGGGACCCTGCCGGTGCCGATGAAGGTCCCGCCGCGGTGGATGATGTCGCGGACGTCCTTGCGGTCGACGCTGCGATCCGACGCCGAGTCGAGGCGCCGCGCGAGCCCGCGAAAGCCGTCGCGAAACAGCATCAGCTCGCAGTCGGGGGCGCGCATCTTGAGGCTGCGAAAGGCGGCCCGGACCGCCGCGTTCATGCCCGGGGCGTCGCCCCCACTCGTCAGGATCCCTACGCTCATCGCTGGCCTCGCACGTGCGGCCGGGAGTATACCGGAGCGGTGTTCGTTGCCCAGAACTTGCGACGCGCCGCCCTCGCCTCCCTCGCGCCCCTGACCGCCTGCAGCGCCGCCCTCACGGACGCGACGGACGGGACCGCGGTGACCCCACCGGCCGCATCGTCCCGCGCACCGGTCTGCACGGCGGAGACGATCACCCCTGCCCCGCCGCCGACCCCCGCGGAGGAGCTCGCGGCCTACGTCGCCGCCAACTACACCAAGCGCGAGCTGCGGGCGCCGATGCGCGACGGGGTCGAGCTGTTCACCGCCGTCTACACGCCGAAGGACACCTCGCGCACCTACCCGATGCTGCTGCGGCGCACGCCCTACAGCTGCGCGCCGTACGGCGCGGACAGGTTCCCTGGCGCGCTCGGCCCGAGCGCCCCGTTCGCGCGCGCCGGCTACATCTTCGTCTATCAGGACGTGCGCGGCGCGTTCATGTCGGGCGGCGAGTTCGTCGACGTGCGGCCGCACCGCGCCGTCAAGACCGGGCCGCAGGACATCGACGAGTCGACCGACACCTTCGACACGATCGAATACCTGCTGAAAGAGGTCCCGCATCACAACGGCCGCGTCGGCCTCTACGGGATCTCGTACCCCGGTTTTTATGCCGCCGCGGGCATGATCGACGCCCACCCGGCCCTGCGCGCGGTCAGCCCGCAGGCGCCGATCGCCGACTGGTTCTTCGACGACTTCCACCACCACGGCGCCTTCTTCCTCCCGCACAGCTTCAACTTCTTCGCGTCCTTCGGCCTCGCGCGCCCGGAGCCGAGGACGACCTTCAACCCGCCCTTCAAGCACGGCACGCCCGACGGCTACCAGTTCTTCCTCGACGTCGGCCCGGTCAAGAACCTCGAGCGCGAGCACCTGCAGGGCCGCGTGAAGTTCTGGACCGAGGCCGCCGCGCACCCGAACTACGACGAGTACTGGAAGGCGCGCGATCTGCTGCCGCACCTCAAGAAGGTCGCGCCCGCGGTGCTCACCGTCGGCGGGTGGTTCGACGCCGAGGACCTCTACGGCCCGCTGCACGTCTACGCGGCGGTCGAGCGCCAGAACCCCGGCGTCGAGAACATGCTGGTGATGGGCCCGTGGGGCCACGGCGGCTGGTCGCGGACCGACGGCGACCGCCTCGGCGACGTCGCGTTCGGCAGCAAGACCTCGAAGCACTACCAGGACACCATCGAGCTGCCTTTCTTCGAGCACCACCTCAAGGACGCGCCGGCCCACGGCATCGCCGAGGCCAGCGTCTTCGAGACCGGCACCAACCGCTGGCGCGGGTTCCCGGCGTGGCCGCCGCCGGCGCGCGCGCGGACGCTGTACTTCGCGCCGGGCGAGGCGCTGGTCGGCGAGGCGCCGGGCGACGCGGCGGCCTTCGACGAGTTCGTCAGCGACCCGCGCAGGCCGGTCCCGTTCACGCAGGACATCGCGGTCGGGATGACGAAGGAGTATATGACCGAGGACCAGCGGTTCGCCGCGCGGCGCCCGGACGTGCTCGTGTATCAGACGCCGCCGCTGACCGAGGACCTGACCGTCGCCGGCCCGATCTCCGCCGAGCTGTGGGTGTCGACGACCGGCAGCGACGCCGACTGGATCGTCAAGCTCATCGACGTGCTGCCGCCGGACACGCCGGAGCCGGAGGGCGCGCGGCGCGGGGTCAAGCTCGGCGGCTATCAGATGATGGTCCGCAGCGAGGCGTTTCGCGGCCGCTTCCGCGACGGCTACGAGGTCCCGAGGCCGTTCGTCCCCGGCCAGCCGACGAAGGTCGTCGTGCCGCTGCAGGACGTCATGCACACGTTCCAGCGGGGCCACCGCGTAATGATCCAGGTCCAGAGCACGTGGTTCCCGCTCGTCGACCGCAACCCGCAGCGCTTCGTCGCCAACATCTTCGCGGCCGACGAGCAGGACTTCCAGCGCGCGACCCACCGCGTCCACCGCGCTCGCGCCCGCCCGTCGCGGGTCACCCTGCCCGTGCTCGCCAAGTAACCTGTCCCGAAGGTCAGGTCCCGAATTTCAGCGCCCGCGCGAGGCGGCGGTACATGCGACCGGCGCCGTTCCACTCGACGGGGCACAGGTCGTGGTGCTCGCCGGACCGCATCTCGACGACGAAGGTCTCGCGGTTGTCGGGTGGGCGGGTCTCGACGTGGATCGTGCGGATGTCGCGGACCTTGAGCGCGACCCGGCGGCCGCGCGCGCGGATCGTCAGCGTGCGCCCGATCAGGTACGGCGTGCGCGGCAGCAGCACGCGCAGCGCGTTGTCGAGCCACATGAAGAGCCACGCGGCGAGCAGCGCCAGGGCGACGCGCACCAGCCACCCGCGCCCGCCCGCCAGCGCGACCCACATCTCGGGCAGGCGCACCAGAAGGATGATGATCACGACCAGCAGGGCGACGAGGCCGACCGCGAGGTCGGTGAGCTTGCCGGTCCAGTCGTCGGGGCGCGCGGTGCGGAGCCGGATGAACATCGGCGCCGCGTCACTCCGAGAAGACCTCGAGCTTGTAGTCGCCGCCCTTGTTGTCGCCCTGATCGACGACGATGAAGAAGGTCCCCGGGCCCTCGAAGAACTGGGTGAGCTCGAAGCTGCTGGCGCCGACCTGGGCCGCGGACACGCACTGCAGCTCGGTGACGCCGCCGCAGCCGCTGCGCAGGCTGAGCACCGGGGCGAAGCTGTCGCTCGCGCTGACGCGGAAGGTCATGAGGCCGGGGAAGGACACGTTGACCTGGAACATGTTCTCGTCGCCGGGGCCGCCGCAGCGGCCGTCGACCTCGCCCGGGTTCGAGCCGAAGGTGTTGGACCACGTGAAGAAGCCGCCGGGCTCCTGGTCGATCTGCGCCGGGTGCACCGGACACTGGTCGATCGGCGGATCGCCGTAGATGAGCTGCATCGTGTAGCGGCCGTCGGTGCCCTCGGGCGAGTCGATCGTGACCGTGTACGAGTGCCCGACCTCGGCGAAGAAGTGCGGGTTGCCCTCGCCGACCGGCGCGGCGCACAGCTGCGGCAGCTCGTCCTCGCTGCAGCCGTCCCGGGTCACGCGCACGCTCGGCTCGAAGTCCGCGGTGATCAGCAATTGCACGTCGACGTCGAAGGTCGGCGTGATGACGTAGCTGTCCTCGGGGCCGGCGTCCGGGTCGTCCGCAGCGTCGCGCCCGCACCAGCTGCGCACGCGGCCGGGGCCGAGCAGGCGCCCGCGGACCTCGAAGTTGGCGAAGGGCAGCACGAACGGGTTGTCGCAGCCGCCCTCGCGGGGGTCCTCGCCGGTGTCGTCGCCGGTGTCGACCTCGACGCCGCCGCTCTCGTCGTCGTCGGCGTCGCTGCGCAGACCGCAGGCGCAGAGGCCGAGCGTGGCGACGAGGGCCGCCGGCCACACCGCGCGGGGCCGCATCAGGGACAGGACCGGTCCGGACTTCACGGGCCCAGCATAGCCCTGGTAGTTTTTCGCCGTCAAAAACTCCCGCGCCCGGCGGCCCCGAGCGCCCACAGCGACTCGATCTGGAGCTGGATCCGGACGCGGCCGCGAAAGGTCGAGCGGGCGGGCAGATAGAGGCAGGCGATGCGATCCCCGGGGGCCAGGCCGGGGTGCTGCTCGGCCTGGCCGAACGCGATCGCCTCGAAGACCAGGCCGCCCTGGCGCAGCACCAGGCTCAGGTGGCGCTGCTTGAGCACCCGGACGCGCTCGACGGCGGCGGACTCGCACAGGTAGCGCGGGGGCGCGAATCCAACCCCGTACGGGCCCAGGCCCTCGATGCCGCCGATCATCGCCTCGTCGACGGCGGCGAACTCGAGGGCGCCGTCGTGCTCGACGACCACGTCGCCGGGGTCGCGGCCGCCGAGCTGGCGGCCGACCGCGGCGTCGAAGGCCTCGACGAGCGCGGGCACCTGGTCGAGCGCCATCGTCAGGCCGGCCGCCGCCCGGTGGCCGCCGAAGCGGCGCAGCAGCGGCGCGCAGGCGCGCAGGGCCGCGAGCACGTCGACCTCGCCGTGCGTGCGCACCGAGCCGCGGGCCTCCGCGCGGGCCGCGTCGAACGCGAGGACCAGCGCCGGCCGGCGGTAGCGGGCGACGATGCCGGCCGCGGCGATGCCGACGATGCCGTGCAGCCAGCGCTCGTGGCCGACGACCAGCGCGTGGCGTCGCTCGCTGCGCGGGTCGGCGGCGAGCAGCGCGAGGGCCTCGCGGACGATGCTGTCCTGGCGCTCGCGGCGGTGGCTGTTGAAGCCCTCGACGCGCTCCGCCATCGCCCGGGCCTCGGCGACGCTGCTGGCGCGCAGCAGGCTGAGCGAGGGCTCGGCGGGGCCGAGGCGGCCGGGCGCGTTGAGGCGCGGCCCGAGGCGAAAGCCGAGGTGGCCCTCGTCGATCGCCTCGTCGACGCCGACGCCGGCGTACTCGAGCAGCGCGCGCACGCCGGGGCGCCGGCGCTGGCCGACCACCGCCAGGCCGTGGCGCACGAGGATGCGGTTCTCGGCGATCAGCGGGACCATGTCGCAGACGGTCCCGAGCGCGACGAGGTCGAGCCACATGCGCGGGTCGGGCAGCGCGACGGCGGTCTCGCGGGCGAGCGCGCTGCGCAGCGCGGCGCACAGGTAGAACGCCACGCCGGCGCTGCACAGACCCTTGAACGGGAAGTCGCAGCCCATCTGGTGCGGGTTGAGCAGCGCGGCGGCGGGCGGCATCTGCTCGGGCACCTGGTGATGATCGATGACGATCGTCGGGATCCCGCGGACCTTGAGCCACTCGAGCGCCTCGTGGTCCGAGGTGCCGCAGTCGCCGGTCAGCACCATGCGCACGCCGGCCTCGCGCAGCACCTCGGCCTCGGCCTGCGAGAAGCCGTAGCCGCCCTCGCGCGTGGCGGCCCGCGCGACGACCTCGATGCCGATCGCCTCGAGGTAGGTCGTCAGGATCGCCGTGGTCGTGACGCCGTCGACGTCGTAGTCGCCGAACACGCCGACCCGCCAGCGCTCGCGCCACGCCGTGCGCAGCAGGTCGATCGCGGCCGCGAACCCGGCCATGCCCGCGGGCGGGCGCAGATCCGCGAGGCGCGGCCGCAGGAACCGCTCCTGATCCTCGAGCGCGATCACGCCGCGCCCGAACATGATCCGCACCGCCGGCTCGCCGACGCCGAGCCGCTCCGCGTGCTCGCGGACGCGCCCGGCCTCGATCGCGCCGAGCTGCCCGCGCACGCCGAGCCGCGGCGCCGCGGCGTCACCGGGCTCGCCCGGCGCCTCGAAGCGCTCGGTCTGGACCGCCGCGGCCTCGGCCCGCGCCGCGCGACCGGCGAGCACCGCCGCCGCCCGCGACGCCGGGCTCGCCTCGTCGTCGAGCCGCCGCCCCCCCGGGTTCGGGGTGTGGGTGAGCGGCGGACGCGGGCTCATGGGTCAGGACCCGGGCTCAAGCGGACGGGCGTTGACGCCGACGGCGGCGGCTCTTCTGCTCGCCGCCCTCCTCGTCGTCGCCGCCGGTCGGGCCCGCGGGGGTCGCGGTCGTCGCGCCCACAGCGTCCGACTCCGGGCTGAGCAACCCGTCGGCGCGGGCCTGGGCGGCCTTCGCCGCGATCGCGTCGGCGCGCAGGTCCCCGACGGTCTGGCCGGTGCCCTCGTCGACCTCGGCGTTGCTGGCCGAGCCGAGCAGCGTGCCGGTGCCCGCGGCCGCCGCGGCGTCGGCCGCGTTCGCGGCCTCGAGGTGGCCCCTGCCGCCGTAGAAGCGCTTGTTGACCCACAGGAACACCGGCGCCGCGATGAACAGCGACGAGTAGGTGCCGACGGTGATGCCGATGAACAGCGCGAACGCGAAGTCCTTGATCGGGCCGGTGCCGAGCGCCCAGGTGGCGACGACGACGAGCAGCGTGGTGCCCGAGGTCAGGATCGTGCGGCTCAGGGTCTCGTTGAGCGCGGTCTCGGCGGTCTCGGTGATGTCCTCGTCGCGGTGCAGCGAGACGCGCTCACGGATGCGGTCGAACACCACGATCGTGTCGTTGATCGAGTAGCCGATGATCGTCAGCAGCGCGGCGATGGTCTGGAGGTTGAACTCCTTCCACGTGAAGGCGAAGGCGCCGACGGTGATCGCCGCGTCGTGGGCCAGCGCGATGATGCCGCCCGGGGCGAAGCGCAGGTCGAAGCGCAGCATCACGTAGAGGAAGATGAAGCCGATCGCGTAGAGCAGCGACTTGATGCCGTCGTTCTTGAGCTGGCTGCCGACCTTCGAGCCGACCGTCTCCGACTGCACGATCTCGGCGACGGTGTTGGGCCCGAACGCCTTGTCGAGGTCGTCCTGGACCTTCGCGCCGATGCCGATCAGGCCGAGCTCGACCGGGAACTCGCCCATCTTGCCGGTGCCCTTGTCGACCTTGCCCTCGCAGCCGGCCGCCGTCAGCAGCGTCTCGAGCTCGCTGTAGGTCGGCTGTGACTCGAAGAGCATGAAGATCTTGCTGCCGCCCTCGCTGTAGGTCCAGCGCTTGAGCTTGGCCTTGGGGTAGCTCGCGGCGGCCTCCTTGCACCGATCGGCCTGGGCCTTGTCGATGCTGGCGACGTCCTTGACGTGGACCAGGATCTCGTTGTTGGAGTCCGGCACGGTGACCGCGGACACGCCCTCGTAGCCGGCGGCGTCGAGGGCCGTGCGCACCTCCTCGATCGGCACGGTCTTGTCGGCCGCGAGCGCGAGGCGGACCGACGAGCCGCCGGCGAAGTCGATGCCGAAGTTGAGGACCGAGCCGCGGGTGGTCGCGTTGTAGATCATCGCCCCGATCGATCCGAGGATCAGCAGGATCGAGGCGACGATGAAGTACTTGGCCGCGCGTACGAACGGGAACTTCGTGCCCGGTGGGATGATCTCGAAGAACTTCATGGCGAGCGGTCCCGGGGGTCAGATCGACACGCGGTCGAAGCCGCGGCGGTTGGCCTGGAAGTCGAAGAACAGGCGCGTGCAGAACACCGCCGTGAAGATGGACGTCGTGATGCCGATCAGCAGGGTGATCGCGAAGCCGCGGATCGGGCCGGAGCCGTACTGCCACAGCACGATGCCGGCGATCGCGGTGGTCAGCTGCGAGTCGAGGATCGTCGTGAAGGCGCGGTCGTAGCCGGCCTCGACCGCGGCGCGGGCGGTGTAGCCGTCGCGCAAGAGCTCGCGGATGCGCTCGTAGATGATGACGTTGGCGTCGACCGCCATGCCCAGGGTGAGGACGATGCCGGCGATGCCGGGCAGGGTCAGGGTCGCCTGGAAGAACGCCATCGCCGC
>Ga0075163_10003450_pt1 | contig 21233 bp, 23 predicted proteins | sample JI1023141ADNA_FD_71478 | JGI IMG/M metagenome (GOLD analysis project Ga0075163, IMG submission 71478) | Wastewater effluent complex algal communities from Wisconsin, to seasonally profile nutrient transformation and Carbon sequestration -... | ecosystem: Engineered > WWTP > Effluent > Algae... | reverse complement strand
CAATGGTTCCCGGATAGCGCTCCGCGCTTCCGGGATGACAGGTTGTTGGCTTGGCATAATGGAGGACGACCGCATCTTCGCTGCAAAACCGAAAGGGCAAACCAAGCACAAACGCCCATCCGCCCCGCCCACAAATCGCGCAACACCACTCCAACCTGCGACAAAAATGGAATCGTTCTAATTTCTTGTTGCAGATGCGAACAGCGCCCTCTATGTCCCCACAACGGTGCTGGTTTCCGTAGGGACTGCTGGGCCGAAACGACAATAATTTGGAGATACGAGATGCTCGGCGTTGGCCAGAAACTCCCCGCTTTTGAAATCACCGGCGTGAAGCCGGGTTTCATGAACCACGAAGAAAACGGCCAGTCGGCTTTCGAGGCCCTCAACCAGGACTCGTTCGAAGGCAAATGGAAGGTCATCTTCTTCTACCCGAAGGATTTTACCTTCGTCTGCCCGACCGAGATCGCCGAATTCGCCCGCCTCGGCGGCGAGTTCGCTGACCGTGACGCAGTCGTCCTTGGCGGTTCGACCGACAACGAGTTCGTGAAACTTGCCTGGCGCCGCGACCACAAGGACCTCGCCAAGCTCCCGATCTGGCAGTTCGCCGACACCAACGGCTCGCTGACGGACGGCCTTGGCGTTCGCGACGCATCGGGCGTCGCCCTGCGCGCCACCTACGTCGTCGATCCGCACAACGTCGTGCAGCACGTCTATGTCACCAACCTCAACGTTGGCCGCGCGCCGGCGGACACGCTGCGCGTTCTCGACGCCCTGCAGACCGACGAACTCTGCCCGTGCAACCGCGCGGTTGGCGGCGAGACGCTGAAAGCTGCGTAATCACGCGGACTGACACCTTAAGAAACAGAGGAAGCCTCCCGGACCGCTCCCAACCACGGCCGGGAGGCTTTCATTTTACTGATACGGGCCAACCATGAATTTCGAAACGCTGAAGACCGCTCTGCCTGACTACGCCAAGGACCTGAAGCTCAACCTCGGCACGCTCTCGAACGAGACATCACTGACCGACCAGCAGAAGTGGGGAACATTCCTCGCCTGCGCGTTCGCAGTGGGAGAAGCGACCACCGTGCGCGCGCTGATCGGCGAGACGGAAGGCAAACTCACCCCGGAAGCCGTGAAGGCCGCCAAGGCCGCCGCCGCGATCATGGGCATGAACAACGTCTATTATCGTTTCACTCACCTCGTTCACAACGAAGTCTATCGCACGACGCCCGCCAAGCTGCGGATGACGGTGATCGGCGCGCCGGGCGTCGAGAAGCCGGACTTCGAACTGTGGTGCATGGCCGTCTCCGCCGTGAACGGCTGCGGCATGTGCATGGACGCGCACGAAGCTGAACTCCGCAAGGCGGGCTTCACGACCGAACAGATCCAGGCCTCTGTTCGCATCGGCGCCGTCGTAAACGCAGTCTCCCGCACACTCGCCGCCGAAGCCGCTTTCAACTGAGAGAAATCTCCACGCTGACCTTCGAGTCCCGCGCGCTACAGCGCGGGACTTTTCATTCGTGGCGGGCCAGACTTGCGTGGTCGCACGAATGATGCTGAATGCTACCGATTGGTATCGATGGAGGGTTGAATGCGTCGTCGTGATGTTTTGTGGGGCATCGGCGCAACAGGCGCGCTTGCGGCGTCAGCGTGCAGCACAGTTGGCGCGACGGATCCGGTTGAAGCCAACGAAGCAGGCCTTGAGGCTGCGTTCTTCTACGCCTTCCCGCTCTACGAAATCGCCCGCACCGGCCAGAATCGCGCTGCCTTGCCGGGCCTCAACAAACTCGGCGCCCGCGCCGTTCTTTCCGACGACACCTCCCGCCAGATCACCGCACCGAACAACGACACCGTCTATTCCTCCGCACAGCTCGAACTCTCCGGCGGCCCGATCGAGGTCATCGCACCGACCGAGACCGACCGTTATTTCAACATCACCTTCATGGACGCCTTCACCGACAATTTCGCGGGCATCGGCACACGCCTGACGAACGGAAAAGGCGGCACATTCTGGGTCGTCGGCCCGCAATGGACAGGCACCGCGCCTGCTGGCGTGACAGTGCTCCGCTCATCCACCAACGACGTCTGGATGCTCGGCCGCATCGTCGTAGAGGGGACAGCCGATCTCGCCGCGGCGAAAGCCGTGCAGGACAAGATCCGCATCAGGTCGCTGGCGACAACGCCGCCAAAACCATTCGGAGTTGCCTGCACCAATGCCGAGGATGCCGCGAACTTCCTCGCCGTCGTCAACGACATGATGGCGCGCTCGCCGGGCGGACTTGGACACATGTCGCGTGCATCCAACTTCGCCAGGGTAGGCGTTGGCCTCGGTCTCACACCGACGCCAGAGATGATCGCGATGTGGAGCGCCTACCTGCCCAAGGGCATCGCGAAACTGAAAGAGAAATTCATTTTCCGCGACCTCACCGTCAATGGCTGGGGCTATCAGGAAAAGGGCGTTGGCGAAGCTTCGGCCAGCGATTATCTGCGCGCGGCAATCGCACTCGGCGGCCTAGCGGCTCTGCCGGAAGCGGAAGCCATGTACTTCCAGGCGACCAACGACGAAACCGGCGCTCGCCTTGATGGCGCCAACAAGTACGTTTGGCGCATTCCGCCCGGCGGCGTGCCCGCTGGAGCATTCTGGTCGCTGACGATGTACCAGACAGAAGCCGACGGTCGCTTCTTCCTCGTGAAGAACCCGATCAATCGGTTTTCGATTGGAGATCGCACTCCCGACCTTGTCAGGAACGCAGACGGATCGATCGATATTTTGATCCAGCGTGACGCGCCAACAGGATCACTGGCCGCAAACTGGCTGCCAGCTGCTGCAGGCCAGATGCGGATGTCTCTTCGCGCCTACCTGCCGAAAGCAGAATTGCGCAACCGGTCGTGGAAAGTCCCTCCGGTTCGCAAGGCCTAAAGATAGCCGAGCAGCGCAAAGATCAGGACGATCACGAGGATCGTGCCGAGCGTGCCCGATGGCGCATAGCCCCAGCTGCGGCTGTGCGGCCATGAAGGCACGACGCCAAGCACCAGAACCAGAAGAACGACAATAAGTAGAAGAGCCGTTGTGCTGAGCACCATCTGAAATATCCAACCAATATCTGGATGGAAGAACGGCTGCTTATCACGGGTGTTCCCGAGCAAACTGACTCTGCGGTTCCGTTTCCGTAGATCAGCCCACCAGTGGATCGACCCGCCAGACTTCAAACGAGCTGCACGGAAACATGTCTGGCACGGAGCCGGTAATCCGGCTTCCCGACACATTCACGTGGCCGTCGAGCCCCACCATGATGTAGCCCGAGGCGCATCGATCCATCTGACGCCGTCCAGACGCACATGCCGCGAAGCGGAATCATAGATGCCACGCATCTGATAAGCGCCCTTCGGCACTTCGGGATTTTCCGGCAGGGGACCAAAGCGGAACGTCGCCGTCAGCGCGCTGGGGGAGGCCGCCTTGGAGATTGTGAGATTGAGCGCCGTGACGCCCTGGCCGCAGATGTAACGCCCCGTCCATTCACCCGTCACTTCCTGAGCGGCGGCAACCGGCGCAAGCACGGCCGCGACAAGCGCGAGACAACTGAAGCGGATCATTAACGTCCCCGGCCATCAGCCGGGCATTCGCGGATGCTTGCGGCAGGATTTTGTCGGAAGGTCAGACTTTACGGGTCAGCGTGAACTTGTTGCAGAGCTGGCCCTGCATTTCCCCGGTGATCGCGTTGCCAGCGGCATCGACCGCACCGGTCAGAACCTGCGCGTCGCCGCTTGGTATATCCGACTTGATTGTCACGCGTGACCCATCGACAGTGATGGCAGCTTCCCAGGGGAAAACGCCATCATCGCCCATGGCCATGGCGGCTCGCGACGGCGCCGCAGCAGTGACAGTCATGCTGAGCGGCGAATCCATGCTGTAGCAGGTGACCGTGCCAGACCAGGTTCCGACGAGTGATGCAGGCGCCGAGCCGGAACAAGCGGCGGCGAGCGCCACTGCAGAGGCCACAACAGGCAGCAATCTCGCCATCGCGCTTTTCCTTCTGGTTAGACCAGCTTGGCCTGGGTCATCCGATCAACTTCGTCACGTGTAACGCCAGGAGCCATCTCCACGACCTTCAGGCCGCCATCGACAACGTCGAAAACGCCAAGATTGGTGATGATGCGATCAACTACAGCCTTGCCGGTCAACGGCAGCGAGCATTCCTTCAGAAGCTTCGTCTCGCCGGCCTTGCTGGCGTGGTCCATGATGACAACGACGCGCTTCACGCCGGCGACGAGATCCATCGCGCCGCCCATGCCCTTTACGAGCTTGCCCGGGATCATCCAGTTCGCAAGATCACCCTTTTCGGAAACTTCCATCGCGCCGAGAATGGCAAGATCAATATGGCCGCCACGGATCATGCCGAAGGACTGCGACGACGAGAAATAGACGGAGCGATCAAGCTCGGTGATCGTCTGCTTGCCGGCGTTGATCAGGTCAGGGTCTTCCTCGCCCTCGAACGGGAAAGGGCCCATGCCTAGCATTCCGTTTTCCGATTGCAGGGTCACGTCCACGCCCTCGGGAATGTGGTTGGCCACAAGCGTCGGGATACCGATGCCGAGGTTCACATAGAACCCGTCTTTAAGTTCCTGCGCCGCGCGGGCGGCCATCTGATCGCGATCCCAGGCCATGTCCGTCTCCTGTAGTCTGTTTTACCAGACCCTGTACTTGTCACCGGCGAAAGTCAGGTCGACCTGCGTTCCGCCATCTACCGGAAAGATATGCGCACCCTGAAACGATGCATCGACGCGGCATCGGCTACCCGAACCATCGTCGAAGCTCATTTCCATGCGTTCACCGAATTTCTGCGTATCCCACGACAGTTCGCGGAATTCCTTCAGCTTACGATCCTCATGCTTCACGTGCAGCGGGCGATCCCAGATCGTCTGGTGATCGCCGCCAGCGAGAGGCTGCAGCATGACGCGAACACGCAGCATGGATCAGGCCGTGACTTTCTTGCGAACGGTACGCTGTTCGATGCGCTTCTCGAACTTGCCCTGAATGATGCGGTTCACAAAAATTCCTGGCAGGTGGATCTGATCAGGGTCGAGCGAGCCCACGGGCACGATCTCCTCGACCTCGACGACGCAGAACCTGCCAGCAGTCGCCATGTCTGGATTGAAGTTGCGAGCCGTCTTGCGGAAGACGAGATTGCCCTGTGCGTCGGCCTTCCATGCCTTGACGATCGACAGGTCCGAGATCAGCGCCGTTTCAAGGATGTAGGTCTGGCCGTTGAACTCGCGATGCTCCTTGCCGTCGGCGACAATCGTGCCGACGCCGGTCTTTGTGTAGAAGCCCGGAATACCAGCCCCGCCCGCGCGGCAACGCTCCGCCAGCGTGCCCTGAGGATTGAATTCAAGCTCGAGTTCGCCGGAGAGATACTGGCGTTCGAATTCCTTGTTCTCGCCGACATAGGACGAGATCATCTTCTTCACCTGCTTGGTGTTCAGCAGGACGCCAAGACCAAAGCCGTCCACGCCGGCATTGTTCGAGATCACGGTGAGATTCTTCGCGCCCGAGCGTTTGACCTCGGCGATCAGGTTCTCGGGAATACCGCACAGGCCGAAGCCTCCGGCCATGATTGTCATGCCGTCAAACAGCTTGCCCTCGAGAGCCGCTTGCGCGTTGGGATAGACTTTGCCTGCCATGCGTAACCCCTAGCCTGCTTCAGCTGAATCCGGTCAGCCGACGACCTGATCAATGCGACCGAATATCGAATGCGACTTGCTGTCGAGCATTTCTATCTCAACACGATCGCCGCGCTTCAGGAAACCTGTCTTCGGCGCGCCCTGGTTGATCGTTTCGATCATTCTCACCTCAGCGATGCATGAATAACCGACACCGCCCTCGGCAATTGCCTTGCCCGGTCCGCCATCCTCGCCGCGATTAGAGACTGTGCCGGAACCAACAATCGTGCCGGCGGACAAGGAACGTGTTTTGGCGGCGTGAGCGATCAGGGCGGGGAAATCGAAGGTCATGTCGACCTTGGTGGACGCCTTGCCGAAAAGCTCGCCGTTGAGCTTCACGTTGAGAGCGCCGTTGAGGCGCGCGCCATCCCACATCGGCCCGAGTTCATCCGGCGTGACCGCAACCGGCGAAAAGGCCGACGATGGCTTGGACTGGAAGAAGCCGAAACCTTTGGCCAGTTCGTTCGGGATCAGATTGCGAAGAGAGACATCGTTGGCAAGCATGACCAGGCGGATAGCCTTCTGCGCTTCGTCAACTGTCGCGCCGCCGCGCACGTCGCCGACGATGACGGCGACCTCGCCTTCCATGTCGCAGCCCCACGACTCGTCCGCGAGCGGGATGACGTCTCTGGGACCGAGGAAGGTGTCGGAGCCGCCCTGATACATCAACGGGTCCGTCCAGAACGTTGCGGGCATATCCGCGCCCCGCGCTTTGCGCACGAGTTCGACGTGGTTCACGTAGGCCGAACCATCCGCCCACTGATAAGCGCGAGGCAGGGGCGATGCACACTCATGTTCGTGAAAGCGTTCCGTGGGGACTGACCCGAGCTCAACTTCCTCCGCCAGTGTCTGAAGGCGTGGCTCCGCACGTTTCCAGTTGTCGAGTGCGGACTGAAGGGTCGGAGCGACGTGCGAGGCGTCGGCGCATCGCGTCAGATCGCGGGAGACGACAACAAGCCTGCCATCACGGCCGTGTTTCAGAGAAGCGAGTTTCATCCCGTCTCTATGCCGTCAAATGCGGCTGGGATCAAACTCTGTCGCAACGAAATGCCGTGAAGACATTTCTTTGCTGACGCCTGCGTGAAAGCAGCGTTTCGCCCTCGTCAGTTCACGGCGATTGCGCAATCCTGAAAGGCCATGCGGCCACGGGCAAAGCGGATCACGGTTTGCGTGTCGCCGCCGCCTGATTTGGCGAACGTCATTTTGCCATCGGTATAGGTCGTCACGCCGGGCGCGGAGTTGGCGTCTGCCGCCAACGCCGGAAGCTCTGTCGTCGTCCCGTCGTCGTTGACGACTTCGGCATGCGTATCAACGAAAGCCACGCGGAACGTGGCGCCGCCGCACATCAGGTTCATCGCGGCAACGCCCGACGGTCCGACCGCCGGCATCGGCAAGGCGGTCGCATCTGGCGCGGCTGGTGTCGTGGATGACTCGACCGGCGCGGTCGGTTCGGCCGGAGCAGCAGGGGCCGGCTCGCCTCCGCAGGCACTCAGAAGAAGAGCTGCGGCCGCGGTCGCGACGAACAAGCGAGTCATGGAAGCCTCACGAGCAGGATGTTGAAGTCCGTCCAGAACATGGAGCGTGTGAGCCCTGAGACAATCCATAGCTCATTAACAATCGGGGCGCATCCTGTCCGGAGCGTAACAGAGTTCACGACCCGCACCCACCGCCTGCTTCGGGAGTTGAGCAATGTATTTCACCCGCGCCTGTTTTTATGCGGCCGTATGCGCCTACCTGATGCCGGTCTCCGTACTCGTCGCCGGGCTCAATTACACCAACGCGAAACGCTAGGAACTCAGGGAGCTTCCTTGGCTTCCGGCTGATTTTCAGGCGCGGCTTTCGCAAAGGCTTCGATCTGGCGCAACGCCGCATCGATCCTGAGAATGTTCGGAAACTGTTTGAGATCGATCTGCGGATAGCGGCGAGCGTTGGCTACCTGCGGCACCAGAACGATATCAGCCAGCGTCACCGCATTGCCGACACAGAAATCACCAGTCGATGGCAGCATCTGCTCCAGAACCTGGAACCCACGAACGATCCAGTGTTCATACCAAGTAGCGATGGCAGCATCGTCGGCGCCAAACTGCGAGCGCAACCTCGCCAGCGTCGATGTATTGTTGAGCGGGTGTATGTCGGCGACGATCTGATCTTTCAGATCTCGAACGTGAGCGCGAAGATATGCGTCGCGCGAAAGCAGCGGCGGCTCTGGGCGGGTTTCATCCAGATATTCCACCATCGCCATGGACTGGCCGATGCGATGGCCGTCGATCTCCAGAATTGGCACCCGGCCGGATGGATGGCGCGCGAGATGAGCAGGTTGGGACTGCTCGTCCTTCAACAGGTGAACGCCGACCGTCTTGTAGGCGATGCCTTTGAGATTGAGCGCAATGCGCGTGCGGTATGTCGCGGAGGAGCGCCAGTAGCCGTAAAGGATCGTTCCGGTCATTGGCCTGCTCTCGCTGCGTATTCCTGCATCAAGGGGCCATAGTCAGCCTCTTGCGGATAGCGGTCGAAGCTGTGGACCGCCGATGTTTTTGCCCACGGCAGCTTCTCGCCCGCGCAGGTTTCCATGAAAGGCGTGGACCAGGCCGGAACACTGAACATGGTCGGCCGCACATTCACGAATGGCATTCCCGCCGGGCGGGTGATCAGCCAGTTCAGGCAATGCGGGCAGTATTCATACTTTGAAGCGTTGTGCAGCCCGCCAATGGCTGTATCGCCAATCACCTCAACACCCTCAGTCGGGATCATCGCGGTCAGCGAAAACGCGCTGGCGCTGAGCTTCTGGCAACCGCCGCAATGACAAGCCGCAGTCATGATCGGCGGAAGCGTGACACGCAGCTTCACGCGCCCGCACATGCAGCTGCCTTCGACGGGGAACTGTAAGGTCATCGGCAATTCCTACTCTGCTTTCAGAACGCCGCGGCGCACCTGATCAGCTTCGATCGACTCGAACAACGCGCGGAAATTGCCTTCGCCGAAGCCTTCATTGCCTTTGCGCTGGATCAGCTCGAAGAAAATCGGGCCGATCTGGTTGGCCGTGAAAATCTGGAGCAGGAGGCCCTGCCCCTTGGTCGGCGCGCCGTCGATGAGGATGTGGTTCGCCTGGAGACGCGGCACGTCCTCGCCATGGGCGCCGAGACGCTGGCCGATGCCTTCGAAGTATGTGTCGGGCGCGGTCTGGAACGGGATGCCGCGCTCACGCAGGGCTTCGACGCTGGCATAGATATCGTCGGTGCCCAGCGCGATGTGCTGGATGCCCTCGCCGCCATAGTCCTTGAGGAACTCTTCGATCTGGCTCTTGTCGTCGCGGCTCTCGTTGAGCGGGATGCGGATTTTGCCGCACGGGCTGGTCATAGCTTTCGAGACGAGACCGGTCTGCTTGCCCTCGATGTCGAAGTAGCGGATTTCGCGGAAGTTGAAGATGCGCTCGTAGTAATCCGCCCATTTCGCCATGTTGCCGCGATGCAGGTTGTGCGTGAGGTGGTCGAGATAGGTGAGACCGACCGAATTCTTCTTCTCATCGGCGCCGGGGATGGGCACGAAGTCGATATCGTAGATGCCGTGTGCGCCATACCGATCGACCAGATAGATGTAGGCCCCGCCGATGGCCTGGATGGCGGGGATGTTCAACTCCATCGGGCCGACATTTCCGAAGGCGGGTTCAGCGCCGCGCTTGAGGGCTTCGGCGTAGGCTTTCGATGCATCCTTTACCCGGAACGCCATAGCGTTGGCGCCGGCGCCGTGTACGCCCCGGAAAGCGGCGGGCTGCCCTGAAGGCTCCATGTTCAGTATGAAGTTGATGTCGCCCTGCTTGTAACGGACAACATTCTTGGAGCGATGTTTCGAGACGGCAGTGAAGCCGAAAGCCTCGAACAGCTTCCCGAGTTCATGCGGATTAGGCGACGTGTATTCAACGAACTCGAAACCGTCTGTGCCCAGCGGATTGTCAAAGATGTCGGCCATGAGAGTCTCCGGCGTTTGCCGGGTTATATAGCGCAGCGACGCGCGAACGAAACGTGCGGGGCGTCCTTATGAACCCAATATTTCGGAACGAACTCGATAGGGTTTTGGAATGCTCGTGCGCATGAGCGGCAGATAAAGATCAATACGTGCGGAGCACAGGGGCTCAGACGCTTCCCTTGGCACGAAGCGCCCGCCAACCGCCCGCGATGAGATGCCAGCCGACATAAAGAAGAAGTCCCGCGGAAGCGGCAAACATGGCTTGCATGACGCCATGGCCCGACTCGCCGATCGCATGGGCAATCACCCAGCCTATCGGCGTCGTAACGGAAGACGCGAGAATGGCAGCCATAGCGGCGATCGGCGGGCGCAAACCGGCCTGCAAGGCCAGCGCCATGGCGACGACGCCCTCGGGCGCCTCGTGCAGGATCAAACCAAGCGACGCGAGAAGTCCCGAGCCTTCACCATGCCAGAAAACAGCGGTGTAAACCGCGCCATCGAGCGTTGAATGAATGGCGAGGAGAACAACGCCTAACCACGCGGCTACGCGCTGGGTTGAAGGCGATGGCGTCGAGCGCGCGCGGAAGATCAGCTCCAGCACGACGCCAGCGGCGGCGCCGCCAAGCAGGAACATGCGCTCGACATTGCCCGCTTCGAGGGCTTCAGGCGCGAGATGGGTAATTGCGACGAGCAGGATCACAACGCCGCCAAGCAGTCCGACATAGTCAGTGACGCGCTTCGCCATTGTCGCGGCCAGCAGCGCGAACGCCACGCCGGCAACAGAAAGCGCGCCTGCGCCAAGGACAATAGCTGCTTCAGAGCCAGACATCAGGATTCCGCCGCAGGCCGAGAAGCCCGCGCGCTTGTGTTACATAGTAACACCTGCCGGGCAAGCCTCGATTTCGGCCGCCGGCCTCAGACAGCCCCGGATCAGATACTGAAATCGAGAGACTGATCCACAGACGAGCCGACAATGCCCTGCTTGTGCAGATAAGCGATGACTTCATCTGCCAGCGCTTCCGCCGTCGCGTTCGATGTATCGAGGCGAAGTTCCGCGTCCAGAGGCGGCTCATAGGGGCTGTCGATGCCCGTGAAGTTCCGGATCTGACCCGCGCGGGCCTTCTTGTAGAGGCCTTTGGGATCGCGGCTCTCGGCTACAGCCAGCGGCGCATCCACGAACACTTCGATGAACTCGCTCTTGTCGACAAGGCTGCGGACCATGTCGCGCTCGGCACGGAAGGGCGAGATGAAGCTGGCGGTGACGATGAGGCCGCTATCCACGAAGAGCTTCGCAACTTCCCCAATGCGGCGGATGTTTTCTATGCGCTCGTCATCCGTGAACCCGAGATCCTTGTTGAGGCCCTGACGGATGTTGTCCCCATCCAGCGCATAGGTATGCGCGCCCATGGCGGCGAGCTTGCGCTCAACGAGGTTTGCAATGGTGGATTTGCCCGCGCCGGAAAGGCCCGTGAACCACAGCACAGCCGGCTTGTGCCCCTTCAGCAAAGAGCGGGACGACTTGGTGACGTCCATCGCCTGGCGGTGAACGTTGGTCGACCGGCTGAGCGTGAATTCGATCATGCCCGCCGCAACCGTCTGGTTGGTGAAGCGGTCGATCAGTATGAATCCGCCGCCTTCCCGGATCGCCTTGTAGGGGTCGAACGCGATCGGCTGGCTGGTCGAGAGGTTGCAGAAGCCTATCTCGTTGAGCCCAAGGGCGTGACCCTGAGCCTTGTCGAGCGTGTTGATGTCGATCTTGTGCCGGATCGACGTGACAGTCGCCTGTACCATCTGCGCGCCGATTTTCAGGAAATAGGCGTGCCCGGTGGTGAGTTCTTCCTCAGCCATCCAGAGGATGTTGGCGGTGAACTGATTGGAAACTTCGGGACGAGCGTCAGGCGAAGCAAAGATATCGCCGCGCGAGGCATCGATCTCGTCAGAAATGACGAGTGTAACGGCCTGCCCCGCTGCCGCTTGAGTAAGATCACCATCCGCGGTGACGATGGCTTTGATCTTTGAAGTCTTGCCTGATTTGGTGACGACCACTTCGTCACCCGGCTTGATGGAACCGGAGGTGATCGTGCCGGAGAACCCACGGAAATCGAGGTTGGGGCGGTTCACCCACTGGACCGGCAAGCGAAAGGGCGCGTTAGCGCGATCGTCCGCAATCTCGATGGCTTCGAGATGCTCAAGAAGCGTCGGGCCATCATGCCACGACATCGTCTCGGCTTTCTTCGTGATATTCTCGCCCTTCAGGGCAGACATCGGGATAGGCGTGATGGATTCGAAGCCGAGGTTTTCAGCGATCTGAAGGTAGCTCGCGACGATCTCATGGAAGCGCGCCCGACTGTATTCAACCAGATCCATCTTGTTGACCGCCACGACGATATGCCGGACGCCAAGCATATTCGCGATGTAGGTGTGACGCTTGCTTTGCGGCAGCACACCCTTGCGCGCGTCGATCAGGATAACGGCTAGGTCAGCGGTGGAGGCGCCTGTCGCCATGTTGCGGGTGTATTGTTCGTGGCCGGGCGTATCAGCGACGATGAACTTCCGCTTGTCGGTCGAGAAGAAGCGGTAGGCAACATCGATGGTGATGCCCTGCTCACGCTCTGCCTCAAGGCCGTCGAGCAGAAGAGCGAAGTCGATGTTCTCGCCTTGCGTGCCATGCTTGACGCTATCGCGCTTGAGACTGGCGAGCTGGTCTTCGAAGATCAGCTTGGTGTCATAGAGCAGGCGACCGATGAGCGTGGATTTACCGTCATCGACGGAGCCGCACGTTATGAAACGCAGCACGCCCTTTTCAGCGGCAGCAAGGTCGCGAACCGATGTGGGCGAAGCGGGGTGGCGCAGGGGCGTAACTTTCGTGGCCATCAGAAATAGCCCTCGCGCTTCTTCTTCTCCATCGAGCCACTTTCATCGTGGTCGATAAGGCGGCCGGAGCGTTCGGATGTGCGCGCGGTCAGCATTTCAGCGACAATGTCGTCGAGTGTTGCAGCATCGCTCTCGACGGCAGCGGTGAGCGGATAGCATCCCAGCGTGCGGAAGCGGATCATGCGATCGACGGCTTTTTCATCGGGCTTCATCGGTGTGCGATCATCGTCGACCATGAATATCTGCCCGTCACGTATGACGGTCGGACGCTTCTTGCCGTAGTACAGGGGGACGATCGGGATCTCTTCCTCGGCGATGTAGGCCCAGATATCGAGCTCGGTCCAATTGGAGATCGGGAAGACACGGATGCTTTCGCCCGGCGCCTTGCGGGTGTTGTAAAGGCTCCAGAGTTCCGGGCGCTGGTTCTTAGGATCCCAGCCGTGGTTTTCTGTACGGAACGAGAAGATACGCTCCTTCGCCCTGCTCTTCTCTTCGTCACGACGCGCGCCGCCGAAGGCTGCGTCGAACTTGTACTTGTCCATCGCCTGCCGCAGGCCCTCGGTCTTCATGACCTGGGTGTGGAGATTGGAACCCGATGTGTACGGGTTGATCCCGCGTTTGATGCCGTCCTGGTTGATATGGACGATCAGCTCGAGACCCAGCTTCTCCGTTATCAGGTCCCGGAACGCGACCATCTCGCGGAACTTCCAGGTCGTATCGACGTGCATGAACGGGAAAGGCGGGCGGGACGGCCAGAACGCTTTCATGGCCAGATGCAGCATCACGGAGCTGTCCTTGCCGATGGAATACAGCATCACCGGGTTTTCAAACCCGGCGGCGACTTCGCGCATGATAAAGATGCTTTCGGCTTCCAGCCGCTGAAGGTGGGCCGGCAATGGCCTCTTGCGGGCCGGACGCGTCTTGAATCGTGCCGCGTAGGCCGAAAGGTCCTGTTCCAGGGTCAAAGTCGCGTCCTCTGGGGCCGTCCGCCCCGATCGTGGAGGCCCGACTTAAGGTGGGTACCCCCTGCGGTAAAGCTGGTGGACCTCAACTCAGGTCCTACGCCACCTTAACAGTGGAATCCCTGAGGGATTTCAGATTTCGGGCGCTGTCGGCCGCCTTGGTGGCGCCACCGTCGTGTTTTGTGTTTAACTGCCAGAAAGCAAAGAGGAAACGATGGGCCGGATCCTTGTCATCGCGGGTGGTGTTCTGGTGCTGCTGATGGCCGCACTGATGGTCATACCCAACCTGATCCCTCAGGAGGTCTATCGGGCCAAGATCGAGGAAGAGGCCTCCAAGGTCCTGGGACGCCAGGTCAAAGTTACGGGCAATATCGGGGTTTCCATCTTTCCCCGGCTCGAAGCGCGCGCTGGCGCCTCTACAATCGCCAACCCGGAAGGGTTCGGGGACACCCCGTTTGCCTCAATGAATGAGCTACGCGCTGCCGTCGCCCTCTGGCCGTTGCTGTTCCAGAACGTCGAGATTGAGGAGTTTGTTCTGGTCGAGCCTACGATCGGATTGGTCAACCGCGAGGACGGCAAGAACAACTGGACTTTCGACTTTGGTTCCGCCCCGGAGAAGGATGGTGAACCACCAAAGCAAGGTGGGTCCATGGGCGCCGCCCTGCGCGACGTACGGATCGAGAATGGCAAGGTCTCCTACGACGACCGCCAGTCGAAAAGCATTCAGACACTTCGCGAGTTGAACCTGTCGGCGGACATGCAGGCGCTGGACAAGCCTCTGTCCTTCAAAGCGTCCGGGTTCGCCAATGAACTGGCGTTCAAACTGGAATCGCAGGTCGAGAACCCCAAAGCGATGATGGACGGCATTACAACGCCTGCGTCGATCAAGCTCGATACCGATCTTCTGAAGACCGCATTGGATGGCACGCTGGCTTTGGGAGCAAAGCCGACCTTCGACTTCAAGTTCAACGGCGAGATTCCTTCCGCTATACAACTCGCGGACGCTTTCCAGCTAAAAGACCTTCCGGCGCGCGGCGTGCTCGGCAAGCTCTCGCTCAATGGACAGGCTCTTGGTTCGTTTGATGACATCACACTGAAGATCGCCGGCGCCAAACACGAAAGCCCACTGTTAAATGCCGATCTGAAAGGCGAAGCGCGAATTGCCAAGACGATCACCCTTCTGCTCGACGCGACCGCTGAAGCGCCGCGCCTCGCAGATCTCGCCAAGGCGATGAACATTACGGCGCCTGCGGAAGCAGCGCTCGGCAAGGCGCGCGCGACCACGAATATCACCGGCACACTCGACGACCTCGCGTTCAATAACGTCAATTTCGAGCATAACAGCGGGCTGCTGGGGCTGCTGTTCAACGGCAACGCGAGATTGAAGGATGAACTCACTTTCGTAGGCAACCTGACGATTGCCGCGCCTGATCTGCGGAAGCTGGCGGCGGCAGCGGGCACACAACTGCCAGCTGGCGACATCTACAAATCGTTCTCGTTCTCCGGACAAACCTCCGGCGGCGCAAACGATGTGCTGCTGAAGAATGCCGTCGTGCAGTTCGACGATATCAAGGGCACCGGAGAAGCCGCACTGAGCTTTGCTGGCGCAAACGGCAAGCCAAGACTTAGCGGCACGCTGACGACCGGCGATATCAACGTCACGCCTTACGCGACCGCCTCCGGCGCCCCCACGGAAACACCCGCTGCCGCGACCAAAGGATGGGGAAGCACACCAATCGACCTGACTCCGCTGCGGCTTGCGGACGCCGCACTGGTTTTGAAGACGGGTGGCATCACATTCGACAAGTTCGACTTTGGCCCATCCAACATCGTCATCTCGCTCACCAACGGCAAGCTGACCGCAGACCTGAAGCAAACATCGCTTTTCGGCGGCGCCGGCGGCGCCAGCTTCGTGGCGGACGGCAGCAGCGCGACGCCGGCAATTGCGCTCAAGGCCAATCTGGACGGCTTGGCACTGAAACCTCTGCTGGTCGCGGCAGCAGGCTTCGACATGGTCGAAGGCAAGGGTGATATTGAAATCGACATTGCCGGCTCAGGCACGAACCTTCAGGCGATGATGAACTCGCTCGTCGGCAAGGGAGACTTCCTGTTCGACAATGGCGTGCTCAAGGGTGTGAACCTTCAGGAACTTGGCAAGGCCGCGCAGACAGCTCTCTCAAGCAAGAGCATTTCCCTCGGCGCTTTCTCTTCGACCGCGCAGACGAACTTCAATGCGCTCAATGCGGGCTTCGCCATGAAGGATGGCGTTGCCTTGCTGACCGGCATGAAAATGGACTCGGACACATTCACGGTCTCTGGCGGAGGGGCGCTCGACATCGGCAGACAGCAAGTGACGCTTAGCCTCTTCCCTGAATTCAAGGACAAGAAAGCTGGCCTGAATGGCTACGGCCTGCCCATCAAGCTGGCAGGCGGCTGGGAGGGTGTTGGCCTGAATCTGGACTGGGACTTCCTGCGCGAGAAAGCCGTATCCGGCTTGCAGACCAAGGCCTCAGCGCAAATCCAGGACGAGCTGAAGGAGTTGGGCGACGGGCTGCGGACCAAGCTGGGGCTGGGCAAGGCCTCGCCCGCTTCGCCGCAAGCACAGACGCCGGCCTCGCCGGCGCCTGCACCCGCTGCTGACGAAGGTCAGCCGGCCGCTCCAGCACAGCCCTCAACGACTGCGGCTGAAACGCCAAAGTCCGCGGAAGACCGCCTGAAGTCGGAAGCGGACAAGGCGCTCAACCGGCTGTTTGGCAAAAAGGACTAGCGCCTACTTCGGCAGGATCGACGTGATGGGCCCTTCCGCCTTGATGCGGCCGTAGGCCCCGCCACCGATACCGAACAGGATACCGGCCACCGTCGTCGCGATGATCGACCAGTCGCGATCCGGCTTGGCAATTTCCTGCAACACGGCGAGCCCAAGGGTGAGCCCCCCGGCGGTGAGAAACCGAAGCGTGGTCGAAAGGATTGCTGCCTTATCCACTAGCTTGGACATGAATGACTCCTGCTTCCAGCCGAACGCCAATCGCTCAGCCGGACCGGAGTTTCCTCTCAAGGACAGCTGGGTGTGGCGCCGCGTTTACCTCCATCCCCCACCTATCGCGGCGCTGGATATTGAAAATACGGGCGTTTTCGAGGGCTCTGGAGCTGACGCTCCCCCGAACCACCGGGCGGATTCCGCGGGTTTCAGTGTCTTGCCGGGACCGATGCTTGGCGTTAAGACCACGGCCTTCGTGAAAGGCGCTCCGTCAGGAAACGCCGCTCCGGATGCCGGCTTAGCTCAGTTGGTTAGAGCGCTAGATTGTGGATCTAGAGGTCCCCGGTTCGAGCCCGGGAGCTGGTACCAGGAGCGATGTGGAGTCCGCCACTCGCTAAATCCAAAGCCAATTGTGTAATCGTAGATAGCTGCAGCCGCTGAGCAAGCGCGCTACGGCTTGCTGGCTTGACGACGTGAATTCTGAGCCGTGTGCGCTAGATTGCACGATAGGCACAGGATGCGCTGGGACAGCTCATGGAAAACAACGCAGACGAACAGCGCTCAATAGTCAGGATGCTGGGCGCAATTCTGGGCGACACGATCCGTGAGCAGGACGGCGAAGACGTATTCCAGCAGATCGAAGCGATCCGGCGGGCGTCGGTGAATTTCCATCGCGAGAACTCGGAAGCGGCAGCACAACTGCTGTCAGAATTGATCGGCCAGCTCAGCGTTGGTGAGTCTGTCCGATTCGTTCATTCGTTCACCAGCTTTCTTCAGATCACCAATCTCGCGGAAGACCACATGCAGCGTCGCGCGGCGCGTGCGAGAGACGCGCGGCCCAACACGCTCGCCGGTGCATTGCACGAACTGGAGACGAAAGGGATTTCGCGATCAGCCGTAACTGCGTTGCTCTCGAAAAGCCTGATCGCCCCTGTCATCACGGCCCACCCAAGTGAAGTCCGGCGCAAAAGCGTACTGGATCGGCAGAACGCCATAGCCACCGATCTTGACGCAGCCGATCGAGCAATTGGCGATGATGAACGCAAGCGCGCGTTGGACGACCTGCGCAGGCAGGTTTTCATTTTATGGCGGACGCGGCTGCTAAGGAATGTCCGCGTCGCCGTCGACGATGAAATCGAAAATGCCGCGTCCTATTTTGAGCATAGTTTCCTGCCCGCTTTGCCGGCGCTCTACGCGCACTGGCAAGATGCGCTCGAGACCGAAGACCGCATCCCCAGCTTCCTGCGAGTCGGCTCATGGGTAGGAGGTGATCGAGACGGCAACCCCAATGTTGAAGGTGCAATGATGCGCAAGGCGCTCGCGCGCCAGTCGAGCGCAGCGCTGCGGTTTTATCTCACGCGCATAGATGCCTTGGGCGCTGAACTCTCCCTGTCGTCGCGGTTTACCGGCGTCACCGCAGACATGCAGGCGCTCGCTGATCGATCTGGAGACGTGTCGCCACAGCGCGCGGATGAACCATACAGACGCGCGCTCACGGGCATCTATGCGCGAACTGCCGCGACACTGATGATTCTGACGGGCGAGCGTCCCGCAAGAATGCCATCCACAAGCGGAGAGGCTTATAAAAGCCCGTCAGACCTTCAGCACGATTTGAGCGTGATTCATGGATCGCTGCTTCAACATCAGGGGCCCGCATTCAGAACAGGTCCGCTGCCCGATCTCATTCGCGCCATTGATGTTTTCGGATTTCACCTTGCGACACTGGATCTCCGGCAAAACTCCGCTGTGCACGGCAGGGTCGTTGCCGAACTCATGATGATCGCCGATGTGACGCCGGATTACGGAAAGCTCAGCGAAGAAGAACGTTGTGAAATCCTTCTACGCGAACTTGACCATGAGAGACCGTTATCATCGCCGTTCGCGAACTATAGTGACGAAACACGCCGTGAGCTCAGCACGCTTGCAACAGCGGCCCAGATCAAAAAGCAGCACGGCGCCGCTTCGATCCGCAATTACATCATCTCCAATACCACAGCCCTGTCGGACCTGCTGGAAGTCTATATTCTGCTGAAAGAGGTCGGCTTGTTCCGACCCGGCGCGACACCTGCCACGCAGATCTTTGCAGAACCGCTTTTCGAAACCATCGGCGATCTGCGCGCAGCGCCTGAAACGATGCGCAAATACCTGGGCTTGCCGCTGATAAAGGCCCTGCACGGCAAGGCCGGCATCCAGGAGGTGATGATTGGATATTCCGACTCCAACAAGGACGGAAGTTATCTCACATCCATCTGGGAGTTGCAGAAAGCCTCGCGTGCACTTCAGGCCGTGGCTTCGGATTCTGGCCTTCGCCTTCAGCTTTTCCACGGACGCGGCGGCGCTGTGGGGCGAGGCGGCGGGTCTAGCTTTGAAGCGCTGATGGCGCAGCCAGAAGGCACAGTGAACGGACGTATCCGTATTACAGAACAGGGAGAAGTCGTTGCCAACAAGTACGGCGATCCAGATCTGACGCGACAGAGTCTCGAAACGCTGACGGCGGGTGTTGTTCTGGCATCACTCTCCCCCCGTCAGGGTACAGTAGCCACGGCGCGGCAAGGCGATGTGATGGACAAACTCTCGCAAGCCGCCATGCTTGCCTATCGCGCTCTGGTCTATGAAACGCCCGGCTTCGTTGACTATTTCTACGCAGCAACCCCCATCACGGAGATCGCTGATCTGAATATCGGCAGTCGCCCGACATCGCGTCAGGCTACGCGAAGCATTGAAGGTCTTCGCGCCATCCCGTGGGTGTTTTCCTGGGCGCAATCACGCGCCATGGTTCCGGGTTGGTTTGGCTTCGGCTCCGCTGTGAAAAATGCGGGGGTCGACCTGACTTTTCTGAAAGAACTCTACGAGACCTGGCCGTTCTTCCGCTCGGCAATCGCGAATATGGAGATGGTGATGATCAAATCCGATCTCTCCATCGCAGGCCGCTATGCTGGCTTGGTCGAAGACAAGGCGCTCGCATCAAATGTATTCGGAGCCATATCGGAGGAATGGCGTCTGACTCGCGATACGCTGCTCAAGATTACCGGCCAATCCGATTTCCTTGAGAGGGACCCCGACCTTGCCGGAGCAATCCGCTCGCGCTTGCCTTACATCGATCCACTCAATCACCTTCAGATCGAGCTGATCGCGCGCCGCCGTAAGGGCGACAAAAGCGAGGAAACCCGCGAGGGCATTCTGCTGGCCATCAATGGCGTCGCTGCAGGCCTTCGCAACACGGGATAGGCCGCCCTGATGCTCGACGCGCGTCAGTTCTTTCAGTAGCTTGGCGACATGACAAACACACGCACGCTCATCGCCTTCAACACCGCCACGGCGAGCGAGAACAAGATACACGACGACACCGTCGCCAGCCGCTTTGGTTTTACCGGCGGCCTCGTGCCCGGAGTGGATGTGTTTGCCTATCTCGCTCACGCACCGATGGCTCAGTGGGGCATGGAATGGCTAAGCGACGGCCAGATGCGGGCGCGCTTTATCAAACCGATTTATGACGGCGACAGCGCGACCGTCACCAGTTCTCAAACGCAGGATGGCCTTGAGTTTTCGATTTCAGCACGCGGCGATCTTTGCGCGACTGGAACAGCGAGACTGAAGGGTGCCAACAAATCCAATCAGCTTTTGTCGTTGGCGCCTTTGCCCGATCCGGAGTCGCGACCACCGGCATCAATGAGCAGCCTGGCGCCCCGCCATGTGCTGGGCACGTTACGCGAAACCTATACGCGCGAGGCGGGCCTGGATCATATTGCTGCCGTGCGCGATGATCCGGCCCTCTATGAAGATGGGCGGATCGCCAATGCGGCATGGCTGTTGCGTCGTGCGAATTACGTGCTCGCGGATAATGTGAAGCTTGGCCCATGGATACATGTTGAAAGCGACATCAACATGCATAGCCTCCTGCGCGACGGCGAAGAGTTGGAGGTTCGCGCGGTTGTTGCGGAGAATGTCGACACCAAGGGCCATCTCATGGTCGTGCTCGACGTACAGATGCTGTCCGCCGAACGCGCTATAATGACATGCCGGCACTGGGCGATATACGAACCGCGTCAGGTGCGACAAACGCGATAGACCCACTTTGAAAACAAAAGCCCAGACTCGATTCAACGAGCCTGGGCTTCAATCATGGGTCAGGCTGGCGCCCTAGAATGTCGCGTAGCCCTTTTCAGTGATGTAGCGCTTCAGATCAGCCACGCGGCTTTCGGGATTCGGGTGGGTCGACATCCATTCCTGCGGACGGTCGGTGGAGGCCGCGCCCATTTTTTCCCACAGGCGAACGGCCTGCTTCACGTCGTAGCCGACCTGTTTCATGTAATCGACGCCTACGCGATCCGCTTCAGTTTCATTTGAACGGCTGAAGGGCAGCAGGATGCCAACTTGCGCGCCGGCGCCGGCGGCCGCCATCACCATGTTGAGCGATTCCGAACTCATCTGGACCTGCGAACCGACGAGTGCGCCAGCGCCCTGGATAGCCACGCTGGTCAGCGTCTCCTGGCCAATGCGCCGCGCCGCGTGACGCAGAACAACGTGGCCAACTTCGTGCCCGAGCACAGCCGCGATCTGGTCATCGTTATCGACGAAATCGAGCAGTCCCTTGTAGAAGCCCACCTTTCCGCCGGGCAGGCAGAACGCATTCTTCTCCTTGCTGTCGAACACCACGAACTCCCATTGGGCGCCCGGCACGTTCGCAACGCTCGCGATCTTGCTGCCGACCGTCTGCAGACGCTGGTTGGCCTTTA